>Ga0164241_10000033_pt1 | contig 358444 bp, 539 predicted proteins | sample OricomyardsoilBY_FD_108780 | JGI IMG/M metagenome (GOLD analysis project Ga0164241, IMG submission 108780) | Backyard soil microbial communities from Emeryville, California, USA - Original compost - Back yard soil (BY) | ecosystem: Environmental > Terrestrial > Soil > Unclassified | place... | reverse complement strand
TCTTCAAGACATGACGCAATAGCCAGTTAAGCAGCGTCAACCCCGCCCTCCGTAATAGAGGGTTCCTACGATACGTGGTATACAAGAGGGAACTGGCCTACGAGCGTCTCACGACGCTCGACTCATTCAAGAAATTGGTGGCTTAGGCGCACCAAGGGCCCACGTCGGCCACCTTCACAACGCCAGAGAGCTCAGCGAGTTGGTCGTCGCTGTGACGACGGTGTGGAGCTAAGGACCATATTTGGGGATGGGGCAGGGAACCCGGGATACTCTTGCAAAGTGTCAGCCTGGTCGGTTCGAGTCCGACCTTCTCCACCAAATGCGTGCAGCACGGATACGTAGCATCAAATCCTACGTCACAATGCCGTGAGCCTTGCGTGGTTCAACATGTAGTAGAATACCACCATGTTTTTGCTCGTTAGCTTGGGTAAGCGGCTGGGCCTTATAGACCCGGGAAACCTGCCAGATTAGCGGGAACGTGACGGGTTCGAGTCCCTCAGCGAGCACCAAAGAATTTTCTCTGCGAAGCGTTACGGAAGCGTACCTGGTCTGGACCCAGGAGGCGGCAGTTCGACTCTGCCCGCGGAGACCAATTTCAAAGCCCGTGTAACTCAGTGGTAGAGTAACTGCCTTGTAAGCAGTAAGTCGAGGGTTCAATTCCGCTCCTCGGGCACCAAACATCCCCATCTCACTTCGGTGGTTGGGTTGGGTGCGGGACGGCGTACCGTCCCGGCTTTCTTCTCAACTGTGGAGTTTATCCATGAAGGTTTATGGTGTAGGATTACCACGTACAGGAACGACAAGCCTTTCACGAGCGCTTGAAATTCTCGGTTACGACGTCGCACACTATTGCCCAATCACGAACGCTGAGACGAAGGAAGAGCTCCAAGAGGAGCACCAAGCCTACGTCTCATCAGAGCTGCTTCTTCGTCTGAAGTTGCTCGAGGGAAAGTGGATCGTGTTGCACCGAGATAATTGGAGCGATGCGATGAAGAGCATTGGTGAGGACACGAAGCCATGGCGCAAGCACATCATGGCAATGCGGCACGTATCAAGAATGCGGCGCCACAACATCCTTCACTACAAGATTACAGACGGCTGGAAACCACTGTGTGACTTCTTGAAGAAGCCAGTGCCGTCAGAAGAGTTTCCGAAACTGAATTCAATGCAGAAGTAGCCGAGTGGCCAGGCAGCGGTCTCAAACATCGTTTGCGATCCATTTGTTGCGCAAGCAACCGCCCGTGAATGGTTATCCCAAACCGCCATACGTTGGTTCGAATCCAACCTTTCTGCACCAATTTGGGACAGTAGCTCAGTGGTAGAGCAACGTGCTGATAACGCGTAGGTCGAAGGTCCGATTCCTTCTTGTCCCACCAAATTCGATTGCCACGACGCACATAGTGCACCGGCGTGGAGGTTAAGAGACCCTGCGGGTGGCCAACTGCGCGGTCGACAATCGAACCGATAGTGTCCGTCTACACGTTAAACAGACGCGAGCGGCCAGAACCGCTCCTAGTTTTTCTGCAAGAGCTTGAGGTAGGCGCATCACCGAAATAGGCCCCTATCTCCTTGGGCAGCGGCTAGTCGGTATGCCGGCGTGAAGAGGTCATGGTGGAAACACCTTGGGTTCCCGAACCACTAAGCTAAGGGAGCGTTGCGACTTCACATTTTGTTTTTGCCCCTGTGATGGAATTGGTAGTCATGCGAGTCTCAAAAACTCGTGCCGCAAGGCGTGTCGGTTCGATCCCGACTGGGGGCACCAAGTTTGACAACCGTTGATGTTGGTTATCTGGTAAACTCTGCGCCCGTAAAACGGTGCTCGAGCAAATCCGATGTGGTTCAAACCCACACGGTTAGCAGCAATGCTATTTTCCGACTTCGCTTTTGTTGTCATCTAGTTTGATGTGACTTTCAAATCGTGGCTTAGCGGCCAAGGCCCGTGGGAAGGTGGATAGCTCTTCGACTTTCCCTATGCGAAAACAAGGCGTTGGTACCACAGAGTAAGAGAGCTTGAGGGTACCCTTGATCGTTACATCATTTTTGCGCGCGTGATGGAATTGGCAGTCTTCCGATCCTCAGAAGGTCGGGTCCGTGAGGGCGTGTGGGTTCGAATCCCACCGTGCGCACCAAATTCTCGTTGACGTAAATACGTCAGCATCATACTCCAGCTGATCAGATACTCTTCAATTCACTGGAGTAACCGACATGTATTTTCCTCTCTCATTTGGCATCTCGCTCATCGTTGCCCTAACGATGCTTCTCCTTGGTCACCTCTACGCTTTGTACAAGCTCTTCGACCGTACGCTCAAGCACTCTGAAAAGTGTGGCTGCTGCGGCAAGAAGGAAGAGGAAGCACCGGCAGAAGAGGCGGGCGCTCCAACCGTCGGCGGTGTAGTCGACGCAGTTGTTGAGAAGTTCGTAGGATAAGTTTTGCGGCTGTGATGGAATTGGCAGTCTTCCTAGGTCGAGAGCCTGGGGTCCGAAAGGGCGTGTGGGTTCGACTCCCACCAGCCGCACCAGTCTAAATATCTGCATGAAGAGAACGCTCGGCCTTGCAGGTTCGATATTGCTCCACTTGATCTTTCTAGTGGTGCTTCTCTTTAATCCTCTGATCGACGGCTCTGGCGGAGCTCCTCCTCAAGTTGAGGAAGATGTCATCCGCATCACGATGCTAGGTGATGATCTACCAAAGCCAATGGACGGCGATGGTGATGGCATTCAAGATGATCCTGCCGAGCTCTGCGCAGACGGCAGCAAGAAGTACAATGGCGTCGGCTTGATCTACAGCCGAGAGACTGGAATCATCTCCAGCGTGCCAGAATCCCTGCCAGCCTACAAGGCCGGCGTTAGGGTCTTTGACGTCTTCATGAACCCTAGCTACGGTGACCTGCCACCAGGTCCTGCTGAGATCAAGGTAATGCGCTACGGTGTTCTCCTAACGTTCACCATCATGACGCAGAAAATCTGTGCTGACACAGAAAAGACTCCCGGAGTATAGCTCAGCCTGGTAGAGCGTTCCGTTCGGGGCGGAAAGGCCGTGGGTTCAATTCCCGCTACTCCGACCATCCCCACCTCATAAATAGATCATCAGGTTTGTGAGGCAAGATCATGCTCGTTAGAGAACTTTTGGAAGCTGAGGTTGTTACCGGCAAGTTCGGTAAGGCACACAACCCAGACATTGAAGTCCCTAAGGGCTACGACAGCTTTTTCGTGAAGCCCGTTGGCAAGAACTTTGCCATCTACGGTGTCAAGTCTGACAAGTCGGAACACCGCATCAGCACCACGTCGAGCAAGGAACTTGCTGACGGTCTCGCCAAGGAGTACAACTCCGGTGGCAAGGGTGGAACTGGTCTCAAGAAGATGTCGCTCATGCAAGCTTTCGGATCGAACGAGCTCAATGCTGCACATGATGCTGGCATCTCTCTGTACGAGAAGCCAACATATTGGTCCGATCTAACGAAGGACGGCAAGTACCGCCCACTGTCCGACACAGAGCTCCAAAAGGTCAAGAAGGCCGTTGGTAAGATTCATGAGTATGAGGCAATGGACGTATTTGATTTCTGGCTCAATGATGATGGCAGCGTAGAGGGTAATAAAAAGATTGTGCACGGCCCACTCGCAGATAAATCTCCGAACTTTAAGCCAGCAGGCAACATGTTCATCGTTGATTTCGCTGATTCATTCAGCGATGGTAAGGACACAGACAAGCCGTATGGCCGTTACCTCGTTGATCTTACTGGTGCGTCAAAGTACATTCGCAACTGGCGCAAAATTGGGAGCCACGCATGAAGGTCGCAGAACTTTTTGAAGGCAAGCGTCAGAAGGGTGTTGACTACAAGGAAGTCAAGAATGCAAGCGATGTGGTTGAACGCGTCATTGCAGGTCTCAAGGGCAAGGAGTCAGCAAGCTGGACTCGCCTCACCAAGGAATACGTCGACATCGATGACAAGCTCAAGAAGCTTACTGTCGATCGCAACAAGTTGAATGACGACATCAAGTCTGCCGCAGCAGAGCTCTTCGATGTTGCCGATGACGTGCTTACGCGCGTCATCGAGACGGCTCAGCTCACCCTGACCCTCTCGAAGAAGACGAAGAAGGACGCAACGACTGAGGTCGACTACGAGAAGGTCGTCAAGTCACTTCTCGAGTCAAAGCTTGTTCCTGGCGTGAAGAAGATGCTTGATGAACTCATCAAGGCCAACAGCAAGGCAATCGCTGCCTCTGAGGTTCCTGAGAAGTTGACCGTCAAGCGCAACAAGGTTGACGAAGGGTTCTCGCTCAACGGCATCAAGGCATGGTTCTCGGGCCTCGCCAAGAAGCTCAAGGGCATGATCGCAAGCTTCGATGAAGACCTTCACGCTGCAAAGGCAAAGCTCGCAGCCGCCTAAGTTTACTTTCGTAGGTTGATTGTCTACAATACATACTACTGAGTTCGCTCAGTAAAGTTTAACCGTTGGATGTTGGTTATCTTTTTACCTGAAACAAAACCCTAGGACGTTCGATTCGTCCGTGTGCTGGTGGTCCAGGGAGCACAATACCCGACGCCGTTTTTGTTGAACTTTACTGAACGAATTCTTGACATGCTCATGCAGCATGTTAGCTTTTTCAAAATTCGATGTACTCGAAACGTAGCTCCTCCGCATTGAGTAATTCGGACGGTAACCCCAAAATCTCGGGGCTGAAGGGAGCAGTTCACCTAAAAGCCGTGATGGTGGAAGAATTCTTGGTCACCCTACCCAAAGGGTCTGCGACAGTGGTTGGAAGGATCGCAGCTTCGTGGCCAACTTGAAGTACCTTGTCTTGGGATGATGATCGTTGCTATGTAACCGTGCTGCGCTACGGCATAATGGCGGATAACTTCACAGCGTAGTCTCAAGAATGAATTTGGAAGTGTGGCTGAGCGGTTTAAGGCGCTTGTCTTGAAAACAAGAGGAGTTTCACGACTCCCGTGGGTTCGAATCCTACCACTTCCGCCAATTCAATTTCTACTCATGAGGTGCCGATGCGCACCGCTTGAATGAGGAGAACCTCTCGCGCTTAACTCTGAGTCTGACGCGCGGTTGAGTAATGACTCGGGCCCAACTCCATCGGGCATTGGAACCACCTTCGCGCGTAGCGCACCGTTGGTAAGCGTGGTAAAAAGATGGAGAGACCAACACGACTTTGTGTGGGAACGAAAGTTCACCGAGCGCCACTGGCCCGAGGCTCTGCAGAGCTGAGGATATAAGCAATGATTGCCATGCCACAACAGGAGCATGGAATAGGTTGGTGCGGAATCACTGCCAACACACGACTTCTCCTCTGGTTGAGGAGACAGATTTGGGGCTATAGCTCAGCTGGGAGAGCGCTTGCATGGCATGCACGAGGTCCGGGGTTCGATCCCCCGTAGCTCCACCAAATTTGCGCCGCTTGAGTGAAGACGCCTAAGCGCCTTCCACGTCAAACGTAGAGCGACGCCTTTGAATGCAAACCGTGATTGATGGTTATCCACAGATAAGTAGGTTCGAATCCTATCTAGTACGGTACGGCCGCTAGAGGCAACGCTGGTAAGTTGCAACTCGTCGATCGTTTTTGTTTGCTGCCCATTTCATGGGCCTGTAGCTCAGCTGGGAGAGCGCCTGCTTTGCAAGCAGGATGTCGCAGGTTCGATCCCTGTCAGGTCCACCAATTTCCGTTCCCATAAATAGATCATCGGAGTGTAGCTCAGCCTGGTAGAGCGCTTGCTTTGGGAGCAAGATGTCGCAGGTTCAAATCCTGTCTCTCCGACCACTTACGCTCACGTACCATGCGTACGAGGAGTACCTGGAACCGTCTAGGCGGTTCCTGCCGATTGCGCACCTACCATGTTGTAGGATGCGTTACGAGGGCGTCGTAAGGCGCCTTCGGCCGATGCGGGTGTGATGTAATGGTAGCCTGAAACCTTGCCAAGGTTTACGCGGGGGTTCGATTCCCCCTACCCGCTCCAACTTTTGAGGCCTCATGAAGCCTGTCATCATCTACTCTCTTCCACGTGCACGCTCAACAGCAGTGCTCAACTCATGCAAGAGAGATGTCAAGCTAGATGAGCCCTTCGCCGTGTACAAGCCGTTTGAGTGGGAAGCGCTGAAGGCGCAGCTCAACGATCCGAACACCGCATCCAAGTTCTTTGGCATTCACCTCTCGCACTTTCCACCAGCTCGCAGCTGGTTTGAAGCTGCTCAGGACACCCACGACATCTTCGTTGTGAAGCGTGATACACGCGAGGTGTGCTACTCATTCGTCCTCGCCTGCGTGTTTGGCTGGAACAAGAAGACCGAGCTGCCACCTAGGCAGGTAGACGTGGACTTTGGAATCCTTGCCCACCTCACCCACGAGATGGACAACTTCGTTCGCTTCTTTCCCAGAAACGCAACGATCATCGAGTACAGCGATCTGCCAGCCTCGCACTTCGATGCGACGCTTAACACCCTAGACAATCAAAACTCGCTTCAACGCCTCAGCTGCATCAACAACCTTGAGCAGGTGGACAGGGCGATTGACAGAATTCTCGAGCTGCATGGCGACTTGATCGACGAGAAGTACTCATGAAACCAATGATGATCTACACCGTTCCACGAACAAGGAGCAGCGCTCTGCTGGAAGCTAGCAGGCGTTCAATCCAGCTTCGTGAGCCGTTCAGCCGCCACCTTACTGTGGAGCAATGGCCTGAGCTACACGCAAACCTAGTCAACTCTGACAGCTGCGTGAAGTTCTTCGGTTCACAGCTCATCTACCAAGATTACGTGCGCACTTGGTTCAACAACGCCGTCGAAACAGACTCGCATGACATCTTCATCTTGATGCGTGACTTCAGAGAGGTGTGCTACTCCTATATCGTAGCATTCGTCTATGGTTGGGGTAAGTTGAACGAGCTAGGCCCAGCCAAGGCAGCCACACTTGTTCCGGCTGCAACGTACGCAAATTTCACGACGCTTCACTTTGAGTTTGGAGCGTTTTTCGACAGCTTGCCGAAGAACGGCAAAGTCATTACGTTTGAGAGCGCACCATCAAGTCATTTCGACTTGTCGCAAATTTCACTTGAGAACCAACACTCGCTGCAAAAGCTCGAGCGGTTCTCAAATCGTGACTTCATCGAACGCCGTGTACAAAGGCTCTATGAGCTGTTCGGTGAACGATGGAACACACTAATGAATGGAAACGTGGGGGAGCGGTTTATCCCACCTCTTTGCTAAAGAGACGTCGGCGAGAGTCGGCCGTGAGTTCGAATCTCACCGTTTCCGCCACTACAGGAGATGAGCATGAAAATCAAAAACCTTTTGCTCGTCATCAAGGACCAACTTCCAATTAGACGCTTAGTTAAGAACTTCCTTGTCACGCGCAACGCGTGGGGATTGTTCCACATCAACTCGCACATTTCTCAGGGTTCAGGAAAACCGAAGGTCACCTACAACACAAAGGCAACCGCCCTTAAGGCCGCTGAGGCAATGTCAAAGAAAAACGGCAAGCACTTTTCAACGTACAAGTGCCTGCACTGCTCCGGCTTCCACATCGGAAAGAACCGCAGCAACAAATAATGGAGAGGTGGCTGAGAGGCTTAAGGCGCCGGTCTCGAAAACCGGAGGTGACGTAAGTTGCCCGTGGGTTCAAATCCCACCTTCTCCGCCAAACTTGGTTGGGCCATCCTTTAGCGAGGGTGGCTGGTTAGATCGGCCGATCGGGAGAAGCTGAATGCATTCGGCAGACCCTTAACGTAGAGCGGCACTCACGTTCGACTCGTGCGCTACGTAAAACCACCAACCATTAAATTCGACGCCCGACCTATCGCTGGTGGAAACACTGGAGGAAGTTCAGGGCTGCAAAGAGCAGGGCTTGTCGCTCTGTGGGAGAGGTGGCTGCTAGAACGATCTCTGCTTCGGCAAATCGCTAGGGCCCTTCGCTGTACCACAACGGCTCCGCAGCAAGCCAAACAGGACCTCATGACGCTGCTCGCCGAGGGTCCGGGTTGGTGCTTAGAGGAATGATAGGGAATCAAACAGAACCCTGGCTATGAGGCATCGAATACAATCAAGGAGAATCAAATGAGCGTTCGTGATCAGCTTCGACCAGACTTGAGGGCACGCATTGATGCGCTTCAGGAGAAGATCAACTCCAGCGGCATCGTCGACATCAAGTTCACGCTCTCTCCAGATTTTTCTGGTGATCCAAACAAGCTCGCCGAAGACATGTGCCACTTGCTTGAGGCGCACTTTGAGGGCCGCATGAAGCCGCTTCCACCGATCGGTGACAGCCACTGTCGCTGCTCGAAGGTCGAGGGTAATCACGTAGAGCGTGATCACCCAGACTGGCAGGCTGCGTGAAGAGCCTAGGTCGTGGCAGAGGTGGAGGCAACATGAACCTTCGTGGTAAGCGAGAGGTCATGTGCTCATGCCGTTGCTGCGTCATGATCAACCCAAAGCAGAAGCTCCTGAAGAAGGAGCATGAGCGTGATATGCGCTGTGAACAATGGAGACGTGGGAGAGTGGTTTAATCCGTCACCCTGGAAAGGTGAAAGTTCCGCAAGGGGCTCGTGAGTTCGAATCTCACCGTTTCCGCCAATGAATAGGGCAGGTTTCGAAAGGAACCTGCCCTTCTTTTTGCCTCGAGATTGCTGATGTAAGAATTTTTCCTATATACTTTCATGGACGCAATCAAACCGCTAGACATCTGGTTCAACGCTGAGCACATCAAGCGAGCTGCTTGGGACCTCATTTTCATGGACCCAACGTTCGACATGGACAAGTACCAGTGGCACAATCAAGTCTCACTTCGTGAGTCGACAGATTGGTTCGCTGGAACCGGCTCGCTGTATGACTATACGAAGAAGGAGTTCATTGACTCCACTTCAAACTACACGCAGACCGCAAAGAAGCTAGAAGGCTCATACCTCGAGCGCGTGATCAAGGACGTTGAGGCGTATGCCAAGCGCCACTACGTCAACATTGGTCGAGTGCGCATCATGCGCCTGCAGCCGAAGACCTGCTACACGCTGCACACCGACCTTGAGGAGTTCCGCTACCATATTCCGATTGAGACGAACGACAGCAACTTCTTCGTAGTCAACAACGTCATCTACCGCATGCCGCTCGTAGGGCAGATGTACCGCTTCAGGACGCAGGCACCGCACACCGCCGTCAATGCAAGCACAGAACCTCGTACTCACCTAGTGTTCGACACCTTCACATGATCCCAGCAAAACCATCAACTATCCTCGGTGCGCAGATCATCGCCCACCTGGCTCTCATCCCGATGTTCATGTACGGCCATTGGTATCATTGGCTTGTGGCGCTGTTCGTGTACTTCCTGAACGGCTGTCTTGGTATGACGATGACGTATCACCGCTTCCTGTCGCACAAGAGCTGGAAGTGCCCACGCGGCTTTGAGATCATCTTCACTCTGCTCGCCACGATTGGCATGACCGGCCCGGCGATCAGCTGGGTTGCCGTGCACCGCAAGCACCACGCCTTCACTGACACTGAGAAAGACCCACACTCACCAAAGCACAGGGGCTGGTTCTGGTGCCACTATCTCAGCATGTTCGCAAAGGTAGAGGTGAAGTACGCCACTCACCTACTGCGTGATCCGTTTTACACATGGCAGCATAAGCACTACTTCACGATCAATGCTGTCTATGCGCTCGCGCTCCTCCTAGCATTTGGTCCATTTGCGCTCATCTGCGGCTGGCTTGTACCAGCAGCAATTCTCTGGAATGCTGGATCAACCATCGTTTCCATCTCTCACCGTGATGGGCACACCCACTCAGACCCTCTCCTTTGGTTCCTTACCTGGGGCGAGGGCTACCACGTCAAGCACCACGAAGACCCGAACGCCAACCGCTTTGGCAAGTGGGACCTAGGTGGCTATCTCATCTCCAAGCTGGAGGAAAAAGATGTCGAATTGGAAAAGTCGGTTTGAACTACCCGTCATAAAGCGCCTCAACTTCAACGTTGACCTAGAGCGCCTCAAGTCGGAACTTGGTGCCTTTGCACAGGGCAAGGTGTGGGACGGTCTCGGCTCAGACTACGCCAGCCTCTGTGAAACCCACACGCGCCTCCCAAAGATGTTCTTCACTGAGCAGGAGCTCGAGGGAATCACATGCGTGTGTGATATCGACTTCACAAAGTCCAGCTACCAGCAGCTCAGCCTAACTGAATTCGACGACACCTACACGCTCAATGAGCGCCAGGAAAAGTCAGGCAGCGCCTGGGACGAACGAGTTGCAAAGCAGAAGCCACTTGCAGACGAGCGTTGGTTCCGCAAGGTAAAGACCGACGTTCCACCATACATGCGCGAGATTTTGGCAATGTTCCCGGGTTCTCACCGTGCAAGGTTTGCCCTGCTCGCACCACACAGCAACGTTAAGCCACACATCGACTACGACACGCTGTACGGCATCCGCATCCATATCGCCCTTGAGACCAATGATCAGTGCTTCAACGGTGGATGGGACAAGGACGGTAATGAGGTGCGCAACCATATCCCCGCCGATGGCTCTGTCTGGTTCATCAACCCGGGCGTGAAGCACTACGCTGTGAATGAAGGTGACACCCCTCGCAATCATCTTATCATCTCACTGGACACACAAAGCATCCTATGAAGCGGTTCGAGTACGTACCTCAGCTGCCTAATCTTCCAGAAGAGGTATGTGCTGAGGTACTCCACACTGTAGCTAACGTCGCACCGACGATGAGCATGGGAAACATGCTCAGCACCTACACGTGTCCGCCGCTTACATTCGACTTCATCTCCAACACCTGCTTCCCAAAGCGCAAGTTTAACCGCTTCCTGTACTCGCATCCAAACGGCCTCAACATCCAGGTGCAGGCCATCAGAAGCGACCTCAACATCCATGCTGACCTGATGCCAAAGCCGGTTCCAGCACTCGGCCTTCCAGCTGGTGGTCGCATGAACGTGCTGTACTACATCATCCAAGATGGTGTTACGACCCTCAACCGCTTCCACACCTATGATGAAGCTGAGATCGTTGATGAGCTCTACGTTCGCCCTCGTGAATGGTACCGCATTGCCAGCTGGGAAAAGCATTCTGTCGTCAATGTCACCGAACCGAGAATCTCAGTATCGATCGCCAAGACCTACTCCGTAGAGCGCATCGCCAAGTTTGCCAACCGCTTCGGCTGGGAGCATGTCCTCAAGGCGCTCGAATGAACTACTACAAACTGAACATCTCGAAGAACGTTCGGAAGGTGCTGCTTGAGCTGCCCAGAAAGATTGCGGCCCGCGCAGTCATAGTTGATCCACGCATCGCTGAAAGCTACTACTGGTCGATCGGACAGTGGGCGCACTCAAACGTCATTTCATTTGGCCGTTCTGGAGATCATCAAATCAACGAGAGCTGCACGTACCAACAGCTCGTAGCTGAAGACCCGAGCATGATCCGTTGGTTCGATCTTTTCGGCTTTGCGCCGTTCATCGGCTTCGTGAATGATGCAGACTGGGGATTCCATCGCCATGTCTACGATGCACACAGCCATTGGAACTTGACCATCTTCGATGGTGAGCGCACTGACCTCTCAACTGTCAAGTTCTGGCAGCTCAATGATCCAGCCTACGCTTTTGAGCCAGGCGATATCTCGTTTGACACACTTCCTAGCGGATATTCATTCGAGAACTTGACGCAGATCGACGAGTTCACCCCGCAGAACGGCGACATCTACGCAATCCACAGCTGGACATGGCACTCGCACACCACATCTGATGGTCAAGGTCGGGTTCCAGCATACCTGCTTGGCCTTAGCGGCGTCAAAACTGATGAGGACGTGCGTAGGTTCATCCGTGACCTTGAATCTATGAGATGAATCACACGATAAATACGCTCATCGAATCACAGAGGCACGCAACGTGTCCGATGAAGTCAAGGTCTTCAAGCCAACAGCACCTGAGGTGCGTAGGTTCAGGGCGGACATCTACTCCAGCGACCTGAACATCAGCCCTACGTGGCTGTCCATGTACAGTTCGAAGAGCCCACCGACCACGAACAAGTTCGCCTACTGGTTCTCAGACGAAAAGTTCTCAACAAACGGTTTCGATCAAGTGCTGCTTCACTACCATGATGGTGAGGCGGTTGGAATGTGCTGTGGAACGTACTTCAACAAGCACCTCTACCGTGGCGTCCAGATGTACTACATCCTCAAGCGCTTCCGTAGAATTCGCGGGCTGAACACGCTGCACTTTCGCCATGGCGGTTTCTTTGACTATCAGATTGAGCGAGCCAAGGCTCTCAACTGCAAGGCGATCTTCATCAGCGTCGACATGTTTGACCGCCGCCATGAGATCATGTTCGAGGCCATGAAGAACGACGTTGTCGGTCCTGGCCACATGCCGAACACAGAACGCAAGTACACTGCCAAGGACCTCACGTACCTTGATGCAACGTACGACATCATGTACACACCACAGCATGTGACGTACATGAAGCTTGAAGACACACCAATGACGTTTGACGATATGTTCTATTTGAAGGAGCTGACATGAAGATTCTCGTTACAGGCGCAACTGGCTACATTGGCGCCCATGTTGTAAAGCGACTTGCTGACCATGGTCACAAGATCACCGGTACTGACTTCAACTTCCAGCAGAACAACATCGCCTACTACGTAGAGCGCCTCATTGACTGGGACATCCGTGGAACTCGCTACAACCGCCTGTACATGAGCGGCTTCGACGCTGTTGTCCACCTTGCCGCAAACACCCTTGTAGCAAAATCCACAGAAGACCCATTCTCATTCTACGAAACGAACATCATTGGTACGCAGAACGTTGTTGATGCTGTTCCAGATGTTGGTCACTTCCTGTACTGCTCCACTGGTACCGCCTTCGATCCTGGCTCAAGCCCATATGGCATGAGCAAGCGTGCTGGTGAGGACCTCGTGACTCTCAAGCCAAACTATTCAATCTGTCGCTTCTACAACGTCAGCGGCAACGATGGCTTCAAGAAGTTTGAGAACTTCTACTCACACCTGATTCGCAAGGCCGCAGCAGTCGCAAACGGTAAGTTTGACAAGCTGCAGATTTTTGGAACCGACTACGACACCCCAGATGGAACGTGCCTGCGCAACTACAGCCACGTTGCCGACATCGCAGATGCCATCGTTGCCATTGCAAACAACGGCCCAACAAAGAGCATTGAGTGCCTAGGTTCTGTCAATGGAACCTCGGTCCTTGAGGTTGTTGCCGCAATGGAGGAAGCGTGTGGTTTCACACTTCCAAAGGAAATCGTCGGCCGCCGTTCAGGCGACATTGCTCGCTCAACTATGCCACAGCAGAGCCGCTTTTACACTGAGAACCATACGCTCCTTGAGCAGTGCCAGTCGGCGCTCGGAGATGAGAAGTGATCAGAACGTTTGACAGCATCTTCATCAACGGTGAGTGGGTAAGCACCGCTTGGGCTTCCAAGTTGATCTCACCTAACACTGAAGAGATCATTGCGACTGCGCCGGTTGGTGACATCTACAGCGCCAAATGCGCAGCAAATGCAGCGAGAAATGCATTTGACAGTGGCCCATGGCCACGCATGTCAGTTGCAGAGCGGGCTGCCTACCTAACCGCCTTAGCTGAAGAGCTCGCAAAGTGCAAAGATGAATTGGCAGCAGCCTTCACAGAGGTAGCTGGTGGCTTGGTTGGTATGGGTCCAATTATCGCCGGCATTGGAACTCGAATCATTGGAAAGACAACGGCTCTCATCCCGCAGTTCGAGACAGAGAGCAGGATCAAAACCGACAAGGCAAATGTTGGCATTCTCCGCAGAGAACCGGCAGGGGTTGTTCTCATCAGTGCTCCTTGGAACGCTCCGTTCACCATCCTTATGAGCAAGCTGGCGCCAGCTCTTCTGGCTGGCAACACCATCATTGCTTGCCCATCTCCAAGAACCCCAATCGAAGCTCTCATCGTTGCAGAGTGCGCCAAGAAAATTGGTCTGCCACCTGGCGTTCTGAACATTCTTCCAGTTGGTGATGGTGCTCTTGAAGAGCTCGTATCAAGCCCACTTGTTGACATGCTGACGTTCACTGGTGAAACGACAAAAGGTTCTCGTCTTGCGGCCCTCATGGCGCAGCGTGGCCGCCCGCGTTTCAATCTCAAGTTGAGCGGTCGTTCCGCCGCAGTGGTGCTCGAGGACTATTCGATACCACAGGCAGCAAACATTCTTACCAAGTCCATCTGCATGCTCGCTGGTCAGGTGAGCGCCACACCGGCTAGGGCGATCGTTCCTGCTCACCTGTACAATCAGTATGCTGAAGCGATCATCTCAAAGATGGAGAAGATGAGAGCCCACATCGGCCCTTCAACATCGCCTGAATCCCGCATGGGCCCACTCATCTCTGACAAGCAGGTAGCTGAGGCACACGCAGTTGTTGCCCGTGGCAAGTCATGTGGTGCCAAGGTTGCCTACGGTGGAAAGAGAATCAACACGCGCGGCTTCTTCTTTGAGCCGACGCTGCTCACTGGTGTTCGAAACGACATGTCTGTTGCAAGGCAGCCATCTCTCGTTCCAGTTCTCTGCCTCATCCCACACAACGGTCTAGAGGATGCTGTGAACATCGCAAACGATTCTGAGCACGGGCTTGGTGGTATCGTGATCACGAACGACAACAAGGCCGCATACGATGTCATGTCGAAGGTGCGGGCCGGCGGCCTGTCACAGACATCATTCAAGGCAGATGATGCCCTACCTTTTGGTGGATTCAACAGATCAGGTGTTGGTCGTGAGGGTGGCATTGAAGGTCTGCTGACGTTCACTGAAACCAAAACGATCCTCATGGATGGAGAACCAACATGAAGTGGCCGCGCCCACACAAGATCGAGGTGCACCTCGACGAAAAGCAGTATGCCTTCGTGAAGGAATACATGGAGAAGCGTGGCATAGAACACGAAGAAGGCGTGATGTGGCAGGCTCTCATTTGGCTCAACAAGATCGAGCGTACAGAGGGAGCAAGGGAAGCCGTTCAAGCGCTGATGCCGCAGCTTCCTTCAAAGAAGCCAACAATCGAAGAGCTAGAGGCGTTCTTCAACAATGCTTGACATCATTCCATATGACGCGCTGCGCGTCGGTGTTCCGCTATCAGGTGGTCCAGATAGCGCCATCCTCTACTACATGCTCATGAAGGATAACATTGCTGAGAGCCGCAAGGCTCGCATCATTCCTATCTGCGCTCCAAAGATTGACGGTGCCGATTACTACGCCAACCTTGTAAACCAGTATGTGTGCAACAAGCTAGGCGTTGAAGAGAACAAGATTCTCTACATCGGCAACCCATGGCAGGAACACAACGTCATCGTGCGCAACGCTGTCGTCAGCGCCTTCTACTTTGGGATCATAGAGTGCGTCGTTCTAGGTGACAATGTCGCTCCTCCAGGAGGAGCAGAATTTCCAGGCATGATGCCGATAAGAGAACGTGTCGATAGCCCAAACGTGTTTCAACCGTTCTTTGACATGACAAAGGACCAGATCATCCAGCTGTACTACGATGAAGAGATCGAAGAGCTGCTGACGCTCACCCACACATGCACTGAGCAGAACCGTGGTCATTGTGGCCAGTGCTGGCAGTGCACAGAACGCAAGTGGGCATTCAGCCAGCTTGACAGGACTGATCCCCTGGTCAGTTAACATAACGGTCCAGTTTACATAACTTGACCTGTGTACGAACTTCTAGACTTGTGATAGGATGGCCGCATCTACACTGAGAAGGGTCGTCAAATGAGCATCGATCTGCGAGTCGAGAACATGAACCTGAAGCGCACCGTTGCGTTGCAGGCCGAACAGATCGCACGCCTTGAGTCCATGCTTCAGACCGACCCGATGACGGGTCTTCTGAACCGGCAGGGATTCCTCAACCACCTCAACACGATGATCTCGAGCCAGTCCCGTTCGGGCGGCTCCACCTTCGTCGCCTTCCTCGACGTCGACAACTTCAAGCGCCTCAACACGGAGTTCACCCATGATGGTGGTGACTTCGTCCTCATCACGCTCGCCCAGCGCTTCAAGGCGATCATGCGCCAACACGATGCAATCGGTCGGTGGTCCGGTGACGAGTTCGTCATTGCCTTTCACCTCAGCATCGAGGACATCGCCTGCGGTATCGACACGCAGATCATGCGGCGCATCTCCGAGTATGTGCGGCAGCCGATCATCTCGCCTGCAGGTGTCAACATGCGGACATCCTGCTCGTTCGGCATCGTGCAGTACACTGGTGGAACGCAGGTCACCTCGAAGGAGCTGATCGATGCCGCCGACGGAATCATGCTGGAAACCAAGCAGCGTGACAAGGGCAGCATCACCGTCGTCGAGTACGTCGGCAAGATTGCGTAAATACCGGCATCAACCAGAGGTTCACATGCTCATCAGCCAGCTGCTCGAAAACGCCGCCGAAGAACAGTACCACAAGCTCAAGCAGCTTGAGAAGGAAGTTGATGCAGCAACTGAAGCCGGCACGATCTATAAGCCGGACTACGAGAGCCTCAAGAACGCCATCGACCGTACTGTCGAACGACTCGCCGAAAAATCCATGGACAAGTATTTCCATGGAACCGGCAGCACCTACTACGACATCGAGGAAGCCCTCGGCCAGCTCTGGTATCCACGAAGCGCTCGTGACATTCTCGCCCTGAAGAACAAGATGGCGCGAGTTAAGTCTGAAAAGGGCAGAGCGACCGATATGTTCAAGGTCCTCACTGCGTTCTACAACGAGTGGAAGTCACTGGCCGAGAAGATCGTCGCTCTCAAGGCAAAGATCGAGACGGCCGCGCAGCGCAAGGAAGTGAAAAACCGTGCGAAGGCCGAAGAGAAGGCAAAGAAGCACGTGAGCAGTGAGTCACTGATCAAGGTGCTCAAAGAGCACATGCAGGAATACATCGATCGTGCCGTCGAGATGCAGAAGGAACACATTGAGCACCTCGCAAAGGAGCTCAAGAAAGTTGGTTGGGACCTCGACAAGCTTCATGAGCAGGCCTCATGGCGCCAGCACGGTCGTGATGAGCACCGCCGCCTCACGAACAACCGCTCTACATACCTCAACATCTTCGATGTCGACAGCCACATCGATCGCTCGTATCGCAATCCTGGTCAAACAGGTGAGCCGCACACCAAGCTCAAGCGCTCTCCGAAGAAGGAAAAGCATGTACTCGAGGCCACGGCCGCAGGTGCCAAGGCCTCCTACCTTGAGTGGGTCGACAAGATGATCGACAAGATCGGAAAGCCGGTTGCCAAGGCCAAGATGGATGGAAACCCGTGGCACGGCTCGATGCTCGATGTCGAGACCGACGACGGCGAGAAGCAGTCGTGGCACACAAAGATGATCCTCAACTTCTCGAAGTACGGAACGATGTTCAATCAGTTCCCATCGCTCAGGAAATCCTGATTCAAGTTTTCTTCCTGGCTCATCAGTAGTAAGATGCTCAGAGAGTTCATCTAGCCGCGGGCGGCAGGTTGACTTCTGATTAAATACTCGTGCAGTTCAATGAACTGCTGAGCAATTTTTGCTTTTTACTTGTTTGCCAACTTTTAGAAGGAAACCAACACATGAAGAAGACCTACATTGGCATTGTCCGTGACCATTCAGGTTCCATGGGCATCATCGCCCGCGCCGCCGCTCGTGACTACAACGACAACATTGCGGCCATCCGTGAAAATTCCAACGTCAACGGCCAAGACACCATCGTTTCGGTGGTAGAAGCCGACAGCACTGTTCACCGTGCCGTTGTGAACTCCAACGTCAACGCCCTTCAGCCCCTCGCCGAGAACGCCTATCGTGCTCGCGGCCAGACGCCGCTGTTCGATGCAGTCGGTGAGCTCATCGAGATTTTCAAGGACGTTCCCGACTACAACGATCCCGAGGTTTCGTTCCTCATCATGGCCGTGACGGACGGCGAGGAAAACGCCTCACGCAAGTACAGCGCCGACGGCCGTTACGGCACGATCAGCATCGCCGAGGAACAGCGCAAGCTGACCGCAACCGATCGCTGGACGTTCGTGTATCGTGTTCCTCGTGGTGCCGCTCGCGCCCTCGTGCGCATGGGCATCCACGAAGGCAACATCCTCGAGTGGGACCAGACCACCCGTGGTGTCGAGGTCGCATCGCAGGCCACCCGTTCCGCCTTCACGTCGTACTACCAGGGCCGTGCTCGTGGCGAGCGTTCGACCACGAAGTTCTACGCCGACCTTTCGAACGTCAGCTCGAAGGACGTGCAGACGTCCATGCGTGATATCTCGTCAGAGGTTCTCCTCTGGCCGGTATCTGCCAAGGACGATGGCACGCAGATTCGTGACTTCGTCGAACAGCGCCTCAACGGTGATCCGCTGCTCAAGGGCGCCGCCTTCTACCAGCTCGTCAAGACCGAGCCGGAAGTGCAGGACCACAAGCTGCTGATCATCCGTGACAAGAAGTCCAACGCCATCTACGAAGGCGCAGCCGCCCGCAAGATGCTCGGCCTTCCGACGTACGGCACCATCCGCCTGGCTCCCGACAACCTCGGCGACTTCGACCTCTTCATCCAGTCCACCAGCGTGAACCGCAAGGTGAACAAGAACACGCAGGTGCTCTACTGGAAGAACGTCGGCAAGGCGTACAAGGAAGGTCCTTCGGCACGCGCTGCCCGCCGCTAAGGAGTAAGCAATGCTCTGGACGGTTACGCACGAGATCAAGGCCGAGGACGGTAATCACATCCTCGCGCTCATCGTCACTGCCGACAGTGCCAGCGATGCATACGCGCGTTTCGTCGACCTCACAGTCGGAACGCGCAGCATCACTCCAGAAGGCGCAGTCGTTTCAGCTGGCATAAATGTCGATGCTGCCGTTGCAGGCATCTTCAATCACGTGCTCGTTGAGCGCTTGGAAGAAGAGGCACTTCGTGGCATTCCCGTTGAACTCTTCGGACACTTCAAGGTGCAACTATGAAATCACGCGGCTTCACCCTGATCGAGCTCATGATCGTCATCGCCATCATCGGCATCTTGACGGCCATCGCTTCTGGTGCATACAAGGACTACAAGCGCAAGCAGGGTCATGGCGCAGTTCCAACTGCAACTGTCGAGGTCACACCTGCCCCACAGCAGCCAGCGCCAGTTGTCACAGCACCTGTCGTGGAGCAGCCAGCTCCGCCATCGCACGACTACAGCAAGTGCGATCCGATCGGCTACGATGCAAACGACAACAGCGTCTACCGCTGCGGTGATGGCAAGCTCTACACGGACGTGAAGTGATGGAACAGGCAAAGATCGAAGAACTTAAATCACAGCTTGCCCAGCGGGCTGTGACCGTCACCTTCAAGCGAAAGGACGGTGAACTGCGTGTGATGGAATGCACGCTAAATATGCAGCTGGTGCCGCCATCGAAATGGCCGCAGAACAAGGTGACGCTGTCAGAGAACACGAAGCAGACAACGATGCGCGTGTACGATCTGAAGGCCAAGGACTGGCGTTCATTCGTCATCGACAACGTGATCAAAACCGTCTAGCCTCAGCCGCAAGGTGAAGAGGTCCGAACCCTCACTGAGGCCATACTGACATGATGTACATCCTCACAGAAGAAGAGTTGCAGGCGCTGAAGGCGCAGCAGAAGTCGATTCGACTTGAGAACACGAAGAAGCTCCAGGCCCTCTGCACGAAGATCGCCGACGAGATGCCGATCAAGTGGAGCTGGGGTGGTCCAGATAAGATCGTTCAACCTTGGGGTTGCATCAAGACCAAAGGTAGCGATTGGTACTGTGATCAGTGCCCAGTTCACGATATCTGCCCGTCAACAAGCAAGCGACACAGCCAATGAAATTTGAAGTCACCGCAGAAGAGCAGGCGCAGATCGATAAGTGGCTTGACGAGGTCGTCTACCCACCGATCATCGCTGAGCAGCTCAAGGACCCAAACAAGGCCATGCACCTCTTTGCTGACGAGAACGGCAAGATCAAATACCCGTACTTCGGCGCCATCGGTGGTGACCTCACCTACAAGTTCTCTCCGACAAGCCTTGGTACAGTGCTGGTCGTTGAGTCGTGCGGACAAGAGCTGAACCTCACGGATTACAGTTCCTGGTAAGCGTCCGTTCTGGGCCGTGCCTAAATACGGCATCAGACTGGAGACCGCAGATGATCGACCGCCCATTCAAGCTCTTCGAACACGTCAGGGACCAGCTCGGTGCTGGAAGCCTATTCATTGAAATCGGAAGCGATCGTGGAAGCGGCTCTGCAGCCTATCTCAACGATCTCGCCCTCCGAACTGGAAACAGCTTCGCAACGGTTGACGTCGATCCTGTTTACATCGCTGGCAACATCACCTCATACGTGATGTCTGGCGAACAGTTCACCGAAACGGTGCTGCCAACTCTCCAGAAGAGCGTCTCGCTGGTGCTCTTCGACGGCTTTGACTGGACCTACTCACCACCAAAGGTGCGCAGTGGTACTGCCGGCGCCGATGTCTACAATTTGATCGAGGCGTACGCAAAGCGTGGCCAGCAGCTGAACAATCTCAACAGCGCAATGTCGCACATGACGCAGACGCTAAACCTTCTGCCGTTCCTTGCCGACACTGCCGTTGTGATGTTCTGCGATACCTGGTTCAGCTACCTCACCGACACGATTGATGGTAAAGGTGCAGGCGCAGCGTACGCCCTTCTGGCAAATGGCTTCCAGGTAATTGGAGCATCTGCCAAGTCCAACTACCTGATCCTGGGTCGTGGCGTTGCAAACAACGTCAACATCCCTGATCTTGATGAAGAAGCCCTGAACACGGTCTACACCGGCCCACGTAAGCCACCGAACCAGATCATCTTCAAGAACGACCACTAGTCGAACATTTAGCTGCATAAGAAATAACAACATGAAGATTCTCAGACTACCTGCCAATGAGCAGGGCCGTGACTTTGTCTGCGGCGATATCCACGGGTCGTACTCGTGTGTTACTCGCTTCCTTAGCGAGATCAACTTCGACAAGAAGAAAGACCGCCTCATCTGCGCCGGCGACATCGACGACCGTGGCCCAGAAAATGAGAAGTGTCTCTCGCTTCTGTTCGAGCCATGGTTTTACTGCTGCATGGGCAACCATGAGCACATGATGCTGCATTACTTTACCAATGGACCGTATGGTTACTATTGGGGCGGTAATGGTGGCAACTGGGGTACCAAGTACAAGATGTGGGCTGTCTCGTGGGAGGCAGCAGGCAACATCGATCCAGCAGCACGCACGAAAGAAGGTGAGTGGGTGCGTGAGACCGTTCTCCATAAGGTGAGTGATCTGCCGTACCTCATCACCGTAGAGAAGAAGGATGGTTCCATCTTTCACGTTCTACACGCTGAGCTGCCACCAAAGATGAAGGTGACTGATGCTGATCTCGCAGATGAAAATCGGCTGAAGGAAATTGCCACGAAGCAGACCGGTGATGGTGACACTATCATCTGGGGTCGCTTCATGTTCTATGCAATGTACCGCCAGACGATGGACGAAACGCACGTTCGAAAGATCAGGCGCTTTGCGACGCTGGAAAAACTAGACAAGTTCTTCAGCGACCTGTCACCGATCTATTCAGGTCACACGATTGTCAAGCAACCTGTTCAGTTTTTCGGACAGACCAACCTTGATACTATGGCCTACGGAAGCTATGGAACCTCAGGTGGATACGGCTATGCGCCTACACCGGGTCCTGAGTGGGCAGGTCTTACTGTCACTGAACCTGCGACTGGAAAATTCTGGCTTGTCAACGATCGTGAGTTCAAAGAGACATCACCGATTGTCATCGAGCCTCTACCACCAGGCAACTACACAAAGCTTGAACTGACTGAAGAACACGACTAGGAGAAGTAAGTGTCGAGAAACTCGAAGAGTGCACGCCTCGTGATGCAGCGTAAGTCCTTTGCACGTGCGAAGAACGGCGGCCCAAGCGGTCCAGTTTCGACTGGCAACCGTGGCCCTGCGCAGACCACGCCGAAGCATGGCAAGAAGAAGGCATGGTTCCAGCTCCATGAAGATCATGGTGCGTACATGCGTTCACTGCAGAAGGGCAACCGCAAGCAGAAGGCCGCTGCGGCAAACGACGAAGAGTAACGATGGCCAGCGTCTATGACACCAACGAGCATGAGATCAACCTCCTGAAAGGGCGTGTTGAAGAGCTCGAGGCAAAGGTCAAGACGATGGTTCCGAAGGAAGAGTTTGACGCTGTTGTAAAGCGCCTTGAGGAAAGAATCCGCCTGGCGCTTTCTGGATATCGCACCCGGCTCAAGTAGCCATTTCACTAAATAGTTGGGAGATACTCCCAACCGGAGATAAGATGCGAGCAGACCTCAATAAGCTGCTCTGCGAGCGTGAGCGTGTAGGACACACCCGTTCCTACAAGGACGTACGCCACAACAAGAAGTTCAAGTCTGATCCAGACGGTGAACTTCCAAGCAGAGAAAGCATGAAGCACCGCCACGCACGCGGAGCTTCAGACACCAAGTCATTCAACGAAAACCTGAACCCACTCTGGGGCCAGGTGCGCAAGGCTGTTGGTCGTCCCTGGAACAAGTTCTACGGCGAGCTCTGTCAGAACTTTGACAAGCGCTCGGTGATCAACCAGCACATCCTCCAGCACCTCATGCAGAGCGTTGAGACGCAGGCATACTACAAGGATGGCGAGCTCTACACCCGCAACAACTACAGCGGTGACATCCGGCTCAAGGACGACACCTCCACCGAGTACTACGTCGATCCGAAGGACGGCATCCTCAAGAAGAACAAGAACTACAAGCGCTACTCACAGATCAACCGTGAGCACCGCAAGCGCCGTGAGGCTGAAGAGGAAGCGGTTACCCGTTGGCTCGATGATGACAACGTGCTGCGCAAGGTCGGCGACGTGTGGTTCCACTTCACCCTCAAGGACATCCCTAAGGGCGAGGTCGTGTTTGTCAAGCCTGAAGGTAAGGACCTCTTCGACACTGGCTATGGCCGTCGCCCACACCAGATGCGCTCATGGGACCAGCTCACCGACTACGAACAGCGCCGCCACGGCGTTCGCACCTTCAAGGGGCAGTCTGTCACCGACGTGTTCACTGGTGAGTCTCTCATGTTCGACCGCCGCATGGGACGAGTGTACACCTCAGCTCAGAACCAGTGGTACAGCGGCAAGAAGCGCTACCACGCCACCAAGCGCACTGCCTCACACAAGCAGCTCAAGCAGGCTGGAGCAATCTGATGCCAGGTGTGGGTCGCATCGGCGACAAAGACTCTGACGGTGACATCAAGATCAAAGGCAGCACTGACGTATTCGTCAACGGTAAGGGCGTGCTGCGCCTTGGCGACACTGACGATGATGGCAGCCCTGACGTGAACGTAAAAGGCAGCTCTACTGTCTTCGTAAATGGAAAGCCTGTTGTTCGCCTCGGTGATAAGGACAACGACAATGACGTGCTTGTAACTGCAAGCGCTGACGTAATCGCTGGATAAGGAATCAACATGAAGGTCATCTTTCTCGACATCGACGGGGTGTTGAACTCCGAGCGCTCGTTCATCGGCGGCAACCACCGCAGCAAGGACCCAAAGTACGCTGACATGTCGTACCAGGAAAGGTTCGCACACTGCACCATCGACCAAGTTGCGTGTGATCTGATCAACCGCCTCCTCATTGACTTCGACGCCTGGATCGTGGTCTCCTCATCTCATCGCCTCCACTTCAAGGATGGCCCTAACAAGGTGAAGGAGCTGCAGGAATACATGACGTCCCTCGGCATTCACGGTGAGCGTGTCATCGGCTGGACACCATCACTGAATGGTCCACGCGGTCTCGAAATCCACACTTGGCTCGAGCAGCACCCTGAGGTAGAGATGTACGTCATCTTTGACGACTCTATTGACATGCTCGAAGAACAGCAGGACCGCTTCATCAACACAGACATGGCCGTAGGAGTCAGCGCTGAGGACTACCGCAAGGCCACCCGGCTCTTCGGGAAGCCTGATACCAGGATCGTCCTGTTGTAGTTTACATTACCGCAGGTTCATGATACAATGCCTCTCTAGTGCAAGCTTGGAGGACGAGAACCGTGTTAAAGCTTCCCCGCCTGACCTCGAAGACGTTCAAGATTCTCAAGTTCATCGGCTCGAACCAGAATGGAGTCCGCTCCATCGATGTCGAGAAGTTCATCGTCAGCCTTTCCGACAAGCCATGGGACCCGAAGGTCCGTGCAGGCACCTGGGGCATCACGCTCTACGGTTACGCCAAATCCGTCGGTCTCTACAAGAAGTACTGCACCAAGGTCAACGACCGCTGGTTCCTCACCCTGGAAACACGCTACGCCATGCAGATGGCCAACGTCGAAGGCCCGATCTTCGCACGAGCTGCTGCTTCCACCATCGGAGACCTCAACACCACGCGCATTCGTGATCTCTCGGTGCAGAACGCCGAGGTGCTGCCAAACCTTCCAGAACGTCCACGACTACCGCTCGCCGTCGTCAAGGCCATCGAAGACATGCACAGCGCTCGTGATGCGCTGGCCGCCGTCGATGTTCAGCTCAGCGAGCTCAACGCGAAGCGCAACCTTGCCGAGCTCCTCTTCAACAGCAGGCGCAACGCCGTTCTGGATGCGCTGGGTATCGCAGTATGAAGGCCGGCTTCTTCACAATGGAAGATGCTCGGCACATCGCCGGGCTGAAGGACCTCACGGAGGCCAAGGCCTATGCGATGTCTCGGATCGATGCCCAACCTCGAGCACTTCCGGGAAATGTCGAGAAGGCACGCAGAGCCGTTGAGGCCGCTGCATCGGTTCAACGACTCACTCTCTCGATCGGTCAGTTCGTGCTGGCCCATCCGTCTGAAGGTCTAAAGGTCATCTAACCTGTTCGCCCGTAGCTCAGGGGTTTGAGCGGCGGTCTCTAAAACCGTGGACGTGGGTTCGAATCCCACCGGGCGAACCATCTAAATATGACTCTGCCCCTATAGCTCAGAGGCCTAGAGCGGGACTCTCTAAAAGTCTGCCGGCGTGGGTTCGAATCCTACTAGGGGCGCCAATCACCAACTCGGAGTATGTATGCGCTTTGTCTCTAAGGGGCAAGAACGAAGCGATGACTATTTTCTGATGAAGGCTGTTTGTAGCGAGATCGACGCGCGCATTGGTGCACGCCGCACACTCGCAAGTTCACTTACGTGCACGAATGTGCTATCTCAAACCATGGTAGAACACATCGCTAGGAAGTACCAGCGAGCAGGCTGGACTGTCGTCTGGAACATCCAACACCTAGCGTCTGGCGCACAACGAACCAACTTTACTCTCACGACACAATAAATACGCTCAAGACAAGCTGAAGACAATCTGAACCCATCGCATCAGATACGCGTGATACTCAATATCACTCGAAGTATGAGGGTTCAAAATGAAACTTGCTTCGCTTGTGGCATCGCTGTTTATTGCCACGTATGTTGCAGGGTCGAGCGTACCAGACCCACGAAAGGCACCTACGGCATTTGAAGCCGAATGGTTGGAACAGGCAACAAAGGTTGAGAAGACCGCCTCTCAACAGCACTTGACAATCTATGTGCTAACTCAGAGCGGTGAGGGTGTTGCTGGAAGTCCAGCAAACACGAGTTTTTACAAACGAAAAGACGGTTCTAAGCTCTGCGCAATCACGATCATTGCAGCTGATAATCCGATGGCCGACATCATGTTTGATCATGTACCGTGGTACATGAGAAAAACGGCCATAAAGACCATCCTGCTGCATGAGCTTGGACACTGTGCTCAGTATTTCCACGACACCACTAGGGTGCTCGATGAAGCTGAGATGAAGAAAGAAGCGTATGCTGATGTGTATGCGCTTGCTGTGCTAGCAAGAGGCTCAAGCAGTGAGTACAATAGCGCAGTAGCTTTTGCAACGATGTTGAGAACGAAAACCTCTCCACCACCGGATGACCCGGTTCAGAGGAATTCGTACGAGCGTTACGACACGATGCGCTACATTGAGATGCACCGTGAGATCAAATCGCTCGGCAAGAAGTATGAGCCGCATGATGTTGCTGCTCACATTGTATACGGTGAACCGCTATCAGAGCAGAAATGAAGAGGCTGAAATGAAGATTACCATCATCGGTGGGAAGACCGGACTTGGAAGACACATTGCGCTGCACTTTGCAGATGCTACGGTTCTAAGTCGTCCAGTGTACAACATCGCCACCGAAGAAGGTAGAACAGCCATCTGCAATGAAGTGGAAAGGTCGGGGTCGGATGTGGTCATTCTTAACTCGTTTGACCACTCCGACCACAATGCGCAGTACAACATGTTTGATGCGCTATGGACAAAGTTCAACATGTCCAAGATCACTATCGTGATCATCTCCTCATTTGGTCGACTGTATGCAGATCGTGGCGTTGGCGATTCAGGCTTCAAGTCATACTGCGCCGTCAAGAAGAAAATCTCTGAGGATGCCCTTCGTAGGTCATTCAGCGATGTCATCACCGCAAAGCTCGTTGTCATCGAGCCATGCGTTCTCGAGAACAACATGGGTAGAAGCCACCTCGACGGTACCTACCTGTCCTACAAAGAGTTCATCAAGATGATCGATGCAGGCCTTCGAGAAGTCGAGGACTGCCGGGCGGTCTGTATCACGAAGATCGGCCAGCGCACCGTCAGCAGTTTACTTAAGGAAGCAGGTTTGTTATAAATACAGTACCTGATTGATTTGTGTTAGTCATCCGATCCACCTAACAGAGGACACGACCATGAAGTAGGTTCAACCCAAGACTTATCTGTACGCCATCTCTCGCCGAGACATTCCGATCTCGCAGCAGGCGGTTCAGGCAGCGCATGCCAGCATCGAGCATGCATATCAGTTCGGCCGGCCGCACGACCACCATCCCTCATACATCCATCTCACCACTCGAGACCAGCACCGTCTTGAGCAGCTCCGTTCTGCCCTGAACACGAGCGGTATCCAGACGACTGAATTTCATGAGCCTTACCAGGAATGGGGTCTTACCGCCATCGCTTGCCTCCTCACCGAGGAGCAGCGCCACCACCTGTCAGACCTTCCACTCTGGAGAACCGCATGAAGATCACGTACAAGCCAAACCCACTTGACACCGTCATTGAGCTCGAGCCACATGAGGTGGAAATTCTCAAGCTGAAGCTGGAGATCGATGAGCTGCAGAACGCCATCTGCGCCGGTTGGATGCACCTCAATGACAAGGACGAAAAGTGGTATGATCCGAAGAAGGCTCGTGATGAGCTCGACCATGAGTACTGGTACAGCGACAAGTTCAAGGCGCGCATCCAAGAGCTCGCTGATCACTATGTCGAGGAGCTCAAGTCAACCCACTGCGGTGACTGCACGTGCGTTCCAATGAGCTGCAGCAAGTGCCATGCCGAGTACATCATCGGTTCTGACACGCTGAAGGTCAACGGGGTCTACGTAGGTAAGCACAGTCTCTACAAGATAGATGCAGCGTTCAACAAGAACACACGCACTATCGATGAGGCGATCGAAAGCCTTGAGAACCCAGACTACTCATGGGACAAGGTCCCAGCTGATAGCGGCTGGAGGAAGTACGAAGATGGTCAGCAGGCGTATGAAAAGCACATTCCTCGCTGGAAAGAGGAGTGCAAGCATGCGCTCAACTGGCTGAAGAGCTACCGTGATACCCACTTCAAAGGAGAATGACATGACGTAGGTTCTTTCAAACACTATTGAAGAGCTTCATGAGGCGATGTCCTCATGTGAGCAGGCTCCTGGCCTCAACATGCTTCAGCACGGTCAAGCTGTGCACGAGCAGTACAAGCAGCTCATCGCTGAGCTCGAGGCAGGCACTCATGAGAGCAGGGAGCTTCAGGAGCTGTACAAGCAGCTGAAGCACAGCCTTCCTCCTCCATCAACCCTCGAACGCTACCACATCTACCATGATTGTGGCAAGCACCTCTGCCTGACCATCGGCCCTGATGGCAAGCGTCGCTTTCCCGGACATGCGGAAGCGAGCGCTCGGCAGTTCTCCAATATCTTCCCTGACGATGGCTTTACAAAGGCGCTCATTGCGCGAGACATGGACTTCCACTGTCTCCGTGGTGACGATCTGCTGCGCCTCTGGAAAAGCCCATTTGCGCCGATCCTCTACTTTACCGCCTGGGCGGAGATCAACGCAAACGCCGAGATGTTCGGTGGACGGGATTCCGAGAGCTACAAGATCAAGCGCTCTCGACTTATTCAGGCTGGCAAGAAGTATAAAGGAGAAAGCCATGTGGCCATTCAGCATGTTCAAGAAGAAACCGCCGACTGCTAAGACGTACGTTATCACTCACAACCCATCACCGAGGTGCTATATGATCCCTACATTCACGTTCACCACAAGAGAGCAATATCTAGAGTACAAGGCGCAATGGAAGGAGCGCTACTTTGGAACCATCAAAAAGATTCGTGAGGCCGCCATCGCTAAGCGAGATGCGTTCCGCCTTGTTTCAAAGGAGGAGCCATACAGCAACGCATGGTATGCGGCGCTGAAGCCTGCGCATGAGGCCTTCTACGCCCACAACCGCCTGAAGAACGACGCATACAACCTTCTTCAGGAGCGTGGCTATTCGAAGATCGAGGCTGGCAAGCAGCGTGAAAAGCGGCTGGTGGCCGCCTGACCTCCATTTAACATAACTGCCCCGGTCAGAGCGGGGTAGCTGTGTACTTCCTGATTGACCTAAGGTATAATCCTGATTAAGTATGATGACGTAAGGGTGTCCCTTGGGCAAAGTTTGCGCTGTGATTGCGGTCTACAATGAATCAATCGTGATTCGTAGGACCGTTGAATCGTTGTTCGAGGCTGGTTTCACCAAGGACGAGCTCTACTTCGTCGATGACCGGTCAACCGACGACACCTACGCCATTCTCCAATCGCTGCCGGTCAACAGCTGCCGTGTGGAGCAAAATGGCGGCAAGGCGATGGCTCAGCGTTTTGCGCTCAAGCACTTTGACCTGTACGCAAAGCACGAGTACATCATCTTTCTCGACGGCGACACCATCGTCGATCCGAACTTCAGGGCCGTTCTCATCAGCAACGCCATTGCGCACCCAGACATCGGCCTGTTCGTAGGGCGAGTCAAGTCATCTCAAGAAGACCACATCTATTCTGCGCATCGAGCTGTCGAGTACACGTTCGGCCAGGACGTCACGAAGGAGGGGCAGAGCAACTTCGGCCTGATCTTCGTATCGCCTGGCTGCGCATCGATGTACCGCTCCGACATCCTCAGCAAGCTCAGCATCGACAACGACACCCTCGCTGAGGACATGGACCTCACGATGCAGACGCAGCGCCTGCGCTCGCGCGTCAAGTTCGTCTCGAAGGCCGTCGTCATCACACAAGACCCGTGCACGCTTCGAGACTACATCAAGCAAATTTCACGGTGGTACCGTGGGTTCTGGCAGATCGTGCTGAAGCACGGCGTGTTCTCACTCCGCAAGAAGCAGGCCATCGACATCTACATGATGTACCTCTGCATCGAGCTGTTCACTGACGTTATCGCCATGGGAATCTTCGCCCTCGTTGTGCCATCGCTCATGGGCAAGGGCATCATGATGATCATCTTGATGTGGCTCGTGCTAAGGTTCGCCGTCAACGTCTACGTTGCGATACGAACGAGGCGGCTCGACGTGATCTACAAGTTCCCGCAGATCGTCGGGCTTCAGATGGTCAACATGTTCGTGCACATTCGATCCTTCATTGAGATCGTCGTGCTGAGGAAAACAATTTTGACGTGGAATAAGGTAGCGAGGTACTGATGAAAAAGCTAATCGTTGTGTGCGCCATGTTGTTCAGCCAGCTTGCTGCAGCTGAAGCAATTCCCGTGCTGATGTACCACCGAGTGGTCAGTGAGTTCACCGCCGAAGCCCAGCCAGGTGAAACAACCGTCACTGTCAACCAGTTCAGAGAGCAGATGAACTGGCTGCACCTGCAAGGCTACAAGACGATCACCGCTGCCGAGCTCGCAACCATGATGACCGGCAAGAAGCCGCTGCCTGCCAAGACGGTGGTTCTTTCCTTTGACGATGGCTGGGTCGATCAGCTGAACACGCTGTCAATCCTCAAGGAGTTCAAGTACAAGGGTGTGTTCGCCATCATCGCGCGCATCCCCGATGCCAAGTACCCCGCCTACATGAACTGGGACCAGGTGCGGCTGATCGCAAAGGACCACGAGATTGCGTCACACATGTACTCGCACTCGCACCTTCACAGCGGCACGACCGACTATCCTGCAGCCGCTGAGATCATCGCATCCAAGGACATCATCGAGAAGCAGCTGAAGAAGCAGATCGCAACGATCGTGTGGCCCTACGGCGAGTACAACCAATCGTTCGTTGACACTGCAAGGCGCATCGGGTTCAAGGGCGCCATGACGGTCAGCCAAACGTGGTGCCAGGTTCCGAACGCACCCGAAATTCCATGGGACCAGTGCCTGAAGATGACGAAGAACGATGTCGGCCAGGACCCACTCTACATTCGCAGAACGGTCGTTGACGGCAGGTGCGATCTGCACTTCTTCATCAAGAGCGTCGAAACCGGACTGGCTGACGCCAATGAATGCACCAAGTAGACAGCTCTATCCAGACCTGCTGCGCAGTGGTGCGATCCTTCGCATCGTTGTGTTCCACTTCTTCAGCTGGCCGTTCCTGTCCTACATCCCGTCGCTAGGCGTCATGTTCGCCCTCGGTGGTTGGTTCATGGCCAACTCGCTTGACAAGAAGCAGTTTGGAGAGGTCATTCTGTCACGGCTTGGGCGGCTGCTGCCGGTGTGGTATGGGTTTGCGCTGATCATGTTCATCGCAGGCTACATCTACTCTGCCGGCGCCGGGACTGAGCTGACCATGTCAACCTCATGGTTGTTCCCATACGAGCGGCTTTCTTGGAACCTTGACAACGAGTACGCCAATGGCGCCATCGTCGTGACGTGGTACATCTCAGCGTACCTGTGGCTTCTTGCCCTCACACCGTTCATGCTGTTCATCTATCGTCGGCTGTCATGGTTTGCGGTGTTCGGGTTTGTCGGTGCGCTCATAGCGTACACTCACTTCTTGCCATATCAAGACACCATCCTCGGTGAAACGTGGTACGATGTGCTCTGCTTCTCTGGCTGCTGGGCGCTCGGCTTCGCACGAGCTGACGGCAAGATTCTCGCTCTGCCTAAGTACATCTCGTACCTCGTGATGGTCGTGTGTGCCGCCTGCGCCGTCATGGTGTCGTACGACACCGGAACTCTCGAGGGAAATCCGATCGGGTACTCGCTGATGTCGTTTGGCATTGCCTTCGTGCTGCTGTCCATCAACCCAGACCTGTCGAAAATCTCGAACGCGCTGAAGCGCATCATCACAACGGTGAACAGCAACGCAGTGACTGTGTACCTGTACCACAACACCGCCATCAACGCTTCATTCCTTGTCGGTGGCGCCATCGGCGCGTACAACTTCAACTCGCAGGTTGGGCAAATCTCGTGCTTCGTGATCTCGCTCATCTTGGTCTACGTTTTCATCAGGACCGTCGGACGAATCGAGACCAACCGCTGGTTTGATCGAGCATAGGTTTACTGTAGATTTGTAGCGTGATATGATCTAGTTTCTAAGTTTGTTTACTTTGTCACAAGGAGTCCCTAATGTTCAAGAAGATTCTGATTGCTGCCGTTGCGGTACTCAGCACTTCACTGGCCGCCGCCGGTGATTACGCTGGCCCGATCGGCTACCCTGGCCAGACCTGGGGTTACCTCACCTTCCCGTCGTCAGCCTACAACGAGGGCATCGAGAAGAACAACTGGATTTACCAGGGCAAGCTCACGCAGGGCGTGGACTGGCTGGCCTTCGGCGTCGACGACCAGTGGGTGTTCGACACCTACGCTTCGGTCGGCCTGTCGGTGGACCGCCTCGGCATCCAGTACAACAACAAGGTTGTGCCTGCCATCGGCGCCCGCATGACCCGCAAGTTCAGCAAGGGATCGATCGACTTCGGTGTCGAAGGTCTCTACGAGAAGCACTTCGGCAAGCGTGATTCGAGCGGCAACCTCTGGTCCGTCAATCCGACATCGCCCGAGCGTGGCGCTTCCGGCTACGGCGTGCAGGGCTACATCTCCTACTGGTTCGGCTGGAACCTGAAGTAAGGGGACGAAGATGCCAATCTACAATCCCGGCAACAACGTGATCGTCAACTTCATCATGCGGTTCCCAAAGACCGCTGCTGTGGCTGCGATCGTCGGTGTGGCCACCCCAGCTGTGGTGGAACACAAGGCGGCCGAAAAGCCAGCCGATCCTGAAGTCGTGCAGCCTGCACCACCGGCTCCGGTGGAAACGCTGCCGGTGACGGTCAAGAAAAACGGCGGCTAACATCGGGCTAACGCCTCATGTTGAGACTCATCGCTGTCCTTCTAACCATCCTCGCGCCAGTAGCCCTGGCCGAGGATGTGTTGTCTCCGCCGCCTGACATCATCCCACGCGAGTACCTCCAAGAACTCGATGAGGTCGTCGTCATTGGCACACGTGGAGAGCTGAACGTCTACGTGTTCATTGATGAGGCCAAAATCTGCTTCATCCCGCGTGGCTGGGAATCTACTCACTGCTTCAACGCTCTTGTCGGCAAGGACACGCTGCCAGGTGAGTACAACCTCAAGCGCTATCGCATCATGGTTCCTGCGTACGGTGGAGACATCCTCGCGTACAGGGAAAATGCGACGTCAATCTGGTCCATTCATCGAGTCATCAGCGTGCCTGGTCAGAACCGCCTGAAGCGCATCACTAGTGACAAGATCAAGAACAGAATCGGCGTCACAGCAGGCTGCATCAACGTGATGCCCGATGTCTTCGATCTTCTCGTTGATTGCTGCTCAAACTCAAGAATCAAGATAACCACCATGCGGGCTCCTGGCGGATAAATATCCGTTTGGAGGTACCCTACCATGAAAAAGTGGATCAGCAATCTTCTGGCAAAGCTCTTCGGTAAGAAGGCAGCACCAGCCCCTTCACCAGTTCCTACTGGACCAACTCCCCAAGTTCCAACGCCAACGCCAGTTGTCATCGAGCCACCGGCTGCGCCAAAGCAGCCAACGTTCGTTGAAGACTTCTCCAACCTTGACAGGTGGACTGTGTCGTTCTGGGAAGCTCCAGGCGGCGGCAAGTTCATCAAGGCAAACGCCGTCATCTCAAATGGCATGCTCTGCCTCAAGCTGCAGCAGACGAAGACTGATGCTGGTATAGCCTCTGTCGGCGGTGAGGTGGCAACGAAGGAAAAGTTTGGCTACGGCACCTACGAGTTTGAGGTGAAGGCCTCATCAACCGCTAAGAGCCCAACCGAAGTTGGAAGCCCAGTCAGCGGTACGATCACCGGCTGCTTCAACTACGCAAAGGACTCCATCACTGAGATCGACATGGAAGTTGAAGGTGGAAGCCGCTCTGGCCTGGCGCAGTTTACCTCATGGAAACTTGCATCCAATCCGAATGAATCAGTCAAGGTTCCTACGACTCCTGCCCCTCATGTCGAGTTCAAGAAGTACAAGTTCGTATGGACTCCACAGGGCACCACGTTCTACATCAATGGCGTTGAGGTCTGCAAGCACACGAAGGTAGTTCCTTCTGAGCTTGCGCCTTTCATGTTCAACCACTGGGGCACCAACAGCGTTGATTGGGGTGGCACTGCAACCCCTGACGTTGAGCGCTACATGTGGGTCAAGAGCTTCAGCTTCACACCGCTGTAAACTAGGAGGCAACATGTTCGACTTTGACAAGCTCTCACAACTTTCAAACGATCCTGTTGCCTTCGAAAAAGCTCGCTGGGAGATCATCAAGACCTACCTTGAATCTCTGCCAGAGCAGCAGAGGATGGCCGGTCTTGCGCTTCAGTACCAGCTCGACATGAAGCGTGAGACGATGACGAACCAGGAGTTCATGGCCTACTGCTTCCAGCAGATCAGCGTCAACCTTCACCGCATGGAAACTTCCGCCAAGAGGCTGCTCGACATCATCGATGGAACGACGGTTGAGAACGTTGCCTACATTGATGATTTTCGTGCAGGACGCCGTATACAAGACAGCTCCAAGGTGCTAAAATAGCATACGATATCCACGCGGTTTTGTATCCACGTGGATAAATACTGGACGGCTATTCAGCCTTAGGAGCAGGTAGACATGAAGGTCTCTGAAGTTCTAAGCACGGAAAACCCTCAGGTTACTGAGGAACAGGTTCTTGGCCGTCTCACGAAGATTGACTGGCGCTACGAGTTCTCTGACGACTTTCGTCGCATCTCGTCTGGCCAGCGTGACATGGAAATCCTCGAGAACATGGTCTACGAGTTCTGGAAGACCAACCCAGAACGTGCCGTGGAGCTCTGGAATGGCCACTGCCCATTCGTCCCAGCCGACAAGACCTCCACCCCGGTCTTCATTCTCCGCAGGCAGCTGGAAGAGTCCAAGTAAGCGAGCAGCGCTGATAAATACTTCACTAGAAGTGAGGTCTTTCTTGTGACAAAGTTTGCCATGATCAAGTTCATCTCCGAGGCCGATGGCGACGAGCCAGAGGGCTTCCTAGCCTCGTTCAAGAAAAGCTTCCAGAACGCAAAGGCCGGAAAGAAGGACGAACCAAAGGACAAGGCTCCAAAGGCTGCCGATCCAGCAAAGCCTGAACCACGCAACATCAGCAAGAAGAGCTCTGCGCTTTTGACTCTCGCAAGCAGGGTCAAGGGTGCGCCTAAGGGTTCAACGCGTGTGGTCATTCGCACGTCAAAGAGCAACCTTGATGATCACTACATGAAGGGCAAGGACGGCACAAGCTTTGCAGCCGCCATGTCAGATGATGAGGTCACCTCGTTCGTGCGCTCACCGCAGAATCCAAAGGCAAGTAAAGAACTTCAGGCGATGCCAAACGGCTACAAGCTGTCATCGCTTACGCCAGGCGATGATGAGACCATCACGCTGCTCGACATCCCAAACAGCCTCATGAAGCAGCTCACCGCCACGCACCGCTTCGTTTCAAGCGGTGGTAAGAATGAAAGTAACGTGCAGGCAGCAAGGGACATTCTTGCCAAGATGATGTCGCACGACCACTACGTTGCGACGCTCAACGGCTCGAACCTGAAAAAGCTTGGCCCACACCTTGACAAGGTTCAGAACGACACAGAGCGCTTGATCAATGCGCTGAACCCGAACGCCATCATCGTTGCATACCCAAATGACCATGAGCTGAAGGCCGTTCTTCAGGAATGGGATGATCGTGTTCTGCGCTACCAGCGTGGTCAGCAGCACTCACGAATCAAGGACGACGATGAGGCAGCTGAACCAGCCGCCAAGAAGCCAGACACGCCAGAAGAAAAGACAGAAAACAAGACTGCGCCTGAGGCGAAGCCTGCTGCGACCGTTGCCATCGAGCCAACAGCGACACCACCAAAGAAGGCTGAACTCGGCGATGTTTCTGATGCGCTGACCTCCTCATGGGATTCCTTCTCAAAGGAAATCATGGGCAAGGACGGTAAGCTGAACATGCGCAAGTACAACGCTCTTGATCTTGACAAGCGCACAACCTTCCAGAAGAAGCTGTTCGATCTTAGAAAGCAGCTCGACACAATCTCGAAGTCCATCGGCGTCTCGAGCTAAGACATTATGTAAAATGTACTCAGGTTTGGGCCTGATGTATAATGTCCTTCACTGCTGATGGAGGTGTCACATGTCTTGTGCCAAGATCGCCGAACAGATTCGTGAAGATGTCTGCAAGCTGTCGTACGCCGACCTCGTCAAGCTGGCCGCCGACATGGGCGTTGAGGTCGATCACGAGGACACTCGTGAAGAGATCATCGACCGCATGATCGCCGCCGAGCAGTACGCCTTCACGCACTGATGGCCCGCTACCTCTCCAACGAGGAGCTCACGCACCTCACTATCCCACGCCTGCAAGCGCTGCTCAAGGCAGCGCGTGCACGTGTCAGCAGCATCTCCTTCTGTGACTGCTGCGGTGAGTCGCTGGTTGATCTGTACCCGAAGGACAAAGAGCACAACGCCAAGATCATCAGCGGGTGGGAATACGTTGAGCGCATCAAGGCCCGCCTGCACGTGCTGCAGGGAACCAGTGGCAAAGCCTGATCCACAGAAGGCCCGCATCTACGCCTACGAGGATGCGCAGGGCTGGGACAAGAGCACGACCAGCTTCAAGAAGATCGCCGCCCTCATCAAGAGGGCGTGCGTGCACTTCAATGTCGAACCGCTGGAAGTACGCTGCCACGATACTGATGAGCTGTCGTACTGCATTCCAGAGCTCAAGGTCATCTCAATGCAGAAGCACGGCGGCCTCTCACCGCAGATCGCACTGCACGAGGTGGCGCACTACATCTGCTTCGAGTTCTGTGGGTATCGTGCGCAGGACCACGGTCCAAGCTGGTTGGGCATCTACATCTACCTGCTTGAACGGTCGAGGGTTGCTCCAGACGACCTGCGCCAGCAGCTGCTTGGCATGAAGTTGAGGTGGGTGGAAGTCTAGGGATAAATACTAGACCAAGTGGAGATACCTCAATGACCATCAGATATGTTCCAGGAATGAACCTTAAGCAAACAGTGAAACACCTGTGGGGCAAGGACGCGAAGTTGATGGACGGTGGCAACCTCATCCACGTCAGAGCGAGCGAGGAAGACGTCAAGAAGAACCTCGCATCATGGCTCATGGCCCTCTCCTTTGCCGACGGCAGGGACTGGGGTGCCAACCACAAGCACGGCATCGTCGAGATCGTTCCGGTCGAAGACTGACACATTATGTTAAATGGGACGGTTGTCTAACACCGTTTACATTTCGTGCCAACTAGATTATGATGTTTCCACGGTGTATAACACCATCCATCAGGAAGCAGCATGAAGACCGAATTTTCGAACTACCAGAAGAGCCTCGCAGCCCACATCAAGAAGATTACGCGGAAAGACGGCAAGGCGCAGGAAGACCTTACTTTCACGCTGGCTGCAGTGCTCATTCAGAGTGGCATCACGCCGACGCAGTACATCAACGCTTACAATGCCAACAAGATCATGGACGCACGATGCTTCATCACTGATGGAGCGCGCATTGAGGATTATGTCGTTGAAGAGTTTAGAGAACTAGTGCACAACCTTTCACTGCGCCGTCCTCAAGGACTTGGAACACCGAACGCCGCCTGTGGTGATTGGGAATTTGCCGCCCTGATGTCATCGCCAGAAGTAATGATCAGTAAGAAGAAAAACCAAGGTGATCTGCTCATCACTGGCAAAAAGGTGGAGTTCAGAGGGAAGGATGCGAGGTGCTGGTCTGATGTCAAGGGTACCGACTTCAACAAGGCGTGTATCTCCATTAGCAAGAGGTATCCCGAATTTAAACCGAACAAGTGCACGAAACAGCGTGAAGGGTTCGAGCCGTGGAAGGGAGGGCAGCACTGGACGTCGCAGTTTAAAGCTGCTGGAGTGAAGCGCTCTAAGGCGTATCTGTTCGAGATCATGAACGCTGCCGCACCTGGCGGTTTTACTGAAGCGTCGATCGATCGCTGCTGGGTAGATGGTGAGTTCGATGTGCTCGCCCTCTGCAAGGAGATCATCAAGGTGTTCTGGCGCCGCACGGAGAAAAAGTACGACGCCCTATCGCACATCGAGGCTGGCACGGTGCGCAGCATTGGCACGGACGCGGATGTTTTCGATAAACTGGTTGATACCGGTGCCATCACACCGGGCAACATCAAGGACGATGGAAAAACCCCAGATGGAAACTTCTTCCGCATCTTCTTGGCGAATCCGTTAGGATGGTATTATCGCTTCACCTAGACCGAGCTGTGTACCGCAGGTTGTATAACACTAAATAGTCTACACAACCGATAAGCGGGGACGATATGAAGAATACCAATCAGGGCGTTGGCGACCTAGGCCAACACTGGACTCCTAAGCAGATCGTCGAGAAGATGATCTCCATGAAGCGCAACAATGGGCTGACGCTCGAGCCATCAGCAGGTAGCGGTCGTTTTGTTGAGGCTCTTGATGACTGTGTTGCCATCGAAATAGATGAATCAGTAATCCCAGTAGAGCTTAAGCACAAGTACGTCGTATCAAACTTTTTTGAAGTTTCAACGTTTGATGTCCGCGCCGATACCATCATTGGCAATCCGCCATATGTAGCCGGTCGTCTCCTCACTGAGGAGTGGTTTGCTGGGTGGAGGGGATGTCTGCCGCGAACCGCGAATGCGTATCTGCACTTTATCGACAAGTGCGTCGATCACCTGGAACCGAACGGCGAATTGATCTTCATCGTCCCATCAACGATGTTCTCTGACACAAGCAGAGGTAAAGAGCTGCGCAAGCGAATGGTCGAAACTGGCGCATTCACTGATGCGATATTCTTGAATGAAACACTCGAATGGGAAAATGCTGCGGTTGATACGTTGATTTTTCGTTGGCAGAAGGGTGCTAAGCAGAAGAAGATCAAGACGAACCGTGGGCCGAAGACCCTGTTTGAATCAGGGGGTTTTACTTGGCTCATTGATTATGAGCCAAGTGGCACACTTGGCGAATGGTTCAAGGCGACCGTAGGTTCTGCCCCGTTGCGCACTGCCATCGAGAACCCAAAGAATGGTGTTCCATACGCCAAGGAAGGAAAATTTGTGCAGGTAGATGAATCGCAGCGGAAAAAGTGGCCGCGAGTTCATGATACCAAAGAGGGGCCGAAAATCTTTTTCATCAGCGGACCAATTAGACGTTGGCCGGTGTTCTCATATGGCACTACATCAAAACACCTCGACCATGCGCTGCTACCCAAGAAAAGCTTTGACGCGAAGTCAGTTGTCCCAGTATTGAACGAGTGGTTTCAGGCCAACGGAGAAGAACTTGGTTTGATCAAAGGCGGGCGTTGGGGGTGTGGAGTAAAGCAAATAGAAAATTGCCCCATCGATGCTAAGCTTTTGGCGGCACTAGAAAAAGCAGAGCAATGACCATGCCCATGATCATGACGGATGCTGAGCTACAAGCATATTCTGATGAGCATTTGAATAATGTTTCTCCATCAACAATCAGTGCTATCAGGTTGAGACGCATTTGGAAACATGTAGTGTAAATTCGCGCTTCACCGTGGTATAAATAGAACACTCAGCACAACAGACTTTAATATTGGGCCCTTAGTCTGTGGGCCGTTAAGAAAGCTGGTGGAGAAAATAGTGATGTACTCGAACAAGCTCGCCATAGCTGTCAAAGTAAATGGCACGGTCCTTCGTGAAACGGGGGACACCGTAAGACTTCCATTCGGAAGCGAATACTCGTTATTCATCAAGAACCTCAACTCAGTCCGCTGTCTCGTCAAGATCGAGATCGATGGTAAGGACATTGCCGACGGCAAGGGCTTCATCGTCCCCGCTCATGGCTCTGTCGACATCGAGCGCTTCTTGAAGGGCCACAACATGAGCCAGGGCAACCGCTTCAAGTTCATTGAGCGCAACGCCAAGGTCGAGGCCGGTCGAGGTGGCATTCAAGTCGAAGACGGTCTGATCCGCATCGAATACGAGTTCGAGCGTGAGCAGGTGCCAGTGAAGGACTACTACAGCGTTCCAACGCCGTGGTATGGCGATCCATGGCCGTACTACAAGCGTCCTTGGTACCCGTACATGGGCACCGGCATCTACTACGGTAGTGGCGTTGCTCGTGGCGCAAGCGATGAGCTGATCGGCTCAAGCAGTGGTCATGCTTCCAACAATGTCTCGTTCACAGCAACAAACAGCGGTTCGCTGGGTGCAAGCGGTGAGTCGCCAAAGTGGGAAGACAACATCACGAAGAGCGCCGATCGTTCACGCTCGCGTGGCGCAAAGGTGAACTACAGCGCCGAGGTAAAGGCCGACGCAAGCGTATTCCTGATGAACGCCTCACTCAACGATGCGGGTGTCACGGCACCTGGCTCTGTTTCAAACCAGCAGTTCACCGATGGCTACATCGGCGCTCTCGACGGTGTGAAGCACGCCATGGTGATCAAGCTCCTCGGTGAGGTTGGTGCTGTGAAGGTGACAAAGCCAGTGACTGTCAAGAGCAAGCAGCGCTGCGTTACCTGCAACCACCTCAACAAGTCCATCGCCAAGTTCTGCAGTGAGTGCGGTACCGGGCTGGAGATCGTGGCCTAAGCCTCATTTTACATAATGAGCACGGGACAGGACGGTGGACCTCTCACCGTCCTGTTTTCGTTTCAGGTTGGACATGTTACAATGTAGGCATGCACTGGATACTTCAAGAAAACCTGTTCAAAGAGAGTGAGTGGGAGAACCTCGTTGGCGCCCTTGAGCGCTTCAACCTTCCGTACAGCGTGCACAAGGTCGTGCCGTTTGTTGGTGAGCTGATCCCTGAAGTTCACAACGAATCGGGCACGAAGGTCATCTGCTTCGGCTCGTACTCGCTGCGCCACGCTGCGAAGAAGAATGGTTGGACGCCTGGCGTCTATGACCTCTTCGACCAGAACTTCGAGGTACAGAAGCTTCACTGGGGCGACATGCTCCTCAACTACAGCGCCACCGTCATGCCGCTGCGCGATGCCAACATTCCTTGGGACCTCCCGGCATTCATTCGTCCAATCGACGACAGCAAGTATTTTGCTGGCCGCGTGTTTGAGGCGGGTGAGTGGAACACGTGGGCTAACAGCATCGTTGATGGGGCCGACTACGGCAATGGCTTGACACCTGACACGAAGGTGCAGATCTGCCGCCCAACGAACATCATCGCAGAGTGGCGCTACTGGATCGTTGACCAAAAGATCATCACGCGCTCACTCTACAAGCGCGGCGGAAAGGTCATCTACAGCAACAAGGACTGGGATATTCCGCGTGAGGCAGATTGGTTCGCCACGACGGTACTGAAGACCGATCTTACAAGCGGGGTCAGAGGCATCACGCTCGAGGCGTCAAACAGCGGATGGCGCCCCGCTGATGCTTTCGTGCTGGACATCTGTCAGACAGCCGACGGTTTCAAGATCGTTGAGATCAACACGATCAACTCGGCTGGCTTCTATGCCGCCAACATCACCGATCTGGTACTTGCTCTTGAGGAGCTGAACAAATGATCGGTTGGATCAAGCGCCACATCAAAGAACGACGTGAAGCTGCTGCGGCAAAGGTAGCGAAGAAGGCTGCCTACGAGGCAAACCTTGCCATCATCACGCTGTGCCAGTCGCTGATCAAGAAGAACTGGAACACCGCCACGACGAAGTATCTGTACCCAGACATCAAGGACTTTGCCTTCGACAAGCTCTTCACCGTCGGTTCGGTGCGCTTCACGTTCTGGCGCCACATTCGTGCAGACCTGATCCGCATCTTCATCGGCGACAAAGAGATCATCTCGTATGTCGACCAAGAACACCAGTACCCGTCGCTGTTCAGAACGCACGACTGGGACATCAACATCACTCTCGACGAGCTGAACGCTGCACTAGGAGAAAAACGATGATCATCAACGCCATCGAGAAGGCCTACAACACGGCCCGCAAGAAGAACTGGGACCGCATCTACTGGGCCATCGACCTTCACGACACCTGCCTGCGCAGCACCTACGGCAAGGGCAACTACGCCTGGCTTGGGCAACACGTGATCAACGCTCTTCGTGAGATTGCAGCCCGGCCTGAGACTGTCATCATCCTCTGGTCTTCAGTGCACGCTGACGAAGAGCAGGACATCGTCGACTTCTTTGCGAAGGAGGGGATCAAGGTCTCCTACTTCAACCACAACCCCGAGGTTGCGAACACCGCCTCTGGCAACTTTGACACGAAGTTCTACTTCAACATCCTCGTCGACGACAAAGCCGGCTTCGACTACATCGAGGACTGGCGTATCATCGAAGATTACTTCATCAGGAACAACCCGCGCATATGAGAGACACCATCCTCTACATCATCCGCACCGCTCGTGCGTCGACGTTCCCGCTGGCGAACATGCAGATCAAGCTCGGCGAGGAGTACGGCGAGCTGTGCGAGGCCGTCAACCACCACGAAGGTTTCCTGCAGCACAAGGTCATGAAGGAGCCGTTGGTTGGCGAGGTTGCCGACGTGATCAACACCGTCATCGGCGTTCTCGTTCGTGCGTACCCTGACCACACAGATGAGCAGCTTGCTGACTTCCTCGAGTCGCAGCTGATCCTCAAGACGCGCAAGTGGGAAAGCATCAGAGCTACCATCCCGTGAGATAAATATGGCATCCTAACAAGGTGCCATAATGGATCGACTACCAGAGAACATCACGCTTGCCATCATCGCATCAGACGATGGTTGGCGAACCGACCTAACGATCCGCTTCTGTGAGTACTTCAGCCAGAAGCTCAACGCCCAAAAGTTCAATGAGAAGATCATCATTGCGAAGAGCGTTGATGATGCAATCGACCGCTGCACAACAAGCTACCTTCTTGTTCTGTCTGGCGGCTTCATCCCGTTCTCCACCAGCTTCTTTGAGGCCCTCGACAAGCTCACAGAAAAACCTGACGCCATCTTCTATGGCTTTTTCAAGCTTGCAGAAGACTACGTCATCGTCGACAAGCGCTGCCTGTTCTTCAACCTACCACTGTGGCGCGCCAATGGCCGTCCGCTCTACGACAACTTCAAGCTGAAGCAGGGCCCTCAGTTCACGACAACGGTGAAGTCACCAAAGGACCACCACCCATATGAGATCACCATAGCTGACGGTGAACCGGTTTTTGTGCCTGGAGTGTGTGGACAGAACGGCGCTGCTATGGTCATCAAGCAGCTTGAGGTCTATGGCAAGGTGACGTCGCTGGGATATGTCACGCCACATGACAGCTTTCACTTTCTATCAACCGCATCGGCTCTAGATGAGATTCACTCAGAGACAGAGTTTGAGAAGCGCTTCCTCACCGTTCCACTATCAACCATCTACGCCTATGACGATGATGCTACTGAGCATGGAAGCAACGTTGCGGACATAGTTGTAGCGCCAGCTCAAGGGCTTAAGGCGCTATCCCTTGCTGAGCACTATCATGCAAAGCGCGTCATCATCTATGACAACAACCCGCTAGCGCTTGAGCTACAGCGAATGATCTTCGGTGTCACAGCACCGGCAACGTATGGTGAGATCATTGCTGAGTTCAAGAAGCGCTTTCCAAGCGCGCGAATTGCCGACGATTGGACTAGAGACCAGCACGCGCTCATTTGCCATGTCGAGGGAATAACCGTAGAATTCAACAGGGTGGACCTCTTCAGCTTTCAGGCAGAAGAGTTCTTCAAGTCGATTGATCATGAGCCATCTATGGTTGTGGACCTTTCTGACATCTACGTCTACCCATACAACTACTACCGGCGCCCACTCTATCAGGTGCAGGGGCTCTTTGCCGAGCTGTACTCAATTCTGAAGTCCAGGACGGGTGGCACCACAATCCTTGGTCTAGCGCCCGGCTTCCAGCGCATGGACACAATTGAGATCAACACGTCGAACATCCAGTTTGAGCTTGATCCTACGGTAAGCTTCAAGCATGAAGAGATAGATGGTGAGCTGGTAGAGGTGCCGATAAGTCACCTCTTCAAACCAGAAACCTCACCTCAAAAGAAAGAGCGCTACGAGTGGAAGGCGCCTTTGAAGAAGGACGAGGTCGCCGCTCTGCCAGCTCGTAGCCCAGTCTCGATCGCCATCGAACTTGGGTACAGCAATGAAACGATACCGACTGACCTCGGCGGAAAACAGGTCAACGCTACCGTTTTGACCATGAATCAGGAGATCGGAGACTTCAAGGCGGTCCTGGAATATGCCGTTGATGAGATCGGCGGTGCATGGAACTTCAAGGTCGGGACTCCAGGTGATGCCAGAAGGATAGAGCTCAGCAACGGTGAGACGGTGGAGACATTCCGGAGGCACCTGCTGTCAGAAAACAAGTTCAACCCTGTTACCATGGCTAAGTACTTCAAGAAGAAATAAATACCGCATGCTCCATTCAGACGCCTACAACAAGAGCTGGACACCTGACATTCAGGCCGCCTACTACAGGCGTGATGTGCAGTTTTTCAAGCGTGAGGTTTCAACCCTCATGACGTTGATCAGCGTTCGTGAAAGGGCACCGGATGGTGACTTCGATTCTCAGATGTCTCGACTTCTCATCTGCCTGGCTTTGTACGATCATCTTGCCAATGGTGGTGACACCATTGGTCTACTACTAGACGTGGTGAACTTCTAATGACAACACAAACTGCACTATCTAACTCTGATCCAGATGTTAAGGCAGCAAAAGCAAAATATGCGGTTGCGCAGAAGGCGCTAGGAAAGGACCTAGGTGGGTTTCCACTCGTCGATCTTTTGGCTGACAATTTCAGCTGGCCACTTGCAAAATGCAAGGAGATCGCTGCATTCATCAAGTCAACAAGTGAGTCAACCATCCCGACCTTCAAACTAATCAAGGAAATGGTTGCTGAAGAGCAGGACGATGCTGAAGAGACCAGTGATGAAGATGAAGAGACCGTAGAGGACGATGGTCCTCAGGACGTTGGCTCTGTCGCTGAGCGCCAGGGGTTCAAGAAGTCCAAGAAGGAGATGTATGCCTTCGGCAAGACCCGTCCAGTCACGCTCCTCACGAAGGATGCTCCTCTTGGTGGTCTTGACGTAACGTACCAGTACGTCATCAACCCAAAGACCGGCGCATGGATTCTTCGTGCATGCCTCAAGGGCCAGACCGACGCCGACATGGTTCAGTTTGCTCAGGGCGACGACCCATCATCGCTCGTCAAGAACCTCAAGAAAAAGACCAAGATCACCTCTCACCAGGCCGTTGAGTTCCTCAACCCACCAGCCGATCACGTCAGTGAAGACGCAAAGGTCTACACGATCATCTCTACTCGTCACCGTGATGGTAGAGAATCAAGTCACACTGGCACGCTCGAAGAGCTGATCAAGTCATTCTCATACACGTTGGAAGTTGGTAAGTCTTGGCAGCATGAGAAGGGTCGCAAGAAGATCAACCTACAGCCTAAGAACATCAAGTCCCTCATCGACAACATCAACAACGCTGCCAACAATGCAGCTGCCAATGGCGCTGCTGATCGCTACTACACCCTCGGTAAAACCGAATCCATCAAGGAAGCCCTCAACGAAGGTTCACATGATTGGGGTGGCAAGTACCCAGTCGACAAGTACCCAACGCTCAAGGACGTTCAGAAGGCCATCAATGACGCTGCTCGCGCAAGCGATCGCCACAACAACGATTCCTACGGTCAGGAACACCAGCTTGGAAAGATCACACTGAAGCCGCACAAGACAGGCGAGAACGACTATTACAAGATTTACGATGCGCTCCTTGACAAGGCAGAGAAGTGGGAACCACTGCTCGCCGACAAGTTCAAGGACAAGGATGGCAAGGAATGGTGGGTAGTCGCTGGTTGGCTAGCCGAATCAGCTGTAAAGAAGGTGAAGAGAGAGCCAATCTTTGTTCCAAACAGCTATCACGGCGGTAAGCTGATGCACCCTGGCGAGATGGCACCTGCCAGCATCAGGAACGGCAAGCATGAGGACTACGATGTGTATGTCAACATTGGTCGCCAGCGTGAACATATTGGTCGTGTCTACAACTTTCTAGGTAAGAATGACGTCATCAAGTGGGGAGCATCGTACGATGGCCGCTCATGGCCTTGGTTTACTTCGAAAGAAGATGCAGTCGCAAAACTTTTCAAGGCCAACCAGCTAGATGTTGAGTCACTTGAAGAGGCTGAAACAGCAGCGACGAAGGTGCTCAACGCGCTGAAGGCTGTCAAGCCAGCGAACGGTTGGGAGAAGAAGTACCTAGCACGTGGCGACATTGATACGAGGCGCAAGGACAAGTTTGTCACCGCAGAGTACAAGAAGACTGTCGATACTTGGGACAAGTTTCCAGGAAAGCGCAAGGAATGGGACCTTTACCCAGGGCAGAAGCACAACTTTGTAGTTCAGTGCGAGTTCGACACATCAAAGGGCACGGCCAAGGCAACGACATGGTACAGCAAGGCTGGACAGATCGTCAGCTTCGGCGTAAAGCCAGTTGACGTGTCAGTCGAAAACCCTGGAAAGATCAGCGACGCATTTGCCTCGGATGACGAGCTGATGAAGCAGCTTGCAGGTTCCAAGATGTTCAAGTACGGCATCCACTGAGTTTATGACCTGCGCATACCATGATACAATCATGGTATGGACCCAAAGCTTCTAACTCGAGATCAATTTCGTGAAGGCGTTTTTGCCCGTGACGGGCACAAATGCGTCTTCTGCGAGAAGCCAGCCGTAGACGCTCACCACATCCTTGAGCGTCGGCTTTGGCCGGACGGCGGCTACTACCTCGAGAACGGTGCCTCAGTCTGTGAAGAGCACCACCTAGCCTGCGAGCGCACGACCATCTCGGTTGAAGACGTTCGCCACGCCTGCGGCATCACCAAAATCTGGGTACCACCACATCTCTATGACGACCACATCTACGACAAGTGGGGCAACCCAGTACTTGAAGACGGTCGACGTGGCCGAGGAGAGCTCTTCTATGACGAGTCAGTCCAAAAGGTCCTTGGACATGGAGGTGTTCTGTCCCTATTCACACCTTATGTCAAGTATCCTCGAACGAACCATCTGCCTTGGTCGCCAGGAGTCCATGACGACGACAGAGTCCTCACCGACCTTTCAAGTTTTGAAGGCGAGGCAGTCGTCGTCACAGAAAAGATGGATGGGGAAAATACCACCCTCTATCGTGATCACATCCATGCAAGGAGTATCGACTCAAGAGGTGGAGAAGATCGGGCGTGGGTGAAGCAGTTCCACGCGCGCATCGCCCATGAGATTCCAGATGGATGGAGAATCTGCGGCGAGAACATGTGGGCTGAACACTCCATCTACTATGGACAGCTGAAGTCGTTCTTCCTTGGCTTCTCAGTGTGGGATGAAAGAGGCCGTTGCTTGTCGATGAACGAGACGCTTGAGTACTTCGACCTCCTAGGTATCGAGCCTGTTCCATTCCTCTATAGTGGCATCTTTGATGAAAAGAAGATTCGTGCCCTTGAGAAGGACATGGACTTCTCGAGAACGGAGGGCTACGTGCTGAGGAAAGCTGACAGCTTCACCTATGCGCAGTTCAAGACGAGCATCGCAAAGTTCGTGAGGGCTGGGCACGTTCAAACAACCAAGCACTGGCGAGCTGGTAGGGCGCTTAACCCGAACAAGCTATCCTGCTAGTTTTAACTACCAGCGCTCTGTGATACAATCAGGCCAGAATCTGTATCGGAGACCATGATGTCGACACCTACAGCTGACAACATCGAGCGCCGTTTTCACACACGGCACCGTGCAAGAACGATGGTCCAGATTCGTAGCGCTCAGGGCAACAAGCGCATGTGCAAGGCCATCAACCTTTCAGCTGATGGCGTTGGTGTCGAGACCAAGGGAATGGGTCTCAAGAAGAATGAAGAAGTCGAGCTTACCTTCGTCATCAACTTGGGCAGCATCTCGAAGATGCACCACCGGAAGGGTCGAGTAGTTCACGTCAAGAACGGCATCACTGGCTTTGCCATGCAGAGGTATGAGCCTCCGAAGGCCAGAACAGTCTAACCTGCAGTCGGCCATCCGAAATTTCGGAGCCCCCGTATAAATAAGTTTACAGTTAGATAGCATCTTGTTATGATGCTACTCTAGTCGAAATTCAACACACTGAGAACTTCAATGCGTACCATGTTCAGAAACATTACGATGAAAAACTGGCAAGATAAGTGCCAGCGTACCGTCGTGCGTTTTGAACGAGAGCATGATAATACGCATGTAACCCTCAGTGAAGGAAGTAAGGAAGGCTAAAGCCACTTCTTCCAAGACAGAAAAAGTCTAAACACTGAGGGTTCCTTTCGGAACCCTCAGTTCGTTTAGGGGGCAGATTAAGGTATCTGCCAAGAAACAAAACCTGGACCGCTATGAAACGGCTGAGTAGTCTTCAAGCCGCCGAGTGCGATAAAGGCAAGATTTTGGTATGGTGCCGAAAGGCACCAAAAACAGAGGGGCGGCGGAGTCCGTTCAGGGCTTTCCCACGCCGCCCCTCATCTTTACTTCGAGAGTTCTTTAGTGTGGCCGTGGCGGAATTGGTAGACGCCCCTGACTGTGAATCAGGTCCTTATGGGTTCAAGTCCCATCGGTCACCCCAAAGAGTTTTCAATGGTGTCGTTAGTGTAGCGGTTAGCACCTCACTCTGTGAATGTGACAGCGCCAGTTCGATTCTGGTACGACACCCCAAATATTGGTGATGAGCTCATTCAACCACATCCTAAGCAAGGTGTAGGGAGTTCAAAGCCCGCTGACCGCAATGTCAGCCGCATGGCAGGAATGCGAAAGACTGCCCTTTGCTCGCTTAGTACAGTGGTAGTATGCAGCCCTCGTAACGCTGAGACGTGTGTCCGATTCACACAGTGAGCACCAATTTCTATGGACCGTTCGACTTCTGGTGAGGTCACGAGGCTTTCACCCTCGTCAGGCGGGTTCGATTCTCCGTACGGTCTACCAACTTCAATGCGCGTGTCGTATAGCGGCTATTATACCTGGCTCTTACCCAGGCTGACGTGGGTTCGAATCCCACTGCGCGCACCAATTTCTGTTCCGGTGCCGGACCAATGGTGGTGCCCGCGTCGCTGTTAACGACGAGACAACGAAAGTTGTCGGGAGGTTCGATCCCTCTCACCGGAGCCAAAATTCTTGGATCGCTAGCTCAATTGGTAGAGCAGCAGACTCTTAATCTGTTGGTTCAGGGTTCGAGTCCCTGGCGGTCCACCAAAATTCAATTGCGATGTAGCTCAGTGGTTAGAGCGCCAAAAACATCGTCTGCACCTTTTGTTGCGCAAGCAACCGACAGTGGATGGTTATCTCCTACTAAGAGGGTGGACAGAGGTTCGATTCCTCTCATCGCAGCCAATTCAGCGGGTCTGTAGCTCAGAGGCAGAGCAGAGGGCTTTTAACCCTAAGGTCGAGATTTCGAAATTCTCCAGGCCTACCAATTTTTCGATACCAAATTCTTGGGCACTTAGTGTAATGGACAGCACGGAAAAACTCGACTGCTACTTTTCGTTGGAGAAATCCAACCGGCTTGTGGTTGATTATCTTCTATGAAAAGACCGGAGTCGGGTTCGAATCCCACAGTGTCCACCAATTTCTACGGGGCAATGTGACGTAATGGGAGAACGGTCTGCTCATCGCGAAAGCGTTGTCTTAAATGTTGGTTCGAGTCCAACTTGCCCCACCAAATTCTATGCTCCATTCGTCTAGTGGTTAGGACGCTAGCCTCTCAAGCTGGTAACACGGGTTCGAATCCCGTATGGAGCGCCAATTTCTGCACTCGTAGCTCAGTGAAAGAGTACCACCTTAACGTGGTGGGGGTCGGTGGTTAAAGTCCATCCGAGTGCACCAAGTTTGACAACCGAATCGCAACCGACGGTTATCACTGTTAATGATCACCCCGTCAATCGCACTGGTCGCAAGACCCTTTGTTGTCATCATTCAAGGAGAGCGTCATGAGCAAGTTGTACCACACGTTCAACCCAATCACCAAGACCATCGAGCTGAAGCCGCTCTCGAGCGCTTCGGAGATTCTTTGGTCCTGAGACGTTCTCAGACCCTGCGCACATCATGCGCACCTATCGTCGCTTCATCATCGGCACGAAGAAGAGAAATGGAACCGCGCGTGGTCTCATGTACTACCGCCGCTTCATTCATTCGTACCTCGAAGCAAAGCGACAGTTCTTTTCTACCCCCGTGTAGTTCAGTGGTAGAACGCCTGGCCGATTACCGGGATGTTGTGGGTTCGATTCCTACCACGGGGACCAAATTTGCTTCTCTAGTTCAATGGTAGAATGCCGCTTTCACACGGCGAGGACAAAGGTTCGATTCCTTTGAGAAGCACCAGCATTAGTCAGCGGCGATCGCACCGATGCGCGAATCGGTAAGGGTTGTTGGTACTGTAACCCGCGGATGATAGAACCAACGGAATTCACGGCTACGTGGCAGAGTGGACAATTGCGGCACTCTCATAAGGTGTAAAGTCGTCGGTTCGAATCCGACCGTAGCCACCACTTCTGTAAATACGATTGATCCAATCTACTCCAAGCCTATCTCATCAGAGAGTGTCAGGCGTTAACGAAAGGAGTATGCAACATGGCTACCATGAAGCAATCTGGAATCAGAATCGTTATCGACTCTACACTCATCATTGCTGTAGCTTCTATGGCATTTTGGGTTGGAGCCCAATCGGAACGCATCAACAATCTTGACAAGGCAATTAACACGCGCGGCGCTCCTCAGATCAGCATTGAGGCGGCAACGAGACTGACATCAGTCGAAGCTCGAGTTGACGCTCTTGAGGACAAGACCAAGTCGAAATAATCCATACGCTAGTTGAGGAATTGGTAGACTCCTCGGGTTTTGACCCCGAAGTTTTGTAGGTTCGAGCCCTACCTGGCGTTCCAACTTAAGCCCGCCGTCGAAAGACGGCGGCACCCTTTCAGCTCACCTGTTGAGGAATTGGTAGACTCCTCTGGCTCTGAACCAGAAGTTCTGCACGTTCGAGTCGTGCCAGGTGATCCACATCGTTACAACAATCGTTTCGCTAGGTGCATAAGTAGTTGTTTAGCATCGCAACGATCGTTACACAAATCGTTTCAATTGGGGGATCGTCTAGTGGAAGGACTACGGTCTCTGACACCGTCAACCTTGGTTCGAATCCAAGTCCCCCAGCCAAATTCATGGACCATTAGTAGATGGGTAACATTTCACTCTGTCTAAGTGAAGAAGCGGGTTCGAGTCCCGCATGGTCCGCCACTTCTGGAGCGTTAGCATAGTCTGGCTTACTGCGCATCCCTGTCACGGATGAGATCACGGGTTCGAATCCCGTACGTTCCGCCAAAACGATCACGACCTTTGCTCCACGAGAGCCGAAGTGCTTCGTTAATCCCGTGAGGGGAGAAAATCCCTCACGCCAATTCAATGCCCCTGTAGTTCAGTCCGGACAGAATGTCTCGCTACGAACGAGAAGGTCGTGGGTTCAAATCCTGCCAGGGGTGCCACTAAATACATGCATGAAAGTCAATGACCTCTTCGTGCGTGGTTCGTCTTACCTTTCCGGTGTCGTGAAGGGCAGACCGCTCAAGGTTCGTAACTTGTACAGCGCTGCAGATACTGCCGCAGTTGTCAAGGATGGAGCTAAGGCAACCAAACAGACGATCACCATCCGCAATGGCGTGACGGGCACGATCGTTGGCATGAGGACGGTTGCGCAGAAATGAAGCTCTTCACCAAGAAGAGAGATGAGCAGCCGAAGTTTGACTGGCTGCGAGCGTATGAAGAGAGCCGTAGGCTTGTCTTCGAAGCTCAACAGCAGATGGATGCTGAAGCAGCTGAAAAGCGCCGAGAGCGTAGGAAGGAAGCTGCACTGCAGCCATCTCCAAAGAGCGGCAAGCTAGGACGAGCTCAAGCAAAGTCTCTCGCTAGAGAGTACGTGAAGCTGCACAATGACACGTCTCGTAAATACGCAGAGCTCTTCAAGAAGGTCGGTGCCGGCAGATGGCATGATGACGACACGCACCCTCTGAAGGCAGCACATGAACTTGCAATTGCAAGGAGCTTTCAAAACTTTGGCAACAAATGGCATACGCTGTTGAAGGTGAGTCGACCGCTTACGGTGCTTGACTCATATCCAGCGATCAAGAAGGACGCGCACAAGGTTGCGTGGCTTGACAAGCAAGTAGATTCGGTGTGGAATGAGCATAAGCGAAATATCGCTGCGCTCACTTCAAGATACAAACGCATGTCTCGTTAGTCTAATGGTATGACGGTAAGCTGCAACCTTACAGGCGGGGGTTCGATTCCCTCACGAGACTCCAATTTCAATTGCCTCGTAGCTCAGTCGGTAGAGCGGCTCGCTGTTAACGAGATGGTCGCGGGTTCGATCCCTGCCGAGGCAGCCAAACAATAGAGGATTGGTGTAGTGGTAGCGCTGCGGTCTCCAAAACCGCCAGCGGGGGTTCGATTCCCTCATCCTCTGCCAAATGATTGACGGGCACGGTAAATACCTTTGTCCGCACCGCCTGACCAATGTCAGGATGAGTGCGTTAATCCACAAAGGAGATTATCATGACCTTCAACAATCAGTCTAGCAATGTGTTCGTTGACATCTCGTCCGAACAGTTCCGCACGTACCGCTTTGCCAATGGCGAAGAGGTCACCATCAAGGAACCACTCCAGCTCAGCGTTTCGACAAGCGGTCACCGCCTGTTTGACAACGACGGCGTATCACACTACGTCCCAAAGGGTTGGATCCACTTGAAGTGGAAGGTCAAAGAAGGCCAGCCCCACTTCGTCAAGTAACGAATTCTCTCGGTAGTGAAACTGGATATCATCAGAGCTTGCGAAGCTTTGGTTGCGGGTTCGAGTCCCGCCTGGGAGGCCAACTATTCTACTGGCTTGACATAGACCTCAGAGCCTTGCATCATATCGTTTGCAAGCTCTCTGACATCTGTGTCAAGCTCGGCACGAATGTGTCCAGGATTTTGCTCTGTCACGTCATGATTTGTCTGTGGTCTCAGAGTCCTGATGTACTGCGTGTTGAATGGGAATGCCATGCTGGTGTTCCTATGTTAGGTAAAGTATTTACGCCGCTGTAGCTGAGATGGATTAGCGCTAGCCTGAAAAGCTTGAGAGGTCGGTTCGATACCGTCTGGCGGCACCACTTTTGAGACAACCGTTGTAGATTGATTATCTTCGCCAAAAACTGAAGGGCCAAGTACATTGGAGTACGCCAGAAAACCGTGAGGGAAGTATGGAGGTGGGTTCGAATCCCGGTCTAAACGTCGATCTTCGCTTTTGTTGTCGTATGCACTCGTAGCTCAGTTGGTAGAGCAGTGGACTGAAAATCCGCGTGTCGCTGGTTCGACTCCGGCCGAGTGCACCAATTACTCTGTAAGCCAGTTCATCAGCGCAAAGAACTTCTTTGCGATGCTGACAACGGTGAACAGACACATCATCGGCATGATGCAGACCCAGAAGAATGAGCTCAGACCATCAGGCATGGTGAAGCCCTTCTTCTCAAGCCAACCTTCAATTTTGGCTGCGTTCTTCATCGCACGCACGAAAGCGAACATGACGATGCCGAACGCAATGAGCCCACAGATTGTAGAGATGAGAAATTCCATCTTGTATTTACTGCCCTTGTAGCTCAGTGGACAGAGCAGCAAGTTCCTACCTTGCGGGTCGGAGGTTCGACTCCTCTCTTGGGCGCCAGTTTCAGTGCTGTTTGGTAGTGTAATGGAAGCACCGCAGATACGTGACTCTGCAAGTGGTGGTTCGACTCCCCTATGACAGCCCAATTTCAATGCCTCCGTAACTCAGTGGACAGAGTGAGAAGCTTCTACCTTCTAAGTCGCGGGTTCGAATCCTGCCGGGGGCTCCAATTCAAAGTAGGTGAAGCTTAGGCTCTACCACTTTCCAGAACGCACCGCATAGATCAGCGTGTGCGCCAACGCCAGGGTGGAGATCATCTCTAGCTCGAGGCGTGTACACCGACTTCCCAACAGGGAAGTGAACATAGTTTTCTCCGATCTTGCGCATGAGCTCAGCTGCATGCGGCTCCCACGCAGAATGAAATGCCTGGCAGTTCCAATGCAGGTACATCGCCTGTATGGTGTTGAAGCTTCTAGTGCACTGGTGCTGCGCGAAATACGTGTCAGCGAAAAGCCAGTCAGCATTCGTCTTGCTAAGCGCTGGCGCCCACATACGTGCATTTGGTGTTTCTACACAGTAGTCGCGCCTGTACATGGATGGGAACAGCGAGAACACCAGCTTCGGTTTCACCTTGACGTTCTTGACGAACCACATTGTGGAAGACGCCATCGTATCAAATCCACCACCGCCAATGGCAATGTTCCAGAATGGAATCTTCTTGCCAGTTGCAGCGCGCAGCTTCTCAACGAGCTGATAGGCCCAAGTTCCAGTGACAGGAACTCCTATCCCTTCAGTGATGCTGCAGCCGTTGAATAGAACCGGCAGCTCGCTTTCTTCTGTGAACTCGTCGCACCTGAACCCATTTGAGTTGAAGCGGTAATCGAAGTCCTCCGGCTTGAACGGATTTGGACCATTGCCATGTTGCTCACGGTACGATTCTGCATTGTCTGTTCCGCACCACTGGTGCAGTGCACCACGGCGAGAATCCAGACGGTTCATGTAATGTTCAATGACGGTTTCCATGGTGTATTTACCGTGGTTCCAATGCGCCTGTAGCTCAGTGGATAGAGCGTCGTCATCCGAAGGCGAAGGTCGTGGGTCCGATTCCCACTGGGCGCTCCAATAAATAGAGATGTACGAGATTATGCCCTCATAGTATAGTGGCTATTACGCGGCTTTGGTAAGGCTGAAACCACAGTTCGATTCTGTGTGAGGGCACCACCTTGATGAAAGTTCTTCACTACCCAGACAAGACGCTGAAGATGATCAGCAACCCGGTTTCCCGCATCACTAACGTTGATGAGGCGACGATCGTTGAGATGTTTGAGGTGATGAAGCGCCAGAATGGCATTGGGCTTTCGGCCATTCAGATTGGATACCCGTTCCGCATCTTCATCATGGACACAAGTTCCATGGGTGGAAAGATGGAGCGCCGTGTGTTCTTCAACCCAGAGATCGTTGAAGCATCGACAGAGATCGTGCCCTTCAACGAAGGCTGCTTGAGCTTCCCTGGCCTGTTTGCCATCGTGAAGCGCCCAAGCTGGGTAAAGGTGAAGGCTCGTGACGACAAGTTTGAAGAGTTTGAGCTTACGCTTGATGGCATTGACGCAGTCTGCTTTCAGCATGAGCTTGATCACCTGAATGGAATTACGTTTTACGATCACTTGAGCCCAGTCAAGAAGGACTGGATCAAGAAGAAGATGAAGAAACTCGGGCTCGCTTAGCTCAGTGGTAGAGCACTTCTTTGACATAGAAGAGGTCGTAGGTTCGATCCCTACAGCGAGCACCACCTACCGGAATCTTGCCACATGAACATCAAGCTGTTGATATAGATCAACTCCAACGCATTGACGATCGCCTCGCCGAGATAGGTGAGCGCATAGCGCAAGTCAACGCCGAGCTCCTAGAGCTCAAGCGCTTGAAACTTTCCCCATCCCCAGGGCTTCTCGAACAGATGAAGTCCCTCAACCAAAAGCAAGAAGCATTTACTCAAACGCGAGAAATGTGGATTGTGATTCTCAAAGAATGTCCACGACTAAAGGAGCGAACATGAAGCGCATCATCGAAATTCGTTCCGCAGAAGGCGGAGCAGACTCCAAGCTCTTCGTAAGAGACTTGGCCAACGCATACACGAAGTACCTTCTCAAGGTCGGCTGAAAGTATCGGCTCGCTTTCCCGCGTCTTGGGGAAGCAACGATCGAGGTCGAAGGCGACAACCTCCATGTTCTAGATGGAGAAGCCGGAGGCCACCGCATCCAGCGCATACCACCAACTGAACGCAATGGGCGAGTCCACTCGTCTACCGTGACCGTCGCCGTCATCAACCCGCTTGAGACAAAGCGAGTTGAATTCAATGACCGTGACTTCAAGGTAGAGTGGTACTCGGGCTCAGGCGCCGGTGGTCAACACCGCAACAAGCACCAAAACTCTTGCCGCATCACCCACATCAAAAGTGGAGTCATTGTCACGTCACAAACTAGGAGCAGACAGAGCTCGCTTCAACAGGCGAAGGAAGAAATTCTGCGCAGGTTGAACCAGTTCCAACACCAACAGGTTCGTGATACAATGGCAGTTGATAGAAAACAGCAGGTTGGAAGTGGTGAGAGGGGCGACAAGATTCGTACCTATCGCTTCCAAGACAACATCGTCAAAGACCACCGCACTGAACGGCAGGCACCGACTGACGCAGTTCTAGCAGGTAACTTCCAACTTTTGTGGAGATAAATACAGACATGGAACTCTCCAACATCAACACCATCGAAGGCATTGCGGATGACGTCATCAGCAAGATGAGCGATGAAGACAAGGTATGGGTTACGAAACACTCTCTCGACAACGTGTGTGCCATGCACCACTCCGTTGGCCAGTGGATTCGCAACACCTACGGTCTGTGGCATACGAATGCTCTGACTGAAAGCTGGCGCACCAAACCAGAGACGCACGACATCCGTGGTGGTGTCGACTATTCAGCTGACCATCCAGATGCAGTGTCTAACGACGTCCTCGAACTCATCTGGAAGAAGCTCACGAAGGCCGTAGCATGAATTTGACCATCACCGAAGCCGCAGCAAAGAAGGTTGCCTCACTGCTCGAGCAGAACCCTATCAACCCAAATCCCGGAAGCAATGGACCGAACAATAAAGGTCTGCGCGTCTATGTTGAGGGCGGTGGGTGTTCAGGTATGAAGTACGGTTTTGCCTTCGAAAGTGAGTTTGAAGACGGTGATAACCTCGTTTCACAGCATGGGGTGCTGTTCATCGTCGACGCTATCTCTGGAAACTATCTTGATGGCGCATCCATCGATTATGTTGAGGACATCATGGGCTCAACGTTCAAGATCGTCAACCCGAACGCAACAGGCTCATGCGGTTGCGGCTCATCGTTTGCCGTATGAAGCTTCTTGAAGTGGCAAAGATCACCGAACGTGCAGGCTTTCTGCCATACGTCATTGAAGATGACGAGCCAGTGTTTTACTTCATGAAGCCATCGAAGGCCAAGTTTGGTGGCGCCCAGTTCCAGATCGCCAAGGGTGGATTGGAAAGTGGTGAGACATCGCTTGACGCCGCCCTCCGTGAGGCCAAAGAGGAACTTGGCCTGCGCCGCTCAAACGTCAAGGACGATACTGTTCAACTCGTATGGCGTGGTAAGATGCGCGGGGCTGAAGAGGTCTACACCATGTCAGTGTACATGGGCGAGATCAAGAAGAAAGACAACTTCAAAGAGCCAACGCACGAAACAGCTGAGACCGCCTGGCTGACAGCCAAGGACTTCGTCAAGAAGGGTCGTCAGCCACAGCAGCACATTGTCAGGAAGGCCGCTGCGCTGGTATAGTTTACCGGCAACCCAAATCAAAGTACAATAAGAGGTATCCCACATGGGAGAAGCAAAACGAAGGGGAACCTTCGAAGAGCGTAAGGCCGCCGCCATCGCTCGTGACAAGAAGGTTCAGGAAGAGGCTGAGCGTCTGTTCCAAATTTGGAAGCAGAAGAAAGATGGCAAGGTGAAGACGACAGATGGATGAGAAGCAGAAAAAGCTGAAGAGGGTAGTTTCCCAGCAGGTGACGTCTGTGCTCAGTACCGCCTCGCACGTTTCAAAGGCGAGCAAGAAGAAAAAGATGATCAGCCACGTTTCATTTTCACAGATCAAGAAGGCAAGCTAATGGTACGCAGAACGTTCAGCAACAAGGTCAACATCGTCTACCTTGACATGGACGGAGTGCTTGCCGACTTCGACCTCTTCGTTCTTCAGAACCTTGGCCGCACCTTCATCCACGCCGACGGCCCAGGCGCCGACCTAGAAATGTGGGACTTCCTCAAGTCGGTGCCGAACATGTACCTGCACCTCGAACCAACCCCATACTGCCATGAGCTGGTTGAAGCCGCTCTAGCTACCGGTGCCAAGGTAGAGATTCTGACTGCAATCCCACGTCGTGTCGAGATGCCTTCGGCAAACCAGGACAAGATTGACTGGGCCCTCAAGCACCTCGGCCCAGACATCAAGGTGAACTTCGGTCCGTTCTCGGCTGACAAGTGGAAGCATGCAAAGCCTGGTGACGTCCTGGTTGACGACCGCCACAGCAACATCCAGGAATGGATCAACCACGGAATGGGCTTCGGCATCCTCCACGAGTACACGGATCACACCAAGAGCATCTCTGCTCTAAAGAGCCTTACAACTCGGTTCTGATAAATACCTGCATCGGTTTCTGGAGAACACCATGAAGGTATCTGAACTGCTTCTAGAGCGTCAGTCTGGCGCCTACTACAATCCTGCCTACAAGGACAAAAACCTTCTTGGCTCTGTAAAGGATTGGCTCGATGCCGGCGGTGTAAAGCCTGAGCACATCAAGCAGGCAATGGACCACGTTCGTGGCGGTGATGCCTTCGCAAAGGCCAAGGAAGCAGGTCTGATCTACTCGCCAAATTCCAAGGCCGAAAAGAACGGCACCTTCTACTTCAAGGTAGCACGTAAGGGCTATGACAACCAGCCTGGCCGCCTTGGTCGTGAGCAGAACACCTACATCGTTCATGCTAACGGCCAGATTCGTAGCTCAAGCGATAACAACTGGGGCGGTGAAGCTCGTACACGCCTTGCATCTCCGAAGCCACGCATGGTCTCAGGCGATCCAGTCAAGTCACTCGTGAAGACCTATGACTCTGCCATCAGCGAGCTCACTCGCAAATGGAAGAAGTCGAAGAACAATCCGTCGAACAAGTAAGTTCGACCAACTAGCTCATCTCATAAGGAATATCAAGCCGCAATAGCGGTTGCGTCTGTTTATTCTTTAGGAGAAAAACCATGGACTTCATGACCTACATTCTGGGCCTGCTCGCAAAGAGCGTCATCAGCCCATACACCTACGTCGGTATCGTTCTTGGCGCTCTCTTCTCACCACTCTGGATCGCTGCCTACAACTTCGCAAAGTACAAGATTCTTGCCAAGGTTCCATTCCTGGCAATCTTCTTCACGAAGGTTGAGAGCACCGTAGACCAGCTGCAGGATGTCGCCGACCCAGTCGCCGACAAGCTTGAGAAGAAGCTCGAGAAGAAGACGAAGAAGTAAGTTCTTCGTTTGCTGACCATCATAGCAGAAGGGGCTCTTACGAGCCCCTTTTCTTATTCGATGACCGTCATGTCAGTGTATTTCGCCGGCATCTTTGGTAGAACATTCAGATCACCAAGAATCAGCTTGAGATTTTTCAACGTGATAAGGTATGCAGGAAGCGTTGATGAAGGTAGCCCTTCGAGATTCGGAATAATGAGCGCATACACCTTTCCAGATGCAGGCGCATAGACGAGCTTGAATAGACGGGTTGGAATTGCAGTGCCGTCGACAAGCGTTGAGACCTTACCATCATAGAGCACACCGCTTACGATGTAGACAGCACCTTCTCTAGCTGCGATTTTCCTAACACGACCCTCTAGCGCATTCCAAATTCCACGGTTGTTGCCAGCTTTTTGCGGCACAATGTTGGTCATGAAGAACGATTCTTCTGCCGACACTGGATCATCTGCGATGTCAGCAAAGCTCGTCAAATGCCCACGGTCAAAACCGGTGTTCGTGTATGCTGCTGCTGACGACTGCTTGTCCTTTGGAAAATCAGGGTCTGGTTTGAAGCTGCCATCTCGATCTACAGCCTCGATCTTGAGATCATCGGCGGTGAGCAGCTGCGCCGACCATAGTGGTCCCTTCACGGTTGCCGAATAACCAACAACGTAGCTCTTGTGGCAAATGATCGTCTGATCCTTCATCTTTGGGAAGGTTTCTGCGTAGACCATCTTCAGACATTCTGCTTGATCCAGCCCATGTGCTGGAACTGCTGCAAATGCCGATGTAAATAGTACGAAGGCCAGCACTAAGGCTTTCTTGTTCACGATGATCTCCGGTTGAATACGATTGCGCTAGGGTATTTACGAGCGCTCAGGTTGTCCAGATGAGCCAATCAACCCTATCGACCTGCAGTTTATCTGCTCAGGTCGATGTGATACAATCGAACCAGATCAAGCCTGGTTCAAAGGACTTCTATGAACATTGGACTAGACGTGATCACTGGTGTTTCGTGTGGTGTAGAGTACGTGACACCGATTGATGACGAATGTGAACACGTGCTGATGGTAGACATCTTCATCATACGGCTGCTGTTTATGTGGCCACAATAAGAAGGAGCAGCTTGAGAAATTGAGCTGACGTGTAATGGCATTGATTCTTCAGCTTGACGCTTCGGGTCAACCGAGCAAGTGGATTTCGTGGAAGGCCGCAGTGACCTATCACGCCAAGAACCTGGTCGCCTGGGAAATTGGTGAGGTAGAAACGGTCGTGAAGGGTGGTACCTCGTCCAAGACGGGAACCCAGACTGTCGTTGTCACCTCCTCGATCATGGCCGTCAAGGGCAAGACGAAGCGCAAGACGCGCGTTCCAGCTCTCAACAACAAGGAGCTGTTCCGCCGTGACCATCACGTGTGCGCATACTGCGGCGACATCTTCGGTGAGTCGAACCTCACGCGTGACCACATCATCCCAAAGGCACAGAAGGGTGCTGACTCATGGATGAACTGCGTTTCGGCCTGCACGAAGTGCAACCAGAAGAAGGACGACCGCACGCCTGAGCAGGCAAACATGCCGCTGCTCTATGCGCCGTATGTGCCGAACCGGGCTGAGCACCTCATCTTGGCCAACCGCAACATCCTTGCGGATCAGATGGAGTTCTTGCTGTCGTTCGTCGATGAGAAGTCGCGCGTTCGACAGCACGCAGCCAAGGCACGGTAAGGAGTAGAGATGATCGACCCACGCATGCAGCAATTTCTTGAAGCTCAACGTCGTGGGTCGCTCATCATCGGTCTTCTGTCTTCCATAGTTGGAATCCTCCTTCTATGGAAGACCTTCTTTCTCGGGTGGCCGTCATTCGTTCTGGCCGCCCTCGCCGCCTTCAGCATCATGAAGGTCGGCTCAGCCCTTCACTTCTTCTATCTCCAGCGCCGCATCTACAAAGGTGATCTTCGAGAGTTCATCATCGACACAGACGGCGCCATCAACCATTTTCAAGGCCTGTTGACTGGAGCCCCTCAGACCGAAAAGGCGCCGACAGACCCAGGTAAGTTGAACCTCGCCGCCATCCAGCCATTCTTCGTTGTGGCCGGCCCGGAAAAACCACTTGGCAAGTTCATGGACGCTAACATCTACGAATGGCTGCACTTCGTCGGCGGTGACGGTGTCGTGCGCCGCTTCACCTACCATTCTGTTGCACAGACACCAGCACAGCGCATAAACCTTCCCGAAGGTTGCATCATCGTTCCGCCTGGCATCATCTACAAGATGGACGATGAACTCCCGATTGTCATTCGTCAGGTTGACGAAACCGTATAAATAGCCGCACGAGAGTTTACTGCCACGCACCTCTGTGGTAGAATTCTCATCTTAAAGAGTTCTTTGGAACCGGAACAAGTTGGTTATCTTGGTTATGAACGACTTGTACTCTTTTGTTCCCTTCTCTGAACTCTTCATCTTCGAAAACTTGACTTAGAAAAGCTGACTTCACCGATGGTGTTGGTTACCCAATACTTAACGGTAGGTTCCGAAAGCAGACCAGCAGTTTGTGATCGGATAGGCGCATGTGCCGAATCGCATGCGGGTTCTCTTGACCGGCCCAGGCGTATGCCGCAACAACCCAACAAGAGATAGTGCGAGGTAGAACACTCGATATTTGTGGGACTGAAACACCCAATAGTTGCGACACGAATTAAGTCGATAGGTTACCAGTTGCCAAATCAACTGGTGTAGGAACCAAGCGTTGTCCCAGCGGCAACACGCGGTTAGGGTTGCAAACCTGGCCGCAGCTGAAGTATCCGAAGGCCCGACACTAACCTTTGTCGGAGTCAGCCTCTCTAAGTTAAGTTCTTTGCTGCCGCAGTGGCAGCCGTCATCAAGGAGATATCACATGGCACGTTCATCGGCAATCTACGTTTCAACCAACACTCGCAAGCCAGCTTCGACTGTGACCCCACAGACGCAGGCGCTCCCAGGTCGCGAGGCAGAAATGGTGCGCAACTCTGCAGGCGGAATGACCTTCCAGCTTGATCAGTGGGGCTACCTCGACCGCTTCCTGATCCTCGGCTCAGACACGCCTTCGTACTACGCTTCTGCCAAGAAGCTGACCCTCGGCGCGTCGAAGAACCTTCTCGAGTGCATCAAGGCTGACGGTGTCCGCACTGTCAACCGCATCACCGAGCTGTCGCTCGCCGGCCGTGCTCCGAAGAACGATCCATCGGTCTTTGCTCTTGCCATGTGCGCTGTGCATGGTAACGAGGAGACCGTGAAGGCCGCCTACGAGGCGCTGCCAAAGGTCTGCCGTATCGGCACGCACCTGTTCCAGTTCGTTGCTGCGCTCGATGAGCTCGGCAAGTGGAACGCTGCTGCAAAGCGTGGTGTCGCTGCGTGGTACACCAAGCGTGGTGAGGACAAGCTGGCCCTCCAGCTGCTCAAGTACCAGTCACGTGATGGCTGGGCTCACCGTGACGTGCTCCGCCTGGCGCACGTGAAGCCGCTCTCTGACGTTCAGTCGAACCTCTTCCGCTACGTCGTGAAGGGTGCTGAAGGCCTGGAGGCTGGTGCAGTTGTTCCGCAGCTGCTCAACGACTTCGAGGCGCTCAAGGGTGCCGATGCGAAGAAGGCCATCAAGCTGATCGAGTCGAACGACGCAATCACTTGGGAGATGATCCCAACTGAGCTGCAGCGTGATGTGAAGGTGATGTCAGCCCTGCTCCCAGGCATGGGTATGACGGCACTCATCCGCAAGCTGGGCCAGCTCACGAATGTGGGTGTGCTCAAGCCGCTGTCGGCCGACATGAAGGTCGTCATCGAGAAGCTGACTGACAAGGAGGCGATCAAGGCAGGCCGTGTTCACCCGATCACGATCCTCAACGCCTTCAACCAGTACAAGCAGGGTCATGGTGACAAGGGCTCGCTGACCTGGACTCCAGTTCAGCAGGTGCTTGACGCCCTGAACGATGCGTTCTACGAGTCGTTCGAGTTCATTGAGTCAACCGGTAAGGGTCACCTCATCGGCGTGGACTGCTCTGGCTCGATGTTCGGCGCGCGCGTGACTGGCGCAAACAACCTCACCGCCGCCGAGGTGGCTGGTGTTATGGCCCTGGCCGTAGCGAAGCGCGAGCCGAACTACTGGATCGGTGGTTTCAACCACAAGATGGGTGAGCTCAAGATCACGCCAGCAATGCGCCTCGACAAGGTGCTGAAGGTCATCCAGGCATTCTCGTGGGGCAGCACCGACTGCTCTCTGCCGATGACGCACGCCCTCGAGCACAAGATGGACGGTGTTGAGAAGTTCGTTGTCATCACTGACAACGAGACCTACGCTGGTCGCATGCAGCCGGTCGAGGCCCTCGCTCGCTACCGCAAGCAGTACGTCAAGAACGCGAAGCTGATCGTGTGTGGTACGTCTACGACGAACTTCACCATCGCTGACCCGAAGGACCCAGGCATGCTCGACATCGTTGGATTCGACTCAGCCGCTCCGCAGCTGATTCAGTCCTTCTAAGATGAAGCGCCTCCTCCATCGCATTTCCAAGTTCTTCAAGGAATCTTGGGAAGCAATGGGGGAGGCGGCCATCGCGTCCAACATGGAGATGGAAGGCTACACTGATCTTGAGATTGAGCTCGAGTTAAATAGGTTCAGGAAGCCGAAGGAGAAGGTCAATGTTCAAGATGCTGACAAATCTGAGTAAGGCCGCAGTAGCGACCGCTCTGACCCCTGTTGCCGTGGCCGTTGACATTGCCAAGCTTCCATCAACTGCGTACAACAACGAGCCAGCTTTCGGTTCAACCGAGAAGATGCTCAAGACGGCGGGCGAATGCGTAGAAAAAGCGGTCGAACCGGAGTAACTACGCCACCTGAGAAGGTGGTTGAAGTGAAATCCACTGCTGATGTGATCGAGCTCTTCGGTACACCGAAGGACTTCACAGAAGACGAACTACGTGGTCTATGGAATGCTTTTCGAACTCCGCTAGTTCCAATTCGTAGAGTACCACCGAAGCGCAGGTCATAGTTTACCCAAAGGGCGACAGGTTTAGAATGAACCTCTCGCCCTTTGTTTTGCCTGGAACATGAAGATAGAAGTTGAGAAGATCGAGGTTCATGCCCGCCACCGTCAAGTCGATCTGACTGGGTGGAAGATAGAAGAGGGTGAACCGGTCTCCGTCGTCAGCCGCACCATCTACGAGATGCTTGCGCCTGATCTTCACGCACGGATAGTCAAAAAGCTCGGTCACGACTGCTACTTTTCTGGTGACGATGGCGAAAAGAAAGGCTTTTTCACTGGCGACCCATTTGATCCAGATACCTGGGAACCGATTAAGGACATCGATGAAAATCCGAGTGACATACAAATCCCCTGACGCCCTCTACTTTGCCGTCGACGATCTGATGGCCAATGAGACTGGCAGCATCGTCGAGCTTCGTGAAAAGCGTGAGGCCTACATGGAGCGCCTCATCGAAATTCTCGGCTCAACCGAGTACGTTGACGTCGAGGTCGACCTCGAAGCTGGTACCGCAACGGTCAAGAAGGTTCGATGAACCTCAACGTCATTGCTGCGGTGGCGCTCAACGGCGTCATCGGCGATTCACGCACCAACACGATCCCATGGCACCTGCCAGCGGACCTGTTCAACTTCAAGCGCGTGACGGCTGAGAAGACCGTCGTCATGGGTCGCAAGACCTTTGAGTCGATCGGCCGACCGTTGCCGAAGCGCAAGAACATCGTCATCACGTCAGACCCTCAGTTCCGCTGGCGCCATAAGGTCATCACCTACCCAACTCTTGCTGAGGCCCTCTCGCAGGAAGATGGTGATGTCTTTGCCATCGGTGGCCAGAGAATCTACGAAGAGGCATGCTCACTTCGTCCCGCAACGTTCTACATCACCGTCGTTGATGCTGATCCAGAAGGTGACGTGAAGTTCCCATACGAGGGGTGGCAGTTCAAGGGTGGCATCTTCATGCCATCAGGCTGCTCAACGCTGTACTACAACCGCTACACATCAGCAAAGCTGCACGAAAATGGCTACGACTACTGCTTCACAGAGTTCTCAAAAGACCCTCCGCCTTCATATTGACACAGAGTTCACCGACTTTGCTAAGGCGGACATGATCTCGATCGGCATCGCCGCATCGACTGATCTTACGTTTTACGCAGAGAACCTGGACTTTGATCAGTCGTTGTCATCGACGTGGGTGGTCCAGAACATCTATCCGCTTCTTGATCCAGTCAAGTACGGCATGAAGCGCTCAACGCTTGTCGCTCGTCTCTGGGAATGGCTTGACGAGCTGCCGGCGGACAAGTTCTCGGTTATCGTAGACTACCCAACCGACTGGCTTCTCTTCAAGGCGCACGGCCTTGCCGAACACCCAAAGTTCAGCCACGTGGAGTTCGTGTTTGACAACATGGCTCGCTTTGCTAGACAGGCCCTTGCAGAAGGCATGGCGCTTGATGAAGCGACCGCTGTCTACAACCGTGGAGTTGAGACCTTCCAGAAGGCCCTTGAAGAATACTTTTCGGACCCAAAGGTGGTCCGTCACAACGCACTTCATGATGCCATCGGCAACTTGAAGGCGTACACCAAGCTGTCCATTGACTATGGTATTTGAACATGACAACCTACAGAGTTGACATCATTGAGAGTGAGCGTGGCTGGGGTCAAAAGGTGGACGACCGCAAGTACTTCACTGGCCCAAATTCCTTGAAGGAGGCCGAGGCGTTCGTTGTTGAGCACAACAAGCAGAACAACTTGAACTACGTGCCAGACATCTACTGGCGTGCTGAGCGTCCAATCCTCGTTCCAGACGAAGAAGCGCCGAAAAAGAAATAGCGATGCCGCATGCGCGTAAATACGCGCATGAAAATCCCGCGCATCATCAATCGGTTTGACGAGTGGTTTGAAAGACAGCCAGAGCCGAAGCGCGTATTTCTGTTCATGCTCTTCCTGACTCTCGGTCTTCTAGGCTTCTGCATCGGTGTAGAGCTGAAGAGCCGAATCCTCATGCTCATCGGCATGTGCCTTCTTGCACCCGCCATCCAGCCAGCCATCGCTCAGGCAAAGAAGCTTGGGCACAAGAACACCGTCAGCGTGATCCTTGTGGCCGGTGGAACGATCATCGCGTCGTTCCTCATCCTTTCTATATTCTAGCCGGTCAACTCCAAGACTGGGATATTATGTTAACTGACCGTTCCAGTTAACATAACTGTCAACCTGTGTACAATTCCCCAGTTCTTGATATGATGCTCCTACTTCGACACACTGGAGCATCACGATGAAAGCCCTGACCGCTGCTCTTCTGATCGCCGCCGCAACGGCAAATGCGCAGGACATTCCTGCCAACCGCCCTGACGGCGCATCTGGTCCCGGCGTTCAATTCACCCAGCGAGTGGTTGGCACGATCATTTCGGTCGGGTCGCCCATCACCAAGCCGATCAACGTCGGCTACGACTGCCCCGATCCCACCAAGCCCAAGCCGCACAGCGTCGTGAACAAAGGCACGATCATCGGTGCCATCACAGGTGCTGCAGCAGGCTACGTCATCAGCGACAAGAATGGGGTTGCGACGGTGGCAGGCGCTGCAGCTGGCGGCGCCATCGGCAACAACATCGACAAGCGCTCCTACGAGAAGCGCACCTCTGCGGCCGATTCGAACGGCTGCGTCACGGTCTTCGAGATGCGAACGGTCGGCTGGAACTACACGGCCACCTACGCGGGTCTTCAGATGCAAGGCGTCATGGTCCGACAGCCGAACGTCGGTGAAGACGTCATGATCATCATCACCTCAACCTTCTACGCTGGAGAGTAACATGGACGCAGTTCGTCAGATCAACCGTGACATCCGCAAGCTCCGCTTCCAGATGTTCATGACGCAGGTGGAATTCCGAATCGCACTGGCACTGAACAGCTTCAAGCAGTTCATCTACAGCTGATCACAAGTTCGAGGCCAAACAAAGGGCGCTGGATTTCTCCAAGCGCCCTTTGTTTTATCCGAGGGCCTGAGCAACGCTGCATGTTGGTGCAGCGATAGCGGTAGTGAGAGGCGATGCCGTTGCACGCAGGTGCGACAGCGTCATGACCGTTCCAGAGTTCACGACGTCGTAGTAGTTCGAGTCATGGTTGTCGTAGAAGTTGGCGAAGAATTGTATCTGATAACCCTTTGCGCCATTTGAGCCACTAATCGACAGTGCCTTAGCGTAAACCTGCATGATATTAGACGAGTATGCACCGCTACCATCTACAGTGTGGATTACCTGCCAGTCAGTGGTGAGCTGGTAGTAACCAACGTTCGTCGTTGTAGTTCCATTTCCTGAAAGCTTCGCTGAGCTGTTGGCCCTGAACGCGATGTTCAGGTTGCTTAGTGTCGAGTTCCAGTTGCTGTCCTGAGATGTGCTAGTATTTGGGTGAGCGAATGCAACACGAATCTCACCACCAGTGTTAAAGAAGTAACGTGCCGCGTCTTCGCTTGCGAAGTCCACCTGGAATCCACCCTGAATGAAGGCTGGAGCAAGGTTACCAGAGACGTCAGGTGTGTAGCCGAGACCGAACACGTTTGCTGGGTACTGACCATAATCGTAGTACTGGCTGATGGCAAGGCCAAGCGGGCCTGCTGAGTACGCCGTAGTGCGCTGCAGGGCGCCGTTCACGTAGTAACGAACATTTGAACCGTCATACGTGATAGTGAAGATGTCAGACGTCGTCCATGCACCCATGAACGTGGCTGGGTTCGTGTTGCTTTCGTAGCAGCGAACGGCTGGACCGTTGAACCAGTCATTGTAGATGAAGAACGAACTTGGCTGTTCCCACGGCGTCTCATAAGCGTTTGGCTGTGGGATCAGACCGATCATCGTGTGGTTGCTGGTGTCGCAGCGCCAGTCAACGCGGAACGTTCCGAACACCTCAGGTGTGTAGGCGATCAGGTGCCAGCCTGAACCAGCGCCGGTTCCCTTGTGAATGGTGTATGAGCCGTTGGTGCCAGTTACGCCACCACCACCACCAAGCACGCGCTCAGTCAAGTTCGGCGTAAAGCCCCACTTCGTTGAACGCGTTGTAGATGCAGCCGATGACGTGAGCGTCATGTTGCCGACCTGGTAGTTAAAGCGGTTTGTGTCTACCAGAGGAATGATGTCAGGGAACGATGGGGTTTCGTTCACTGGGTATGCTGAGATGACCGCACCCGCAGACACAGCACCAGAAGATGGGAGAAGCGACGTTGAGGTGTTCTGCCATGAGCAGAGGTTTGCAATTACGCTGCGAAGGTTTGGATATCCCTGACCCACTGGGTTGCCAGCGGAAACATTAACGAGGGCTGGGCTTGACTGGCCGTAACCACGATCACCATAGCCGACGCCCCAAATGGAGCCAGCTGTCATGAGCGTGGTTCCACCAGAATCACGCGTGTAGCGAAGGTTCTTGATGCCGAGGTTTGCGCCTGGGTAGTAGATGGAACCGTCAAGACCAAGGGTACCAGTGCGCGCGACGGTGCGGATGAGAACGCCGTCGATGTAGTAGCGAACGTGCTTGCCATCGTACTTGATGGCATACTTGGTGTCTGGACCGACTGAACCTACGCCACCTGACCAAACGGCAGAGTTGCTCTCAAAGATGTATGGAGTACGGCCTTCAGAGTTGTGGAAGGCGAACTCAATTGATGGATAGCCACCGTCACGTGAAGCTGCGCCGTTAGACAGACCGCACATTGCGTCACCATTGCCGGCGCCGTACTGACCTTCAAACTGGAACTCAATAGCGCAAACGCTGACTTCAGTGAGGTTCGAATTGAAGCCGCTGCTCCATGAACCGACGCCGCTCGTCTTGCGAACGATAACGGCATTCTCTGGGCTGGTTACACCTACAACCGTGTAGTCAGAACCAGGAGATGTGACGATGTTGGTGAAGAGCAGACCGGTGCTAAGAGAGCCTGCTGTTCCCGTTTGACCAGCAAGTGCATTGTAGTCTGCACGTGTGATCACTTGTCCATGAGAGTAACTCATTCTATGCGCTCTCTTCTTTGATTAAACGTATGCTGAGTTCAGTACCACGTATACAGATGAGGTCACCTGAATGAACATGATCGTTGCACCAACTGGCAGCGCGTATGCGCCGTCCGTGCCATAGCTGACGTTGCTGCTGTAGATGGTACCGCCAGACGTTGGGTAAACATTGAGCGCCGAACCGAGTGAGTTGCGAACGATGAACGTAGTACCAAGCGAGTTTGGAAGGCGAACACCACCGCTGCCTGCACCAACGTCGTTGATTTCAGTTGTAAGCAGCGTTGCACCAGCTGAGTTTGAACCAGCTGCGGTGACGCCAGTCGTGACTGACTTCTTGACGAATGTGGTGGCCTGAACCGAACCAGGTGCGACGAATGTTGATGGAATTGAGATCGTGACTGAACCAGTTGCGCCAGACACCGACACCTGGTTTGAAGTACCGGCCAGTGAGGTAACGCCTGTGTTGTTGAGCGTGACTGAACCACCGAGAGATACTGCACCACCGCCAGACATGCCGGTACCTGCGGTAACCGTGACGCTGCTGTTGGTAAGGGCCGAGTTTGGAATTGCGCTGAAGTTTGTACCAGCGATTGATGGTGCAGTCGTGTAAGCTGGAGCGCCACCAGATGCGGCGAGAACGCCGGTACCAGTTGCAATGAATCCAGTCGTACCTGAACCAGTCTGGTAGACAAGGCTGTTTGCAGCACCGCCAGCGACGTTCGTTGAAGTGGTTGCAGAGGTAGCTGAAGCGACCGTGCCGGTAATGCTGATGGTTACCGCACCAGTTGCGGCTGACACGTTGATGTTCGTACCACCAGTGAGGCTCGTTACGCCAGTGTTGGTGAACGTTACTGCGCCAGTTGCGGCGTTGACTGAGATGCCGGTGCCACCAGCAGCCGACGTAACGCCGGTGTTGGCGATGGTCGTGCCAGTGATGTTGATGCCGGCGCCGGCGAGGTAGGTACCTGGACCGCCGAACTGCGTGAAGACTAGGTTGCTGGTACCGATCGTGATAGAGCCGGTTGTGGTCTGCACCCACTGCGTGGTGGCCTGTGTACCTTCCTGGATGAAGGTGCTGTCACCTGCAACGACTTCACCAGTTGGTGAGTTGTCGAAGTCATCAGCACGGGTAAGTACCCAGTTTGCTGTGGTCTGCGTTACGACGTAGACGCCGTTCTGCTTTGGGTCGGTCTGGTTTTTGACGAGCACGCGGTCTGCGACGACCATCGTGACACCATCAATTGTACCGAGGGCACCTGAACCGGTGAGCGTTGCGCCGACACCAGATGCGCCGTTGTCATACGTAGACGAAAGGTTGGCAGTGGTTGCAGCACGGCAGGCGAGGTGGACGTTCATGCCAGAGGCGACGTTGTCCACATAGCCCTTGGTTGCTACGTGCGTGCTGACCGTTGGGGCGGTGTTCTGGGTGATAGCGTTGTTGAACGTCCATGCTCCAGAGATGGTCTCGCTTGCACCAACGCGAGCGAGCGTTGCGCCGTCGGTGATCTGTGACTCGAGGATCGTCAGAGCAGACTCATGCTGCGTTACGCTTGCCTGTGAGATGCGACCGTTTGCGAAGCTGCCAGATGTTACTGCTGAAGCGTCAATTGCGATCGGCGTGTTCGAAGCGTTCGTGAGGCGACCCTTGGAATCGACGGTGAAGGTGGCAACGTTGGTTGCAGTGCCGTACGAACCTGGACCAACGGCAGTGTTAGCCAGCGTCGTGGAAATTGAGGACGTGCCTGAACCGGAGATGTCACCAGAAAGCGTGATTGTTTCGTTCGTGGTGAGGTAAGTTGAGGTGTCGAGCGACCAGGTGTTTGCTGCCGTCTTACGGAGCAGACCTGAGGTAGCCGAGATCGCACCAATTGCGGTGAGGTCGGCATCGAGCGGCTGGGCATCGGTGATGCCGTAGCCTGAGAGAGTGGTTGGGTTGGTGCCGGCCGTTACGATACCCTTGGCGCTAACCGTGACGGACTTGTAGGTACCAGGTGAGACGACGTCTGGGAGAATGTCGCCGATGTCATCACCTTCAGCTACTTGGCGGAACCATGCGGTGTCCGTTTCAGAGTAGACGTACAGGCCGATGTCATTACCATCGCCAGTGTTGTTGATGTAGAACAGCTCACCGTCGTTTGGTGAGGCGGGAAACACTGATCCAGTGTCAACAACCAGGTTCTGAACCTCAGAGCCTTCTACAAGCTTGATACCGTCGAATAGCATTTCCGATACTCCTAATAGGCGTCACCAGCCAGGTGACTTTCTCCCTACGATATTTATCAGATCGACGCCGGTGGGCATAAATATCCGTATCGTCCTGAGGTGTCTAATGGTCTCGTTCAAGCAATTCCTTACAGAAGGTGGTCACGCCACGGCAAAGTACAACACTGTACGTGCATCTCAGAAGGATGTCGACACTGCAATCAAGTTCGTGTCAAAGACCATTGGTATCCCATCCATAGAGCTCAAGAATGGACTGCTAGGTTCAACACGGCTTACCCTTGCCGGCAAAAAGAAGGACAGCGGCGATGTCGACATTGCACTTCCATACAAAGAGGTAAATGCCGATGACGTGCACAAGAAGATGATGGCAGCCACCGGTGATCAGGGCACATACAACACGGGCACCAAGGTCGGTTCGTATGCCGTTCCAGTTGGCGGTAAGAAGGTTCAAGTGGACCTTATGTACGTTAAGGACAAGAACTGGGCAAACTTTATCTACCACTCAGCTCACGGTGCTGGCTCAAAATATCCTGGAGCGGTGCGCAACATCATTCTGTTTACGGCTCTTGCGCACTCACAAAAGCCTGGCGAAGACTTTGTTATCCGTGATGAGGACGGTAAGGCCATCGCAAGGGCATCTAAGTCCATCACGCTTGCTGACGGCATGAAGCGCATGTTCAAGTATGCCAAGCCTGGTAACAAGACGCTGATCAAAGCAACACCAGATGAGCTGCGCTCTCATCTCAAGTCAATCGGCAAGAGCGCAGAGTTTTCAGACAAGGAAGATGCAACTAGCGATCCAGCTAAGGTTGCCGCCCACATCTTCGGATCAGACGTTAAGCCTAGCGACCTTCTCACGGCTGAGGACGTCATCAAGCACGTCAAGGGCCTGAAGAACGCAGATCAAATCCTGCGTGCAAGCAGGTCAGAGTTGAAGAAAGCAAAGCTCCCAATCCCAGAAGAGCTGTAAGTTTTTCTACGCACTCAACTGTGGTATGATTAGGGCTTAGAATAAGCCTCGCCGCTTCACGGCGACCACAAATGAACCTCACTAAGATCACCGACCAAATTCTGCACTTCGAGGCAGATACCCAGAAAGAACTCGTGCTCACGTTTTGTAGAATTCAGGAATTCTACGAATCGCCGTTCGAGAACATTCGTGGTAAGAAGTTCGACTTCTTCGAGTTCGTGCAGGCGTACACGAACGATGAGGGGCACTTTGACTATTTCCATTCGTGGAGTGGCTTCAACTTTCCGTCCTACGTCTTCCACAACTGGCGCAACCTCCACACAGCGATCACAAAACCTGAACGTGACCTGTTGAGAATGATCAAGGCCAACACTGACAGCCGACCATTCTACGTGATCGGCACTCTGTCAGGCGGTAGCCACGCCGTTGATCATGAGATCGCTCACGCGATGTTCTTCCTCTATGAAGACTACCGAAATGAGGTTCTGGAAGCGATAAATCAGATAGACCCAGCGCTGCAGATGATCTTCAACCAGCGCTTCTCTGACATGATGGGCTACGGTGAGAACGTGTTTGCAGATGAAACACACGCATACCTCGCAACGAGCCCTGACGAATACCTGAAGAAGAACTTCTACATCGACGCTGACGACTACCGTGACACGATCAACAAGTTCGTTACTCTCTTCGAAAAATACAACCAGAAAGTGAGAAAGTAAATGCTAGGACTCAGCCTCAAGACAAATGACGTGCGCAACCTCTTCAAAGCGTTACTCGCCAACAAGCAGTTCACCTCAGTCAACAGAGAGGCAAACCTTCTAGGATTTACCGGCGCTACAACGATTGAGATCGTCAATGCATCCTTCATCGCTGATGAGCCGTCAATCTTCGGCGAAGTCAACCAAGACTACGTGCAGCGTGAAGAGGAATGGTACAACTCAATGTCGCTGAACGTCAACGACATCCCCGGCGGACCACCACAGATTTGGAAGACCGTCGCCGACAAGGACGGCTTTATCAACTCGAACTACGGCTGGTGCATCTACTCTAGCGCCAACGGTTTCACGCACTACGACGACATCGTCAGCCAGCTGATTGACAACGACAGCCAGTACACGCGCTGTGCCATCGAGCTCCGCAAGAACCCAGAGTCTCGGCGAGCCATGATGATCTACACCCGCCCATCCATGTGGCTGGACTACAACAAGAATGGTCGTTCGGACTTCATGTGCACGAACGCCGTGCAGTACCTCATCCGTAACGGCGAGCTGCATGCCATCGTTCAGATGCGCAGCAATGATGCGGTGTTCGGTTACAAGAATGATTGGGCATGGCAGCACCACGTGCTAACCAAGCTCGCAGCCGACCTCGACGTTCCAGTTGGCAACATCTTCTGGAACGCCGGATCGCTTCACGTCTACGCTCGTCATTACACGCTTGTCGACCCAAACTACACGCCATGAAGCTGATCACCGCCTTCGAGTCCTGGATTGGCAATCTCACGCCGAGCACCGGCGACTATCTTGCTGACCATGAGATGACCTTTGAGCAGGCAGTCGAGTTCTACACCATCGTACATCATGGCGATGTTGAGAAGGCTAAGGCGACAGCCGCCAAACGGATTGAAGACTACAAGTCATCTGTTGGTGACATGGAGCTCTACTTCTTCCATCGCAAACCAAATGATGTTGAGGTGCTGAAGTGCTGGCGCTCTCAGCTAGATGAGATGGAAGCTACGTGGGAAATCGAGGCCATGCCTGCAGGCCCACACAAGATGGCATACCTCAGGAGAAAATCATGAGCTGCACGTGTGAGACATGTACGGCGATAGATCGCTGGGCGAAGGCACTCAAACCCGAAACACCAGAGGCGAAAGAAGCGTTTGAAGAGATGCTAATGCGCCTCGAAGCGGCAGAAACGGATGCTGTCGTTGCACAAGAAGTTTTTGCTGGACGTTGGCCAGGTTCTGTAGAGATTCTAGAGCGATCACTTTCAATCGCTCGTGAGTCTGAAAAGAACGCAACCTGCGCACAGTAAATACCCCGTCGATCAGCAATGATCGAAATTGTTCAATCATAAGGAGTATTGCATGAAGAAGATTCTACTCGCCCTCGCTCTGACGCTGGGCTTTGCAGGCGCTGCTGCGGCTGCTGACCTCTCGTCAGTTGGTTCGAAGGGAGTCGAAGCCACCGTTGACTATTCGTACCTGCGTCGTGCTGACAGCTCAACCCCATGGGTCTCGAGCCACGTCGGTCTCGCCGGCCTGCAGCTGAATGCAGGCGTGCTCGGTTCGGCATTCGGTTCTGTTGGCAACGTTTCAACGTATGCCGGTGGCGCCCGCGCAGATCAGCTCACGTACTCGGTAGGCTATGCCAATGGTCTGAAGCTCGGTTCGATCGCCCTCGTTGGTGGTGTGAACTGGACTGGTGTTGATCGTGGTGCAAACCACACCGACGACACCGTAGCCTTCGGCGAAATCAGCGTTCCAACGTTCATCAAGAACGTAACGCTCTTCGGCGGCTACAGCGCTTCCCTCGAGAAGGAAGGCGACAAGTACGCTTCACTGGGCGCCTACATCAACATCAACGAAAAGCTCGTTGGCAAGGTTGGTGGTCAGAAGGCCTGGACGAACACCACGTACAATGGTGTTGTGGCATCGCTCGCGTACAAGTTCTAAGCTTCACGCAAGCTCGCAGGTTGAAGGGGGACTTCGGTCCCCCTTCTTTTGCCTCGAGGTTGTTGGTTTACTGCTGATTGTCACCGTGTTACAATGGACCACCAGTTCCCCTAGGTAGAGCCATGATTCAACTCTTCTTGACTCGCAATGATCTCAGCCTGCTGCTTGCGGCCCTGAATGCCAAGGCCCCAGCCCCACGCATCGTGAAGTCAGCCATGGGTGATCATTACCCAGACCAACAGGCAGACACGATCTACATCTCTCGTCGCAACATCACGACGCTACTGTCGAAGCTTGACAGAGCGAAGGCTGGTGAAGCGACTGCGTGCACGCTTGTCAAGAACGACACTGAGCACAGCACCTATCCCTGCACGCGCCGAGCTGCCTTGACCGCAGTTGAGGCGCACGTTCCATGCATGAGCGGTGCCAACATCTTTGCTGTTGAAGACGATGTGTACTACACCGATCGCAAGCCTGGCCCAATGCACCCCAAAGACGCAAGAGACGAGGACTCAGTATGAAAATCGAGCTCGACAACCGTCACCAATGGCAGCTGATCTGCAACAAGGTCATCGAGACGATCAAGGCTGAGCGCAAGAAGCGCATCGACGAGATCGATGCCGACATTGCAAAGATGGGCGCCATCAGCCGCTGGCTGTACAAGTACAGCGACCACTCTATCGACGAGCGCGTGGTCGCCGGTCTTCATGCTGATCGTACGCTCGAGATCGCCAGGGTGCTGCTGCACGCCGTGACGAACCCGAACACGAACTCCATCACGCTGACACAAGACGAGTACGATCTGCTGATCAGCTGGTCAACCGACTGATGGGTGTTCACATCCATCATGGTACGATGGATGAAGGTGTGACGCCGATCTGCAATAGCTGCGGCATCTCACTATGTTGGGACATACACGAAAGCGACTACAACGAGAACAAGGGCTTCTGGGACGCCTGGATTTGCGAAGAGTGCAACGACGGCGTGAAGTTCAACAAGGCACACTACGAGAATGAAGTACGAAGAACAAATTGACGCAGCGTTTGCTCGCCTAGGTTTTGCGCCACGCCCAGGCCAGAAGGAAGCCGTCGATCGAATCATCACCGCTTTCATCGACGACAAGGCCAAGAACGTCATCCTCAATGCTTCTACTGGTACAGGTAAGTCCATCATCGGCGCCGCCGCAGCCGAGGCGCTGACGGCCGCCCGTGGCGGAAGTGCCAGCACGATCAAGTCCTCCATCTCACTGACCGCAACCAACGTTCTTGCAAAGCAGTACGGCGCCACATTCCGTGAGCTTGAGAAGGACGGTAAGTACGTGATGATCAAGGGCGCAGGCAACTACGACTGCGATGCCCTCAGCACGCCGGCCGAACCAGCTACCGCCGAGTCATGTGCCTGGTACACGATGGTGAAGGACTCCTCGTTTGAGGCCGTTCTCCAGCAGCACTGCAATGGCTGCGACTACCTGAAGATCAAGCAGAAGAAGAACCTGGTACGTCACATCACGACGAACTACTCGTACTACTTCATTGACCGCATGTACACGGGCAAGTTTGAGAACCGTGACCTTGTTGTGTGGGACGAAGCCCACCTCGTCAATGACCTCTTCAGCGAGCACAACGCCATCTACTTCTCACAAAAGCGGGCGCAGCAGTACGCCGAAGAGATCAACACCTCTGTCGGCCTGACAGACGTCAAGATCGCCAAGCTGCTTCAGTCGCTGGCAAAGGATGTTGGTACCCCAGGAAAAATCCACGATGGCAACGGAACAAGCGATCTTGGCAACTACCAGGCCTACCTTCGTGCTCTCATGGAGGTGTACACCTATGCCAAGCAGGCTGGACAGGCAGAAGCTGACATCGCCTTGCGCTCAGGCAACATGGGCAAGTACACGAAGCTGAACCGCTTTGCAAAGAAGTACGAAGGGCTCTGCTGCAAGATCGACGACTTCTTCAACTATGGTTACGATCACGTCTTTGAGTACAAGGAAGAAGAGCGTGCCATCTCTGTGAAGCCAATCTTCGTTGGCACGATGATCGACGCACTGCAGTCAGCCGACTACAATCTCTTCATGTCGGCAACGGTATCTGAAGAGTTCATGGTGAAGACCCTGAACCTCGACCCAATGCAGACGAAGTTCATCAAGCTGCCACCTACCTTTCCGAAGGAGAACAAGGAGGTTGTGTTCTTCGACCCTCTCTCGCTCGGCTACAAGTCGCTGCAGGACCCGAAGGTGGTCACGCAACTGCGCAAGAACGTGGCAAAGGTGGTGAAGCACCACGTTGAGAAGGGCGAGCGTGGCATTGTGTTGACACCAAGCTTCAAGCTGCAGAACGAGCTCGTCGCAGAGCTCGTCGGCATCAAGGGCTACAAGCTCTTCGAGCACCGCCAGGGTGAGAAGCTTGAGAACATCCTCGTCGCCTTCAAGGCTTACCAGGGCGGGCCAGCCGTTCTCATCTCGCCGTCAATGTTCGAGGGCATCGACCTTCCCGGCGATCTGTCACGTTGGCAGATTCTAGTGAAGGCTCCGTTCCCATCACTCGCCGACAAGCGCATGAAGTTCATTCTCGACAAGCACCCGTCCCTGTACAACATCATCACCGTGATGAAGGCCGTGCAGGGTGCAGGCCGATCAGTCCGCAGCGCCGACGATCATGCTGTCACGTACTGCATGGACGCCAACCTTCAACGCCTGTGGACTGGCAGCTTCAACGTATGGAAGGACGAGTTCAACACGAGGTTCACAAAGTTCCTATGACAATCGCAGTCTACGCTGGTACCTTCGACCCGATCACCATCGGTCACGCTGACATTGCACTGCGTGCAGCATCAATGTTTGAAAAGGTGATCGTTGCTTTGCCGATTACATCCGCAAAGAGCACAATGTTTACTCCAGCAGAACGAGCCAAGTTCATCGTTGAGACGTTCAAGGATGTTCCGAACATTGAGGTCAGTCACTACGATGGCTTCACGGTTCATTACGCTAAGGCACACAAGGCTACCGTGCTGGTTCGTGGCCTGCGTGCAATGTCAGACTTCGAGTACGAGCTACAGATCGCCCACTTCAACCGCCACCTTGACCCCACAATAGAGACGGTGTTTCTTACGGCAAAGTCTGATCACACGTTCATCTCATCGACGATGATCCGTGAGATGATCCGTCTCGGCAGCAATGTCGGCCCGTTTGTGCCTTGGCCCGTGGCAAATGAAGTGAGCGTGAGACAGGCTCGCGCTAAGGCGCTTCATGGCAAAGCGTAAGAAGGCCAAGAAGCGAGTTCAGTACCGTGAAAGCAGGAGACAGTGCAACTCCTGCAACGGAAGCGGTACGCGCATGATCCCATGCGTTGATCCATACATGCACTGCGGTTCTTGCATGGGAGCTGGCTACATCGTTGAAAAGGAGAGAGTTTGATGAAAGCACAGACACCGAAGAAGATACCAATGAGCCAGGCCTTTCCGCTGGTGACGAGGTTCGTCACGCGTGGTACCGGCCCTAAAGGCAAAGGTCGAGTCGACATGATCATCGGCACAGCTCCGAAGAAGGGTGAAAGCTTTCTCAAGCCTGACACCGTCTACGAGATTCGCATGATCATGGATGAGCCAACTCTCGTTGAAGTTGGCAAGAGCTCGATGGACCACAACATGTGGGGGCATGACATCAGCACCCTCGTTGAGTGCTATCGTGAACGTCTGCTCCTCACGGCCGATGAATACCAGCGCCTTCTTGACTCTCAGAAGAAGGATGAAGAGTGAAGGTCTTCATCTCAAGCGGCTACAGCGGAGACGTTGACGGTAACGTCAGGCGCCAGATGGATGCGGCCAATGTTCTCATGAACCTCGGTTATATTCCGTTCATGCCGCTGCTCGTTCACTTCCATGACCAAGTTCACAAGCGTGAATACTCGGACTGGCTGAAGTGGTGCATGGCGTGGATCGAGGACTGTGACTGCGTCCTGCGCCTTCCTGGTGAATCGTCGGGCGCCGATGCAGAGGTCGCACGTGCCAAGGAGCTTGGCATACCGGTGTTCTTCTCAATTCCTGATATTGTCAGGTCGAACGGGAAGGTTGTATCTGATTAGAGGTTGGTGATACGATGGAGCAACCAGAATTCAAGGAACGCCGCAAGAAAGCGGAGTTCATCATGAGCATCATCAGAACTGTAGCGGCGATCATCGCAGCGACTGTTCTTATTTGGTCACACCTGAGGAAATGAAATGAAGCCATGCACAGTCTACGGCATTGAGGGGCTTGACCGTCTCGGCAAGAGCACGCTCATCCAGGGAATCATGGACACCTTCGGCTTCTATCAGGTGGTCCACTTTGCAAAGCCGCAGAAGCTCAAGCTGTACGAAGAAGCGGCCAAGAAGCCTGCATACCAGGGCGACGGCGGTATCGAGCTCGTTCCAGAGCAGCACCGCTCAGCGTTCTTCTACCAGCAGGAAAGTTTCCGCAACTCCATGCTGATGGCAAAGTCCAACTCACGAATCATCTTTGACCGCTGGCACATCGGCGAGGTCGTCTACTCTCCAATGTACCGTGGTTACAGCGGCGACTACGTCTACAAGCAGGAGCTTCTCACAGGGTTGAACGAGCACCCGAGCCTGCGCCTCATACTTCTGCTCGAGGACTTTGCGTCAGCAAAGCACTTCGTTGACGATGGGCAGTCGCTTGGTCCCATCGAGAAGCGTCAAGAAGAACAGGCGCGGTTCATCGCAGCATTTGACCGCTCGAACATCAAGGACAAGCGCGAGATCGTTGTCACTGACCCAACCACTGGCGGTTTCCTGCCGAAGGAAGCCATCCTCGAGGCAGCGCTATCATGAGCTTGACCCTTACACAGGCACTTTGCATCATCAACTCTGGCTGGATGACTGATGCAGAGCATGCGCTCTACCACGAAGCACAATCACTCGTGTACAAAGAAGCTCGACGCCATAAGCTCGATCGTGAGATCGCAGCGCTGACAGCTAACAACGATGCAAAGCTCGCCGAACTCCGTGAAGAGCGAGCAAAGCTTGGAGATTCACCATGAGCTTCAACGATCGTCCTATCCACCTTGCTCGTCTGTCGATCTGCGACAGGCACCCAAACCATGACGACAGCGTTAGGGTTCCAGTGTGGATCACGCAGTCGAACCTCGACGGCCTGCAGGCAATGATTCAGTTCTGCGGTGGTCTTGAGGCAGCAGGGAAGGGCAGAGTTCCAGGCTCCTTCGAGCTCACCATGTTCTACCGTCAGCTTCAAAGCGCCATCTCTGATGCCGAAGAAAAGGCGCGTGAAACAGCAAGATCGCTGAGCTCTGGAAAGGGCAGCAACAACGCAGGCGGTTGAAGTGCGGTCGAAGGCACGGTAAATACGCCCGACCCCGGATTTTGGAGAACACATGAAAAGAATTCTGATCACTGGCTTCAACAAGAACCAGTGTACCCGCAAGTTCTACCTTCGTCAGCAGCTGAAGGTGGTACCATCTCACTACTCGCTCTTCAACTGCCTTACGGCAATGGGCTACGAGGTTGATCAGCGTCAAGTATCACTTGGCGAGGACCTCAGCGGATATGATGAGGTCATCGTCTTCATCGCCGGCCCGCGCCAGTTAGTTGCCACCACAGTGTTCGAGGGACTGTGGGCCATCTCACAGCGCCCAGACTGCATCCTCGCCTTCGACGATTGGCAGGTGCCAGACCTTTTCAAGGGCGTCGCCAAGTGCGAGGATTGGAGCGAGCTGTCAGCCGACTTTATTCTCGGGGTCAACAAGAAGACCGAGGAAGACCTCAACCCATACATGACGCAGTTCATCAGCGCCATCAAGGTGATCACTGCGAAGAAGAACCGCATGCTCATCAGCGCCTTCCGCACTGAGCACCTCAATGATCCGGAGAACTTCGGACCTCACCTGCTGTTCGACAAGATCGACTACCCGCGGGATCGGCTGTTCGTTTACAACCCGAACCCATACCACCGCAACCGCACGTGGTATGACATTCGTCATGAGGGCGCAGAGGACCCGACGTGGAACCCATCTCTTGACAACCTCTTTGAGAAGGCTGGAGACCTACCGAGTAAAGAGAAGCGCTTCAACTTTGCCAGCCTCGTGCAGTCGAAGACACAGAAGTGGCTCAAGAAGCAGGGCTACACTGGCAACCCGAAGAATGATGAAGAAGGAACAATCCTTGACTGGCCTGTCGACCTCTACGGGTCAAAGGCGGAGACGCAGAAGCGCCTCACCGAAGATGAGATGGTCAAGGTCATCAACCGTGATTGGGCGTGCTTGATGCCTGGTTATGAGCACGCTGGTTCCGGCTGGTGGCGAGCACGCCCGCTGCAGTGCGCAGACGCTGGCAGCATCCTCATTGGTGACAAGAAGGAGCTCGCTGTTTACTACGGAAGCGACTTCCCGTTCCTCGACCTAACGGCAGCCGACATCACAACAGCTGCCACCACTGAGCTTGAGTACATCGCCACCCTGCAGAGGCAGGCACTGTATCGCATCCACCCACTCGACAAGCTCATTCAGATCGGCGAGATCGAGGCCGTGCTAAAGGCAGTCAAATGATCGACGTTGAACACGAGCTTGCAGTTGCGCTGACAACTGAAACTGCCAGAGAAATTATCATGTCACAGCATGGGACTATCGATGAGGCGATCTTTGCGCGGGCCAAAGAGGCGGTGCTGCAGAAGGGTTCATACAATTTTACTGACGTCGCTATCATCTACGACATGATCATGGTGCTCAAATGAAGATACTTGTAGTGGGTGCCGGCCTTGCCGGCGCAACCGTCGCTCGCGTGCTGGCAGAAGCTGGACACGACATCACCGTCATCGACAAGCGTGGTCATATCGCAGGCAACGCCTATGACTACACCAACGAGCACGGCATCCGTGTTCACAAGTATGGCTCGCACATCTTCCACACGGCCAATGAAGAGGTCTGGAACTTCCTGTCTCGTTTCACCGAGTGGACTCCATACAAGCACAAGGTGAAGGCGCTGCTGGCCGATGGCCGCTACGCTACGCTGCCGGTCAACCGTGAAACGAAGGCGATGGTAGGTGAGGAGAACGTCCTCGACATCTTCTTCAAGCCGTACACCCTCAAGATGTGGGGCATGCCGCTCGAGCGGCTCGACCCATCAATCATGAAGCGCGTGCCGATCCGTGATGACGACAACGAGTTCTACTTCCCGAACGACCCATACCAGGGAATGCCAACCAATGGCTACACTGCCATGGTTGAGGCGATGCTGAAGCACGAGAACATCTTCGTCAAGACCGGCTGCACGTTCAGCAAGATTTTCGAGGGCATGTTTGATCACATCTTCAACTCGATGCCGATCGACGAGTACCACGACTTCTGCTTCGGTGAGCTGCCGTACCGCTCAATCAAGTTCACGACCTTCGACCTCCCAATGTCGAAGATTCTGCCTGTCCCAGTCGTCAACTTCACTCATGATGGCCCACACACCCGCATCACCGAGTGGAAGAACTACCCAGTACACGGTCAGAACGACAGCATCACAACGCTGACGCTCGAAGAGCCATGCGACTACCGCTACAACAACATGGAGCGGTACTACCCAGTCAAGGACGTCGACGGAAAGAATCGTGAGACGTACAAGAAGTACGCCGCCATCGATACGCCGAAGATGACATTCATCGGTCGCTGTGGGCAGTACGTCTACATCGACATGCACCAGGCCGTCGGCAGCTCTCTCGCCGCAGCCAAGAGGTTCTTGCGCAATGGAGAAGAGGAACAGCAGGCTGTCGCAAGCTGAGATCGATGCCTGCGCAGAGACCCTTGAAAATTTGAAGGTCCTGCGCAAGTTTCGAAAGGACAACAGCTGGCTGCCAATTCACCCTGAAGAGGTGCTAGCCTTGATGCCACGCAGCATCAAGGACGAACAGATTTTCAGAGTGTGTTACAATATGTTCATGCGTGTTCAATGGGCACGCTCAATAAAAACAGACAAGTCGTGGCTGCCTGCACAGGCAGACCTTGATGAATTTCTAAATTCCGCTCTTTCAACCGATCAAGCATGAAGCCCCGCTACACAAGACAAAGAACGCAGAGTGACTGTGGGCCTGTTGCCATCCTGAACATCCTCAAGTGGGCTGGGCTCAGGGCGACGTACGATTCGTCCATCGAGTACATAAAGAATATGGCTCGCTACAAGCATGACGAGGACTTCTCTGGTACCCACCAGTGGGACCTTCGGCGTGCCCTCAACAGGATGAGCCGAGGTCGGCTGAAGACGAAGGCCATCCCAGTAGTCCACCTCGACCAGCTCAAGAAGCATGTCAGCTCAGGTGGTGCTTTCATCCTCTACCACTCTATCAACGAGCATGACGCACACTACACGACCGTCGTTGAGGGTAAGGATGGCAAGTTCGACTGGATCAACATGGGGCCGACGACGGTTGTATCGCTGACCCCAGAAGAGTTCGAGAAGAGAGTCATGTCCACGCAGCGCTTGCACGACCAGGTCGTAGCGCTGCTCATCAAGAAGACGCCAAAGCTATGTCAAAGCCCGTCCTGATCACCTTCACATCTCCTACCTGCTCAGGTAAGAGCTATCTCCTCAGCTACATTCGAGATGTGGCAAAGCTTCCATGTTTCGTCTCAACCACCACCCGCCCAAAGCGTGATGGTGAGGTAGACGGCGTAGACTACTTCTTCATCAGCGATGAGGAGTCGAGAGCGATTGAGGCAGCAGATGGCTTCGCCGAGCTCATGACCTTCCGTGGATTCCGCTACGGCGTTACCAAGGAAGAGTTCAAGAAGAAGCTAGACATGGGTCTTGCGTTCTTGGTTGTCGAGCCAGAAGGAATCGAGCACTACGCAAAGCCAGCGCTGGACGTTGGTGCGCTGTGGCTGAAGTACTTCGTCGATGTTCCACAGGAAGTTCGCATTGAACGCTTCAAGAAGCGCTATGAGGCGGACGTTTTGAAGGCCATCAAGCAGATGGAGCTTCTCAACAGCACCACTCTCCAAGGTGAGCACACTGACACAGTGCTCAGCGTAGTTCGCAACTACAACAACCGCTTCGTGAGCATGCTCGGTCCTGAAACTCAGTGGCACTACAAGTGTGTGTGGGACCGCACGCTGAAGGGTGATGTTGACCCTGCGCAGAACCTCGTTCAGATCTTGGCTGACGTTGAGGTCGTTCGTGAGAAGGGATACCTGTTTGGAGTTGAAGATTGGTGATTGTTTCTACGTTGATTTGACCGTGATCCGGCTCGGGTCCGAGCCGCGCTAAATACATGCACAACAAGAAGAAGAACACCGCATGTCAAATAAGACATTTTGGATCGACGACATTCATGACCTCCACACCAAGTTTGGTGTTCGTGAGGTAATTCGTGAGCTGCCGAAAGAGAAGCTCGCTGCCTTCCTTGAGTTCCGCCTGAAGTTCCTTCAGGAAGAGCTTGATGAAGCTAAGACGGCTGAGTCTGCTGAAGACATCGTTGATGCCATGATCGACCTTTGCGTCGTTGCGATTGGCACTCTCGACGCCTTCGACGTAGACTCGCAGGAAGCTTGGAACCGTGTTCACAGGGCAAACATGGCCAAGGAGCGTGGAATCAAGAAGGAACGTCCAAACCCGCTCGGTCTGCCAGACCTCATCAAGCCGGAAGGCTGGGTTGGTCCACAGCATGCCGACAACGTTGGCACCATCGCAAGGCTCTTCTAATGGAAATCAGGATCAAGCACAATGACGGCGAGTACATCATGCCAGTGAAGGTAGATGTTCCAACGTTCATGTGCACTATGACCTTCACGATGGAAGCCCTTCAGGACTTGATCGCCGCCGCAAAAGCCGGTGGTATGGATATCACCCTCACCGGCCCAGACCGTAACCATATTTGAAGCATGTTGCTTCAAAACGAGTTGGTCCTAAGCTGACTCGATCGTTTGATGAATAAGAAATCAGATAGGAGTACTCTCATGTCCAAGTCAATCGCAACTGCACAGCGCTCGAAGGCTTACAAGGCCCTTCTCGCAGCTGGCCTCAACGACGTCACGACCGACCGCCAGGCTGCCAACGGCTCACTCGCCTTCACGGGCAAGTTCAAGGCCGGCCGCAAGACGATCCGCCCATCGTTCGTTGTGACCGCCAACGGCGCCGTCATCAGCAACGAGTTCGTTGCTCGCACCGTCGACACGTACAGCGAAGGCTTCCAGGCCGTTGCTGAGCTTCTGAACAAGCGCCTCGCCGCCTAAGTCAAGAAGTCGATTTAACCTGTATTTTTCAGGTTGAACAGGGCACCTAGCGCAGGTTAGGTGCCCTTAGTTTTGCCTCAGGTTTGGGCATGATAGAATGTCCTCACTGTTTGAACCGGAGGTTCGTATGATTCTTCTTCGTCTGTTGGCATTCCTGCTGATCTTTGGTCTGATCGCCCTGCTCATCCTGCAGGTGCTGATTCCCGCTGCGCAAGGTCGCAAGCTTTTCCCCGCATTCCGCAGCAACGAACTCGCACGTGCCGTCGAGCAGACGCGCGATGAAGTCGAAACACTGCGTGAGCACAATGCAAACCGTGCCGAACTGAACCGCCTGCAAGAGCAGAAGCGCCGCCTCGAAGAGGCAGCTTCACCTCCTGCTGCCGCTGTTGAACAGCCGGTCGCCGCCGAAGAAACCGCAACGCCGGCCACCGAGCCGACGGCGGAATCGAAGTCCGAGTAATCCAACCCCTTCAACACGAGGAGATACGCATGAGTGATGTGAATGGTCTGGCACGTAGAGGCATGCTGGTAATCGTCGGCGTCGTAGCTGCGATTCTGGTGGGCATCTACACGCTTACGCAGATGTGGGTCGATGTCGATGCGAGTGAAATCGTGGTCGTGCAGGCACCCATGAGCGGCAAGCTTTCGGTGTACACGGAACCGGGTTGGAAATACCAGGGTTTCGGTACGATCACCCGCTACCCGCGCCGCGCGCAGTTTGCCTTCTTGACCAAGAAGGAAGGCGAGGCACAGCGTGATCATGACGACAGCATCTCGACTCGCTTCAACGACGGTGGTCACGGCAACATCTCCGGCTCCATCAACTGGGCCATGCCGTTGTCGCCGGACAAGGTGATCGCACTGCACAAGGACTTCCGTGGCTTCGAGGCGATCGAGCAGCAGCTCTTGCGCCGGGCCGTGCAGAAGGTCGTGTTCAACGTGGGCCCGACGATGTCCTCGACCGAATCCTCGGCCGAACGTCGGCCGCAGATTCCGACGTACATTGATGACCAGCTCGAGAATGGTCCGTACCTTACGAAGACCGTGCAGCGGTTGGTGAAGGACCAGATCACGGGCCAGGACAAGATGCAGAACGTCGTCGAAATTGCCACTGACGCCACTGGCAAGCCGGTTCGTGAGGCCATCTCTCCGCTGACGACCTACGGCATCCAGCTGCAGCCGGTCTCCATCGAGAACATCAAGTACGATGAAGTCGTGGAGAACCAGATCAAGCAGCGCCAGGAAGCGACGACGCAGGTGCAGATCAGCATCGCCAACGCCCGCAAGGCCGAACAGGCCGCTATCACCACTGAGCAGGAAGGTCGTGCAGCGGCCGCCAAGGCCAAGTGGGAGCAGGAAACGGTCAATGCCAAGCAGGTCGCCGAGGCCGAGAAGAACAAGCAGATCGCTGTGCTGCAGGCCGAGCAGGCCGTCGAGTACAAGCGCCGCTTGATCCTCGAAGGTGAAGGTGAAGCCCGCAAGCGTGAGCTGATCATCAACGCCGACGGCGCTCTGACGCAGAAGCTGGAAGCGTACGTGAAGGTGAACGCCGCATATGCCGATGCCATCAAGTCCGCCCAGCCAGGCGCCTGGACGCCTTCGGTCGTCATGAACGGCGACGGCAAGGGTGGCAGTGGCAACGCCACTGCACTGGTTGACCTGCTGACCTCGAAGGCTGCCAAGGAGCTTGGCGCCGACATGCAGATCAAGAAGTAAGGACCTTCGGGACCCTACGGGTCAAGGGGACCTCTTCGGAGGTCCCCTTTCTTGTATCCGGCACCATGGCGATAAATAGGTCGTTAAGACCCGACTGCTAGAGGACAGCCAGAAAATGAAACTTCTCAACCTGTTTGAGCGTGATACGAAGGCCGAGACCGCACCGGTGGCCCTGCCAAAGATTGCCTCATACATCGGAAACCAGATTGGTTCCAGCTTGACTAGAATTCCTGGCCTCGAGTCGTTCAGCAACTCTTCCCACAAGGGTGTTGGTGCCCGTTATGTTGAAGACGGCAGCCTTCGCTGCATTCGCTTCAACTGGCCATCAGCATCGGACGCAGGTAAGCTGACTCGCATCAGCTCAATCGACGTCTTCAACGGCAAGTCACGTGATCCAAGCTTCACCATCAAGACGGATGGTATCAGCATTCTTCAGGCGCTGCCTGTAGTCATTGAACTCCTACAGCGCCCATCTCTCGGTAAGCACACTGCATTTCCAGTTGACCCAAAGCAGGCGATGTCTGCAGGAGAAGAAGTGAAAGAAGCTAAGATGTTTGAGGTGAAGGCAGACGCATTCACCGCCGAAGAGGCGCTCAACGACTTCCTTCACAAGCTCGGCAACGGCAAGTCATTTACCCGTTCTGAGTTTGCTGGTAACTACCACATCAACAACGTTGGTATCTTCGACACCGTGGTCAACAACTTCAAGGACCGCTTCATCGTTGACGGCAAGCGTCTATCGCTGGCCAGCAACAAGGGTCTTGACAAGCTCAAGGACTCCATCCTCTCAAAGGCTGGCGTCGTTGAGGTGACAAAGGGTGGTACGAAGGAAACGTACGGCAAGTCTGGTGGTGAAGAGGCCCTTGAAAAGGACAAGCCTGAACACGTGCCATATGCCGACACTCTTGAGCACCTTGAGGGACTTGTCTCAGCCCTCGTCAAGGGCTCTTTCAATTCGCTGTTTGTCGCAGGCAAGGGCGGTACGGGTAAGACTCAGACTGTTGAGCGCGTTCTGCACCAGAATGGCCTTACCGACGGCAGCGGTTACTTCAAGAACACCGGTTCCGCATCGGCAGCCGGCATCTACAACCTTCTCTACCACCACCGCAACGACATCATCGTGTTCGATGACTCTGACGGTGCAATGGGAGATGTCGACGCGCGCAACCTTATCAAGGCCGCAACCGACACCAAGAAGGTACGCAAGATGGTGTGGAACAAGAAGTCCTCATTCATCTTCGATCCAGATGGTCCTGACGCCGACAAGTATGAAGACGATCTCTCGATGTCCCCAAGTCACTTCGACTTCAAGGGCCGCATCATCTTCATCTCAAACCTCCCACTTGATAAGCTCGATCCAGATGGAGCGCTACGTACTCGCGCCTTCATCGTGAACGTTGACCCAACTGACGATGAGCTGTTCAAGCACATGGAAAAGATTCTCATGGACATCCGCCTTGAAGACGGCATGTCGCTCTCGAAGGAAGAGCGCCAGCACGTTCTCAATGTGGTCAAGGGTTCGAAGCGTAAGGGTGACGTATCCCTTCGTAAGCTCGTCCGTGCCCTCAACCTTGCCGCCTCTGGCGCACCAAACTGGGAGAAGCTCGTAGAGCTTTACGCATAACTATGCTCATTCAAGAACTACTCGCAATTTCAGAGGCTGAGTCAAACAAGGTAGATGAACACGCCCACATGCGTGACTTCCTCAACCTCGCCGACAAGGAGATGCCTGGTTCAGGCGATGGTGACAGCCGACTGACACAGTGGCTTGTTGCGGTCAACAAGCTCTCCTACAAGTGGTGGAATGACGGTGATGTCTACGACAACACTGGCCACCACAAGGGCTGGGCAAACGACATCAGCGGTAGCGCCAACTGGCTCTACTCGTACATGAAGCCAGAGTACGGTGCAGTTCTCAAGAGTGTGCACACTGAGCATGACTACGATAAGCTCATGAAGCAGATCGAGTCGATCTCGAACGGCCTCGCTAAGGACGAAGCCTTCGTTGAGAAGCTCAGGAAGGAACCAAAGGTCGGTGATCCATACGATGAAGAAGGTCCATTTAGGTTCGTTGATCACGACGACGATGACTATGATGAGAGTGACTACGATGATGAGGATGAAGACGAGGACGACGAGGAATGAAGGTAGAGCAGCTCCTAGAAGCTAGCAAAGACGCTGAAGAGCTTACCATCACCATGAAGGTGCGTGGTGATGCAAAGCAGCGCCTCGCTGAGCTGCTGAATGGAGTTGCATACACCTGCGCCATTGGCGCCAGCCGCCAATGGGGTATCGTTGATGGTGACAAGGGCGAGGGCCCTAAGGTCTTCTTCGATGGAGACGGTGCCGACAAGCTCATCGACGTCAAGTTCAATGGCACGCCTGTCAAGGAACTAATCAAGGCCAAGGCCTGATCCATTTTACATAACGGTCCGGTCAGTCAAGTTAACATAACGGGCTGACCTGTGTACATTCCCCGGGGCTGTGATAGAATGGCCTCCATGAAGACTTCTCGAAAGCGCCGGTCGGACAGGGTACACCTGATCTACGTGCTGACGAACCTCGTGACTGGCGAGGAGTACGTCGGCCTGACCGTTCGGACCGATCGGTCCGGAAAGAAATCACTCGCTTCACGCTGGACACGCCACATTGGCCGTGCCATGCTTCACGACAAGGACTGGAGGCTGTGCGAGTCAATTCGCATGCACGGTGCCAAGTCTTTCACCACCCGCATCTTGCAGTTCGTTCGTGGCAAATCCGAGGCCCATGCCATCGAAACGCGTTTGAAGAAGACGGGCCTCTACACTCTCAACACCATCTGATGAAGGACATTACGATGAACGCCAACCTCCGCAACCTGCTCCTCGATGAAGACACTGACGAAGTCGGCAGCTTCGAGCGCATGCCGAAGAAGCAGCGCTTCGACGACGACAACCGTGGCCGTGTCGCAAAGAAGAAGCAGGGTCACCGGCCGCACCGCCCGAACCGTCATGAGGTCGAGGCCGCCTAATGGATGTCGAACGCGAGCCGTACCAGCACTCAATTCCTGGCCTGATCTCGGCCAAGAAGTTCATGAGCCTGGACAGGGCCAACAAGCGCAACGACAGCCGCTGGAAGCGGATGCTCGACAGCATGGTGCTCCTGAAGCAGATGACCTTCGAAGAGGGCATCGACTACATCAGGAAGCAGCCATGGCGGAAGCTGAACGGCTTCATCGTCGAGAACACACAGAAGAAGGCCAACGTGCGCGTGCACATGTTCGCCAGCGGTCAAACGAAGTGCGTCAAGTGCGGGCTGCAAGGCTCCTACTTCCGCATCGAGCGTCACAAGAACGACAGCGTCATGCCGTTCAGCGTGAACCTCTACGCCATCGACAAGGACGGTCACCACGTCATGATGACGTGGGACCACGTGCTTCCACGTTCCCGTGAAGGTGCCAACACCATCGAGAACGCACAGTGCATGTGCCGGCGCTGTAACGAGAAGAAGGGAAATCGCATGTCGCTTCAGGACAGGCTCGACGTCGCAACACACCCGAATCCAGCAGCGATCTGGTATTCCAACTCTCAGATCAAGCTGCCGCACTTGAGCAAGCTGATTCAGGCAGCTCAGGCCGAATACGCCAACCTTGGAAACAGGAGCTGACATGGAACAGGTAGACGCCCTCGGAAATCCGGTTGAGATCGGAAAGAAGTACGGATATTCCAGCACCGCCAATGGCTTCGGCACGGTCGTTGTTGGTGTGGTGAAGGGCATCGGTAAGAAGATGGTGACGATCAAGATCGAGTCACGGCGCGTCTTCCTCTACGGCAAGCAGACAGAACCGTGGAAGAAGGACGCACCCACGGCCAACATCTATTCGTTCCACCTCTTCCCTGTCGCCTAGGACATTATGTAAAATCACGAAGTTGTGTACAAGTCAAGAAGTTCGTAGTACAATTCCACCTGTCGAGTAGGAGAACACATGCTGCAGGAAATCTCAAAGATCACGAAGCTGCCGTACGATGCCGGAAATCCCGCTGCACTGGCGCTGCTTCGTCGAATCGAACGCAAGCTGCCGGTCGAGGTGAACGTCGATCTTCTCGACCGCACCTTCCGCAAGCAGGTGATGGCTGCCGCAGCGGTCGTCGAGGCCGAAGGGCCGATCGTCGAGGAAGAGCAGAAGCCGCAGGGCCCGCGCGTCCTCAAGATCAAGTCGTCGATCAAGGGCAAGCGCTGTGAAGTGCCGGCTCCAAACGGCCGCCGCTACGCCTTCGGTCCCAAGTGGAACGACAGCGTGAAGCGTGGCAAGGGCATCGCCCTGCACGACAAGGAAAAGCTGGACCACCACGCTCGCGTGGTGCTCGGCTTGAAGAATCCCGAGAAGTACACTGACCTCGAGCTCTGCGAGATGCTGAGCCCGAAGCTGTGATGATGTTGAACAACCACTGAAGAAGGAGACGATGACAATGAGCAATCAGCCGAAAGTTGGTGATCTGGTCCTGAAGGCCGCTTCCCTGGGCGTGAGCGACGAAGCCGCCGCCCGTGAACTGATCAAGAAGAACGAAGTCCGCTCGTTCAAGCGCCTGGGTGAAGTCGTGGCGAAGTACCTGGCCAAGATCGCCAAGAACGGCGGCCAGCTGCGCGTCGCCAAGTACCGCAGCAAGGTCGTGCACAACGAGGGCAAGCGTGGCTTCCAGTTCGGTCCCAAGTGGCTGGCGTCGGTGAAGTCGGGCAGCGGCATCGCCGTCCACCCGTCGAACATGCCGAAGCTGCTGAAGACCGCCGAGAAGTTCAACGTGAAGGTGCCGGCCGCCGGCACGCAGGTGGAGATCGCCGCGGCGATCGCAAAGGCGCTGTAACTTTCAGCGTCCGCCTGGTCGATAGGAAGGGCCCTCGATGTAGGGCCCTTCTTTTTGCCTCGGGCAAGGCAATAAATATGGCATCACATCACAGCTGCCATCATGACTTCAAGAATCGCCTTCTGCCTCAGTGGTCAAGCCCGCACTTGGGAAAAGTGCTATGCCTCATGGTATCAAGCCCTAGGAAACATGGGCGAGGTTGACCTGTTCTTCCACCTGTGGGATTACAACAGTCATCCTCAGCTAAGGGCTGAGTTCATAGACGGTAGGCCTAAGGAAATTCCGCTGTCTGAAGATGAGAAGGCTCGCATCGTCAGCACCTTGAAGCCGAAGAAGTTCTTGTTCGAGAGCAAGAAGGACGTCTCGCAGACTGGCCCAACAAACGTCGTCTCATGGTTTGCTCATGAGCAGTTCTACAGCCTGTGGCGTGCAGCCACGCTGAAGCGCGAGCACGAGATGGAAAACGACTTCGAGTATGATGTTGTTGTCAGACTGCGGTCCGACCTTTTCTTTTCTGGTGGGTTCACATCACCAGTGCGTGCAGACACTATGCTGCCATCGACTATCCATTCTGTTCACAATTCCATCGATGCAACGAATGGCGTGATGCGCATTGGTGACATCTTCTTCATGTCGGACAGCCTGACGTATGACCACATCGCCATGTTCTATGACAGCTTTAGGTATATCGACGCGCTGTCTGTGATGCCTAGTGAGCCAATCTTTCCACCAGAGCTTGCGCTCTTCTACTACTGCGCTTCAATCGGCGTAGACAATGTTCCGCTACCACACATTGACTTCAAGATCATGCGTGATGCTGAGCATCTTGCACGAGCTGGAAAGCTGGAGCAGTATGAAACAGTATAGCATCGCAGTGTGCATGAGCGGACAGAGCCGTACGTGGAAGACGGCTCTACCGGCTATCAAGCGCTTCTTCAACAGTCTTAAGGCTGATGTGAAGTTCTTTGGCCATACGTGGGACGAAAATACCTGGCGGGCTAGCAGTGATCATCCTGGAACTACTGAAAAGCTCTGTGTAGAAACACTTCGTGAAGAGCTGCAGGCTGCATTCAATTTTGAGCGCCTCATAATAGATGAGCAGATACACCAGTTCATCAATGGTGGAAAGGTTCTTCCGTGGTCAGCGATGCTCAAAAGCAGCGCCAAGTCAATGCACCTCAAGACACAGTACGAGATCGAAACTGGTAGGTCATTCGACATGGTCTACCATGTGCGCTTTGACTTTGCGTGTTCACCTCACGCATACGTTGATCTCACGATACCTGACGTCATCGAGCCAGACACCGTTTACTGTTCACGCAATTCGTTTGCGTTTGAATATCGACAGCCATGCATCGATGACATCTTCTACTATGGTAGCAGTCGTGTGATGACGATGATTGATGGGTTTTGGCACTACTACAGCAACCGTCGTTTCCATGCTTTACACAACTACAACAGCACAAGAAACCCAACGCTAGATCGTTATGGTGTAGGTGTAATGCTGTACAAGTGGGTCAACGACAAGTGCATCAAGATGGTTGACATACCACGCAACATCGGACCTTTTGTAGTTCGACTGGGTACAGAGCACCTCAACTGGCCGTTAGACCATGAAGCCCTTAGAGACGCATATAGGAATTTCTAATGAAGACGCTCTTGACAAATGGAGATAGCTGGGCATTTGGCAGCGAGATAGCTGGCCCGCACATGCTCGTGCCTGCTGGAGAGAAGGGCGAAGGCATGACTCAGAACTTCAAGGCGGGCATGCTTGACTGTCAGCCGCACAATGATTACTACCGAGTGCCAAGGATTTGGTCCACGCACCTTGCGAACAAGCTCGGTTACAAGTCAGTCAACATTAGCTGGCCCGCAAGGAGCAATGACACCATCTTCAACAGCACGATGGGTTGGGTGATGAAGTACCTGTCAGAGGGTGGTGATCCGGCAGAGCTTGTTGTTGTGGTTGGTTGGTCGAGCCTTGAGCGAAAGAACATTCTAATAGAAGGGTTTGACGACAAGCTTCATCAGTACACCATCTGGCCAGCCATGATCCAAGATGAGTACTACAAGCTTGACGTCATGAAGCGCTTCTCAAAGTTCTACATCCAGCACCTGTGGAATGAGCGTGAGGCCATCACTCGCTTCGTTGAGCAGAATTTCCAGCTGCACACCTACCTCAAGAGCAACGCCATCCAGCACGTCTTCTTCAACTCCTTCTATGTTCCAAACATGCCGAAAGGCAAGCTGTCACCGCTCAATGATTGGAGACCATGTGATCTCTCGTTGGTGATCAACAATTGGCACGCAGAACCATTCGATGGTTGGCTTGATGGCGCATGGAACAACCGTCAAGACATCAACAGGATTCGTGCACAGTGGAAGAGCATTCCAGATGATGTGTTCTTGGACAAGCTGGACTTCAGGTCCTTCAAGTCGTTCATCGATGAGAACGTGCCTAAGCCAATTCGAATGATCAACATGCACCCAAGCCCTGAGAGCCACGAGGCTTGGGCAAACCATCTCTATGAGAGGAAGTTCAAGTGAAGAAGATAGTCGTATGCGGTGACAGCTTCAACTGTGGCATCGGCGTGCTGGACCTTCAGACACAGCCGTACGGTGTGCTGCTTGCGCAGAAGCTCGGAGCAGAGCTCGTAACGCTCGCAAGAGGAAGCGCAAGCAACTTTGCCGTCCACCTTCAAGTAGAGTACGCTGCAAGGATGGACCCAAAACCCGACCTCATCGTCATCGGCACCACGAGCTATGACCGTATTGAGTGGATCGAGGAGGGTAAGACACAGCGATTCCCACTTGAGGCACGGCACATCAACTACCATCTCTACCCACCACACCACAATCCAGAGGCAAACAAGAACCCATTCGACCATCACTTCCTGAACAAGAGCGAGTATGATCCTTGTCTCCTCACGGAACAGGTAGGTGGTATCGATGACTACATCAAGGTGCGTGAGAGAGAAAAGAGCTCCAATGTGCAGGGCGCCATTCACTACTATAAGCGCCTACACACTGAGCCGATTGAGAAGCTCAAGCGCATGTGTCAGTACTACGTCGAAATTCTAAACGGTGACATCAAGCGCAACTACGACGTTGGTGTGCTACTCAAGTCATACCTCTACGCAAAGAAGCGTGGCATCAAGTGCGTCATTCTTTCTAATGATCCACTGCTGCTTGACCTCGTGCCGGCTGATGAGATTCACTCAATGAACTGGTTCGGCCTCTCACAGAAATATCCAGACAAGATCGGCAGCATGCACGCATCTGAAGAAGCGCACGCGATTGTTGCTGAAGAGCTCTACAGGAAGCTAGTCAAATGATCAACAAGCTCTACACAAACGGATGCAGCTGGGCGAACGGTGATGGCACAGCCGCATGGGGTGGTAAGGTTCGCGACCATTGCTGGCCAACCGTTCTAGCTCGTAAGCTAAACATCACACATGTCAACCAGGCAGCGGGCGGCGGCAGCAATGCGCGCATGTACAGAATGACGATCGACTACGTGCTCAACCTTCCGCCAGAGGAAAGGAAGAACCTCCTGGTCATCATTGGCTGGTCAACGATTGAGCGTGGTGAAATTTACGTCGAGGGTTTCGAGCGCAAGGCCGCCGACCCATCAGATCGTTGGTTCAGATTCAACGCAGCACAGCCATTTTCTATGTACAGCGGCTTCTACAGCGGCTCTGGCTATTCAATGACTGAAGAGAAGGCCCGCCAGCTCGATAAATATCACCAGATGTTTGTGGCTGAAGTGTACGAGTTCTATTCGGCGATGGACACCTTTCTCAAGCAGGTTGTGATGCTCAAGTCCTTCCTGAGAACGCAGGGTGTAAAGTTCCTGTTCTTCTCGGCGCTTCCAAACTTGGAATCGCTTGCTGTGTACAAGAAAGGTGAATACAAGCCGGCTCTCGCTCACATGCTGCCAGAGCTCATCGACACTAGCATCATGAACCTCAACGAGTCATGCATGAAGTGGGTGTATGACAACAAGCTGGAACTGACCAAGTGCATTCACCCTACACCAAGCACACATGTTGCATGGGCGGATCACATGGTGCAGGAACTCAAGGCACGTGGTATTTTAGGAGACGATCATGCAGTTCTTCCGTGACATCATCTATCGAATCCGCTCGAAGATTCGATACTGGAAGAAGATGAAAGAGATTCGTAAACGAGACCCGTACATCTACAAATGATCAAGATACTCCAACCAACAACGGCCGATCACGTGTATGCGAACGGCGCGTATCTCTTCTACTCGTCAAACGTGAAGGATGAGGTGTATTTTGCTGGTGAAGTAGAGCGCACGATCTACGTCATCAGCGGCTCATTTACAATAGCCTCTGACAAATTGAAGGTAGAGGCTGGTGATACGATCGACGTCAAGAACCGTGAGGTGCTTCTCATTGGTAACGGCCAAATATACGTTGCTCAGGTAGCATCACACGATGCGCCGCTCAACTACCTCACCATAACCAGAGCTGGTGTTCACTACAAAGTTGTGAAGCCTTGGGGCTATGAGCTGTGGTTGACTAAAGACAATGACAGGTACTGTGCAAAGAAGATCTTCATCAAGGCTGGAAATCAGACGAGCCTTCAGTACCACAACTTCAAGGAAGAGACAAACCTTATTGAGAGCGGCAACGTTACGCTCGTGTTCAAGGCAAACCGTGAAGCACAGAACGATGCTGTAACCAAGGCAGACCTCGGTGAAAGCAGCTTCAATGGTCCTGTCTGTCTGCACGTTACGCCAAACACGATTCACCGTCTTCGTGCTAACACTGACCTCCACCTCTTTGAGGTGTCGACACCGCACCTTGATGATGTCATTCGTGTTCAGGACGATGCTAACCGTGGAAATGGTAGGATTGAAAGCGAGCACAAATGAAGACCGTCGTTCTTCTTACCGCTGGTATTGGCAGCCGCATGGGCAAGTATGCTGGCGTCATCAACAAGACACTGCTTCCTGTCAACGACAAGGCAATCATCTCTCACATCATTGAGCAGTTTGACAGCTCAACGCAGTTCGTGGTTGCGCTTGGGTTCCTCAGTCAAGACGTTAGAACGTATCTAGAGCTCGCACATCCGAACACGAAGTTCTCATTCGTGTTGGTCAACAACTACGATGGTCCAAACTCTGGACCAGCTCATTCCCTTCGTCGCTGTCATCGTGTGATCAGCGGACCATTCTATCTGATCGCCTGCGATGCCTACTACGAAGGGCTTAACGATATCCCAACGGATAAGAACTACGTTGGTGTATCCAACGTCGACGTAGCAGACTCACCAGCATACTGCAACGTTGAGATGTACGACGGCCGGATTACGAAGATCGTTGACAAGCGCTACTGTGATTCAGGTCTCGCCGTCAATGGTGCCTTCTACATCAAAGACACGGACCAGTTTTGGGCCAACCTTGGTGATGTAGAGCTCTCATCTGGATGGTCAGGGCTTGACGTTCATGGGTTCCCGCTCAAGTGGGTAGACCTCGGCACGTTTGAAAAGTACCAGCGCTTTTACCTTCAGAACTCTCCATACGACTTCTCAAAGACAGATGAGTTCTTGTGGATAGTTGGTGACAACGTCATTAAGTGGTTCAAGAACCACGAGATCGCAGAAGATCGTGTGCGTAGAGCCGCATACTCTCCAGGCATCTTCCCAAAGATCGTGAAGCATAAGGAACGCTTCTACACTTACAAGTTCGTTTCTGGTCAGACGCTCTACCCAATTATTGACGCTCACATCTTTGATGAGCTGCTAGCGTTCCTAGACTTTCGCGTATGGCACAACCTCGGACGGCAGTTAGCTGCCTCCCACTGCACCGACTTCTATCACACGAAGACGATGAAGCGCCTAGCGATGTTCAGGGAGAAATACCCAAACTTCAACCCAAAGTTCATCAATGGAAACCGAATGAAGGTTGACATTGACAACGCGCTTCAGCTGATAGATTGGAAGAGCATCTGCAACAGCGACCTCGAACAGCGCTCGACCTTCATCCATGGTGATCTACAGTTCGACAACATTGTGTGCTCATTCCCGGATACGCAGGGCCCTTCATTTACGCTGCTCGACTGGCGACAGGACTTTGCTGGTGAGCTACTCGTTGGAGACCTGTACTATGACGCCGCAAAGCTTCTAGGTGGAATCATACTTGACTACTCAACAGTCAAGCAGAACCGCTTCATGTTCGATGAGAACGGTGACAGCGTATGGTTCAACTTTTACCACAGCCGCCATCATGATGAGCTGGCCGCGAGCCTTAGACAGCGTTTCCCTAGCCCACTCATTGATCAGATTACTACCATCATCTTCCTAAACATGGCGCCACTGCACGCTGCCCCATTTGACAAGCTGCTTTTCAGCTTGGCACTGGAGAGACTCAATGAACTTGCTTGAAGCAGTTAAAATGGCTGGGAAATCTGAGCTCTGTATTTCACTGAGCTCGAACCCTGGAAATCTAGGAATGACGGTCCATAGTGCCGGCTACAAGGCACGTGGTCTAGACTTCAAGTACCTTGCCTGCTCAGAAGACAACATCAAGCGCGCCATGCTGCAGATGAAGACCTTCGACATTCGTGGTGCCAGCATCTCAATGCCATTCAAGGTTGAGGTCCTAGACTACCTCGATTGGATTGATGATTCAGCTGTCAAAATTGGGGCGGTAAATACAGTCGTCAATCGAAATGGCAAGCTCTACGGCTACAACACTGACCTGATTGGATTTTCAAAACTGCTCGATGTAGCTGACGTCAAGCTTGGCGACAAGATACACGTCTTCGGTTCTGGTGGTGCGGCTAGGGCGGTGCTCGAGTGCCTTAGCGCTTACAGCGATGTTTCTGTGTGGGTGCGAGGTAGAATCAAAGACCCATCCAAAGATTCCTTCATTGAGGAAAAGTGGAACAGGGAAACTCACGATGAACTTTGGGCAGAAGACATCTACGGCACCATGATCAACTGCACCCCAGTTGGTATGAATGGTGAGCTGCTTGGTATCGAGCTGCTGAGAACGCACAAGCTTCTCGATCTCGGAGTGAATGATTCCCCTACGGTGATTACTGCAAGAAAGCTTGGGATACCTGCTTTCAACGGCTCAATCATGGCGCTGTACGGTGCCATGGAACAATTTGGACTTTACACCGGCACACCAGCACCGGTAAATGCAATGACAGAGGCCTTCAATGAAAGACAAGCTCAAGCACTTCGTCCTTGACGTCGACGGTGTCATGACTGATGGCACGTTCGTCTACACGGCTGAAGGTAAGGTGGCCAAGGTATTTGGCCCGCACGATGCTGACGGTCTAAAGATGATCAAGGACATGATCAACATCCAGTTCATCACAGCCGACCACCGTGGTTTTGAGATCACGAAGCGCCGCATTGAGGACGACCTCGGTTTCAAGCTGTCGCTTGTATCTGAACAGGACAGGCTCGGCTTTGTTGCTGGACTGGGCCTCGACAGCGTTGCCTACATGGGCGATGGCTACTACGATGCACCTGTTCTTGAGGCAGTTGCTCTTGGTATCTGCCCGGTCTCTGCAAGACAGGAGGCACGTTGGGCAAGTGACTTCGTTACTACGTCGAAGGCTGGACAAGGTGCAGTGCTTGATGCATGCCTCTACCTCAAGGGGATTCTCGAATGAAAAAGCTAGAAGTTGGCGTAGGACCAATGAGCGTTGAGATCATCGACGCTGTGATCAAATATGCGCGCCACAAAAATATCCAGCTCATGCTGATCGCATCACGCAACCAGATAGAGTGCGCAGAGCTTGGTGGTGGTTATGTTGGTGCCTTCAATACCAGAACTTTCGCCCAATACGTTCGTGAGAGAGACCCAGACGGACACGTGATGCTGTGTCGTGATCACTGTGGCCCATTCCTTAACGACATAGAAAAGGGCATGTCATACAAGGAGGCGATGGAGCGCACTAAACAAAGCCTCAGCACCGACATGTATGCGATGGACCTGATTCACATTGATACATCTGCTGCACCCGACCCATATGCAGCCGCCGAAGAGCTGTTCTCCCTTTCAATGCTCAGTTCAAAGTGGCTTGAGTATGAGTTTGGCACCGAAGAGAACATTGGAACGGCTGTCAGCGTTGAAAAGTTTGAAAGCGACGTACGCTTCATCACATCTCTGTATCCAGGCGTTCTAATGCCACGCTACGTTGTTGGTCAGACTGGATCACTCGTAAAGAGCCACCAGCAGGTCGGTTCATTTAGCCCAGAGGTTGTCAAGCAGCTCGTCAGCATCGCTGAGAAATATGGGGTGAAGCTAAAGGAGCACAACGCTGATTACATTAGTGATGCGGAGGTACAGCACAGAAAGACGATTGGTGTTCACGCTATCAATGTAGCTCCAGAGTTCGGTGCCGCCCAGACTCAGGTGCTTGTTGATCTAGCAATGCGCTGTGGATTTGTTGATGGGTTGAATGCTTTCACGGACCACGTTGCCGCTTCAGGCAAATGGAAGAAGTGGGAATATGGTCCTGCCTTCTCTACATACGACAAGCTGATCTGCGCTGGGCACTATCACTTCACTGACCCTGAATACCTAAGCCTCGTTGAGAAGATCAACGACCATGAGGACTTTCAGGAACACGTAGAGAGGCGCGTGTTCCAGCTTCTTGATCGCTATACGGTATGAAGGTCGCAGTTTGCTTTAGCGGCCAGCTTCGTACCTGCCTGAAGGCGCTAGAAAACCAGCAGCTGTTCTTCGGTGATATGGACATCGACTTTTTCGTTCATACGTGGACAACAAACACGAACAGGCGATATGCGTTGTCGGATGTAGATGAGGAGGTCGTGCCTACTGCAATTATTTCACGGTACGTTGAACTACTTAAGCCAAAGGTGTTCATTGCCGAAAACGCTAGGGCTCTAAACATGCATGGCAGCATGAACGCACCGATTGCGCTCTACTACTCTTGGATGAAGAGCGTAGAGTTTAGGCGTCAGTACGAGACATCGAACAACGTGAAGTATGATGCTGTTGTCAAGATGCGGCCTGATATCATCTTCCCAAGATATAAGCTCCTATCCACCATTGTCGAGCAGGCGATGAACGAAAACGCTTTCATCATGGAAAATGGTGAGTGGCGGCCGCCAGAGGCGATGGTCATGGACGATGTATTTTGGGCTGCGCCTGCGCAGATCATGGACACCGCAACTCAATACTTTTGGTCGCTGAAGGACCATCTCAAGAATCCAAATCTCGGGCTTGGCAAATTCTTGATGGAGCGTGGAATAAACATAGGTGTTGCGACTGTTGGCATGTACGCTATTCTCAGACCTGAAACGCAGCACCTTGATCCAATTGCAGACTTTGAAAAATGCTTTGAGCTTGAACATAAAATCTACACGCCACCAGCATCACCAGAACAACGTGGATCACCAAGGTACTACGGTAGAGACTCGTAAATACCTGCGTATGAACATCTACTTTACGTCCGACCTTCATTTCGGACACGAAAACATCATCAAATACTGCGATCGACCGTATGCCTCCGCTCAGGAGATGAATGAAGGGTTGATCGAGAACTGGAACGCACGAGTCCGGTACGACGACATCATCTACATTCTGGGTGACGTGTTCTTCTGCCAAGTTAATGAGGCAAAGCAGATCATGCACCGCCTGAATGGCAAGAAGCGCCTGATCCTTGGCAACCACGACAAGCTGATCCGTAACCAGAAGCCGCTACAAGACCTCTTCGAGAAAATCTACCCAGACCTCTGGCATGAGACGATCGAAGGCACCTATGTTGCGATGTGCCATTACCCACTTCTTACGTGGCATAAGGCACACCGTGGCTCGTACAATCTACATGGTCACTGCCACAACACGATTCCATTCGACCCAACACGTAGGCGCCTAGACGTTGGCGTTGATGCGCAGGGCTACGCTCCAATCCTCTGGCAGGAAATCAAGCGTAAGCTTGATGCTGTCGTTCCTGGCGATCCACGAGACTACTAATGAACGTGCATCCGCTGTTCTGGTTCACGAAGCAAAAAGCGTGCACCACGGAATGGCACAGCCTTGACACGCTTGAAAACTACAAGGAAGAGACCTTCTACGGTCCAAATCAATTCAAGCCAGGCGATATCACTTACAACTTTAACAGTGAAGGCCTACGCTGTGATGAGTTCACCGACCCATCTGAGCTGCCAATCATCTTCGTTGGTTGCAGCCACACTGAAGGTGTAGGCCTCCCACTTGAGAAGGTGTGGGCTTACGTGCTGCTTGAAAGGATCAGGGCTGCGACAGGTAAGAAGATTCCGTACTGGAACCTATCTGTGTCTGGCGCTTCTGTGGACACAGTGGCATCTGAAATCTACTATGCTCACACTCACCTTAAGATGCGCCCAAAGCTTGTGCTGAGCTGGCTTCCTGCCTTCTTCTGGAGAGACTTCTCATTCAAGGCAAGCAGAGAATTTCACTTCTCACCGAATGATCTATCAAACTACCCGGCCGTGATCAACGAGACACTCATGCCAGTCTTTACTGATCGGTACTTCTTCACCAACCAATCCATCAGAAGCATGCGGTTGATGAGCACCGTGTGTGAGCTGTGGGGAGCAAAGACGCTTTCAACGGCCGTTGACAACATGGAAGTGTTGAAGGAAAAATTTCCTCAGATAGAGTGGGTAGATTTTCCAAAACACCACAAGGAAACGTGCGCAAGAGATGGCCACCATCGTGGCCCAGAGTTCCACTCTCAGGTGGCCGATGCGTTTTGGCAGAAGGTTGAACCGTTGCTCAGCGAGCTTCAGCGGTAAACTGATGCATCTCGCCTTCATCATTAATGATGAAGGCCCTGAAATCTACCTCAGGAAATTCGTGCTTCAGCTGTAGAAAGTACGTAAGGTTGGTCTTGCTGTCGTCGTACATGTAGCACGCATCGTAATCATGTGCGCTGAGGTAGCGTCGAGCAACAGAGTTCTTGCGTTCTGCCGGCGACGACCCCTTACCATGCTCGGCGTGGTTGGCCTCAATGTTGTCGATGTCGATGCCGTGATACCTGAACGTGTCGTCGAAGGTGTCTTGATCGTCAAGGATGCCACGTGCGGTGCTGATGATCACCTTTGAGCCAGGCGTAAGGTTCAGCTTGACCTTGTCGTGCACTCGCACTAGCGTCTGAATCATCTTTGGGATCGGCTTGCTCTCTGTGTTGAACTTCTCTGCGTCAACGAACTCACCGTAGTCGAAGCGTTCACCAGGTTTGAGCTTGTAGTCATTGAATTCCTGGCTGGTTAGAGTTTTTGGTGGCTCACCATCTTTGATGACACGTACCTGCGCCGTAGTGCGGAACAGCGTATCATCGATGTCAAACACGTACAGCGTTCCGCTGCGCTTGCTTGCACCAGCAACCTCATGAAGTTTCATTACAGCTCTCTTCCTCTCCAGAAGATTCTACCAACGTTAGCTTCGTGTGGACCGAGGGAATCAAAGTCTTCTGGTACGATGCCCTCATCACGAAGTCTCTCAAAGAACTTTTCGTCGAGGCTATGCGCACGTACTCCACCATTCATGACCACGTGGACTGGGAACTTTACGTCACCCATTCCAAGGCGCTGAAGTGCCTCCATTCTGGCCCTGCCTTCGTGAGTAGCGACAGCGGCAAACGGCTTGCCAGCCTTGTCCTCTAGGTTCACGTTCAGCTTGAGCAGCGGTGGCCCAACTGGCACCTTCTTGACAATCAGCCTTTCAATCTGCTTTGCAGTTTCGGTGCGATCACCTGTAGCCGCAAGATGAAGGAAGTCTGACGGGGTTAGCTCGAGCGCAAAACCAAAGTACTTGACATCCTGGTTGTGCGGCACAGCACCAATACCAACCTTGCTGTCAAAGGCAACATCACCCACCTTGTAACGGTCGTCGATGTTCTTGGCCGATGGCGGTGAGAGCGCTGAGAACTCTACGGACGAAAGGCCCGCAGGTTCGTGCTGCTCAAGGAGTTCAAGCACCTTCATATCGTATCACTCAAGCTCGCTGGTGAAATCTCTAATCAGGTATTTACGTAGTGCTGTTCCATTTTACATAATGAGACTGTGTACAGGTTGATTGCAGGAGCTTACAATGGTTCTACCAAGGTTGTCCGAGGAAGCTGACCTATGAAGATGTGGCTGATCCAACGTGCGAAGATTCGTCGCCCGCTTGCCGAGTCCAATGAGCGCATCGGCAGCGCTGTCAACCTCGACTACATGGGCTCCGCCGAGTTCGAGTTCGGCGCCCTGCCAAAGTCGCTGCGTGCCCTACAGGCGTGCGATGCGCTGATCAAGCTGCGCACCCTCAACCACATCAAGGACAACCAGGACCGCTCACTGCGTGTCCTCTCCTTCCTCGACGACAAGCAGTTTGTCGAGTACAACTCGCTGCTCATCGATCTCCGTGCCGACAAGGTGCGCCTGAAGGAGTGGAGCAAGTTTGCTCCGGAAGATCGCTACGAGACGATGCCTGACTACGTCAAGACCCCACAGCAGAAGAAGGTGTGGGAGAAACAGAAGGCCGAACGTGAGCTGTGGAAGCCGGACTTCTGGTGGGACATCGACAACCATACCATGTTCTCCTTCGACAAGGAGTTCATGGCCCGCATCCACGACTACCTCGCGTCCAGCTGGGCGTACATGGACGAACAGAAGAAGGCATCATGAACAAGGGCGAAATGCTGAATGCAATGTTGGTCATTGCGACCAACAAACACGCGGGCCAGTTTGACAAGGGTGGACACCCTTACATTCTGCACCCGCTGGCGGTGATGAACCTCCTGAACTCGGAAGACGAGGAGCTGCTGTGTATCGCCCTCGGCCACGACCTCATCGAGGACACTGACACCACGTACCAGGACCTGAAGAACGCGGGCATGACAGACCGTGTCATCGAGGGCATCAAGTGCCTGACGAAGCTGCCTGGCGAAACGTACGACGAGTACAAGCTGAAGGTCAAGAGCAACCCCGACTCAGTGCGCGTGAAGCTCTGCGATCTGCGGCACAATACTGACATCCGACGCCTGCGTGGCGTCGCCGACAAGGACATCGCCCGCATGGCCCGCTACTTCCACTTCTACATGGAGCTGGTCGCTCTCTCGAAGGAGCAGAAGTGAAGACGTACTACTCGTACGAGGAGATCGAGAGCACGATCAAGAAGATCGTCGCTGAGGAGTTCAACACTGAAGTTCACCTCCTCTCCCTCGACACCCAGTTCGTTGCCGACCTTGGCACCGACTCGCTCGACACCGTTGAGCTGGTGATGGCGCTGGAGGAGGCCTTTGACTTCAACATCTCCGATGATGACGGTGAAAACATGCGCACCGTCGGCGATGCTGTAGAGTTCGTCTGCAATCAGCTCAACGTGGAGCCGAAGGCACCGAGGCGCATCGAAGGTTTCTCGTTCCGCTCTGCCATCGAGCAGCGTGCCATCTACTTCATGACTGTACACGGCTTCTCTGATGGGCACCGCTGGAGCAGCGTGAAAGAGTGGCTCCACAAGGAAATGGGCGGCAGCACGACCACAAAGAAGGGCAAGGCCGCAATGAAGAGGATCAAGCCAGAGATCATCACTACGCTTTCCGATCCGAAGCTGCTCGAGCTGTACGAGATCGTGGTGCGTCAGTGGTCCAAGCAGATGTGAGGTGTGACATGATCCGTGAAGCTCTCAGCACAATGTTCAACTGGAAGAAGCACCCTCACGGTGTCTTCTACACAGCCATTCCTCTCTTCATGATGGCAGCGCTGCTCGTCGGCTATCGAGCCTACCTCGAGTTGAAGCTGAATGGCGATCCATGGTACATGGTCATCGCCCTTGTTGGGCTCGCACTGCTGCTTATCGGCCTTTGGCCAGTGCGCTCAATCTTCCCAGTTCTGGCGAAGAAGCTCTAATTACGGATTCTGAAGGGCGGCGACAGCTGCCTCAAGCGCTTCGATCCTTGCGTTCTGGCGCTTGACCACGTCAAGCAGCAGTACGGTCAGACGGTCGTACTGAACACCGTCTGGTACCAGCTCATCATCAATGTTGATGTAGTGCACGAGCTTCTGATCGACAGCATAAACGTCTTCAGCGATGAGACCGTACCAGCGCTTTGCTGGATCATCTGCCTCACACTTGCTAGAGTACGTTACAGGCTGAAGCTCAAGAACGGCGTCAGCTTCTTCAGCCGTTACGTTCTCAACGTCCTGCTTGTAGCGGATCGACGACGTTGAACGAAGCAGCTGGTTAGCTGGTGATGAGCTTGCGTTGATGAATGCGTTTGCGGCTGATGCTGTCGTACCAAGGCCAGTTGGGAGGTAGACCTCGTTGGCCTTGAGCATGAACGTACCGTTCGTGCTGCCTGAGAAGCTTGGTGCGAATGCGAGCTCTGAACGCGTGCTGCGGATGGAGCCACGACTTTCCGATGCGTCATCGACAAGCTGCGTTGAGTGGCCACCACCACCACCGCAACTAACGTATGCGCGAGTTGCCGAACCGTTCTGGTTGAGGTTCAGCGCACCATCAGCGTTGACACCACCAGAGAAGTAACCATTCGACACGCCACCGATCGAGAAGCGCATTGCTGAGCTCGTGAGCAGCGACCAACCCATGCCGGTCTGTGAAGCGAATGCGTACGATGGTGCAGCGGCTGATCCATCTGGGGCAAGCAGTGGGAAGCTAGTACCTGACGAGCCGTTGGCGGCTGCGGTGATGCGGCCCTTGGCGTCGACGGTGATGTTGGCGTTCGTGAATGAGCCAACGTTAGCGTTGACCGTGGCAAGTGTTGTAGCAAACGAGCCAGTGCCTGAACCGGTTACGTCACCAGTAAGCGTGATGGTCTGGTCACCAGTGTTGGTGCCTGATGATGAGCCACTGTGCGTACCAGAAAGGTTGCTGCCGGTAACGGCACCTGATGCTGCGACAGAAGTTGGAGTGATGGCACCAAGGCCGATAGTGATCGTACCGCTTGAGGTAACTGGCGAGCCAGATACGCTGATGCCGTTGTTGCCAGAGACGCCGACCGACGTGACCGTACCTGATCCAGCAGAACCGTTGCTTGCAGCGGTGATGCGACCATATGCGTCTACCGTGATGTTCGAAAGGGTGTACGAGCCAGCGGTAACGCCAGAAGCTGGAAGGTTGATTGTGATCGTGCCGCTTGACGTAATTGGCGAGCCAGAGACCGAGATCGTTGACGATGCAACGGCAACCGAGTTCACGCTACCACCGCCTCCTCCACCAATGGCAGCCCATGACTGCGTTGCGTCATAGACCTTGAGCTGGTTGTTGTCATAGTCGAACCAGATTTGGCCGATGGTTGGGTTTGCTGGTTCATTTGCTGATGCAAAGTTCTCAAGGAGGCGCAGGAAGTTATCCTGTGGGAAGCTTCCGGTCAGGACGAGCGATGTTGTTGATGTGTCAAGGGCACCATCAGCGATAGAGACATCCTCCTTTCCAGGGATTGACTCTAGGTCCTTGCTAGTCCATTGTACGATGTACATGTGCGGCTCCAGTTTTCATTACAGCACGGTCAGTGTAGTATTTATCGTCTCTGACCTTGAAATCCATTGAGAAACCCTATGCGGCTCATCCTCCCACTCATTGAGCTCTCCCATGGTGATAAAATCGACGTAGGTCTCGGCACCGGCCTCAGGCTTAACGTCAGCTATGAGGACAGCGCTGACGGCCACGGCCATGACGCTGTGGTTAGGGACTCTGGCAACCGTGAGGTGTTCCGCCAGCCGCTGTCACCATTCTCCGCAAAGCACCCGCCGGCGGACTGTGTTCGGTACCGCCGGCCGGGTGGCTCCATCGTTGGACAGATCAAAGGTGTCACGTGCGATTGCTGGATGTGCAATGACCATGGGGACTTCAGCTGATGGACATCAAGTCGGGCAGCGGCTACCCAGCAAACGCCCTCTCCAACTTTGCCCCACACCCGTTCACGTTCGACGGTGTGCAGTGTAACTCCATGGAAGGCCTGCTGCAGGCCTTCAAGTTCAAGGAAGAGCACATGCAGGTGGAGGTGTGCAAGCTAGTCGGTGTAATGGCCAAGCGTAAGGGCAAGCACAAGAACTGGCAGGAACGCCAGACCCTCCACTGGAAGGGTGTCGAGTACGCGCGCAAGGGGCTCGAGTACCAGGAGCTCCTCGACAGAGCCTATCAGGCCATGTGCGATCAGAACGAAGGCTTTCGTAATGCGCTGCTCCATACGGCCAATGCCGTGCTCAAGCACTCCATCGGCCGCACAAAGCAGTCAGAGACGGTGCTGACACGCAATGAGTTCTGCTCACGCCTCATGAAGATGCGGCGTGTGCTTCAGACGGAGAACATCCTCAAATGAACATCTTCACTCGCTTCAACAACTGGTACGACAGTCTCCAGAACCCACGACGGTTCTACTACTTCATCACACCGATGGCGATCTGGATTTTTGCCCTCAACTTCATGGACAAGTCGGCCATCTGCATGTGGATCACCATCGTCCTGTCGCTCATCATCTTCCCTATCGCCATCTCACGGGCGATCCGCTTTCACCGTCGATGATCGCCGTTAAGTGTGATCGCTGTGAGCAGGAGCTAAACACTCCTGGTGCCCTTGTCTTCTCGCCACCAGACGGACAGGACGTGAAGAAGTACCACGTCTGCCTGAAGTGTTGGCAGCGTCTCGTTCAAGTTCTCATGGAGCCAGCATGAAGGTCGAAGTTCATTTCACCGACAGAAACTACAAGAAGCAGCTCACGATCCTCTACACGACTCGTGAGCCTGTCGTACCACGCATCGGCGAGATGGTCACCATCCACGACTGCGAGCGACCGCTGATGCTGAAGGTGACCCGCATCCTCCACGAGTACCACATCTACGAGGACCAGGAACTCAAGCACGAAATCTTTGTGGAGCTCAGGTGAAGTCGCATACGTTCACGCTGTGGAGCGGTGGTCTCGACTCGACCTACCTCATCTACTGTCGCCTCTCTGAAGGGTACAAGGTCTCAGCTGGCTACGTTGAGATCATGAACAACGAGGTGCAGTCGAAGCGTGAGCAGGAAGCCATCGAGAGACTCGTGCCGCTCTTGAAGGCAGAGTTCGGCGACCTCTTCAACTACATGGGCACCGTCGTCAAGGTCGACGTCAAGACCTCAGGCAACCACGTCGCCCTCCAGCAGGCCATCCTCTGGCCCGTCGTGATGCACGTTCTTCCAGACGGGATCACCGAGATCGCCATCGGCTACGTCATGAACGACTGCGCCATCTCGTACCTCAATGAGATCAAGGCGATGTTCGACGGCTTCAAGGGGCTCCTCGTCAACCCAAAGTGGGAGGTAACCTTCCCACTTTCGAAATCTCCGAAGCAGCACGTCCACAGCTGGCTGCCTTCGAAGCTGCGTGACCATGTCACGTGGTGCGAGTCGCATGAAACGATGGAGCACGGTTGGTCGTGCCGTCGCTGCAACTCGTGCAAGCGCATGGTCGATCTCGGTCTGCTCGATGAACTGAAGAAAGAAACCGATCAAGTCGTCTGCGATGCATCGATACCTGGTGTCGAGGTGGGATACGTTGAGGTACCGAAAGATGAAGTCAAAGAAAGAGCCGAAATACCAGCGTCCGCCTGACATCGAGTGCGCGCACTGCCGCAAGATGTTCCCTGACGGGGACATGAACGCCATCTCACGGGCCATCAGCGGTCACAAACCAGCCTGCTCATATGAGTGCAACCGGGCCCTCGGCCAGGTAGCCTGACATTATGTTAACTGGGTGACCTGTGTACCTTTCCACAGGTTCGTGATAAGATAGTCCTATCTCAACAGAAGCCTGAGGCAAACCGTGGTCAAGACCATCGAACAGAAGTTCAAGAAGCTCAGCGAGGTAGAACACGTTCTGCTCCGCCCGGGCCGCTACATCGGCTCCATCACCGCCCATACCGAGACGGCCTACACGTACGACCCCGCCACCAAGCGGATGGTCAAGAAGGAAATCACCTTCAACCCCGGCTTCATCAAGCTTTTCGACGAGGTCATCTCCAACTCGGTCGACCACTCGAAGCGGCCCGAAGGCAAGCACCTCGACATCATTCGAGTCGAGGTAGACGCCGAGAAGGGGGAGATCAGCGTGTACGACAACGGTGGTATCCCCGTCGTCAAGCACAAGGAGTACAACCAGTGGGTGCCTGAGATGATCTTCGAGCTGCGCGCCGGCTCGAACTTCGACGACAACGACCAGGCAATGCTCACTGGCCAGAACGGTGAAGGTGCCGCCCTCACCAACATCTTCTCTGAACGATTCACCGTCGAGACCTGCGACGGCAAGCAGAAGTTCAAGATGGTCTTCGAAGAGAACTCGCAGGACCGCAAGCCTGCCAAGGTGACCGACGCTGACGGCTCGAAGGGCTACACGCGCATCACCTACCGCCCCGACTTCACGAAGCTCGGCTGCACCCTCGATGAGGGCAACGTGGCGATGCTGCTCAAGCGGGTCGTCGACATCGCCGGCATCAACACCCACCTGAAGGTCTACTGGAACGGTGAGCGCATCATGACGCGCACCTTCAAGGACTACGTCGAGATGTACGTCGGCGAGGAAGGCGAGTACGCCTTCGACGAGACCGACAACTGGCGGGTCGCCATCGCCTCCAGCGACGACGGCTTCCAGCACGTCTCCTTCGTGAACGGCACGAACACGAAGATCGGCGGATCGCACATCACGTACGTCATCAACCAGATCGTCGACAGCCTGCGAGACCACATCAAGCGCAAGCACAAGGTCGAGGTCAAGCCCGCCGACATCCGCCAGCACCTCACCCTCTTCCTCGACTGCAACATCGTCAACCCTCGCTACTCGTCGCAGACGAAGGAAGACCTCATCACCGAGGTGAAGGACTACAAGACGACATGGACGGTGCCCGACAAGATGATCAACAAGATCGTCAAGTCGTCGATCATCCAGGCCATCATCGACTGGGTCATGGCAAAGCAGCAGATGGACGAGCTGCGCGAGCTGCGCAAGCTCAACAAGGACCTCGACAAGGCCAACCCCAAGCGCATCGACAAGTTCAACGACGCCAGCGAGAAGGCAGATCGCAGCAAGTGCACGCTCTTCCTGGCAGAAGGTGACTCGGCGTCCAAGTCCCTCTTCGCAACCGCTGACCACCAATATGTCGCAACCTTCCCGCTCAAGGGCAAGCCGCTCAACGTACGCGAGAAGGAGATTGCCCGCGTGCTCGGCCTCGACAAGCGGAAGGAAGGCAAGACGGAGCCGAACGAAATCCAGAAGATTCTCACGATCATCGGCCTGCAGATCGGCGTCAAGGTCAACACGCTCCGCGAGCTTCGCTTCGGGCGGGTCGCCTTCGCCACCGACGCAGACGTTGACGGTGCCCACATTTCTGGCCTGCTCATCAACCTCTTCGACCACTTCTGGCCGGAGCTCTTCGAGATGGGCTTCGTCCACATCCTCCGCACGCCGATCGTGAAGGTGTACGTGAAGGACAAGGTCGTCCACGAGTTCTTCACCGAGCGGGAGTTCAAGGACTGGGTCAAGAAGGACGGCGAGAAGCTGCGAGGCTGGACGCACCGCTACTTCAAGGGTCTCGGCACGACCAAGACCCCCGACTTCAAGCCCTACATGGAGAGCCTGGACCGCTACCTCTTCAAGATCAGCGTCCGTGACAAGGATGACAAGGCCGCCATCGACCTCGCCTTCAACGGCCAGCGGGCCGACGATCGCAAGTCCTGGCTCGAAACGCCGGCCGCCAACTTCGAAGACTTCATCGAGGCATGATCATGGGAATGTCAGACGCAGAGCGAGACGCCTACACGAAGTACAACAAGCAGTGCCACGTTGTATCAAGCGTGGACAAGCTGCCAAGTTCCGCCCAGTTCTTCGTTTTCCAGAACGAGACACGGTCGTATCCCGACCCGTACGGCGGTTCGAGCAGCTGCACTGACAACTACCTGACGGTGGCCTGGTTCGAGAGCGAGGAGGCACTGAACTGGTGGATTCTGCGGGAGGCCGAGAGCCACTACAGCAAGAAGTTCAAGGTCTTCTACGCCCACCCTGGCGAGGTGAAGCTCCACACGACTGTCTCGGTCAAGCTCTGACGGCTGAGGCACATTATGTTAAGTGTACTTTCACACAGGTTCGAGGTATAATAGCCACATGGCAACAAAGGGAACCAACACGATGACTGATTCCGCTGCATATCGTGCCAGCCGCCAGATTCGCGCGCAGCACTTCATGAACTCTGCCTTCAAGGAGTTCTCGCTGTACGACAACGTTCGCTCGATCCCTCGCCTGACGGACGGCCTCAAGCCGTCGCAGCGCAAGGCGCTCTATGGCACCTTCCTTCGTGGTGAATCCGCTGGCCTGATCCAGGTCGAGCGTCTCGCCGCCGCCATCGCCGCCAGCACCGACTACCACCACGGTATCGGTTCGATGCAGAGCACCATCGTCGGCCTCGCTACGAACTACGCTGGCTCGAACAACATGAACCTCTTCGTACCTGAAGGCCAGTTCGGCAGTCGCCTGACAGCAGAGCCTGCCGCCGCGAGGTACATCGAGACGAAGCTCTCACCCTACTTCCGCTCTCTCTTCAACAAGGCCGACGACGCCATCCTCGAGCACAACGAGACGGACGGCGAGAAGATCGAACCGAAGACGTACGCGCCACTGCTGCCGATCGCCCTCATCAACGGCTCGGTCGGCACCGGCACTGGTCACGCCTCACTGATCATGGCGTACCACCCACTGCACGTGCGTGATGCCGTGCTGAAGGTCCTCGACGGCAAGAAGCTGAAGGCCGGCACGCTGACTCCCTGGTACAAGGGCTTCAGCGGCACGATCGAGCGCAACCCAGAAACGGGCCAGGTCGTGATCACTGGCAAGCTGGAGGTCGTCAACTCGACCACCATCAAGGTGACCGAACTTCCAGTCGGCACCTACCTCGACGACTTCAAGGACACGCTCCACAAGCTCGAGGAGAGCGGCTTCGTCAAGGACTACGACATCGGCAAGACTGACGAGACGAAGTTCGACTTCACCATCACCGTCCCGCGCAGCACCACCGCCCTCGACGTCGAGGAGCTGTACCGCAAGTTCAAGCTGGTTGCGCGTGACACGGAGAACTACACGCTCTGGGACATCGACGGCACGCTGAAGCGGTTCGACTCGGTCGAGGACATCATCGAGCGCTTCACCACCTGGCGAGTCGCCCGCTACGAAGACCGTCGGCAGCTGCAGATCGCCACCACCAAGGAGTCCATCAGGTGGATGAGCGAGAAGCTGCGCTTCATCCTCTTCTACCTCGACAACGTGGACAAGTTCCGCAATCGCAAGAAGGACGACCTTGTCGAGCTGCTGCTCAAGAACAAGTTCGTCGACTACGACCGCCTGCTGCAGATGCAGATGTGGAACCTCACGAAGGACAAGATCGACGAGCTCAAGAACGAGGTCGCCGACCTGAAGAAGGTCCTCGCCTCCCTCGAGGCGGATTCCGCCGACGAGATGTTCCGTCGCGAGCTGAAGGAGTTCAAGTATGTCTCGTAAGAAGGTGGTATTCGAGCTGAACGAAGAGAGCTCGGAGCAGATCATCAAGCTGCTGGAGTCGGGCAACTGGAACCCCAACCCGACGTGGCACATGAACATCACGCTCGGCTCCAACCTCGACCGCCGCCAGGAGCTCTGGACCGGTGGCTTCGGCAAGTTGAAGGTCGTCGACGCAGCATGAAGACGATCTACCGAATTCAGGCCGCCGACGGAACTTGGCTGCGGAACGTCAAGTGGGGCAGCCCTCAGTTTGGCAAGCACGCGAGGAACTTCTCGTCCTCGTCTGCGGTATCGAACCACGTGAAGTGCCTGTCACCGACCGACCGGCGCATCTACAACGAGAAGGGAGCCTGCATCGTTGAGCTGCAGATCGTCGAGAAGCCGGTCCACATGTACGGCATCGACGCATGGACAAACCTGATGAACGAAAGAAGGAGCAAGCGCAATGGGCGTTGACACCAACTACGAGACCGTCGACCGCATCCTCGGCCACTGCGGCCGCATGATCAGCGCGTCGAAGTCCAGCTACTCGAGCCGCTTCCCGACCCACGTGGTCGTGTTCAACGGCAACGTCTGCACGAAGGGCCACGGCAAGCTGTGGTACGGCGACATCGACATCACGAACGACGAGGCCAAGCTGAAGGAGCTGGCCGCCACCCTCGGCGAGGACGTCTACGTGCTGCGTGAGATGGACGGCCGCTTCGAGAACGAGCAGAAGCCGCTCTTCGAGAAGGCACGAGCTGTCATCACGCCGGCTGGTGATGTCACCATCAACGAGGTGAGGTACTTCTGATGTCCACATCGACCCTCGAACCAGGCGCCCGTCCGAAAGGCTGGTCACCGATCTTCGCCGGCACGAGCGACAAGGGCAAGTCCCTGATGGCGCTGATCGGCCACGAAATCTACATCGAGTGGGCCGCACCTGGCCGTACCGGTGACTGGCACTTCTTCAGGCTGCTCGGCATCGAGGCGTCAGGCGAGAACGCCGAGGTGTGGCTCAAGCCGAGCAAGGACCTCCTGAACCCGGACATGAGCGTGCCCAGCACGACGAAGCTGGTCATGCTCAGCCACATCCGCTCCTTCAAGCATGCCGAGGAAGCGCTGCCGAAGGCGCCGACCGGCTGGATTCGCTACCGCATCTGGGACAAGAGCGGCAGCGGTTCGAAGGAAGACCGCTGGCTCTTCTGCCCGGCCGAGGCCGAGGATGGCGACGAGACGGTGCGTGACTACATCCTCCACATCGCCGAGAGCTGGGCCATCCACGCCGAGCGCTACCACCTCGACTTCTTCCGCAACGAGGTGCCGCCGCAGGGCATCATCGAGAAGCAGATGGAGGCACTGCGCCGCCAGCAGAACTACATCGTCAGCTACCTCGCAATGCTCAATGAGCAGTACGAGTCGTACATCGGTGTCGGGAGCTGAACGTGTACGAGCACACCAACCGCTGGGTTGAGCACCGCTGGGAGCGTGAGTACGTAGGTTGCTGCGGCTATGACGACCCTGTCTACGAGTCGGTCCGCCGCGCGTACAACCGCAGCGAGACCGTCATCATGTTCGATGATGGTGACGAGCGGCGCGCCTTCCACTCCTTCGTCGTCTCGCTCAAGAGCGACGCATCGAAAGGGCTGCAGCTACTTCGTGATGAGGTGCTCGCTGCCGAGAGGGCGACCCTTGACAAGGCGTACGTCGCCGCCCTCCAAGGGTACATCACCAAGCAGGAAGAGCGCATCAAGGCCCTCGACAAGAAGCGCAGCACCTTCTGGCTGTGGAGCTGGCTCGTGTACGTGCCCGAAGTTCCTGAAGAGCCAGCTGAACCAAGCGAGGAGAACATCAAGCGCGAGGCCAACATTGCGCTGCTGGAGAACAACCTCGCCCACACGTTTGACTACATCCTCTCCATGCCGAGCGAGTACGAGCTGTTCACTAGCAAGGTGCTCAAGCACCAGTACCACGCCGTGATGGAGTTCAAGCAGAAGGAGGCCGCATGATCGAGGTCATTCTCAACAAGCTCGCCGTTCCAGCCCCGACGAAGCGCAACTGCTACTCGCTGTCCATCAACATCGAGCATGGTGATGCTGACTTCAAGGAAACGAACGGCCTCGATGGTTCGCTCGACGACATCATGCCGTACCTGCGCGCGCTCAACGCCTACTTCGGCCTGGACTGGAACACAACGTGTGCACAGCGCCCGCTCATGAAGGCGATGGTTGAAGAGGTCGGTGAGACCGACTACAACGCGCTGCTCGACCTCGTCGGCTACGACAAGAAGTACGAGAGCGCCTGCATGATGGCACGGCCAACCGGCCTCGAGGTCCGCTGGTTCAACGAGGCCGGTGCCGAGTACCTCTGCAAGGTCGTCAACTGCCGCACCTACCACGGTGAGGTGCTGTCATGATGGTCAAGGGCGTCGACGCTGAGCTGTTCCTCGCCTACCTCGAGAAGGTGGCCGCCAAGAAGCGTGATGATGCTGCGTATGGCGGCTACCACACCGACGGTGGTGCATCGGCGCTCGAGCGTGAGATCGCTGCCTTCCGAGGCGGGCTGATCAAGGCGTTCCCTGCCTTCTGGGCGGCCGACCTCGAGCAGTTCCAGCTTGAGCAGAACGCCGACTACCAGACGTACCTTACCCTGAAGAAGAGGTTCGAACCACATGGTCGCCCCTGATCCTTTCAAGACGCTGCTCACCCTGGCCCTCATGCTGGCGGCGATCTACTTTGCCCGTGACAGCTGGAAGAAGCGGCCTCGGCACTGGAAGGCGTGGCTCTGCTTCGACGTAGGCCTCGCTGCCTACTTCTTCGTGTGCCTGTACCCCGCCGCCCGCTGGCTCGTTGTAGGAGGTTGAGATGGTTGATGAATGCTACAAGCTGCTCGTTACCGCCACCACTAACGAGGACAACGGCCTTCGAGCCGCCGCCATCACGTCGCAGGTCCTCTCGTTCACCAGCTACGAGAACGCTGAGGAGGCGTTCAGCGCCCTCAAGCAGCAAGGCCCAAAGAGCGCCACCTACCTCAGCGTGTGGCGCTGCTATGAGCTGAAAGAGGAGATCGACAAGTGAACGACACCTTCACCAAGCTGGCCTTCACCTTCATGATCTGCGTCGTGCTGTCGTGCTTCTTCGGTCTCGTGACCGTCGGCACGAAGCCGCTGCAGACCGCCGCCCACTACATGGCCGCCACCTTCGTCATCTTGACGATGATCAGCGCCGTCCTCGCCCTCTGGCTTCCCAAGAAGAAGGAGTCCTGACATGGACATGCTCACCCCAGACCAGCGCTTCAACCAGGCCGCCACCGAGATCAACGCGCAGCTGAACTCGCTGTCGATGACGTACGACGCCAAGGTCCTGTCGGCCATGCTGCTCACGCGCGCGAGCCACATCCTTCGTCAGCTCCACGACGCCGGCATCTACAAGCCGCAGGACATCATGAAGATGGTGGACTACGCCTTCGCCGACGTTCTCACCCCGCTGCCCGCCGAGCAGAAGCCGAAGGTCGTCACCATCGGTGGTCCTGAAGGCGGAAAGGTGAACTGAGATGCCGCTCATCACCACAATCCTGAAGGTCTTCTGGCTGCCGATCAGCCTGCTGCTGTACCTCAAGTGGCCGGTTCCAGGCATCCCTGGCCTGCTGACGGCCTGCCTGTGCGTGATCATCTTCGCTGAGGCGATGATGCTCATCGGCATCAACGCCCTCATCAAGAGCCCAATCAGCGCGGGCGTGGCAAGGATACTGGCAATGCGGCGTCCTCGCACCAGCTTCCAGCTCGCGTGCTACACCCTCTACGTTGGAGGCACCGCCTACCTCACGCTGCTGACGCACCGCTGGTACCTGGTCGGTGCGTTCGCCATCTCGGTGGCGCTGCACGCCCTCATTGAGTGGAAGATCAGCAACTTCTCCACCGAGTACCTGAAGAACAGGGCGGCGCCATGATCACGATCAAGTACGACAACCGCCAAATCTGGTGGTCGCGCGTCAAGCGTCTGCACGAGAAGCAGAAGCGCAAGGAAGAGCAGTGGCGCAAGGAGTTCGTCGAGCGCACGCTCGAGCTGCGGGCAGCGAGGCGCTGGTGGAAGCCATCAACGTGGCTGATCCTCGGCGATGACGGTGCCGCCCACTCGGACATCTCAGCCTTCTCGCCCTGCCGCCAGTACGAGAAGATCATGGCCATCCTCGAGGCATCGGGGTGGGAGACCTACTCGCTGGAAGACGGCATCGTTCGTAACATCCTCGAGGCGGAGAAGGCCGATGACTAAGCACACGACCATCCCCGCCGGCTACCGCCTGACCGTTGAGTCGTGCGAGAACGATGACGACCTCAGGCACACTCGCGTTCTTGAGGGCCTGCCTGAGGAGAACGTAGCGTACCTCGTCGACCTCGTGAAGGGCTGCCGCACCACCAGCTCGGGTTGGAACGCCCCTGGCCGGTTCGGCAACATGTACGAGCCAGGCAAGGAGCAGCTGGACAACCTCAAGGCCGACCTTCTTGACATCGCCAAGAAGCACCCGCTGGTATGGGACGACGCTGACCCCAGCCAGATGGACGATGAGTCGCTGTACCACCTCGTGATGGCCGACCTTGACTCGCTTGGCCTGACTGGCGAGCCTGGCAACTTCCTCACCCGCTACACCACGAAGTGGAAGGTCGAGCTGCTCCTCGAGTCCATCCGAATTCCTGACGTGACCGAGAGGTTCGCATGAGCAAGTGGATCAAGATGTGGCCAGCCGAGTCCCTGCCGCTGGTCAACCAGCACATCTTCTACGTCGTCGACTACCGTGGCTCGCACCACGAGTACAGCCGCAAGGTGTGGAACGAGGTGCTGGACAAGATGTCGGACGAGCAGAAGGGCGTGACGCTCGACTACTGGCGCCACCCCGACGGCACCCGCACGCCACGCACCATCTTCCCGCTCTACAGCAAGGTGGACCCACGCATGCTGATGGTCAAGGAAGGCTGGGTCGAGGACCGCTACCCAGACTCCTTCACCGTCCGTGACACGCGCCACGGCCGCCCCTACATGATGGGCGTCTTCAGCGACATCGACGTCATCACGCACTGGATGCCTATCGACCGTCCAGAGCTACCGTTCGACCCGCTCACCGACATCGCTGACGAGCTTGACCGCTCCATCGCCCTGTCCGACCGCTACGACGAGCGCCGCAACCTCATCAAGGAGGGCGTCAAGGTGACCGACAGCTGGAGTGGCAACGACTCGTACGAGTACAGCAAGGCCCACTCAATGGAGCTCCTATGAAGACACCAACCTCGACCATCTCCCTTGACCAGACCACCTGCTTCGCCCTCGTCCCACGGCTGCAGAAGCTGGCCGACCACCAGCGGGCAGAGGTGGAGAAGAAGGCCGCCGCCCGCAAGGCCGAGAACGATGCCAAGAAGGCGGCCTACCGCTGGTACCGCCCCTCCACCTGGTTCTTCGAGCCTGAGCCGTACGACTACTTCCAATACCAGTGGTTCACCGAGGCCCCGCTGCGCCAGACCGAGAAGCACATCAAGGCCTTCAGCGCCGACCGCCTGGTCATGGTCACCATCCCGGTCGACGACTACAACGACCTGATGGAGACCCTCAACCGCTTCGAGAGGCAGCCATGAACTTCGCCATCATCTTCGACGAGCACGTCGTCCTCTACCCGACCGGCCACACCTTCCCGCTCCAGTACGGCAAGTTCCCGTTCGGCATGGTCACGCAGGTTGAGGACGAGCTGTTCCTGCACCCCGTCAACGGCGACCTGACCGAGGAGCAGGAGCGGCTCGTCAAGAACTTCTTCAAGACCAAGCGCCTGCGGAAGTTCATCAAGACCGAGCACGGCATGACCGTCTTCGACAGCGCCTTGACCCACCGTGACGTCGCTGGCCGCAACTGCACCTTCAGCGCCGGCTTCGTCTCCTGCCCAACCGGCGTCCCCATCGCCGAGGGCCGGTCGGAGTCCCTCAACCTCGGCCTCGAGCCAGAAGATTCTGACCTGCTGGTCAAGTTCTTCAACTTCGAGGACACCGTTCCCGACTACCTCAAGTAAGGACCCCACACCATGGCCAGCTTTCTCAAGTTTCTCGGCGGCATCCTCCTCTTCTACGGCATCGCCTTCGTCATCTACCTGGCCATCGGCCTCTTCGACAAGACCTTCACCATCACCGACGCCCTCATCTGCTGCCTCGTCGCCGACGTTGTCAGGCTCAGGTTAGAGCTCAAGGAAAGGAAGCTCGTAGAGAAGACCTTCTAACAGCGGGTCCCCACAAGGCGGGTTACCGCCCCACAGGTCGTTGTTTACCTTCCACCAGAGAAGGCATAGAATCCAGTAAATTCCCGCACCACCCTTACCAGGGCCGTGCACCCTACCAAAGGTACCCATCACATGAGCTCCTACAAGCGACACGTCGTCCGGCTGGCCAACCACAACGAGCTGAACCTCGTCGACACCCCTGCCATTGAGCATGACATCTCCTACTATGACAGCGGCGTGCTGCGCATCGTTGAGACCACCTACAGCCGCCCTGACCCAGAGGGGAAGCGTGAGTTCGAGGCACGCCGTACCTGGCACTACGCTCCCCATGCCTGGGTAAACGTCGCCACCACCGACATCTAAAATATATCCATATGGATACCCATGACTGAGTACATCAAGAAGGACTCTGCACCTGCAACCTACCCCTGCCCGCTATGTGAGGCAGGCGTACCGCTGACCACAGGCACCATGATCAGGTTCACGAAGACCCTTGAGGAGGGGCCAAGTGAGGACCACCCTGGTAGGCAGTACGCAAGAGCTGGTCAGCTAGGCTGCATCGTAGAGGTAGGGACCGTCAAGGAAGGGTACTGGGTACGGACGCTGGACTGGGAGGCAGGATTTGGTGCCAGCCCTGATGAGTTCAGACCGCTGCGAGAGGATGAGCTGATCAGGTACAACGAGATCAAGGCAGCCATCAAGGACGCTACCGACAGAGACCTCTACGACGTCAACGAGCACTTCACCAACCTGTGAGACTGACCCATGCACTACATCCTAGACTGCTACTACGGTAAAGACCACAACGGGGTAGAGGGAGACCAGAACGAGCTGGTGGCCATCTTCAAGAACGAGGCAGACGCCGATGGGTTTGCGGTGGGTGGGTTCGTGATACAGACCAGCAACCGTGAAGACGTCCTGAAGCTGGTGACCGTGCACAACGACCTGTACAACCTACTGGCCTTGCAGGCCTCGGGCAACGGCAGCACAACCTGAGAAGCTGCCCACGGTAAATACAAGTGTACACACCTGCCCGGAACGACCCGTGGAAAAAGCACAAAAGCGCGCATTCAGCGAGGAACATACCGCTTCGTTAAGGAAGGGTGCCCACCGGAGGAGGGATGAACAGGTCGTAGGCAACTACATCAGGCGCGTGAACAGCGCTCTGTTCGTCCTCCTGCTTGAAGAGGCCAAGAAGCCACCGTCCCCAACCCTTGACGCCATCCTCGCGGCCCTCACCCAAGATTCCCCAAGAAAAACGGGGGTGAGCGCGCAGTCCTTAAGCGTGCCGAACCCCAAGCCCGACGCCCCAAGACCCCCACCTCCCATGATGGAGATACGGTGATGCAAGACCTGCTTGGTCCTGTACCTGAGGAGATGCTGCATACCATCTATGCAGCAGCTGATAAGGATACCGACATCAACCTGCTGACCAACATCTGCTGGTTCTTTGACCTATGCTTTCACCACGGCAGGTTCCAGACGGTAGATGATCTCCTCGAAAGGCTTTCCCTCGAAAGGGTAGGGACCGTCTACATCATCGCCGTTCTTCGGTACTCCTGCTGCGCGAGGGAGGAGCTGCCCCACTTTGATACCACCCTCTCGAAAGCAAGGACTGTGTTGGTGGGTAGAGGGCTGGATGCCGACAGGTTGCTGAGAGGTCTCGAGAAAGTGAGCGGCCCTATAGGAGAGCTGGGAGTATGATCGACTGTAAGGAAGACAATGGGCTGCTGGTGTTCAGCCGTGGTCCTAACGTGGTGGCCAAGGTAAGGGTGCTGAAGGGCATGCTGTCAGGTATCGTCTACACGGGAATTGGTGAGATGCCCTTGATGGTCATGCTGTCTGAAGGGCAGGACCCAAGGAAGACGGCCGAGAAGGTGGTGGCTGAGATGATCGCCGTGAACATCCCTGTCCAGTCCTTCTACGAGAAAGCTCCCGCCCCTAATGGAAACTCGGTAGACTCTACCACCCCCTCAAGACCAATGGGTGCAGAGGACCAGCGCAGGTTAGAGCTCGAGGAAGCTCGCAGGAGGGTGAAGGTATGACCGTCCTCTACTGCTCCTTCTGCGGCAGGTCCCAAGACGAGGTGAAGACCCTGATTGCCGGCCCGTCCGTCTTCATCTGCGATGAGTGCGTGGCCATCTGCAACAAGGTGCTGGAGCAGGAGAAAGCTCGCGCGCCTATAGAGAACCCGGCAGACCCCTCTACCCCACCAACCCTATAGGGCCCCCTCACTTTCCCTGGGAAACCGTATGAACACCTTGAAGGACAGACTACCAATGACAGGCCCGCTGTGGGCAGCGCAGACGTCCACCCCATACCACATAGGGTTGGTGCAGTGCAGGTCCCTCGAGGGAGAGCTGCTCACGCCGAAGCTGATGATCATTCGTCAGGGGGTGGGAGTGAAGGTGCGCTTCGAGGAGGAGACTGAAGGCTACCTCGAGATTCACGAAGGCTAAACCAAATTTGAAGTCTTCCCTCGAGAGAGGGAGGTGGTGCGAGCGCTCGTAAGGGCTGTAGTCGAAAGGCTGCAGCCCTTTTTGGGGTGTGGGGGCAGCGCTGTGCCTCGAGAAAGCTCACTTTCCCTATAGGAAACCTGTACAGGAGCACACCGGGCAGCTCCGCCATAGCATACTGTGCACCCGGCGCTAGCCGGTATGCACCCGGGTGCTGCAGGGAAAGTGAAAAGTGCCTATAGGGCCTCTGGGGGCCTACCCCGGGCTGCACCCGCCATGGGGTCATTCCGTAGGGTACAGTTCTTCTTGGCTGGCTGGGTCTCTCATGAGCAGCCTGTACGGTGGTGGATCGTCTCTCGACGGTGCCTTACCTACCAGAATCCAGTCCTTGTACGGCTGAACCTCACGGATGAGGGTGTCGAAGTCGTCGGTTTCAAGTATCTTTAGGGTTCCCATAGGTTACGGCAAGGTCTCCACAGTTGAACCACGGGCTGGGCTGTCGGCATAGCGCCGGTACCATGGCAGCATGTTCTCCTTGATAAGGGTTCCACCGCAGGCTACCTGCAGGCGGTCAAAGCATTCACCAAGTATGGCCTCGCCGGCCTGTATCTCAGGGGCAGGAGCGGTACCGCGTAGCTTCAGCCGGTTGAGGGAGTCGTGGATGGTGGTGAACTCCTCCAGCAGGTTGATGATGGCAAGCTCCTGCGTGGCGGTGGTAGGGGTGGTGCGGGCAAGTTCGTCCTCAAGGAAGTGGTCCTGCGTATCGAACAGGGCGACGGCGTACCAGTCAGATGCCCAGCGATCGGTGCGCAGCATTGGGCTGGTATGGCAGTCAACGATGTCGGTGATGATGCCGACCCGGCCCCGGTGCGGGGAGTGAAGCGCTACGACGCGAACCCGCTCTTGAAGCTTCAAGGGTGGGTTGTGTGGGATGTAGGTCGACTGTCGGGTCATGCTACCACTTGGACTTGTTTGCCCTGTCTTCATTCAACGAAGCAGTGCAGTTGTTGATGCTGGCAATTTTCAACCGCTCGTCCATGTGCGGGTACTTCGTGCGCGTGTGATCGTTGCACCACTCGTAGTTCGACTTACCGAACTTGTCCCAGTTGACGGCGACAAGCACGATCGCCACGGCAACCAGCGGTGGTATCCAGACTTTTATGTTCATCTATAGCTCCATTTCGTGTAGGGGTGGAGGGCGAGCTCGAGGTTGGAGTAGCGAGGGTCGGCCGTGATCTCGTCGCCAAGCCAGTCAGGTCGCTCGAAGTCTTCATCCTCGACGCCCAGCTCGACCTCGGCGATGTAGAGGCCCTCGTTCAGACCGAGGAACTCGTCGACCTCCCAGGTGTAGGCGTAGTGCGGGACGGTGTAGCGCAGCTTCTCGATGCGGTGGCCCTTGAGGAGGGGCCAGAGCAGGGTGGTGTGCTCGAGCGGGATGGGGTACTCGAGCTCCAGGCCGGCGCCCTTGGCGGACTTCTTGCCCTTGATGGTGAGGAAGCCCTGGGCGCCGTCGTTGCGCACTCGAACGGCAGGGTCGATTGAGATGTAGCCCTGCTCGATGAACCGGAAGGGGTGGTCTGCCGGCGCCCACACTGACAGGTCAACCAGGAAGCGGCGCTCGATCTCGATGGTGCTCACGCTGCCTTCTTCGGCGCGTGCTTCTTCAGCAGCGACCTGACGATGTCGCCATCGCCCTTCGTCCGGCTGCGGGCGATCTTCTCCTTGGCGAGGTTGTAGTCCATGAACACACCGTCTGGGCAGGCGCGCATCCAGCGCTGCTCGGCCAGCTTCGGCGTTTCGTTCATGTAGCGGTGTTCCTTGACGAACTCCTCCATGGCGTCCTCGTACTGGCGGACCAGCTCACGCGCCTTCGTTAGGGTCATAGCAATCTTCGACGTCATCGCAGTCCTCCTCGGTTCTCCAATCGTTTGCCTCGCCCCAGGCAGAGAGGGCGTTCAGCAGCTTGTTCATCAGGCGGCGCTGGCGCCAGCCTAGCCTCGGCTTGAAACGGCGTGGGTCGGCAAGCCCAAGCAGGTCCCTCTCAACGGTGCGCCGGTACTGGCTGAAGCGGAAGCGGGACATGCCCCTCGCCTTGGCCGGGTTTAACCGGTTACCGATGCGGGTGGCGTAGCGGCTGCGGGCCTCGCTGCGCAGCTGCTCAAAGCGGGATGGGTAGCGGATCACGGTGCGTCTCCATGTGGGAGGTGGCCCTCGGCGATGAGGTCGGCCCGCACCTGCTTGCCCAGCTTGCGGTGGACCTGGTACTCTGGCCAGAAGTTGAGGAGCTGCGTTCTCACGAGCTCCTCAGCGGTGTTGTAGAAGGTCGGCTCCTTGTGGTACCACGAGCGCTCCTTGCCGGTGAATGGCTTCGTGTACACGGCCTTGTAGCGGCGGTTGAACTGCTTGGCCGTAAGGTCGACGATGGTGTCGTCCACCACGATGAAGGCGTGTGAGCCCTCGTCCTGGTTGGCGAGGGCGATCTTGTGCGGGATGTGGGCGTCACGCAGGGCCAGCGAGAGCTCGGCCGTTACCACGGCGCACAGGCAGTCGAGGCGCTCGCCCCTCGACCCCTTGTCGTAGATGGAGCGGACCTTCTCCGCTATCTCAAGAGGCCTGTTCAAACGAGTTCTTGTAGCCATGTGGTAGGGCCGCCCTCGCCCTCATCAGGGTCTTCTTCGTTGGTGCCTTGATCGTCCCGTCTGCGTTGAGGCAGTCGCCGACCAGCTCATCAAGCCGCCTCGTCAGGCCCTTCACGGCCAGCTCAAGCAGCTTGTCGTCCATGGCGAGCCGCTCAAGCGCTTCCTTGTTGACGACGGTGATGGCCTTTGGCATGGTGGTCAGATCGCCTCGAAGATGTCCGTGAGCAGCCGCTCGGTCTGTGAGGTCGCCTCGATCACGCCCTGCTCGCCGCAGCAGAGGGTCATGAGCTCCTCCTCGTCAAGGGCCTTGAGCTCCAGCTCAACGGCCTCAAGCTCGGTGATGGAGCGGGTCGTGAGGACCTGCGCCGCATCGGCCAGCATCGTCTCCTCGGTGCGACCACGGTGCACGCAGTTGTTGTCGTAGGCGATCTCGATGGTCGCCTTCTTGATCGTTGGGTAGAGGTCAATGATGCTCGACACGGCCTTCTCCACTATCATGATGTGACTCCTCGATGATGGCGTTGATGAAGAGCTTTGCCTGCAGCTCCGTTATCCCTGCCTTGGTGGCGATCTCGCTGACGAGCGCCTCTCGGTCGTTGTACCACCGCTGCAGCAGCTTCGGCGTTGCCTTCCACCCGTCGATCATGCCGGGCTTGGCAGGTGCAGGCCCTCAGCGAGGACCTCGCTCTTCAGCCGCACCTTGATGTCGACGGTCTCACTGTCCTTGATGATGAGCGCGTGCTCATCGCACTGGGCTCGGCTGCCCTCGGCGAACGGCTGGTAGCGCCCTCGCCGGACGGCGGTGACCACGTAGGTCGCATCGTCGAGGTCCAGCTTCGGGTCGGCCTTCATGCCGCACTCCCGTAGATCACGCCGTGGATCATCTCGTGCGCGTCCTTCTCGGTCAGGCCAGCCCGCTTGACGAGCTCATTGACCAGCCGGCGGCGCTCCTGCTCCCACGCCCGCACGATGATCTCACGGGCGCCTGGTGAGGCGGCCAGCGCCTCCTGAATCTGCTCGCGCAGCACGCTCTGGTAGCTTTGCGTTGAACTCATGCTGCCACCACCATGGGCGTGATGAAGCAGTGGTCGAGGTTGCCGTTCTTGTCGTAGCCCTTGGCCTTGCGCCACGCCCTGTACTCGCGCAGCCACCGGCGCTCGAAGGCGGTCGCCTTCTTCTTGGCGTCCTTGCCACGGAACAGGCGGTCACGGTGGAAGTACCTCGTGCTGGCAAGCGGGTGCCAGTTCGTGCTCTTCAGAATCTTGACGGCGTAGGCCTGGAAGGCCATGGTGGTTCTCCTTACTTAGCGTGCAGCATCAGGCGCGAGATGCGCCGAACTGCGTTGTGGACCTTCTGATTTTCGTTCTCACAGCACACCTCACGGATGTCGGTGAGCTCTTTTCCGGTGTAGGCGATCGCCCTCACCCGCAGCGGGTACCTCCAGCTAGAGTGATCGTCGGCGTTCTCCTCGACCTCGATGATCAGCTTCGTCAGCGGCTTCACTTGGCCTCCAGCGCTGTGTTGATGGCGAACATTGACTCGGTTGCGCCGATGATGCCGGCCTTGTAGTCGGCGTTGATCGACTCAACCACTGTCAGCCTGGCACGGCACGCATCCCGCTCCTCGCCGAGCTGCTTCAGCATCAGGGCGACGGTCTCCTGGAAGTTCTTCTCGCTGGACCAGCTGAAGCTGATGTTGCGCATGGCGCTGCCGTAGCGGGCGCAGGCGTCCGACGTGATGTCGACCTTTCTCTCTGGCTCGCGCGCGCTCACAGGCCGGCCTTCTCGCAGTCAACGGCGGTGATCGACGTGACTGACTTCACGCCGTTGACGGCGCTCGAGAGCGTGGCGTAGCAGAGGCCATGCCCGTCCTTGACGTACTTGATCTTGTTGGCCAGCTCGGTTGCGGTCAGCTCCCTCGGCCCGTTCGGCACCAGCGTGATCATGATGAGGGCGATCGCCACTATGGCCACGAAGCCGATGATCTTGATTGCCTTCATGCTGCCTCCTCGGCTGGGATTCCATGCTTCTTGATCAGCTGCCGCAGCGTGATCAGCTCGCGCTGCGTCCTCTTGTCGACTGCACCCTTTGATGCCGCGCGCTTCCGCCTTTGCCGGGCAAGGCGGGCCTTCTTCTCGTGCGGCAGCTCTGGGCGCTGGTACGTCACGATGAGGTCGTAGCACTCGTAGTCGGTGCACACGATGTCGAAGCGCGCGTGCACGCCGTACTTTGCGGCAAGCTCGTCCAGCTTCACCTTGGCATCGAAGAACGTGCCATCAAGGTGATGGAGGTCGAGGGTCTCGGTCTGTTCGATTAGCTTTGGCATGCGCCAATCCTATCACGCTGCAATCTCACCGGACACCACAGGTTGAAGTTTACCGGGCAGAAGCGCAGGTGTACGATCGCCTGTACCTGCCCTCGTCCCACACCTACGCAAGGACCCAAGATGTCCCCAGCCGCCATCGCTGCGATCGTCATCGCCATCCCACCTGTCACCGGCATCGTCTGGTTCGGCCTCACCCCTCCAAAGGTGCGTGATAAGGTCCGCACCGCCGTCACCGCCGCTGAGAAGCGCATCGAAAGGATGGGCGCCTGCAGCGAGGCCTTCAAGGACAGCTTCACCAGGCCAACGCTGTGAAACTTCTCGCTCAGCTTGAGTCAGCCTTCAAGAACTGGCAGAACCACAAGCTCTGCCTGTACATTGACCGGGCTGATGCGGTTGAGCTGCTGAAGCACCACGGCATCTCCCTCGAGACCCAAGAGCCGCCGGCGCAAGAGACGGCCGACCAGGTCACAACGTGAAGACCCATTTCACAATCGAGATACGCAACTCAAACCTCCCAAAGAAGGAGCAGGTCTGGGAGGACTACTTCTTCGGCGACTTCTACAACACCGAGGAAGACGCACGAGAGGCCATCAAAGGCTGCATGCACTTTGAGGGCTGTGAGTACCGCATCGTGCCTTGGACCCGCAGGAGGGTCGTGGCGCAGTTCAACTCGAAGCGGAAGCAGGTATGAGCGAGGTCATCGACCTCAGCCAGTACTTCACCGCCGTGAAGCGCTTCAACATGAATGAAGGCCTGAAGGCAGTGGACATCGTGAGCGGTCGCTTCCTCGACCCTGAGCAGCGCTACCTCATCGATGACATCATGCGCATCGGCAAGAAGAACCGAGCCAGCCACGTCGTGATGGTCCTCAATGAGGGGGACACCGTGTGGGAGGATGGCTGGGAGCCAACGTGCATCTACTACGTCCTGCCTTTCGAGGACGTCAACGCATACATTGCCCGGCTAGGCGCTGATGGCGTCTGCCTCATGAAGGAGATCAAGTGAACAGCGAGATTGGAAACATCGTCGTTACGACGCCGCACGGCAACGTGTACCAGCTGGCAGCACCGCAGGGAGATGCCCTCCTCATCGAGGGCCTTACCGCCGCCCCGCACTCACACGTCAAGCTGAAGAGCAGCGGCCTGGCCATTGCCACGATCCCGCACGACTGGTCGATGGTAATCAACTACCGTGGTACACAAAGCACCTATTTCCGCTCGGTGATCGTATGAGCGGCCTGACGAAGGAAGATCACGACCACATCAAGCAGCTGACCGACACGATCTGGCGCCAAGGCGAGGAGATCGTGGACTACCGCCTCAAGTGGCTGGCGGCTGAGGCCAAGGCCAGCGAGCTTGAAGGTGAGATCAGCCGCCTTCGGAAGCTGCTACCCGCAGGTTGATGATCGGTTTACCGTAGGCCGTCAGTGTGATATGATGCAACCTTCAAACTAAGGAGGTTATCGTGAACGTTGTTCTCTTCGTTGGTTGCGCTCTCATGGTCCTGGCCATCGGTATTGCCATCGTAAGCTGGGGCAAGCAGGAGTTCCGCCGTCGCTTCTCGCGAGGCTGATCTGCCATGACGAGAGGGACCCTAACGCTTGATGAACGTGGCAACGTTCCCGACCCGGCCGTCGACGCTGTGATGCAGCAGGTGGCCGACAAGATGGGTCTCGACTTCGTCAAAGGACCCATCAACGCGTGCGGCACCTGCGGGCACTTCGCCTGCGTCTGTGCCGACATCGCTGCCCACAAACCAGACTGCAAGTACCTGCGCGCCGTCTCTGGCGCCGTCGCCATCGAGTGCGACCATGGCTTTGACGTCTGCCCAACCTGCGACCCATGCACCTGCCATGATCACGGTTAAGCTCGTCCGTCGGAACGAGGAAGAGGTCTCCCTCTACGTCAACGACGAGAAGATCACCACTGTCACGTACGACCAGGCTGGTTGGTCTGGCCTCGAGGCGTTCGAGAGCGGTATCCAAGGTCTCGTCTCAAGCCTCATCGAGCACCTTGGCCCGAACGGTCAAACGATCGAGTTCGTCGAAGATGAGACCTTCGGCGATGAGGACGACGAATGAACGTGACCAACCTACGCATCGTTGAGGACGTCACCTCAGGCGGTCGCAAGTTCTGGACCGTCGAGCGCAAGCAGTGGTTCTTCTGGCGCCCAGTCGACAAGCACTTCGGCAAGCGCTACTCAGCCGAGACCGATCACAACACCCTCGCCGAGGCAGAGGCCTTCGTGAAGAAGCTCTCAGAGCCAGGCCGTGACGGCAGCCGTCGCATCATCGCCGAGTATGAGATCAAGAACGAGGTCAAGGCGCTCAAATGAACTTGATCGTCGCAATCGGTGTTGGTCTGTTCTACATCGCCTGCGTTGTCCTCGGCGTCACCGGTATCTTCTGGCTGGCGTCGAACGCTCCAGGCACAGCCATCTGTATGCTGCTCGCCCTCGTCATTTACTGCTTCGGCATCATCTTCACCGAGGACGTCAACTGGCTCTACAACGGCTTCGTAAGGATGGTGCGCTCATGAACGTCATACGAGTTCTCAAGGGGCAAGAGGACCTGACCGTCGAGCTCAATGGAGAGGCGGTCAGGACGATCGCCTACGATGACCCCGAGTGCGGTCGTTACGAAGACCTCGATGAGCGCATCAACGCCCTCGTTGCGCTGCTGCGCTCCGCCGGCAACGAGATTCAACTTGAGATCGTAGAAGTATGAACGTCGAAAACGTCGGCCAACCCTACTCAACATCCCTCAACGCCTGCTGGATTCGCTTCAGCGGTGGTGGGCCGTACAACGGCAAGCAGGGCCTGTTCGACTGCGACACCTACGATTCGATCGGTGTCAGCGACTCAGAGAAGCGCATGAGCTGGTCGTACCGACGGGCTGGCCGTCAGCACTACACGCTCGACAGCGTTCACTGTTGGGGGTCGAAATCATGAGCGAGCGTGCCATGAAGCCGATCCCGATATCGGCCGCTGAGAAGATCGCCAAGCAGTTCGGCTACGACCAGGTGGTCATCATCGCCCGCCGGGTTGGTGCACCGCCTGACCCGTACGGTGAGCACGTCACCACGTACGGCATCGACAAGACGCACTGCGATGTGGCTGCCCGCATGGGTGATCATTTCAAGTACAAGGTCATGGGCTGGAAGAAGGAGGACGCAGATGAGCGCAACGCCTAAGGTCGTACAGCTGGAGAAGATCAAGCCGTCCCTGCAGAAGGACATCATTGGCTCATTCTGGTCAATGCTGCGCACCCTCGAGTCGAGCGTTGACGAGTTTGGCCGAGACCAGTCGGTGCTGAAGCACGAGATCGAGGCGTACTACCGCCAGTGGAATGCCATGACCGGCGACAACAAGACCCCATTCTGGATCAAGCGTGACAAAGCTCGTTCAGCTTGACCCGCGTGATCCTCGAGCGAGCTCTCTCGTAGAGCTCTCGAACCAGCACGCCCTCAGCCTCTACCCTCCTGAGGTGTGCTACCTCGACAGCGCTGACGACATGGTCGCAAACAACTCGTGCCTGCTTGGCATCGAGGACGGCGACCAGCTGGTCACGATCGGTGCCGCCAAGATCATGGAGGGCTACGGTGAGCTCAAGGCCGTCTACACCCTTCCAGAGCACCGTGGCAAGGGCCACGCCCGCCAGATCATGCTGGCGCTTGAGCGGTACCTCAAGGACAAGGGCGTCTGGCTTGTCCGCCTCGAGACCGGCACGCTTATGCCAGAGGCAGTGCGCCTGTATGAGAAGCTCGGTTACGTTCTCACTGGTCCCTTCAACGGCTACACCAACAACGGCTACAGCATCTTCATGGAGAAGTCGCTATGAGCGCTGAAAAACCAAACGTTCTGACAGGACATGAGCGCACCGCCATCGAGCAGTTCCTCGAGTACGGTGAGAGCGAGTTCGGTAAGAGCCAGCAGGGCTACTTCTCAGGAGGTGGCTGGGCTGCAACACAGCTTCGAGCACTTCTCGCCCGCACTCACGATCCGTACGCCTCCATCAGGTCGACCGCACCGTCAGATACCTGACAGGTTATAATGACCTCACTCAATCCAGGAGATTACCATGCGTGAAGAAGACGGTTGCGGCTGTGGGCACAGGCACGGTGAGGGCACACCTCCCTCAAAGAAGAGCATCGCTCTCAAGCTTGCCGTCGCAGTGGCGATCGGCGCCATCCTCTTCCTTACGGCGTGCGCTAAGGCGCCAACTGGACCGACTACGCCGATCGGCGAGTTCAAGGTCGAAAAGCTGTTCGACATCGACGGCTGCACGGTCTACCGCTTCCTGGACGATGGTCGCTACCGCTACTTCACGAAGTGCCAGCTGTCAAGCTCAGTCTCGGCGGTGGTCGGCGGCAAGCACAAGTTCACCGACTCGAACGACACCGGCTACGTCGAGCCGCAGGCGCCGACAGAAGAGTATGCTCTCGAGTCCTCAAGGATCACCTCAACGCCATGACGCACAATATCCGCATCACCGTTCACCTCGTCAATGGTACGGCTGATGTTCATGAGGCGCAGTACCCGCACTCGAGCATCATGACGGACCAGGACGCCTTCGGCTTTACGGTCAATAAGGGTATCGCCAAGGCTGGTGGTGCCACGCACAATCCTGCGGACATCATCAACCGCACCGTTGTTGTCTACCCGCTCCACACTGTGAAGCGTGTCGAGAAGGAGTTCTTCTGATGCCAACCTTTGCTCTCATCATCCTCTGCATCATGGCCTACTTCGTTGTTGGCATCGCCCTTGCGGCTCTCTTCGAGTGCAACGGCATGTGCGCAATGCCAGGTGCGAGCGGTCCATGGGAGACCGTTGACCGTGGCATGTTCATCGCCATGTGGCCGTTCATGCTCGTTGTTCACCTCGTCTGCTTCCTCATGCGTGGTCCAGCCTGGACGGCGCGCGGCCTCGTGCAGGGTTGCAAGAAGCGGCAGATGACTCGTAAGGAACGTGAGGCCTACGAGAACTCCTGGAGAGACTGATGCTGGCAATCTTCAACCCGTTCACCATCGTCCTCCTGCTCTTCGCAGTCGCCCAGCTGCGCATGCTTGGCCCAAGGGGCAGGGTTGTCGAGGTGAGGAGTGGCAATGACCACTACTTCAAGGGTGAGGTGAAGCGCTGGTTCCTGGTGCCGTACTGGGACACGCTCAGCTACTGGGAGTCAGGCTGCAGTGGCCGTTCATACATGACCTTCGAGTACAAGTCAGCCGAGGCAGCCGAGCTCGCCATCGACGTAGAGCTCAAAAAGAAGGACGCAAAGAAGGCCCTTCACGCAAACGACTTCTCCCGTACCGTCATGAAGGTGTACAAGGGTGGCTGACATCATCCGCATCGTCAGCCTGACGAACGATGAGATCGAGGTCATCGTTGATGGCATCGACAAGGACTTCGACGCCAAGCTGACGCACCTGAAGATCAAGCTGTCTGACAAGACACGCGCCACCCTCCGCAGGTACATGCGCGAGATCGTTGAAGAACACCTCGAACCTTTCAAGTAGGAGATCACGATGTACGAGCCGCTGACCGCTGAAGAGCTAAGGTCCCTCTACGAGGGCAACCGCTGGGCCTACTACGCTCCGAACAACGAGGTCGACGTCATGGACCTTCCGGCCATCTATGCGTTCTCTGGAATGCGGGGTGGTGGAGATGGCATCGCCTATGCGATGGCCGCCGACGGAACCGTCCTCGGCTCGCACTGGTGCTCGCATGAAGGATACGTCCTCGGCGATCTCGGTGTCCATGCCGGCACTCGAGCCGACCGCCACAAGACCTTCCTCGAACACTACCCGAACGGCTACCGAATGGAGTTCGTACGGGCGAGCGACATCAACGGGCACGCCGCCCTTCAAGAGGCCTTCCGCCTCAACAAGCTCTCCGCTCCTCCAGAAGAGCAGGAGACCGTGGACGCTTCCTAAGCTCCACCACGTATGAGCCGCAGCTATGGAACATGGATGGCGACCGAGCTACGAGATGCATACGGTCGGCCATTCTTTGTAGGAGATCGAATCGTCCGTGCTGTCGCCTCGGGTCGAGCTACAAACCTTGAGTTCGCCACAGTTACTAGAATAGAAGATGGGCGCATCTACCTTGACGACAGCAAGGTTGCAATTCGCTATCCTGGTCGGCTGCTCATCATCAATGACGTTCCAGACCTACGCCCAGACCCAGACACTGAAATCCCGTTCGGGTAGCCCATTTTACATAATGGGCTGAATTGTACTTTCCGTGGACCTGTGATATGATGGTCCTCCGGAGGTACTATGAACGTCTGCAACTGCTCACTCTGCACCTTTCCTCTCCCTGAGGTCGTGAAGGCCGACGCCACCATCGACGTCGACTACGGCCAGGTGGCGGATCACCACGTGTACGAGCTGGACGGCAGCCTCAAGTACATCGAGCTTGCGCACGTCTCGTGCGCCGTTGCCGACAACGATCGGCGTGACAGCAACTACTGGAGAACGCCATGAAGAACCTGCTCTGGAACCTGGAACGTGCGGCGATCCTGATCGTGCTCGCCTTCCTGCTCTACATCACCCCCACCAAGTACCTGCTCGCTGCGGCAGCCTACCTCGCCATCAGCTTCCCGCTGTGCGTGATCGTGGGCAGGTGCCTGAGCTTGTCAACCACCGAATTCCCGCCGCAGCGCAAAGCAGGAGATCGCCGCCGTGCGTAAGTCCGACTTCAACACCGTCGTCAACTGCACGCCGGTGATCGTGCCCATCTTCCGCCTGGTCCGCCCGTTCAAGAAGTTTGCACGGCAGTTCCACCTCAAGGTCGGTGACGAGGTCTACGTTGCCCGTGACGGTGGGATCGTCGCTGTGAAGACTGGAACGTGGTACGCCAACGAGCTGACTCCAGGCTACCTCAAGTTCGTGGAATACCGTGGCATCAACAAGGCAGCAAAAGAGGTCTCGAAATGAGCAGTGCAAGCAAGCGCATCGACGGCTTCCAGGTGGAGGTCGAGGTGGAGATGGATGGCGGCCAGCCGGTCTCGAGCTGCTTCATCTCCAAGGGCAAGTGCTCGTCGAGCCTGCGCCTGGCGCAGGAGCTTGGCGGTGTCGAAGGTTGCGATGGGGCGTGCTTCGAGCCGATGAGCGAGTCCACCCTCGCCAAGATCGAAGAGTTTGCGTACGACAACGGTTACTGAGTGAGCAAGACCCCAGAACAGATGTGGGATGACTTCATCGCCCTTCTCGCAGAGGTTCAGCCTCTGGCGAAGGTGGACCCGAAGAACCCACAGCCCCAGCCGCTCCACAAGAACTTCATCGGCTCTGTGGAGAGCTACAAGAAGATTTTCATGCAGGCCAACGAGAAGGAGTAGGTGATGCACGACCTCGAAATCCAGACGCTGCGGAACAAGCTGGCCGCATCTGCCATCCCCGAGTACATGCATGCCGGCATCGAGCGCTACATCGTACAGCGCATCAAGCCTGGCAGCTTCCTGACGGCGGTGCTCTCGAACGACCTTCGTAAGGCCGTCGAGCAGGCGGATGGGTTGAACATCACGCTGCTGCCGGACTACGTCAAGTTCTTCTACAACTACACGCCGTCCGGTTGCTGGGGTTCTGCCGCCAAGGTAGAGGAGTGGCTCACCCAGCCCAGTTAACATAACGGGCCCAGTTAACATAACGGGCCGAATTGTACTTTCCTCAGGTTGCAGTTTACTATTGCCCTACGATTTGAACCGGAGGTAACGAGATGAACTGCCGTGACATCTACGACGAAGCCCACGCCCGTGGTATGGCTGCCCTCAACGCAGCGAAGCCCACGCCGATGAACGTGGTGCAGACGGACATCCTCACTGGCAAGCCGCTCCCCGGCGCCACGGTCTACCACGAGCCGGAAGGCATGTGCGGGTTTGCGTGGATCAGCATCCCGAACCGCCGCAAGACCGCGAAGCACGAAGCATCACCGCAGGCCAACCGTGACTTCACCCGCTGGCTGAAGGCCAACAACCGTGGCCACAAGGCGTACTACGGCGGGTGGGACATCTGGGTGAGCGAGGGCAACCAGAGCATCGAGCGCAAGGAGGCCTACGCACGAGCGTTCAGCGCCTACCTCAACGAGTGCGGCATCACCTCCTACCCCGGCAGCCGGCTCGACTAACAGGAGCGCCAACGTGAAAACACCCATCACCGTCGCCGGCAAGATGACCCTCGTCGAGAGGGACGACCACACCGGCAAACCGTGCATCAAGGTCCACATCGTCTGCACGTCGCACGCTGAGCAGCCACGCCTGAGCTACTCGCTGCCCGATACGCCGAAAGATCGCAAGCTCGCTGAGCGGCTGGTGCGGGCGATCGACTCACAGCGGGCGACGCCGAACCTCAGCATCGCCACCGACGTTGCTGGCGTCAAGTACGTCACCCACAACATGGCCGTCTTCGGCCGCTACATGAACGCTGACCTCAAGCGTCTCGGCTTCTGAAGGAGAGCACACATGTCCACCATGATCCAGCGCAGCAAGGCCACCAACGAGTTCATCAAGGGCGGCACCGAAGGCGGGACCTGCTTCACCATCTCACCTCGCCGGCTCGAAGACGCCCTGCGCAGGGGAATCCTCACCGACGTGTTCCCGAACTGGAAGCTCGGCCCGTCGCAGCAGATCGAGAAGCTCGGCTTCGGGCTGAGCGGCCTGACCGTCTTCATCGGTGACAAGGCCCCGCCGAAGACGAAGCTCTTCAACGTCAAGCTCAACAACCGCATCGTCGGTGCCATCTACGGCGATGCTCCGCCCGACAAGGACGGACAGTTCCAGTATCGCCCGAAGGGCTCGAAGCTGGCGGGTGACATCTTCCCCACGATCACGAAGTGCGTGAAGAGCCTTGGCAACGGCGTCGACATCGTGAGGGTGTAAACATGGCATCAACCATCTTCATCCTCCGTTCGAAGAACCTCTCTGCCGGCCACGCGTTCGAGCTCGAGCAGCGGAAGGCGCTTGCCGAGTACGGTGCTGATGCACGCTGCGGAACGATCGCTCGCAAGAGCGCCTACGAGGTGCTCACGAAGAACATCCTCTCTCCTGAGGCAGCAACCTCCTTTGCAAAGGAGGTTCTCAACGGCGGTGAAACGCACCAGCACATCAACACTGAGGATGGGCCGTGCGGCGTCATCCGCATCGGTCGACTCGAATGGCTTATCTTTGGGAGGGCGCGCGCATGAAAGAGCTGATCTTGACGCTGATTTTTCTGGGTCCAGCGGTTCTGTCGCTAGGGCTGTGGTTCACACGCTGCAAGATCGTGGAGCTGCGGGCGCAGGCACCAAACGATCTGCAGAAGAAGCTCGCAGAGCTCCTCTCGCTGGCGTTCCTGCTCAACACTGCAGCTGTGCTGCTGTCGATCATGATCTTCCTGGCCGCCTTCAACAACTGGTGGGCGAAATGATCCACCACAGCCGTCGCATCTACCCGAACGGTTCCATCCAGGACAACGGCGTCACGTCTGAGTACATTGCTCAGCATATCTGGTACAACCAGACCTTTCGTCCCGGCACAGTGCTGATCGTCGATGGCCACCAGGTCTCTGACGGTTGCGGGACCGTGGACAAGGAGCTGATCGCCAAGCACATCGCCGAGGTGAAGGCCGGAACCAACAAGCCGACGCGTGACACGCAACCCTACTCGTAAGGAGACAACATGAAGAAGCTCGTCATCATCGCCGCCCTCGCCCTCAGCGCCTGCGCACCGCCGGAAACGGCAGGCACCAGCGCCCTCAGCCACGAGCGGCTGAACTTCCGCTACATGTACTCTGGAGACGTGCAGATGTTCTCAGTCACAGAGTTCACCAACTCGATCGGTGAGCATTGCACTGTTGCGGATGGTGGAAGCGGTGTGGCCATGTCGTGCTCACCGAAGGTCGTGGAGCAGGCGTCTGCCTTCGGCCACGTGAAGGAAGTTCCTGTGGCCGAGGCTGAGCAGTTCCTCTTGGAGTCCAGCAAGCCCTGAGCTTCAATTAGCTGAAGGTTGTAATCGGAACGACAACTTCCTTGTACAGCTGACCGACAACGTCGTTGGCTGATGGACCGTTGAACGTCATCTTGAACGTCATGTTGGTCGTCCAGTCAACGGCTGGGGTAGTGTAGACTGCCCTTGTTGTCACGCTGGCGTTCTCAACGATTGCCGTGAATGCGACCTTGCACGATGTTGCCGTGATGCGTGTAATCGTCGCCCTAACTTCCCAACCGCCGGCAGTACCATTGCCGGTGAAGTTGAGGTCACCAGAAACGTCCGCACCGTTGATGTAGAGGTTGATGTACTTGCCAGCGTTGGTGTTTGCCGACTGAGTGCCGTACACTGTAATCTCAACGCTCTGACCGTTTGCCGACAGGGTGTTTGCTGCAAACGTGTGTGAGAAGCGATCAGTCTGGCTGCCTGCAGTGTTGCCGCCAGAACCAGTGGTCGTTGCCGCCGTAGAAATAATCCTGACGTTCAGGCCTGATGGTGTCTGCCATGATGGAACGCCACTGCCGTTCGATGTGAGCACTTGACCGTTCGAGCCTGTGCCGCCGTTGACCTGCCATGCGCCAGCACCATCGATCTGAAGACGTGATGTGAGTGATCCGTTAACAGGTGATGTCTGAACGATAAATCTACCGCTCGTGCCAGAACCGGTCGTGCTGCCTGAACCAACGTTAAGCGTTAGATCACCACCAAATGTGCCGGAACCGGTAGTGATGGTGATCGGACCACCCTGTGGTGTGAACGTTGCGTTAGGTGATGAACCACCGGCGGTGATCGTGATTGTACCGCCAGAGCCGATGCTGCCGCTTGTGCAGATGAGCGAGATGTTGCCTGCGCTGACAGCGTTGGCTGGTGCTGGTGCTGTCAGCGTGATGCTACCGCATGTACCACTGTTCGTTGTACCACCAGTGATGGTCACGTTACCAGCGTTCGTTGCAAAGCCACCGGTAACGCTTGCGTTACCGCCAGTAATTGAGACATTGCCTGCGGTGCCTGTGCCTGAGCTGTTTACGATCTTAGCACCGCCGTTGATCGATATTGTACCACCGCTTGCAGCGCCACCAGAGTTCGTCGTAGTACCACCGGCAATTGAGACGTTGCCACCTGATCCAGATGATGCGCCCGACGCATTACCACCACGGAAGGTGATAGGAGATGCGCCAGCTGAGGCCGAATCTCCACCCTGAACTACAGGTGATGAGCTGCCTTGTGCGCCCATGATGATGGCTGATGAGCCACCAGTTGCTCCAATTGCGAGTGCCTTAGAACCAGACGTCCATGTAAGGTCAGTGCTGCCTGAAAGAACGCCGCCGGCGCCGAAGCCGACATACGTGTTTGTGAGAGTTGCAGATGCAGTTGGGTTCGACCAGGTTGGAGTGTTACCACCGCTTGACGTAAGCACCTGTCCGTTTGTGCCAGCGCTGCCCGCGAGAAGGATGCTACCCTGCTGGATGTTGAGAGCTCCGCTTGATGAGGTGTTGCCTGAAATTGTGACTGTAGTCGAGACGCTGCCAGTTCCTGGGAAGTTGACTGTAGAGTTGGAGGCAACTGACATTGCAATGTTGCCTGATGCGCCACCCGATCTAAGTGTGATGGTACCAGCCGATGAGCCCACGCCTGATGCGAGGATGAGGTTGCCGCCTGACGAGCCTGAACCAGCTGAACCTGCCACAACGTTGAGCGCACCACCAGGGTTGCCAGTCGTGCCAGTGCTGCCGATGATCGTGAGAGTTCTACCAGCGGCAGAGCTTGCTGTACCAGAGATGGTGCCACCAGTCGTCGACGTACCAACTGAGAGCGTTGTTGAGCCGGTGATCCATGAAAGACCAGCGTCAGCACCGAGGGCGCCAGAGTTGTTGTACTGAATCTGGGTGTTCGAGCCAGCAACAGTGGCACCACCAGTGCCAGTGAACTGAGTGAACACAAGAGAGGTAGACCCGATCGTGATTGGGTTGTTCGTTGTAAGAACCCAACCAGTGTCAGCGTTTGCAGTGCCCTCTTCAACGAAGCAGTAGGCACCGCCAGTTACTTCGTTTGATGGTGAGCCGTCAAAGTCTGCAGCGCGTGACCATGCGCCAGCCGATACGACGTAGATACCGTTCTCTGATCCTGTTGACTGGTTCTTGACAAGAACACGGTCGCCAGCGATAACGCTAACGCCGTCAATTGACTGAGTGTTCGAGAGAGTGATGTTGGTGGTGGTTGCTGCGCGTACTGAACCCTTAGGGTCAAGACCCGCAGCGATACCGTCAGCGTACTGCTTGGTGACAGCATGCAAAGCGTTCGTTGGATCGGCGCTCAGTGTGAGCTGACCGGTCATTGTGTCACCGGCCTTGTTCAATGGTGTGTATGCTAGAGCGCCAGTTACGTCACCAGACGTGAGCGTTACGTCGCCAGAACGGGTGTTGAAGCTTGAGACACCGCCGTTAACAGTGCCATCTTCTGCGATAAGCTGCCAGTCGGCGCCATCGTAGATGTGAAGACCAATCTGGTTGCCCTGGCTCGTGCTGCTGATGTAGAACAACTCACCAATGGATGCGTCTTCAGGGAAGTCTGCTCCTACCGCAACGGTAAGGTTGGAAATGTCTGAACCTTCAAGCAGATTGATGTTGTCAAAAAGCATTTTGGAGAGTCTCCTCGAATGTGGGCAGAGCAGGCGGTGTTTGATCTGATATGATGAAGCATTCGAGGATAGGAATGCTATGCACCTATTTACGGTACCGGCAGCAGCACGTGGTCTGGCCCAGGCCCTAGCCCCGGGGTCCGATAATATGTAAAATGGAAGCTTCCGAAGGTTTTTGTGTACTTTCCGAAGGTTCATGATAGAATGGCCCTACCTTCTAGCACCGATGAGGAATCTCCAGATGAGCAAGGTCGCAACCCTCTCCTTCGACAACAACGCCGGCAAGTGGCAGGCCAAGTTCCTTGGCAAGGTGCTGGCGCAGTCTCCCTCGAAGGACTACGTCTGCATTCGAATCCGCGAGGGCCACTGCCGTCGTGCCAAGCAGATGGGTGTCACCGATGTTCAGGAGGTCGGTGGTGCGGTCGAAACGAGCACCCTCTCGCCGATCGTCCAGCACATCGACAAGTTCGGCATCAACGAGCGCTTCGACTTCCTCACCGACTTCGTCTACATGGTCGAGGACGGCACTGCCCCCTCGCTGCTCGTCACTGGTGAAGGCGGTCTCGGCAAGACCTTCACGGTGAACAAGGCGATGCGCAAGGCCGGCCGCGAGATGATCGACCTCGAATCCCTGGCTGAAGGTGCGACCATCGACGACAAGCGATTCTACACGGTCGTCAAGGGCTACTCCACTGCCAAGGGCCTCTACCGCACGCTCTACGAGAACCGCAACCGCATCATCATCTTCGACGACTGCGACACGGTCCTCCGTGATCCGGTGGCGCTGAACCTCCTGAAGGGCGCCCTCGACTCCTACGACAAGCGGCAAATTTCCTGGAACGCCGAGTCCTTCGGCGACGATGACCTGCCACGAAGCTTCGAGTTCAAGGGCGGCGTCATCTTCATCTCGAACCTTCCGCTCTTCAAGGTGGACCAGGCGGTCCGCTCTCGCGCCTTCGTGATCGACCTCTCGATGACGACGCAGCAGAAGATCGACCGCATGGAAACGCTCGTCAAGTCCGACGAGTTCCTGCCCGACTACAGCATGAAGGTCAAGCGTCTGGCCCTGGACTTCCTCGAGAAGTTCCAGACGCAGGCCAAGGAGCTCTCGCTCCGCACGCTGATCCAGGTCGTGAAGGTGGCTGGACGTGGCGACAACTGGGAGCGCCGTGCCGAATACCTGCTCACGAGCGGCTAATCACGACGAACACACGGAGAAACACGATGACTACCAACGTTGAAGCTCTGCGGTTGTGGAACGAACACAACGATCGGATCAAGGCGATCAAGGCTGAACGCTCGCCCTTCGACAGCCAGGTTCGTGAGATCGCCCACTCGCAGATCAGGGTGGCGATGGAGCAGATCAAGGCGATGAACCTCGACCTGCGCTACAACTACGATGCGCTGCCCTACGATCTGCGTGATTACGTGCGGTTCGACTACTTCGAGTTCGACGAGTCGACTGGCACGCTCGAGATGTGGGAGCGTGGCACATGCGGTGACAGCGACTCCTGCCTCGGCACCTTCCGTTTCGACGAGCTCTTCATCGACGGTCGTGAAGGCGCCTACAAGCTCAAGATCATGGAGCGCATCGAGGCGCACACAGAGCAGCGGCGGCAGGAAAAGCGAGCCGACCTGCAGAAGCAGATCGACGCCAACACTGCAAACGGTCAGCGCCTTCGTGACCAGCTGGCGGCGGTATGATCGGCGTCAACTTCACCCGCAAGGTCGTGCTCACGCTGTCGGTCGATCAGTGGCACCTGGTCGGCGATGACATGACGAAGAACATGACGGCGCTGTCGCTGAACACGCGCCTCGGCGACTTCATCAACAACAACGCGTCTGAGCACCGCACCCGGCAGGAGATGACGTGGCTGCTGAACGCCTCGTGCAACTTCATCACGCCGAAGACGTGGGACACGCTCGACGAAGTTCTGCGGACGGTCTACCAGGAGGCAGCATGATCAAGGTCAGCGACAAGAACGGCGACTTTCTGATCCAGACGCTGCGCACCCTCAGCAACGAGGCAGCTCGCACCGAGCTGAAGGTGCAGGCGCAGCAGGCCATCTCGATGCTCAACATCTCGAAGCTGGCGACGGAGAATCCACGGTACCAGCACGACTGCATGGGCTGTACCTTCCTCGGGCGCTTCGTGTGCCAGGACGAGGAGGTCGACCTCTACCACTGCTACCAGCTGGCCGACCACCCGACGGTGATCGCACGGTATGGTGATGAAGGCGCGCAGTACACGAGCGGCCGTCGGATTCCAGACCCTCGATTGAAGGAGGCCAGCCGACGTGCCTCACTTCTCGGGTTGGTGATCTGACATGCAGCTCACACAGAAGCAGATCGCCAAGCTTTCAAGGGCCATGCGTGAAGCTACTCCGCTGCTGACGGATTACAGCGGCATTGCGAGGAACGCGGGCACGACGCCAGGCGAGATCAGACGAATTCAGCGCCAGCTTAACTCAGCCATCGAGATGCTGAATGAAGCTGAGGCGTCAACAGGACAACGAGTCTAGGAGAACATGATGCAGAACACCATTCCATTTCGTTCACAGCAGTCTGCGCAGCTGAAGGCTGACGAAGCTCGCTTCGAAGCCGGCACGCTGGACGTCGAAACGTTCGTCGAGCGGAACTTCGACGCCCTGTTCGAACGGCACGTCAGTCACATGCCGTACGGAACCGCCAAGGCGCGCGACGGTGACCCGATGGAGTGGCTGATCGATCACTACAGTGGCGTCGTGAACGACGTGCAGTCGCTGGCCGACGCCCTTCACGATCGCCAGAAGGAGAGCGGGCTGTGAGCACCGTTCCATCGACAGCCCTGGCTCTGCTGCGCTTCATCGAGGAACACAACACGATGGCCCGGCTCTTCAACTGCCAGGAGATCGATCCGAACGCTCTCACGCGCAACGATCGAATCCAGCTGAAGGAAAAGCTGGAGTGTGAGCTCTCGCCTGAAAACCTCACCTGTGATGGTGAGCTCAGCAACGCCGAAGTTCGTGTGAAGAGCATCTACCTCAACAGGGTCAGCGATGAGCTGGCAAAGGTGGCAGCATGATGAAGTTTCTGAATTGGTTTCGTCGCAAGCCGAAGCTCCCGCAGGTCTACCTTCTCATGATCGAGATGGCAAGCGGTGAGGTCAAGCTCGCAAAGCTCAACCGCACCAGCGGCGTTGACAAGCTCGTCATCGCTACTGAGGAGAACAAGTACCTGCTCTACCGTGTGGGCGCTGAGCTGATGGCCGATGGCCTGATCGTCGGCTACCAGGTTCTCTGTACGTCTGGTCCTCCGATCAAGTCGTACGACAGCCTGGACGAGGCACCTGAAGCTGTTCCAGCGGAGAGAATCGCATGAACAAGGCCAACTGCTACGCGTGCATTCACCGCCGCAACGTTCCAGGTGATGCGCACTCTGCATGCGCCCACCCCGCAACCGGAACCTCTGGTGACATGTTCGACGGCATCGTGGCCCTGCTGGATGGGCGTGCCGTGAAGGCGGCAAGGCAGCTGAACATCATCGCCAACCCGCACGGCGTCCGCAGCGGCTGGTTCAACTGGCCAGGAAACTTTGACCCGACATGGTTGGAGAACTGTGAAGGCTTCACCACGAAGGAGCAGCCGAAATGAGCTACATCCGCTGCAGCACAAACCTACGCCTCCGTAAAGGTGAACGGAAGGATGATGAGTTCTCGCTGACCTACGCCTATGGGAATGGGCGGCACGTCTGCATCTCCAATGGCTGGCGGCGGACGCTTGAACTTCTCACGAAGAACGTCGGGAAGAAGCGAGCTGAACAGCTGATGGCGGTCATGCCGTTCGACCCGGAAGTTCACCTGACCGACGCTGAGATGCGGTACATGTGTCAGTCGTACCTGTCACGCGATCCGTATTTCAAGAAGCTCGGCATCAAGCCGCCAACCCCTGCTCCGTATCGCCTCAGGCCAGGCGAGAAGAAAGAGCTGGACAAGCTCTTCAAACCACGCAAGCGGAAGATGAGCAAGACGGCGGCGGCTGAAATGTTCAATGGCCTGCGACGCAAGGCGCTGACGAAGCGCATCAACGCCATGAAGGCCGAAACGGCGCTTCTCGAGAAGGAGCTGCAGAAGTATGTTTGATGAGGACTACGACGATCGTCCATCCCGCTGGCACCTTTCAAAGCGGAAGCTTGGGAAGATTCTAGCCGTTGGTTCGACCGAGGCTGGTCACATTCCAAACAAGGCCGAACGTCGACTGCTCACACAGATGATGCAGAAGAGCGGTCAGACGGAGGAGCAAGTTCGAGCGAGCAAGTCGAACCGTCAGAAGTTGGCTGCCGCAGCGAAGTCCATGAGCGCCCCGATTCCAGGGAAACGGCGTGCCTACGAGCTCAAGCAGGAGAAGCGGCGAATTGCCTATGAGCTCGGGCTGCAGCCATACGACGACATGGTTCGGAAGATCGCCGAGAAGATCGTCGCCCTTGGGGACTACTCGTATCACAGCAAGTGGCGCCTGCGCAGCACCCTGATCGAGGAAGCCAAGAAGACCTTGGGGTTGGTGACCACCAGTTAACATAATGTCTGGTGTACTTGACCTGTGGTCCGTGATACAATGGCCGCATGAAGAAGCCATTGCCCACGCCAGCTGAACGTTTGGCCCGCTTGAAACGGCTCCGTGAGATTGGAGCCCCAAAGTGGATCATCAAATCGGAACAGGTGGCGTTGGTGCTGAACCGCAAGGGACGAAAGCACGTCGGCATTGGTAAGAAGTCGAGCAAGCTGCAAGGCGAGCTCTACGTGAAGTACGTACAACCTCTGATGGGAGAAGAATGATGGCACCTCGCAAGCCCAAGGCACCGCCGGTTCCGCTGACGGATGAGCAGCTGATCGAGAAGGCTCGCGCCGACTTCTACAGCTTCTCGGCAATTTCGGCCTCAGCCATCGCAACTCCTGATCGCACGTTCACCATCGGCCAAAGCGTCCAGGTTGGAAACCTCGACAAGTGCGTCGTCCACGAGGTGCTCGAGGGCGGTAAGGCCCTCCTCATCAAGCATGAGCCGCTGAAGAAGCCACGCTCTGCCTACTCTGCCCCTGAGGCGGAACAGCCGCACACCTTCGGAATCTGGTGGTGGTACGAGGCGGTTTCTGAGTGCGATGACTCTGCACCTATTCTCACTCGCCCTGATTGGCGTGGCTCCGTGACGAGCTGCTCGTTCGACTCCATCATCCACATGTACGGCAACGACGGCCTCGTCTGCAACCCCGAGTACCAGCGTGGCTACGTCTGGACGCAGGCTGATCGTGAGCGCCTGCTCGAGTCGATCTTCAACCGCACGACGATCGGTGGGTTCATCTTCGTCCGCAACCATGGATACCTTCACAAGAACGACGAGACGCTCGTCGAGTACAAGACCCTGCAGGGCGACACAATCTTCATCCCGAAGAAGGACAACTACGCCATCGAGATCATCGACGGCCAGCAGCGCCTCACCTCGCTGATCTCGTACGTCACCAACCAGTGGGCGTACAAGGGCCGCAAGTTCTCGCAGCTCAACTGGAAGGACCAGCACGCCATCACCGGCATGATGTGCTCCTATCGCATGATCGAGGAGGAGAACGTGAACCGTACCGAGATGCTCGAGCTCTTCCTCAACGTCAACGCTGGCGTGCCGCAGGATGAGTCGCACCTCGACGGCATCCGTGCAAAGCTGAAGGCCGCCAAGGAATGAAGCGGCTCTATCGACTTCAAGACACCACGACCGCCGACCTTCCACTAGTTGGAGGGAAGGCGGTTTCGCTTGGAGAGTTGATACGTGCCGGCTTCCCTGTTCCAGAGGGGTTCGTCATCAGCACACAAATGATGGGTGATCTCGATATGGAGCTGACGCGTGCATTCCAGCTTCTCAATGCTGATGGCGCTACGCTGTTTGCTGTTCGATCTTCTGCAAACGTAGAAGATACCACGACAGCGAGCTGCGCCGGAATGCATGATACGTTCCTGAACGTGCCTGGCTTTCGTGTTGAAGAGTTCATCGTTCAGTGCGTTGCGAGCCTGCTGTCACCACGTGCCGTCAAGTACCGCATGGAATCGAACCTTGCTGGAGCCCAGATGGGCGTCATCGTGCAGCTGATGGTAAATGCCAAGGCTGGAGGTGTGATGATGACCTGCGACCCGCTCAGCGGCGATACATCCAAGATCATGATCGAGGCGGTGCTAGGCTCAGGTGCCGGGCTTGTGAGCGGCGAGGTCACACCTGATCAGTTCGTCGTTGGAAAGACTGACGACACGATCTCAGAGACCATTGCCGAATGTGATGGAAATCCAAGCATCACGATCGCACAGGTGCAGCAGCTGAAGTCGTATGCGCTAAAGATCGAGCGCCACTTTGGGTGCACGCAAGAAATCGAGTGGGCGATAGACCCGCGCGGGAACATCGCCATCCTTCAAAGCCGACCGATAGCAAATTGAGAGGTCTACGATGTTCGAACTCAACCGCAAGATGAAGGTGTTCTCCAAGCTCTACGTCGGCATGAAGAAGCAGGGCCGCAACGAGGAACTACTTGGCTTCGCCACACCGTACGAGGACAACGCTGCAGGCCGTAAGCGGCAGGAAACCGTGGACACATGGTCTGCAGGTTACTATTACGGCAATGGCAACAAGCCGAAGCCGATTACCAAGATTGTCGACAACGTTCCACGCACAGGCTTCAAGATCACCGACGACGTCAAGCGTGTCTATTGGGGCGGTGGCAACGTCGTTTTCAGGGTGTGGGACCCGTACGGGTACGAGCTGGAAATCCAGTCGCAGAACCTGATGGCGCTGCTGCTCTCATGCGGCATCAATGCCGGTGGCGAGATTCCTGGTAGCTGCGTGTGGGGTCGTGATGGTTCCACAAACGTGCTGCTCCATGAATCGAGCGAGGAGTACAAGAACGCAATCCAGGCCGCCGAGACTCTCAAGAAGCCGAAGATGGGCAAAGGCGAGATCGGCAAGGAATACCTGCTTCTCGACGGCACCTCTGCCTTCTATCTCGGCAAGCGGTGGGTGGTTGCTGACAACTACGACAATGCTGAAGAGCGGCCTGTCGTCAGCGTCGGTGGTACGCTTGTTGACGGTGAAGCCTCGGCTCGGCGCATCCTCGAACCTGAAATCTTCGATGCCGTGTACTGCGCAGAGACGAAGACGGCAACCTTCTACAAGAAGGCGCCGCTCATTTCTCCGACCGGCAAGAGCATCACCTCACGCCAGGCCGAAGCGGCGTTCAATGGCGATCTGCGCTACGCATCCTCGTCAAAGTCTGGTCAGATTCGCCTCGTCACTGAAGAAGAGCCGAAGAACATGCGCTATGCGCTTCGTGCCCTCACCGATGCGGAGTTCGAGAAGCAGTTGAAAGATGTCGAGCGTATGGCAAGCCACTTCCGCAGCGAGGTGTCGAAGTCGGCTGGGCAGATGCACTTCTTCAACAGCTGGCCCGATTACATCGTGTACACGTCTGGCGGGAAGCTGTTCGCTCAGCACTTCGACAACCACACACGAGTGTCATCAAACGAAAGCATAACTCGCAGCTACCTCGGTTCGCTGGTGCTTGGCACCGACAGGTTCTGTATCTACAGCGGAAGAAATTCATGGTTTGCTTCCGATCGTGCCCGCTACGGGTCTGTGGCAAGAGCTGAAGCGCTCGAGCTGCCGCAGTTCAGGACCGTCGACGAGGTGCTGGCGTGGTGCAACCTGAGCAGGTCGCTTGGCACGCTGATGAAGGTGACCATCACCTGCGATTGAGTTTACTGGGTCGTCAACGATAGATACAATTGTTCTTCATCAACCAAAGAAGGCATCATCTGGTGCTGGAGGAAATTCAATGAGCAACAACGTCCGTGTTCAGGCCCGCCGCAAGGGCGCCCTTCTTCGCCGTGAAAAGAACGTAGCCGATTACGGCACGCTCGTGGCAACCACGAAAGACCCCGACCAGAAGCAGGGCTATGAGCGCAAGCTCGAGCTCGCCCAGGAAGACGTCGCTAACCTCAAGAAGAAGCTTGGCAGCTACGCCACTGCCTAACATGTTCACAGACGAACACCTCAAGCTCGTTCACAAGCGCTGCTCGCATCACCGTGAAGCAGTGCTTAGTAGCGAGCTGTGTGGGTGCTTTAGCTGTGGGCAGCGCATCAGGCCCGTCCGCTTTCTTTCATGGACGGACAACAAGCAGACGGCGTTCTGTCCATACTGCGGCATCGACGCAGTTCTACCTGACAACGATCCTGCGTTTGTGTTGAACGCAGAACTTCTCGAGGCCATGCGAGTTCGCTGGTTCAACTATCCATGACAAGAGACGAGGCATTCGCAATCCTTGAGCTTGCTCCAGGCGCATCGAACGATGACGCCAAAAAGCAGTACCGTCGTCTTGCCATGAAGTACCACCCAGACCGAAACAAGGAAGAGGGCGCAGAGGCAAAGTTCAAGGAGATCAAAGAGGCCTACGAGCTCATCGAGAGCGGCAAGGCAAGCAATGCACCTCCAGGTGCAGGCCCAGGCCGCAGCCAACAGCGCCACTGGTCTGAGGGCATGGACCCAACCGATGCGTCAGACCTCGAAGAGTTCTTGAGGCGGCACTTCCGCAATGGGCGTGGTCCAGGCCCTGACAATCGCCCAAAGCCTGAGGGAAACAGCGAGGAGTACAGCAACAGCTGGGGCGCCTCAGGTCCTGGCGCCAAGAACCACGAGTACAACAAGTTCCAGAACATCATCCACACGATGGCCATCTCGCTCGAAGAGGCGTTCGCCGGCTGCGTGCGTAACATCAGCATCCCAGACCCGGGCTCGATCTCTGGTCGGCCAATGCAGGTGAAGATTCCGCCAGGCATCAGCCATGGTGGCCTCGCTCAGAAGTTCGAGGCGTCAAACGCAACTGTTCGTGTTCACGTCAGCATCATGACCGAGTATGATGTGCAGTACGGCACATCGGATTATCCAGGTGGAACCATCCTGAAGAACGTGATCGTGTCCGCACTGACGATGATCAGCGGCGGCTTCATCGAGGTGAAGACCATCGACGGTTCTGTTCTCAACGTTCGCGTGCCATCTGGCCTTGGAACTGGGCAGCTGCTCAAGCTGAAGGACAAGGGATACTGGACTGACTCGCGCGCCATCAAGCGTGGCGACTGCCTGCTTCGAGTGTTCCCAGAGGTGAAGGCACTCAACCAATACACAACTGAAGAGCTCAAGCTCTTCAAGACCGCACTTGATGAACAGCTTGCTGGAGCGGAGAAGAATGACGCTGCTTGAGATGGACTACGCTGGGCTCCGCACCGTCATCTCTGGCGGCCAGGACGGTGTGGACCGTGGAGCGCTTGAGGCCGCTCGTGCAATGAACGTTCAGACTGGTGGGTGGGCTCCGCGCGGGTGGAGAACGACTCGTGGCTCAGACCATCTGCTTCGTGATAAGTTCAGGTTGCAGGAACACCCATCACGTGACTATCCGCCAAGGACAGACGCAAACGTCAAGGCGGCCGATGCAACGCTGATCATCGCCTCATCTGTCAGCTCGCCTGGAACGGCGCTCACGCTTCGCTTCATTGCTGAGCGTAAGAAACCGTTTCACGTGATCAAGGTTTCTCAGGAGAGAACCATCGATGTTAGCGCAGTCATCGACGCTGCCACCGATTGGTTGATCGAGAACTGTGTGACCACACTGAACGTGGCAGGCAATCACCTTCAACCTGAATATCACTGTTCAATCACGATCAAGATCATAACCGGCATCCTGACAAACCTGAAGGCACGCGGTTTACTCCAGGTCAAAACGGAGGTAGAATAGTCGCATGAATACCATCAAGATCAAAGACGGCACGTGGCACTACTGGTGCGCAAGCACGTTCGGTGGATTCCATCGCCGCCACAGCAACCAAGACATCTGCACGTACTCGCGCGCCGTTATGTGGGGTGCGTTCCTAACGTTTCTCCTTGGCTGCGTTGCAGTCGCTGCGTTCTTCTTCCTCGTAGTTCTGCCTTTCAACACGCTGTTCGACATCCTTTTTGGGTGGAGCTTCGGTGGTGTGAAGACATACAACCTCGGCGTCATGATCTTCTGGGTAGAGGTCATCGTTGGTGCCGTCATTGGCATCGCCTGCTTCGTCGAACATGTGAAGCAAAAGCGACGCGAGCGTGCATATGCAATTGAAGAGGGATTGATCCCTCGCCCACCTCCACCGCCTCCATCATTCATCGTTGAATGGTACAAGTCCTGGAAGGGCAAGTACTGCGCCAAGGTGGAGATCGTCTGATGTTTGCTGATGGAACTCCCGTGATGTTCAGGAGCCGCAATGGCTCAATGGGAACCATCATCAAGCCGAACCACTACGGCGGCTACTACGTTCGCTGGAACTACGGAAAGGACGTGAAGGGCGAGGCGATGGGTGAAACCAGCAGCTGCCGTCCTGAAGAGCTGATCGCCATTGACACCAAGCTCTATGCTGAGTACGTCGCCTGCCGTGGATTCTCTGAAGAGCAAAATCCCATCAGGGAGAAGATTCTCAACAGAGCGCTGGAGGGTCGGAGGTATCTGTGAGCTGGGCCGCCAAGTACATTGAGCAGCTGAAGAATGGGAAGGACGTAACGTTCCGCCCACGCGGCAACTCAATGCGGCCCCACATCGAGAGCGGCAATCAGGTCACACTCCATCCGATTGGTGTGGACCTCCCCGTCAAGGGTGACATCGTCCTAGCAAAGGTTGGCGGCAATGTGTACCTACATTTTGTTTCTGCTGTTGGCGCAGACGGTCGATACCAGATCGCCAACGCCAGCGGCTTCATCAACGGTTGGACCACGCTGAAGAACGTGTATGGGCGCGTAGCGCTCGTTGTTCATGATTAGGAGATGCTAATGATTAAGATTCTATCTGCTGTTGCCGTCGCATCGTTCATCGCTGCCATCATGCTGACAGGATGCGGTGAGATCACAAACGCATCTCAGTACGAGTACAAGCAGGAAACAAAGACCGAGATCATCGCCGAAGTCGGCGAGTGCGTCGGTTCCGGCTACAGCGGCTGGAGCGGCTCAAACCCTGGCACAGCGATGGTGAAGATGGAGTCTGGCGAGTTCATGCACGTCCGTTGTCCGATCATGGTCGGCATGCCGATCAAGTTCAAGAGGACCGTGAAGTACTTCAACGGTGTCGTCGACCGTGAGTTTGACTGGGAACGGGCGTACTGAAGCCGATCACAACCGAACGTCAACCTGCAGACGTAAATAGAACATCACATAAGAAAGAGCTCTAAGGAGCCGCATGGAATACGAATATCTTGACCTCCTCTCCGAAGTCCTCGAGACCGGAGAGAAGAAGATCGATCGCACCGGAGTTGGCACTCTCTCAGTGTTCGGGCGAACGATCCGCCACCACCTCTCGAATGGCTTTCCTCTAATCACCTCCAAGAAGGTGGCATGGAAGCCTGTAGTTGGTGAGCTGCTGTGGTTCATCGAGGGCGGCTCAGATGAGCGTCGCTTGGCCGAGATCACCTACGGTACTCGTGATCCAGCTCGCACGACCATCTGGACAGCAAACGCAAATGCGGACTACTGGAAGCCAAAGGCTCAGTTCGAGGGAGACCTTGGACGCGTCTACGGCGTGCAGTGGCGTCATTGGAGAAAGGCAACTCCTGACATCACGAACGTTACAGAGATTGATCAGCTTGCAAACGTCGTGAAGTCGCTGAAGACCAACCCGGCAGATCGCCGCATGGTTCTTACGGCATTCAATGCTGGTGAGATGGACCAGATGGCGCTGCCGCCATGTCACATGTTCGCTCAGTTCCACGTCTCGCAGGAGAAGAAGGAACTGAACTGTGTCGTGTACATCCGTTCGAACGACCTCTTCCTCGGCCTGCCGTTCAACATGGCGTCGTACGCTCTGTTCGTGCACCTGCTTGCGCAGGTAACTGGCTACAACCCAGGAGAGCTCATCATCAACATCGGTGATGCGCATATCTACCTGAACCATATCGACCAGGTAAAGGAGCAGCTGACGCGTGAACCGTATCCACTGCCAACGCTGAGCCTGAATCCAGATGTCAAGGACATCGACGGCTTCACAATGTCGGACATCGCCCTGAACGGCTACATGTCATACGACTCAATCAAGGCAGAGATGGCGGTATGAGGTGTACCTGGCTTCAATGTCAGAGCGATGCAGCCCATGAAATACGTGCGCTTGCGTCGAACGCATACCTTGGGAGTAACTGCGACGAGCACATCCCAAAGAAGCCGCTAGTTGTAAAAGACTACATCATCAAGCCACTGTCAGAAGCAGAGCAGGCACCATGAGCCTCTACCAGAAGATACGTTGCAACGGTTGTCAGAACTACGAGGAGTTTCCTATGGGCGAGTCCCTTACGGAGCTTCTCAAGAAGTATGGCTGGTTGACTGGTGCCATCTCTAAGTGGAATGGCCAGCGTGTAGACTTCTGTGCCGAATGCCTCGAGAAGGGAAACCATCTGAAGGAAGTGCAGGTGAAGTCATGACGAAGCTCTGGTACATGCTCTACATCCGCTGGCTTGCACTTCAGTGGATGTTCCAGCTCAACCTCGGAGATCGCGTGATCTACCGTGGTGCCGAGTGGTACATCATCAATGGTGTGAGCGGATGGTCTATCGTTCGTGGCGAGGGTGAAACCTTGGAGCGCATTGATTGGCTCAAGAACGAAGACCTAAAGAAGGTTCGCTCGTTTAGAAACTACTACGGTTCGTACAGGAGCGGAGTGATGTTCTACACAACATCATGGCTCAGCATTTGGTGCAATGAGGGCATCAAACCGTGGATTCGTGCTCTGAACATCTGGCCGAGGAAGAACGCATGACAATGTCTAACAACGGACTCACGAAGCTCATGGAAGAATGCGGTGAACTCACCGCAATCGCTGCTAAGAAGGTGGCGTTCATGAACACTGACGTTCACCCAGATGGTGCAGGCTCTATGAAGCTTCGACTTGAAGAAGAGCTTGCTGATGTCCTCGCAATTTCAACTTTCGTTGCTGACGTGTGGGACCTCGACGAAGAGGCCATCATGAAGCGAGCTGAAAAGAAGCGTGCTCTGTTTTACAAGTGGCATGCCGATCCGAACGTGTGATGGAGAAGAATATGGACGAACTAAACGAATACTACGCTAACGACCAGCTTTCTGAGCAGCTGCTGAGGTCTATCCCGCAGAAGGTGCTTGAGTGGCTTCGCACTATGGAAAAGCGCCTCAATATCACGCTTTTCCACCAGACCGATAAGGACATCAGTTATGATGGGAACCGTATTCGACTGTCTGTAATCGGTTTTTCGGCTGGCTCTCCAGGCATTCTCACCTTCGGTGTAGAGAGTGAACCGGACTTCGTGAAGTTCTGGTGGGATGAGGGCTTCAGCAACTTCCGCACATCTGATCTGGCCCTTGTCAACGCCGCCACCGACCTTGGCAGCTTCGTTGAAGCTGAGAAGAAGTTCTATGATGAGCTAGCGCTCGTTGAGCGTGAGCTTGACTACAAGCACGGGTCAAAGTTCGTGAATGGAGATGCTCATGCCGACGCAGTCATCAGCAAGCTCCGTGCTGAGCGTGGGCTCGAGCTGTATGACACTGCTGGTGGTAGGCTACAGCGCACCATCCAACAGCTAGAGCGCAATGAGTGAGATTTTCCGCCACGTTCGCCCTCACTGGTACGACTACAAAAGTCATCGACTAATCCCTCAAGTGAGGGGCGGTATTTCCTTTCTGCTTCGGCCCAGCGCCGAGCGGACCTATGATTTTTGGATCTACATATGCCCAGAAGACATTGAGTTCTCTTCAAAGCAGGCGGTCAAATCACTGCGTGATAGCGCAGCCCGTGGGACCGTGCCGTTTGGCCATGTCGTGCTTACTGATGAACCGATCGTGGACGTTCTCACTCGCTTTGTGATCAATGAAGAGATGGCGCTTCCATCAGACGCGAGCAAGCAGCTCCTGTCGATTACAACCATCAACGACTACGCCAGCAAGAAGCTGAAGCAATCTGAGCAACGAGCAAGAGAATCTAAGAATGCCTATTCTGACTGAAGAAAAGCGGATCAAGCTTCTTGGTGGCCTGTATGGGGCTCTCGTCGGCGATGCCGTCGGCGTTCCGTACGAGTTCAACCACCCGAACAGGCTTCCGCCGTTCGATCAGCTTGATATGATTCCACCAAAGGGATTCAACAGGACGTGGCCGAACATCCAGATCGGAACGTACTCTGACGATGGTGCGCAGCTCTTGTGTCACCTCGAGGTGCAGCTCAACAAGGGAACAGCTGGAGACCTACTCGCTTCGCTGAAGCGCTGGGCCCATGAGGGCTACATGTCGGTCGACAACAATACCTTCGACATAGGCAACCAAACCAGCATGGCCCTCCATGGAATGGCGACTCGTGAAGAGCTCATGATGCGCGAGATGTCAGGCAACGGCTCTCTCATGCGCTGCCTGCCGGCTGCCCTTACGGCTCGTATTGACGTTGAAGCATTCATGAATGGGTACGAACAGTCGCAGCCGACCCACCCAAGCTATCTTTGCTCACTGACATGCGGCGTCTACGCTGTCACCGCCTACTACCTGCTCAACTACATTGGCGACATTGATATCGCAGTAAAGCGGGCCTTCAGTGTGGTCAGGAACAACAGCATGATCAAGCTTGGCGATGCTGAATTGGCTGAGCTTGACTTCATCGAGAAAGCGCAGGCAAATGAACCGACCGGAAGCGGCTACGTTGTGAACAGCTTCTGGAGCGCCATCTATTCCGTGCGCATCAGCAAGACGTACGAGGAGACGATCAAGAACGCAATCGCTTTAGGCTGCGATACTGACACAACTGCCTGCATCGCCGGCGGTTTGGCTGGTCTCATTCACGGTGTTGATGGAATTCCAAACGAATGGTTGCAGCGGCTTCGTGGTAGAGAGAACATCGAGCCGCTTGCAAGGAGAATGATCAATGAAGCTCGTTAAGTTTGGTGACATGCTGACGGCAGAAGCCGGCCTCATTGTCCATGGCTGCAACGCACAGGGCGTGATGGGCAGCGGTGTTGCTCTTGCCGTCAAGAACAAATATCCTGGCGCATTCCACGATTATCAAGCAGTTGTGCTTGAGACACCGCACGAAGAGCGGCTCGGCAAGATCATCGTGCACGAGGTAAAGTGGAACCTCTACATCATCAACGCCATCACGCAAGACAACTTCGGAAGGACCGAAGGCACACGCTACGTCAACTACAAGGCAGTGCACAAGTGCTTCACTCAGATCGCCGAGCTGTCCCGTTCTTCGAATCTGCAGGTGCACTACCCGCTCATCGGCGCTGGCCTTGGTGGTGGAGACTGGGCAGTCATCTCTGACATCATTGACTCAGCCTTCGAGAACTACCAAGACGTAACGAGAACGCTCTGGCTTCTTGAGTAAAGGTAGGTTGCTGTGCCTATAGATACGGCATGGCACCAAAAAGAAAAACAGGCTACTACGATAGCCGTGCCGATGACATTCGATTTGGAAGAATCCTAGATGCGTGCTGGTCTTATCTAAGAGAGCACGATGGGCGGATGGACGAGCATGTCGTTCTCAACACGTACGCCCGCATCATTGGCACCCTCCTCTATGAGATGACACCGCTCCATTCAGGGCTCATTAGCGCTGAGTGTGTGCAGCTGCGCATCAAGAATGGGCATTCTAAGAAGACGAACGAGCACTTTATGGGCCGCCAGAAAGGTGGAGACGAATGCCTGAAGCACGTGTCTTCTACCATGTCAGTCGACCCAGTGGCCATCAAGGCCATCGTAGACGAATACCGTCAGGTTCACTATACCTCGGCGGAAGAGAACACCAAGCTCAAGTACACGATAGACAGCATCCCCGGCCTAGAAGATGACTGGAAATTAGCTTACAGGACCGTTGGAATCCGGCTGGGCACCTACGTGCCGAATCTACGTGCCCACAAGTACGATTTGAACACCTTCCGACTCCCCTAGGGCATAAATACGTAGGCCCTATTTGTTTAGGACAGGAGAAAATGGCCAACCAGGATTATAGTGGCGATCACCACCAGCCTCGCAAGATCGACAAGAAGAAGCACCGCTCACGCGGTTTCTCAGAAGATGCACGTGACAGCCGTAACGCACGCATCAATTTCAAGCGCTACATGCAGGAGCTGGAAGAAGAGCTGCTAGACGAAGAGCTGGACGATCTAGACGACCAGGTCTGAATTCATTTGGCATTTTCTCATCCGTGAGCTCTTAGGCGCTCACGCATACTTTATTGGAGCGGATAATGAAGCTGCTTGGACATGACATCGTAACGACGGCCGACCTCGAAGCACTCAAGAATGAGGTCATCGGCGAGCTCAAGGAAAAAGTTAAGGCCGCTGAAAAGCGCCTCGGCTCAGCAGAGCTTAAGCATAAGCTCCACCTTAGCTCTTCAACGATCGCCGTTATCGTTTCGGTAATCGCCCTTGTGGTAGCAATTCTGAAGTAAGAAACCACAATGACGAAGAAGCGCTACGACTTCATCACGGGCCTCGAAGCAGATAAGAAGGCACCGCCTAAAAAGAAGTACCAAGTGTACGAGGCGGAGCTTGGCATCGGACGTGCCACGTGCGTAATTCCTGCAGAGAAGGCCGCTGACTTTGAAGCTTCAGCTGAAGAGAAGCAGCCTTCAACCAAGGCTCAACTCGCTGAGATTGTTGCCGTCTTCGGAGGCACAATCGAATGAGCCAGGTAATTCTCCAACTCTGGTCTAACAACGCTATCTCCCTGCTGCAGAACAGCATTGGAGCAAGCGATACAACGCTTACAGTTCAGCCCGGCCTTGGCGCAAAGTTCCCGCAGCCAACAAACCCAGGCGAGTTCTTCCTCATCACTCTTGAAGATGTCAACGCTCCAGTAGCGCGTGAAATCATCAAGGTAATGGGTCGCACTGGTGATACGTTCACCGGCCTCGTTCGCGCGCAAGAAGATACGACCGCATTGGCATGGCCAGCAGGCGATACGCTTGTTGACCATCGCATGACAGCAGCAACTGTTCACCAGTCATTCATCTACGGCGGTCAAGACGGTGGTTCAGTCAGCGCCCTCAACTCAATTGCTGGCAGCGGCATCTACGTCATTACAAGCCCAACGACGAGCGCAGTTCGTTCAATCGTTTCAAGCAACCCATTCATCAACGTTACGAACGGCGATGGCATTGCGGGCAATCCTACGATCTCACTTGATCTTGGAACTGCAAATCAGATTCTTGGAATGAATGCGGCCGGCAACGCTCTTGAGTACAAGAGCATTGTTGCTGGTTCAAACGTCTCAATCGTTCATGGTATCGGTTCTATCACCATCTCATCGTCTGGCGGTGGTGGTGGCAGCTCACTTGAACTGTACGCTGAGAACCCTGTTTCTCCATCTGCACCATCCGCAACTGGCGATAACGCTGTCGCCATCGGTCAGGCTTCTGCCGCACAGGCTCAGGATTCTATCGCACTCGGTCCGCAGTCGCTCACACGTCTTCGTGGACAGCAGGCGTGGGCTACAGGCCGGTTCTCAACGACAGGTGATGCTCAGCAGGGCCACTACGCTCTCCGTGCATCAACCATCAACAACTCACCGACGGTTCTATTTCTAGATGGTCCTGGTGGTTCACTGCCACTAGCACTTCCAGATGATTCAACTTGGACGTTCAGGGCGGTTGTCACTGCACACCGTCAAGATGCAAGCGATGGTCATGGCGGATGGGAGCTGAAGGGTGTCATCTACCGTGGAGCAGGTGCAGGCACCGTTGCAATCCAGGGCAAGGTATCCTCACAGGTTATCGGCCGTAGCAACACTTCCTGGAACGTAACGGCGACTGCAGATACTGCCACCGGCGCTCTGAAGTTCACAGTTACGGGCCAGAACAGCAAGACTATTCGTTGGCTGGCCGTCGTAGAGACTGTTGAAATCACTAACTAAAATCGCATCCCAGCGCCTGTCATTTCAGGCCCACATCCATAAATACGGGCATCTAGACTGACACGGTAGTCAGGGAGCAGCAATGAATTTCAATTTCGACACTGGCCTAATCGATACCATCCAAACTATCGATTGCACCACCACCCCACCACTTGGCGGTGTTGCTGGTGTTCTTACCCTCGTAGGTACCGGAGCTCTTACGCTCCTTCAGGGTACGACCGCTGAACGCCCAACTGGCGTTGGTGGTATGTTCCGCTGGAACTCGCAGACGACTCTGCTCGAGTACTTCAACGGTACCACCTGGGAAACGCTCTCTACTTCTTCTGGTTCGGTAACCAGCGTCGACATCAGCACCTCTTCAGCAGGTCTCAGCGTTGGTGGTGGTCCAATCACCAACACTGGTACCCTCACCGTTGACCTCTCAGCAGGTCTCGAGGCCCTATCGGCCCTCGCTGCAGGTGCAGGCACGGGCATCGTTGTTCAGACTGGCGTCGACACTTTCGTCGACCGCACAATCGTTGGCACCGCTGGCAACATCAGCGTCACGAACGGCAACGGCGTTGCTGGCAATCCAACGATTGACCTCGTCAACGCTGGCACCCCAGTTTCTAACTCATTCGTCAAGATCACGACTGACGCCAAGGGCCGTGTAACGGCAACCTCAGCCGTCGTTGCCGGTGACATCACCACGCTCGTCGACGGTACCTACGTCAACGTAACTGGCGATTCAATGTCGGGCGACCTTACCTTCACTGGTGGCGCAACGATCAACGGCATCCCTGATCCAGTCAACGACGACGATGTCGCCAACAAGGGCTACGTCGACGCCGTTGCAAACGGTCTCTCATGGAAGCAGGCCGTACGTGTAGCAACGACCGTAAGCATCAGCCTCGTAAGCGATCTTGAAGATGGCGACACCATTGATGGCGTAACGCTCGCAACTGGTGATCGTGTCCTCGTCAAGGACCAGGCAGTTGCAACTGAGAACGGCATCTACATCGTTCAGGCTTCAGGTGCAGCAGTACGTGCTGTTGACATGGACGCAACGACGCCAATCAACGAGATCAACGGTGCAGCTGCATTCGTTGAGGAAGGCGCTACGTGGGCCAACACTGCATGGACGCAGATCAACGAAGTTTCAACCATCGGCTCTGATGACATTGAATGGTCTCAGTTTGCCGGCGCCGGCTCATACACTGCAGGCAACGGTCTGCAGCTCATCGGCAATGAGTTCTCGCTCGACGCTCCAGTTTCTATCGCCAATGGTGGTACGAACCTTTCAGCTGCCCCAACAAACGGTCAGCTCCTCATCGGTAACGGCACTGACTACTCGCTTGCAACCATCACCGCTGGCACCGCAATCGGCGTCACGAATGGTTCTGGCACCATCACGATCAACAACGAGGGTGTGACGTCAGCAATTGCTGGTACGGGCATCAGCGTCGACGTATCGACTGGTGATGTCACGATCACCAACACTGGTGTCACGTCAATTGCTGGTACTGCTAACCAGATCACCGCATCTGCTGCAACTGGTTCTGTAACGCTCAGCGTTCCAAGCACCTTCATTGCTCCAGGCAGCGTCACTGCAACCACGACACTCACCGTCAGCGGCAACACCGCAAACAGCTTCCTGTACTCTGGTACGGGTGGTCTCGTTTCGACCACTGCAGCTCCAACCAACGGTCAGCTCCTCATCGGTTCTACCGGTGGCGCGCCAGTTGCTGCAGCACTCACCGCTGGTACCGGTATCTCGGTCACCAACGGCGCCGGTTCGATCACGATCGCCAACACTGGTGTAACGAGCGTTGCGCTTGCAGCTCCATCAATCTTCAACGTGTCGGGTTCGCCAGTCACTACGACTGGTACTCTCACCCTCGCCCTTGCAAACCAGAACGCAAACCTCGTGTTTGCTGGTCCATCGGCTGGCGGTGCAGCAGCTCCAACCTTCCGCGCGCTTGTCGCAGCAGACCTTCCAGCAAATGCTGGCCTGCAGCTCTACGCAGAGAATGCATCTTCGCCTGTCTCCCCATCTGCAACTGGTACCAACGCAATCGCTCTTGGTTCCGGTTCAGCTCAGACGAACCAGGGTGGCCTTGCTCACGCAAGCGGTTACTTCACCGGTTCAGGCGACGCACAGGAAGGTTTCTACGTTCTGCGCGCCATCACGACCAACAACACCCAGACGGAGCTGTTCCTCGACGGTGCTGGCGGATCGCAGCGCCTGGTGTTCGCAAACAACTCAGTCGCAACGTTCGACATCCTCATCGCCGCACGTCGTACTGACGCAACTGGTGGTGGCGCAGGCTACCGCTTCGTCGGCGTCATCAAGAAGGACGGCACCGCCGGTTCCAACACCATCGTTGGTGCAGTATCCAAGACGGTTGTTGGTGAAACAAACAACGCATGGGATGCAACGGTTACCGCCGACACTACGAATGGCAACCTTCGTATCGCCGTCACCGGTGAGAATAGCAAGACGATCCGCTGGGTCGCAACTGTTCGTACCGCTGAGGTGACGAACTAAATGAACTAGGGGATGGGCAACCATCCCCTCATCGGAGAGCGTAGTGGATTTCGATTTTACAACAGAAACTATCACGCCTGACCTTACGCAGATTCTGACGATCGGTGGTAACGCCGGTCTTGAGCTCCCAGAAGGTGGAACTTCTGCTCGCCCAGCATCTCCATCGGGCGGAACAGTTCGCTTTAACACTGATCTCAGCGCAATCGAAGGTTATGACGGATCGTCATGGCTCAACCTCGCGCTGCAGGGAACTGTCACGTCTGTCAGTGTTTCATCATCGACCCTCACTGTTTCTGGTTCACCAGTCACCTCAAGTGGCACCATCACTGTAAATCTTCCAAACAGTGGTGTGTCTGCTGGTGCATACACGAACGCTAACATCACTGTTGACGCACAAGGCCGTGTAACTGCAGCTTCGAACGGTAGCGCTGGTGTTGGTACTGTCACGTCGGTCAACATCACTCAGCCAGCTGCTGGCATCACCGTATCTGGTGGTCCAATCACATCGTCTGGTTCGATCACGCTTGCCCTTGCAAATGATCTCGCTGCCCTTGAAGCGCTGTCATCAACAGGCATTGCTGTACGTACAGCCGCAGATACTTGGGCACAGCGTTCTGTTGCAGCAGGTACAGGCATTAGCGTAAGCAATGGTGACGGTGTTGCTGGCAACCCAACAATCACAAACACCGGTGTAACGTCGGCCGTTGCTGGTAACAACATCTCAGTATCTGGCGCCACTGGCGCCGTAACGATCAACGTTGTTCCAGCTGGCGCAAATACCAACGTTCAGTACAACAACTCTGGCGTTCTAGGCGGTAGCAACGCGTTCAACTTTGTTTCTGGTGCCAACCCATACGTGTCAGTTGTTGGAACTTCGGCAACGAACCAGCTGCGCATTGGCCCGGCATACACCGCTTCAGGCCTTGCTGCGCAGTACTCCGCCGGTCCTGCTACTGTCTATATTGAAACCAGCAACGCAGACCAGGACGGTCAGCTTGTTTACTTCAACTCGGGTTCAGCGGCTACTGGTGGCTACATCTCGTACGCTTACGATGGAAGCACGCCGTACCTTCGTCTAGTAGACGCCGATGATGATCCACCATATATCTCGTTCAACACGATCGGAACTGGTACTTATACCAACCCTCTGTATGTCAGCACGTTCGGTGCTCGCGGCACCTACGGCGGCAGGACCGGCGGTAACCAGTCTGGATTCTCGTGGCACATTGGTGCAAACACGAACGGCAACTCGCTCATCACCGCAAACACTCCTACGATGGAGCTTGACACACAGTTCCTTCGCATTCCAACTGGTACTACAGCGCAGCGCCCAACAGCCGCAGTTGGCATGCAGCGCTATAACACGTCGCTTGGACAGAATGAAGAGTATATTGGTGGCGGTGTATGGGCACAGCGCGTTGGCGTCATCGATAAGACTGTAGTATCATCGACCACAACTGCTGGTACAACGGGATCACCGACAACGTTTCTATCTTACACAGTTCCTGGTGGAACGCTCGGAACCACGAACTTGCTGCGCATTCGAGCAAGCGGAACATGGGCTAGACAGAGCGGTACTGCAAAAACTGTTACGCTTTCAATTACGTATGGTGGTACGGTTCTGTGGTCAGATACGTCAGCTTCAGGCGCTGGCAACACTGACTGCGCGTGGGACATTGATGTAATCTTGTCATCAAACAACAGCGCCAACGCGCAGATGTTGAACGGCACTATTAGAATTGGCGGCACAGGCGCGGTTCTTGCTGGTACTGCTGGTGATTTGGGCACAGCAACAATTAACTCATTTGCAATCATCAACGGAACATCAGCAGTCAATAGCGCGTCAGCGCAGGCGCTGACGTTTACTATCGGCTTTAGTGCGGCTGGCAGCAACAGCTGGGTTAAGAACTACCACGTCATTGAGAAACTCTAATGGCAGTCATCTTCCACAAAACCAAGTTCACATGGGACAGCGTCGACGATATAGAGACGCTTGAAAACCCTGAGGAGTACGTCGTCGACCCAGTGTTTGACGACTTTGCGGCATGTCAAGCCGTTAACCCGCGCTTCTGGGTTTTCTACGGTGAGAACAACATTCGTGCAATGACGAATGAAGAGATGGACACCGATGCTGGTCTGCTGAATGAGGCCATCGTTGCAAAGATCGCTGAGTGCAGCATCGCAGCTGGAAACAACATCACAAGCGGCGTGGTATCGAGCGCTCTCGGATATCCACGCAGGTATGACGCAGAGCTTGAGGATCAGGCAAACCTGCTCGGTTGCATTCTTGCTACGTCACCATCTACTGGAAATCCTGACGGTACGTCCATCTACTATGCAAGCCGTGATCCAAGCACTGGTGAAAAGGCCTACCTCCTGCATTCGTATGCTCAGCTCCGTCAGGTGCTTGATGATGGTGCTATCTTCAAGCTTACCATCCTTCAGACATTCAACGTTCTCAAGGAAACGATTCTCACTATGACGTCAGTTGCGGCAGTCAACGCTGTCGTATGGGAAGACGTGGAGCAGTAATGTCCATCAACGCGTGCACAATCAACTGCTCGCAGATCGATGACCTCTGCTCTTACCGCAGACAGGCCAACATCAACGTGCTTCCACCATTTGTGCCAACGGCAGTTGGCGGTGGTCAGCAGCAGCACGTCAACCCATCGTATGGCCCAGCCTACCAGCAGCCTAACATCTTCCGTCGTGATCACGAACGTGAGGATAACACGGTTGATGTCAACACCCTGGAGCTGCCAAGCATTGCAGTGTCTGTTGAGTTCAACGGACAGACGTACTTCCACACCATCGATCGTGGTGATGAGTCGCTCATCCCACTGATCAATGTCTTCAACCTGAAGATCAGCGACAGCGTTCTGGAATCTGTAAATATCTCTGACATTCGGCTCCTTAAGGGGTAAGTACCATGATCAAGTCCTTCTTCAGAAGGCTGCTTGGCTGGATCACCACTGCGGTCGTCGGACTGATCAATCTAATTCGCTGGAAACAGAAGGACCCGGTTTCAGATGAAGACCTGAGCAAGATTAGAGAGATGCTGACCAAGGACTACTACTTGATCTGCGTTCGCTCAAGCAATCTTCTCTCAGCATGGATGGTTGGTTTGACCGATTGGTGGATGACTGGCAAGTTTGGCTTCTACGCACACTGCTTGATGAACCTTGAGGATGAGGTTCAGAGCGACGATGACTTTAGACTTGTTGAGGCAACACCTCGACATGGTGTATCGTACAACTCGTTCCGTAAGGTGTTCAAGAATGCAAGCTCAGTCGCCCTGCTAAAGCCTCGTACATTCTCTATGGAAGAATGGACGAAGGTTATGGACAGAGCCAAAGGTTACGTTGGCAGCAAGTATGACACGCTGTTTGACTTTGCGCGTGACAACAAGTTGAGCTGCATTGAGCTCATCAGAGACGCATTGAAGGCCGATCCGAACTACAACACCAACTACGCTAACTTTGAGGCGCTGTTGAAGAAGTACGGAAAGATCACACCAAACATGCTGTACGACTGCCCAGATTTTGAGATCGTATTTGAGGTTCGTAACGGCTAATGCTACTTTCATTCCCACACTCAAACCCAGTTGAGCTTGCCTTCAAGGTTGGCATCGCTGGTACCCAGTCAGCTCCATCATCGGTTGCGCTCGTACTAGAGAAGGACGGACGTTCGCTCAGCTACGCAGCTGTCAAGAAGGGCGATGACTGGGTGGCGCGCGTCGATAATCCTGGCGCCGTGTTTGGTGCTGGTGAGGTGAAGGTAGGCATCACGATCGTTCTCAACAACCGTCTGTTCACACCGTTCAAGACTGTTGCTTCAATCGAACCACTCCCTGAAGCAGAGCCAACTGTTGCCGCACCTCAGCCAGAGCCAGTCGTTGAGCCAACTCCGGCAGTTGAGCCAACTCCAGCAGTTGAACCAATGCCAGAAGTTGAAGTGGCTCCAGCGCCTGCACCTCAGCCAGAGCCAGTTGTAGAGACTATCGTCGAACCGGTCGTGGAAGCCGCCGCGGTTTCCAAGCCAGCAGACACGAAGCCTGCAGATACTAAGGCGGCTGATCGTAAGCCAGCTGTTGCAAAGCCAGCAGACACGAAGCCTGCAGATACCAAGGCCGCAACGAAGGTGCAGATCAACGTACCTACGCGTGAAGAGATGGTCAAGGACATCGTCTCTAGCATTCGCAGCGATCTGAACGGCAGTCTTCTCAAGGCCGTCGATGTCGCTCCTAAAAAGCGAGTCAAGGTGGCAGAGGCTAAGGTCTCCAAGCCGAAGGCCAAGCCAAAGCTGTTCAAGCTCAAGAAGGTCAAGGTCGTCTTCAAGTGATCCGGACTGCCATTTAACATAATCCCCGTTATGTTAAATGGACTGGGAAATTGTACTTTTCCTAGGTTGCAGTTTACTATGGCCCTACGTTGTAGTAGAGGTCACCATGAAGCAGATACGAGTTGCCACCGCCATCCAAGCCACGCTCCTGAAGAACGAGCTGATGGGCCAGATCAGCGATGGTGCATGGGAAAATTCCGGTCCTCGTGATCACTGGAAAGACGTCACCTCAGCAGATGTGGTCGTCGATCCCGTCAGCCAGGGTTTCGACGGCTTCTACCCTCGCCGCTCCTACCAATTCAGCCGTGTCATCGAGTACGTCGGTGATCGCATGCTCACCCAAGCGCGCGCACGCATCCTCTTCCCAGACCTGACCGACGATACGCTCAAGTACATCGACTACGGTGACTGGGTCTGGAAGGAAACCGGCGCCCACTACGACGAGGTCCGCTCTGCCCTCGCCACCGTCGGCATCAAGGACTCCGAATCCCGCAAGGCGGTCCTCGAGCAGATCAACGCCGTCAACTACACCGAGAAGGAGCTGCGCAAGGACCTGTTGGTTCTCCAGCGGCTCTTCGCTGCCAACAAGAGGTAACACAATGTTTGTCGGCATCACCTACATCGTCTGCGTCGCTGTTGCGCTGTACTTCTTCTTCCGCCTTTTCACGGGCCCGAAGAACTCCCGGCTGCTGGCGATCTGGACGGTCCTCACGCCCTTCATCATCGGCTTCGCCACGATCATGGGATGTCTCGTCATGTTCTTCTACGTGGACGGGTCGTACTGGAAGGACCTCGAAGCCAGCCTGCTGACCGTGCACACCCCTGAAGTGGGTGACAAGCTCTACATGGCCCTCTACTTCCCATTCAAGGTCGTGCTCTATCTTGCCAAACTTTGGGCGGTGCTGATGTTCCAGTACGTCTCGATCCCGCTCATCATCTTCCACGTCTGGGTGCCTGTGGTCTTCTTCAAGCTGGCACGAGTGAGCTTCCACGTCTTCGGCCATCGCCGACCCGCTGCCACCTGATCTCAATCTGAATTCAACCTGAACGCCACCTCCGGGTGGCGTTTTCGTTTGGCCGGCCAGATGGTAGAATCTGGGTAAATACACCTGTCCGGACCAGGTACCACAGAGACTGTGAACGTGAACGAGCCAAAGGCAAAGAAGAATCTCACCAAGTTGCTGAGCTTGTGGGTACGCTCGAAGCGCAGCTGGCTGCGCTCTGTCATCTATGACATTCGCTGCTTCTTCAAGCCTCACAATGTCGTCACAGTTCATGCGCTCCCAAGATCATGGTCTGACCGTGATGCAATCATGTACCACGCCGTCTTCCAGATTCTCGTCGATTTCGTCGAGCTTGAGCAGCCGTTCAAGGATTGGGAGACGAAGTGGTGGGGGAAGCGCTACACTGACCGTGCTGCAATGGCGCAGTTTATTGAGCAGTCCCGCCTCGAGCTGCTAAAGCCTCCATACGAGGGCATGAGCGTTGACGAGCTGTGCGATCTCGAAAAATCGGCCAACATCTACTACAACAAGAACATCGAGATTTTCAACCTCTACGAATGGTACAAGGATGAAAAGTACGATCTCGACCGTTTCGACCTGTACGAGAAGACTGGAGAGCGCTACGACTTTGTTGATGGTAAGTTGACCAAGGTTCCTAATGGTAAGGAAAAGCTTATCACATGGGATGAGCTTCATCAGATAGAAGAAGAACATAAGCTGATGTGCGAGAAGATGCTTCAACGCGTCATCGCTATCAGAGAATACCTATGGACATGAGGGTAGGTCAATGATTCGTATTCTTGGTAACATGTCTGACGAAGAGCGCAACATTCTGCGCAAGGCTACGGTTTACACACTCGACTTCCTGCTCCCAAGACGAGCAAGAAAAAACCTGAACGTCATCATCCAACTGGCACCACCGAACGACGAACAACGCCGTGAAAAGACGAAGGCCGAATGTGGGTATGATGAGACTGAAACTGGCAAGTACGCTCGTATCTGGCTGAACGACAAGAGAATCTCAAAGCGTTCCGAGAAACTTCAGAAGCGCTTTGGTAACATCATGCGTGATCTGTGTCACGAGTTGGTGCATGTCAAGCAGTACGCTCGTGGAGAGCTGAAGGACTTGGCCACCTGCACCGTGTTCCGTGGAGAGAAAAGCCCGTACCCTGAGAAGTCGACCGACGTCGACTACTATCTTTCAAAGTGGGAAGTTGAAGCGTATGGGTTGGAGCGTGGTCTCTATGCCCGCCTAGAAGCCTACTTCAAAGAAGAGGCTAAGGCTAACGGTTAGCGGCCTGTTCTGCGAGCTGCTCGTTCAGCTGCTCTGACTCGCGGCGCTTGATCAGCGCATCGATCTCAGTGATGAACTTCTTGTACTGCTCGGCAAACGTTGCGTTTGCCCCACGCATGTTGTAGTAAAGGTCCATCAGCTTGTTGCGGTTGTCGTACAGCTGGTTTACTGACAGCTTGCTCCACTCAGAACGTGGAATGATCTTGGCCTCTTCGCTCTTAGGTGAGGTGTCCATATACCTTCTCCACTTCCTTACCCATCTCCGCAAACACATCAAGCTGATCGAAGCTTAGCTCATGCGAGAGCTCATCGTACTTCTCGCCCTCAGTGTCAGACTCATCATGCTCAGCCTTGCGCAGAAGATCAAACTTGCGCTTGTGGCTGTCGCTGTCAAGCTCATACGTGAACTTCAGCTGGTGCCAGCCTGGATGGTCGTTGATCGATTTGCCGGAGAGCTTGAACGTCAGAGGAATCTCATGACCATGAGACGTCTTCACAGTCAGCTTAAAGTGATCTGGGAAGTGCTTCTCGTGAAGCTCATCTGCCAGGCGATCAATGAATTTGCTGTGCTTCATGTCAGCGGTGTCGACAGTTGAACCTGTAATCGACTCGTTGATGATCTTCAGAAGTGAGCGTGACATGATGTTCCTGGGAGTGTTGGTTGGGACCTATGGTATTTAGTGCTGGCAGGCGGTGCGTATAAATACCGAAGAGCCCACAAGGCAGAAAGGACATATCATGAGACTCAATGAAATCAAGACAGTTGTTGCTGGTTCAGTCGACCTCAAGGAAGGCGTGATCCCAGTCCACATCACCATGACCCTCGAGCAGGTAGTCCGTGATGGTGGTGTTACGAACAACGTGCAGTACTTCATCATGGCTGCTCTCATCGAGATGTTCAAGAACGGTGGCCCATACAGCTGGCCACGTGAGCTTGCTCCATACAGCATGAACACCAATGCAGACCTCATCGAACAGGTCAAGTCTCTCACGCCTGAGCTGTCAGTACAGGTTTCAACCTGGCTTCTCACCGAGCTTCAGCGTCCAGCAAACTTCGAGGCAAACCCATACGCCTGCAACCCAGCGCTCTCTACGGTAGAGTGGGTTCAGTGGGTGCTTAAGAAGCAAGACTAAGCTCTTGTCAACCCTCCCAAACCCAACCACTGCAAGGAGAACAGCGCACTCTCACGGATGACATTTACCCGGTGACTGGCACTAACCAACACACAAGGGACTTCGTATGCCTAAGCGCAAGAAGCAGAAATACCCACCTAATGCTGCCGTCGAGCATGAAGGTAAGCCAGTACACATCAAACAGCCTATCAAAGCCAGAAACTACGGACAAGAGCTCTATCTCGAGTCCCTGAGAAATGCGACTCTTACCATCTGCGGTGGCCCTGCAGGTGCCGGTAAAACGTTCCTCGTCACCGCAGTAGCTCTCGAAAAACTGCTTTCACGCGAAGTCAATCGCATTGTCGTTACGCGCCCTGTTGTTCAGGCAGGTGAAGACCTCGGCTTCCTACCTGGAACGCTTGAGGAAAAGCTCGATCCATATCTCCTCCCGCTCTTTGATGCTCTTCAGGACCATGTTGGCCCAATGAAGGCAAAGATGCTGCTCGAGGATCAGAAGATCGAGATCGCCCCGCTGGCTTATATGCGTGGCCGAACCTTCAACAATGCGTTCGTCATCCTTGACGAAGCACAGAATACCACCATCGAACAGATGAGAATGTTCCTGACCCGCATCGGTCACGGCAGCACGTTCTCGATCAACGGTGATGTTACTCAATCCGATCTCAAGAAGCCGAGAGACCACACCGGCGTGTGGGAAAATGGGCTTCAGTACGCTATCCGCAAACTTACAGGGAGGGACTCGCAGATCAACTACATTGCATTCGAAAACCAGGACGTGGTCCGTTCTGAGATCGTGAAGACAATTCTAACGTTGCTCGACTCTCCGGACTCTCCAAAGGGGTCTGTCTAGGGCTTCATAGACGGCCGTGAGGCCGCACTACATCCTTAGCATGACGTAAGTTCAACTGGACCTGAGGGACCGTACAGAGGTGGACGGTCCCTCAGTACTTTGCTCCGTAGGATAAATACAGGTGCACGCCCGTACTAAACCGGCAGGGCCTGCACTGCTGAGCCGGCGCAACTCGGAGACAACATGAGCTACATCGTAAACTGGGCCAGCACTGGCGATCCAGGTGGTAAGTCATCTATCACGATCGCTGACAAGACGTCTGATCTTTCATCAACGTCAGTCACACTCACAGGCAAGGGCCTCAACAACTATGGTCTCTTCCAGCAGGAAAACTTCATCCGCCTGCTTGAGAACTTTGCACGCACTCAGCCACCATCGAACCCAACAACGGGTCAGAACTGGTACCACTCAACTGAGCGCATCATGTACCTCTACACTGGTGCAGGCCCGTTCTACAACGGCTGGGACCAGTCATCGCCAACTCCAATTCCAGTTGGCGGCCTCGCCGACTACATGCCAATGGCCACGCTGCTCAACAGCATCGTCGGTTCTCCTGTCTATTCTGGCAGCGACACGACTGAGGCGTACGGCTGGGGTCAGACAGACCTCGTACCTACGTACAACGCAAACGGCACTCTCGACGCAGCATCGCTCTCAGCAGAGGGTGCGCTGCCACCTGGTCAGACGTTCCCACCGGTCTTCACGAACTCGAGCTGGGCAATTCTTATCTCACGCCTTCGTAAGGCAATGCGCCAGGTCGGACATGATGAAGCGCTGACTTCACCAGTCGGATTCATCTTCGATGGCCGTCCGTTGGCACCAGGCAACACGCTTGCAAACTACTACAACAACATCAACACTGGTCCACTACCATATCAGGGCACCATCGCAAACATTACTGATGGTTGGAACGGAGTTGGCATCACGGCCGTCACCACGTACATGATCGCAACGAAGCTTGCGCTCAACAACCTCGACACTGCTCGTTTCGAACTTGCTCCTACGTCAACGCAGATCAACTCGCTTGCCACGGCGGCGCGTACAACGCCGGGCCAGTCGCTCGGTGTTCCATCAGCAGTTGGCACGTACGTTCACCAGGTGCAGCTCACCTTCCTCAGCAAGGCAAAGGCGCAGGCGTTCTTCAATGCTGGCGGCAAGCTTCAGTTCAACTGGTCATTCACGCCAAGCAACATCGGTTCAGAGACTGACGTTGAGCTTGACTGGAAGAACTTCCTGCTTGCATTTACTGGTCTCAACTTCGACTACTTCGGCACAGAGCTTGACGACTTCTACGAGCCATACATTCCTGGTGAGTACACTCGTGGCTACTACCACGTTCTCGACAGCGGCTCAGACCTTAAGGTGTTCGAGCGCAGCGTGCTCGATACTCCCGGCGGCGGTCTCTACTCATCGGACCCGCCAACTGATGGTGGTATCATTGTCACCATGTCAGCAGTAACTGGTGTGAACTACGTCGTGACGATCAAGATCGAGTACTACCTGCAGAACATCACTGGCGAGCCAGTCGATGTGACGCTCGATGGTACGCTTTCTTCAAACATCACCGCATACTCGGTGAACTCGTTGAACACGAACCTCCCATCGATCCCACTGCCAGCAGTGGCTCAGAGCGGTACATTCATCACGGCTCCATGATTGGTCTGACCTGATAAATATGGGGAGCTTACGCTCCCCATCATAAGGAATCAGATCAAATGACAAAGGGTAATCCAGACCTTCAGGTCGCTATTGATAAGCGCCTCGAAGAAGCCCTTGCTGCGGCGAACTACCGCACCACGCTCAACATCCAAAAGCAGAACGCTCGTCTCAAGCTTCAAAAGAACCTTACGTTCTCGATCAATGGCGGCACGTTCCGTGTAACGCCAGAGCTCATCTCCTTTGTGTCATCTCTACTTGCGCGCGGGCGCAAGGAAACCATTCTGCTTGATGTCAATGAAAGCCCAATCGAGATCGAAAACCTCGAGGACTTTCTAGACAACATTTCAGACACGTACTATGAGTGCATGAACGAGTACCTGACTGAAGTGAAGGGCATCAACAAGGCCCGCAACGCCAAGTCAGCCGTTGGAGTCTAAGCATGTCTCGCGGCGTGGTGATCTATGGCGTCAACAACGAGAAGGTGGACTACGTCCAGCTGGCAGTGATGTGCGCGTCGTTCATCAGAAAGAACATGCCCGAAACCGACATCCACCTGATAACCGATGCAGGCAGCAAGGCGTGGCAGGATAAAAAGGGTTGCTGGGAAATAGAAAATGTCTTCACCAGCTTCAGCCTAATAGAAACTGACAAGCAGCTCTTCAAAAATCGGCGCACCTACAAGGACACGCGCTACTACCATTTCGAAGACACCTTCAAGAATGAGTCACGCTCTCTCATCTATGATCTTTCACCGTACGATGAAACGCTTCTCATTGACTGTGACTACCTGATCGCCAACCCAATTCTCAACTGCTGTTGGGGTAGTGATCAAGAGATCATGATCAACAGCGCCGCAACAAACCTATTCCATGAGCCATTCACTGGCCCAGAGTTTCGGCTGAACCCATTCGGCATAAAGATGTACTGGGCGACTGTCGTCTACTTCAAGAAGGGAAAGAAGGCAGCGCTGCTCTTCAAGCTCATCGAGCACATCAAGGAAAACTGGGACTTCTATCGCCTAACGTACGACGTTCCGGGCCACCTGTACCGCAATGACTACGCGTTCTCGATCGCCATCCACATCCTCAACGCCTTCATTGAAGGCGACTTCGTTGCACCTCTCCCTGATCCAGTGCTGCTCACCGCTCTCGACACCGACCAATTCTTCAGCATCAAGAGCCCAACTGACATGTACTTCTTTGCCAACGACCAGAAGGACAACTGGAAGTTCTTCGTCTCTCGTACACGTGATCTTAACGTTCACTGCATGAACAAGGTCTCGCTGCTCAACAACATGACGGACATCATGGAGACGCTGAAGTGAGCCGTGGGTTCTTCACGCTCGCACAGGGCGAGATGTACCATCGTCTTGCCTATGCTCTCGCCCTCTCTTTGAAGCTGTCTCAGCCTGAAGAGCTATCGAAGCTGTCAATCGGTATTGCAGCTGGAGAGCAGCTCAACCCGAAATACAGAGCAGTGTTCGACAACGTAATCACAATTCCATGGGAAGATGCTGCAAAGGATTCCACGTGGAAGCTTGAGAACGAGTGGAAGTCCATCTACATGACGCCGTACGATGAGACAATCAAGCTTGACGCTGACATGCTTTTCCCGTCAAACATCAGCGCCTGGTGGGACTATCTCTCACAGAGCGATGGCGTATTTGCAACCAACGCCTTCACGTACCGTGGTGACAAGGTTACAAGCGACTTCTACAGGAAGACCTTCACGGAAAGTGGGCTGCCGAACGTCTACACTGCCATGTTCTACTTCAAGAAGAATGACGTAAACTTCGAGCTGTTCAAGCTCGCTGAGTTCATCTTCAACAACTGGGAACGCTGCTACTACGAGTTCCTTCTGCCAGACCACCGCCCTCGCTACGTGTCCACTGACGTGGTGTTTGCCATTGCATCCAAGATCATGGACTATGGCTCATACAACAAGCTGCCGCATGTAGACATGCCAACGTTCGTGCACATGAAGAGCCAGCTGCAGGATTGGCCTAACGACAAGTACATGATCGAAGACTGGACGAAGATGATTCCATCTCACTTCAACCGTGATTGTGAGATCAAGATTGGAAACTACCGTCAGTATCTACCACTTCACTACCACATTAAAGACTTTGTGAGCGATCGCATGATCGAGTTCATGGAGAAGAAGGTGGGCGTATGAGCATCGCTGCACATGAGGAAGCCCTTGCGAAGCTTCTTGATGAAGAGGTGCCGACGACAATGGTGATAGAGGTTACCGCACCTGCCAAACCACAGTTCTACGTTCACATCGACAAGAAGCAGCAGACCATCGTCGCAATCTCTCCGCAGCAGCTCGCTGATACTGCAAACGCTGACGTGATCAGCGTTGAGATTGACTACGACCTCGCAGAAAAGTTCTTGCTTGGAGTCGAAAACGTCACGCGTTGGGTTGTCGTGCTGCGTGATGACAAGTATGGCATCATGCACGAGGTGGAATTCCAGCGTGAGAAGGCTGAGCGTGTCAATGACCTGCAGGTTTTCGAGATCACGACTCCAGCTGACAAGCTTGCGTATCCAGACATCGTAATCGAAGTCGGCGCAGTAGACGACGCAGTTCTGATCCACTACAATGGGGCCACCGTTCCAAACTGGTCTCGACCTGCAAAACTGTATTTCACGGCTGAGGGGGACCCAGGTCACCTGAAATGTGCGTTCACGCTTGACGTAAATACGCTGAGCGAGATCGCTGGCCAAAACAACCTAGCTGAATGGCCAAATCCAATCGTGTTGAACCTCAACAACGCGCATGACATCTCGGTCTACTCGATCAGATCAGGCATCAAGATGGCTATCAAAAGACATGAAGCAAGCAATTACTGAGTTCGACATCTTCTATCTCTCGTACGATGAACCACAGAAAGAAGAATTTTGGGGCAAGCTTCTAGAGCTAGCTCCATGGGCCAAACGTGTTGATGGTGTCAAGGGCTTTGACAGCGCACATAAGGCCTGTGCCATGGCCTCTGAGACAGAGCGCTTTATCACGGTCGATGGCGATAATATCGTCTACCCACACTTCTTTGATCTCGAGCTAGACATTCCTGATCGCTTCAGGGATTGCTCGCTCAGCTGGGCTGGGCGCAACGTCATCAATGGCCTATGCTACGGCAATGGTGGTCTCAAGCTGTGGACTAAGTCATTCGTTCTCGGCATGCGCACGCATGAAAATGCGAGTTCGGATGCTGAGAAGGTGGACTTCTGCTGGGACGACAAGTACATTCAGCTTAACAACCTCTACTCAGATACCTGTCCGAACGGCTCACCGTTCCAGGCATTTAGAGCTGGCTTTCGTGAGGGTGTCAAGATGACGCTTGACCGTGGTAAGGCGGCAGGTGATGGTGTCATTGCAAAGCACCTACATGAAAAGAACTTCAAGCGCCTTCTGATTTGGGCGTCTGTTGGTGCGGACGTTGAGAATGGTCTTTGGTCGATCTACGGCACCCGCCTCGGCATCTTTGCCGCAAACATCGACAAGAACTTTGACATCTCACTGATCTCCGACTACGACTGGTTCAAGCAGTACTTCAATGGTCCTGCCGTTGCGCAGCGCTTTGTCGGTGACGGCTCTCAGAAGTGTCGCCGTACTGGTCTCATATGGGATGAAAAGGTTCTCCAAGCAGAAAGCACCAAGCTGCTTGACACTCTCTACAAGAACCTCGGACTGAAGATAGCTGACATGAACGCACAGCAGTCGGCGTTCTTCAAAGAAGTGTATGAGGCACCAAAGCGCACGCACAATCCGATTGTGACTGAGATCGAGGCTGACAAATGAACGAAGAACACCTGAAAATCCTGAAGGAACGCGTATCGAAGCTGAACTCAGTCAGCGGTTCGTTCTGCCTTGCTAAGTGGCTACAGTCTACCACGACGCTCTACAACGGCTTCACACATTCGTGCCACCACCCGTCGGCCCACAAGATCAAGGTTGAGGACATCAAGGCAAACCCACGCGGTCTTCACAACACACCTACGAAGCTCGCTGCACGCGATGACATGCTCAATGGTATTCAGACGAAGGAGTGCGACTACTGCTGGAACATCGAGAACCTTCCTGAGGAACACTTCTCAGACCGCCACTACAAGTCTGCAAACGAGGGCATGGGAATCTGGCAGAAGTTCGATGACGTGCTGGCATCAGGTCTCGGTGAGAGCATCGCTCCCGCCTACCTCGAGGTTGCCTTTGAGAATGTCTGCAACTTCAAGTGCTCATACTGCTCACCTGATGTCAGCTCACGCTGGATGGAAGAGGTTGAGAAGCACGGCGGCTACAAGATGCCAGACGGTGGTACTCATCACGACCTAGAGTGGATGAAGAAGGCAGGCCGCTTCCCAATCCATTGGAAGGAACAGAATCCATACATCGATGCATTCTGGGAATGGTGGCCTGAGCTGTACAAGTCTCTCGACACGTTCCGCATTACTGGCGGCGAGCCGCTGTTGTCTGAAAACACGTGGAAGATTCTTGACTACGTCATTGAGAACCCACGCCCTGACTTCAAGATCGGCATCAACACGAACATGGGTGTGCCAAAGAAGCTGATCGAAAAGCTGTGCAGCAAGATCAACCAGCTGCATGGAAAGATCAGAGAGATCGTGATCTACACGTCTGCAGAATCTGTAGGTGAACAGCTCGAGTACTCACGCTTCGGTCTTGACTGGCAGCTGTTCAATGACAACATCAACTACTTCCTCGAGAACACGCCACCAGCCGTGCGCATGCAGGTGATGACGACTGTTAACATTCTGTCCGTACCAAAGTTTGATTGGTTCATCGACTGGATCGGTGAGCTGCGCCTCGCGTATGGTGGTCGCCCACACCGTCGCAGGGTTGGCTACGACGTTGCCTACCTCCGTTGGCCGCGTCACATGTCCATCACCCTTCTCGATGAAGAGGGCAAGCGCCGCTTTGCAGCTCGCATGGCAACAAGCATCAAGAAGCATCGCACTGACCGTGATCCAGATGCCAACAACATCATGACCATTGAGGAAGCAGATCGCATCTCGCGCCTCGTGGACTTCATGAACTCGGTCCCACCAGACCCGCAGCAGCTCGATGCGATGGTGGGGTTCTTTGATGAGTATGATCGCCGTCGTAGCACCAACTTCCTCGCCACGTTCCCAGAGCTTGAGACTACCTACAAGATCGGCAAGGAGATCAGGGACAAGAGGCTCGCTTCATGATCGTGTGGGGCGTAAACGCAATGAACCACGACGCCTCCATCTCTGTCGTGGATTCAGAGTCAAAGGAGATTCTGTTCGCTGGTCACTCTGAGCGGTATAGCCGCACGAAGAACGACACTGAGCTAAACTGGCAGCTCGTTGAAGATGCTCTGCAGTTTGGAATCCCTAACAAGATCGTGTGGTTTGAAAACCCGTGGGGCAGAAAGCTGCGCTACCTTCTTAGCGGTCAGTACAAGCTGCTCCTTGAAAAGTCTCCTAAGAAGTACCTGAGCGAGTGGCTTGGTAAAGACATCTCTGTCATCTACTCAGATCACCATGGCTCGCACGCCGCAGGCGGTTACTTCACTAGTGGCTTCAGTGATGCAGCAATTCTTGTCATTGACGCAATAGGCGAGGTCACGACGGCCTCCATCTGGGAAGGGCGTGGTGATTCCATAGTAAAGAAGTGGGAGCTCAAGTACCCGGATTCTATTGGCCTGTTCTACAGCGCCATGACAGACCTTGTTGGGTTGAAGCCAAATGAGGAGGAGTACATCCTCATGGGAATGGCTGCGTATGGTGATGAAACACTTGCGCTAGACATCGTTCAGTACATCGTGGCGACGTACTTCAAGAGCGACAAGAACGTCATCAACCAGAGCTTCAACTTCCATAAGGGTGTCAGGCATGACACAACCCTCAAAGGTCTTTGCTTCACAGAAATTGGTAGGTTCTCAATTGCGCTTGCGGCGCAGAAGATAGTCGAAGCACACATTGGCCGCCTGATGTTCAAGGCAGCCACAATGGTGAAGAGCCGAAACCTTGTCTACTCTGGCGGTGTGGCGCTGAACTGTGTCGCTAACTCATACGTTGCGCAGTTGTTCGACAAAACCTGGATCATGCCAAATCCTGGCGACGCCGGCAACTCTCTTGGTGCTGCTGCGTTCTATATTGGTGAGCAGCTGAAGTGGAAGGGACCATTCCTCGGTCACGAGATAAAGCGGCCTCTGGATATCGACGCCGTCATTAACGAGCTGCTCACGACTGGTATCTGCGGCATCGCAAGCGGTAAGGCCGAATTTGGCCCACGCGCCCTAGGAAACCGCTCGCTTCTTGCTGACCCACGCAGGGCAGACATGAAGGACAAGGTTAACGAGATCAAGCACCGCCAGAAATTCAGGCCGTTTGCTCCAGCCGTTCTCAAGGAGCATGCCACAACTTACTTCCAGTTTCCAGAGACAGTGACGGCTGCCCCATACATGCAGTACGTCGTTAAGGTGCTCAAGCCTGAGGAACTTCCTGCCATTGCCCACATCGACAACTCGGCCAGAGTTCAGACTGTGGACGAGGAATCTCCAATCTTGAGGGCCATCCTTGAGAAGTGGTACGAAAGAACAGGTTGCCCAGTCCTCCTCAACACCTCCCTCAACATCAAGGGAGAACCGCTGGTGAACTCGGTTGAGGACGCAGACAGATGGCAGGCCAAGTACGGCGTCAAGGTGTTCTAGAATCACTAAATAGTCCATCTAGCGGATAGAGCCGAGCCATGCCATACACAGTAGACTGGACCAGTAACAACCTCGAAGGCATCCCGAACAAGGGAGCGATCACTGTTGCCGACAAGGCGATCGTGTCTACTGCCACCTCACTCGTTCTGACTGGTAAGAACGTCAACGGCTTTGGCGAGTACCAGCAGGAAAACTTCATTCGCATGCTTGAGAACTTTGCTTCTCAAGACTCTCCATCGTACCCAACTGTCGGCCAGATTTGGTACGATTCTGCCAACGAGCTTCTCAAGGTCTACAAGGCCGACGGTTTCTGGTATGGCGTCGACAGCGCAGGTGGTACAGTAACTTCGATTGGCATCACGTCAAGCACTATTGGCGTTTCAGGTTCTCCAATCACGTCTGCTGGCAACATCACGATCAACCTTCCAAACACGGGCGTAACCGCCGGTGCGTATATTCGTGCCAACATTACCGTAGATGCGCAAGGTCGTGTCACTGCGGCGGCTGATGGTCCGGCAGTAACTTCATTTGGCGCCACTGGAAACAACGGTGTTTCGGTTTCAGTTCTCAACCCAACGACGACTCCAGCCCTCACCATCGGTCTGGGTGCAATCACTCCTACATCTGTCGCTGCATCAGGCACTGTCACAGGCAGCAACATCTCTGGTACGATCACTGGCACCAACACTGGTGACCAGACTATCATCCTCACTGGTGACGTAACTGGTGGTGGTACAGGCACGTTCGCAACAACCCTTGCAAACAGCGGTGTTACGGCTGGTTCCTACAACGCAGCAAACATCACTGTCGATTCGAAGGGTCGCATCACTGCAGCCGCTAGCGCAACTTCGATCTCGTTGTCTGGCACGATCACAGCAAGCAACATCTCGGGTTCATCGTCAGGTACCAACACTGGCGACCAGACGATCACACTTACAGGTGATGTCACCGGCTCTGGAACTGGTTCATTTGCTGCAACGCTTGCCGCCTCAGGCGTAACGCCAGGCACGTACGGCTATGCAACGATCATAGTTGATGCAAAGGGTCGTGTTACCTCTGCAGCCGCAAACACGCCCGTTACGTCAGTCAACATCTCTTCTGGTCAGCTCAACGTTACTGGCGGTCCAATCACCAGCACTGGCACGATCAGCATCGCAATGCCGAACTTCGGTATCGGTGGTGCGTATGCAAACCCAGTCAACCTCAACGTTGACAACTTCGGTAGAATCACCAGCATCGCAAACGGTTCAGCACCGCTTGCTGTGTCAGCCACGCTCAACAGCGGTACCGGCTACATCACGTTCACGAACGGTTTCAAGATCATGTGGGGTACTGGTACGGCAAACTCTAACGACAGCACCGTCGTTACCTACCCACTAGCGTTCTCTTCGTTCTCACGTTGCGTGTGTAATGGTGGTCCACAGAGCGACAACGCACAGGACAACTCTCCAACCGTTGTGTTAACTACCGTCAACAACTTTACAGTGTACAGTGCAGTCGACAGCAACCAGAGCATCTCCTGGATTGCAGTAGGATTCTAACATGAGCTACTTCTTCAGCCCATCAACAACTTCGTTCTACCACACGCTGGTCCACCCATCCATGCCTGAGGATGTGGTTGCAATCACAGACAACGAGTGGGAAACTCTCGTCAACGCCCGTCAGAACGGCGATGAGGTCTACCTCGATGAGAATGATGGCATCGTAAAGTCAAGGGCATTTGTTCCAGTCATGACGATGACAAAGCTGCGCTTCATCCGCAACAAGAAGCTAGTCGCATCTGATTGGACTCAGGGCTCTGATATTCCAGCCCAGCTCAAGGCCGACTATGCGACCTACCGTCAAGAGCTTCGTGACCTACCAGAGACGTATACCGACCCAACCACGGTAGTGTGGCCAACTCCACCAGCCTAAGTTTTTCTAGGCTGAAGCGCGTGATACTATCCACGCATGGGCTATAATCTCTTCATCGATGATGAGCGCTTTCCGCCTGATGATGGGCGGAAGTGGGTCATTGCTCGATCCTCTGAAGAGGCCATCTCGATCTTCGAGAATCAAGGAGTTCCAGATTACATCAGCTTCGATCACGATCTCGGCGGTGATGACACCTCGATGATCTACATCGATCACCTGATCAATCTCACGCTCGATCTTCTCAGCTTGAATGTCGAGAAGTGGCAGATTGCATTTCCTCGAAACTACACCGTCCACAGCCAGAACCCCGTTGGCGCCCGGAACATCAACCTGAAGCTTCAGGCCTTCATCAAGTTCCTCGACCAGTAGTTTTGTCTGGCGCAGGTTCATGATACAATGTGTCATGAGTGACCAGAAACTGTGGGAAATCCTTGTCCCTACCGTAAGTCGAGCGGGTAAGCCGTATCGAACACGGTACCACCGTGTGTGGGACCAGCGCATTCGAGAGATCAGCAGTGGTCTCACGATCTTTGCGCCGTCGAAGGGGCAGTGGGTCTCTCCTGATGGAACACTTCTCGAAGAGAGGATGATTCCAGTACGGTTCATGGCAACGAAGGATCAGGCAGAGAAGATTGCCGAGTTTACGCTCGAGTACTACGATCAGCTTGCTGTGCTTTGTTGTCTCATTTCGGATGACGTGATCTTCAAGAAGAGGGCCGAGCCATGCTGAACATCTCAAACATCGAAGAGCTACGTTCAAAGGTTGCTCACAAGGAAGAGATTCGTGAAGCAAATGCTGGTGATGGCCAGCAGATGAAGGGCATGAAGACCTTCTGCTACATGATCGCTGGTGACAGCACGTTCGATGATGCGTGGTCACGTGAGTGTCGTGGCATTGTGTTTGCCGCTGACGGGTCAGTTGCTGGGCGACCACTGCACAAGTTCTTCAACCTCAACGAGCGTGCCGAAACCCAGGTAAATGAGATCAACTGGGGTATGGTGGCTCGCGTGATGGAAAAGCGTGACGGCTCAATGATTCATACGGTGATCGTACCGCACGACAGTCATCCTGACAAGAAGGTTGCACGTGTCAAGTCGAAGAAGTCCTTCGAGTCTGACGTGGCATCTGCCGCCCTGAATTGGCTGTATGACAAGCGTGAATACCAGGCGCTGCTCACGTATCTGTGCAACAAGAACTGCACGGCTATCTTTGAGTACACGTCACCTAGTGCCCGCATCGTGCTGTACTATCCAGACACCGAGATGCGCCTGCTTCACGTTCGTGAGAACGTAAGCGGCCGCTACTTCAACATCATCGAACTTGAGGAGTTGGCAAAGGACTTCGGTGTTCCACTCGTTGATGAAGTCACAGAGTTCTACGATTACTGGGGTGAAGAGCGCCTCTGCATGTTCAACATCCAGCGAATGATGGATGCCGCAAAGACCCGTGAGAACATTGAGGGTTGGATCGTTCAGCTTGACGATGGTGAGATGCTCAAGGTGAAGACTGATTGGTATCTCCGGCGCCACAGGGCAATGACGTTCCTGCGCCCACGCGACATCGCAGCGATGGTCATCGCTCAGGAGCTGGACGACCTGAAGGCCTTGATGGTCGGCGACGGCATCGACATCCTCCCTCTGCTCGAGGTAGAGCAGCGGGTGTTGTCTGACATCCGTGGTCTCGAGGGTGCTGTGAAGCTCATCGCTCCTGAAGAGGACTACAAGATGGACCGCAAGGAGTTCGTGTTCAAGTACCGTGAGAAGGCTGGCAGCCTGTTCGGCATGCTGATGCAGCGCTACTCTGGAAAGGAACCGAACTATGTCGAGTTCTTCGAGAAGCACATGCTGAAGCTGTACTCGTTGCACCAGCTGAACCTCGTGCCGTCGGTAGCGGAGGCTGAGTGAGCGAATCGATCTGGAAGATCTTTCAGCGCTCACCACAGGAGGCGCTTGACGAAACGTTTCGACGTGAGCAAGGCCGGCTGTACAGCCTTGGCGCTGGTCCACGTATTTTTGTGTGGTCGTCAACGCTTGGTGTGGATGGACAACGATATGGAATCTTCCGCTACGTCACCAAGGAAGAGCTTGATCGCCGCACGTTCACGCTGAACTGCTTCGACTACAAGATTGGAATTGACTGGACCGACTGCCTGTTCTACCCTGGCCGTGGGATGGTGTCAAAGCATGACAAGAAAAGTCCTTATGATGTCAAAACGGCGACGCCAAGAGCTGATGACCCGGAAGCTCAAGGAGAGGCAAGAGCTACTGAAGGCTCACTACCTCGCAGTAGGCCCGAAGAAGAAGCGTTCGACGGAGTTTGGTGAGTACAAGGGCCCGAACCTAAGTCCACGAATGTTGGACACCGTTCGAATCCCATCGCTGCAGACATCCGCGTGTGCGACTGGAAAGATTGAAGCACCTCGCTACACTGGTGAAAACCTATTGGGTGTAGCGCTGATGCACAAGAGCAACTACGTTCCTGTTTTCAAGCAGGAAGATGCAGTTGCAATTTCGAGAATGAGGAGAGGCTGATGCGGAACATCAAAGAGTATCCGATAACCGCCCAAGAGGTGGAAGAATTCATCGAGCGCTCGTGGAAAGAGCAGGACCCGCCATTGATTGGTGGCAATGATGGTTACATCAAGTTTGCGCTGAAGCAGTATTTTCAAGACAGCGGCAACATGCAGCGGCTGTTGGACAGCATGAGGATAAAATAATGAGTGAAAGAAAGCTTGTAACGGTTCGTGAGATCGTTGCGCTGGACCCAATTGAAGGAGCAGACCTCATCGAGGTTGCTACAGTTGGCGCATGGAAGTTGGTGGTGAAGAAGGGAGAGTTCAAGGTTGGCGACTTGTGCGTCTACTTTGAGATCGACAGCTTCCTACCTGAGAGCGATCCACGCTATGCGTTCCTGATGAAGGCCGGCGTTCGTGAGTTTGAGGGAGCACGCGGCCACAAGCTGCGCACCATCAAGCTGCGTGGTCAGCTCAGCCAGGGGTTGGCACTGCCAACTAGCCTGTTCCCTGAAATTCTTGCTGCCTTCGATGCGGTTGGAACCGTGTCGATCAGCACCAGCATCTTTGAGATGGACTTCACCGAGCTTCTCGGCATCAAGAAGTACGAAGCACCAATGTCTGCTGAACTTGCGGGTCAGGCTGAAGGTTACTTCCCAAGCTTCATCCGTAAGACGGATCAGGAGCGCTGTCAGAACCTCAAGGCCGAAATCTTCGGCTATGAGGAGGTGCTCAAGGAAGTTGAGTTTGACGCTGACAAGATTCCGCCTGAGGCCATCGCTGCTGGCAGGCTGAAGATCATTGATGGCAAGGTGTACAGCGTGCACCCTGCAAAGGCCGTGCGTGGTGCCCGTTATGAGGTCACTGTGAAGCTCGACGGCACAAGTGGTACATTCTTCCACTACAACGGCACCGTTGGCGTGTGTAGTCGCAACCTCCAGCTGAAGGTCAATGAGGACAACAAGGACAACACGTTCATCAAGATACTGCGCGAGCTCGGTCTAGACCGTGATCTGCCAAACCTCGGTAATATCGCAATTCAGGGTGAGGTGATGGGTGAGGGCATCCAGAAGAACCGTGAACAACTGAAGGGCCATGCGCTCTTCGTGTTTGATATGCAGAACCTTGACACTGGCGAGTACCTCACAGCAACTGAACGTGCAGAGGTAATGACAAAGCTCAGCAACAAGGTGTTCCACGTTCCGGTGCTGCACGCTGACGTGTCGCTTGAGGAGCTGGGCCTTGCTACTGTCGATGATCTGTTGAAGTTTGCAGAAGGCCCAAGCCTGAAGAACCCAATCCGTGAAGGCGTGGTGTTCAAGCGGCTCGACGGTAAGTTCAGCTTCAAGGCCATCAGCAACCTCTTCCTTATGAAGGAAAAGGATTGATGATCAGCCGTCGCGCGTTCTTTGGGATGGCAGCTTCAATCGCTGCCATCCCTTTGGCACCAAAGATGGTCATCGCTTCAGAGGTGGTGATACCACGCCCACCTGTTGCCAACACCTTCAAGAGCATCATCATTCCAATGATCCGCAAGATCATACCTGGTCAGATCGCCGCGAGCATCGTTGGTGTTCAGCCGATGATGGCACCAGTCGCATCCATCTTCTCACTGCGCTGCGTATATCGGCGCCCACTGCTTGAAAGGATTTTCGGGTTTAAGCACTGAAAATCGATTCTATTTGTAGCCGCTGTTAAATACGCACGCCTAAGCATTCGAGCTTAGGGTAAGGAGTATTACATGGCTACTATCTGCATCATCGTTGATGACGTATTTCCTGGTGACGATGACAATCACATCTATGTAAACTATCACTGGTGCTCTTCCAATGGATCGGCAGCTGCCTCGGACGGTGGCAGTGGTCAGTTCACTGTTGGTTTGAGTTCTATTCTGAACCAGTCGGTGATCGATGCTTGCGTTGCTGCATCGGCTGATCAGGGTGTAACAATCGGCCTTCTTGACCGCAAGGTCATTAAGGGCTTCGTGTAAGGAGAACACCATGCTCGACGCAATTGTCAATGCTCTCATCGGAAATGTCGTCGTAGACACCGAGATCGCTGTCAAACTCAACGCAACCCCAGCAACCAAGGACATGAGCCTGCTGGGTTCCGACGGTCGTAGCTATACGCTGTCATACCGCAACAAGTTCCGCAACGGCACCTTCTCGGCTTGGAAGCCAGTAAAGTTCGGCAACTAAAAACCGGAGGCGCACGCTAGGGATTGTGTGCGCCTCTTCTAACCTGTAATCGACAACAGGTTGCGTCAGCGGCGGTAAATATCCGCATGCTAGACATCATCTTCATCTCATATGACGAACCAAACGCTGACATCAATTGGCGTAGGTTGAAGGATCGCTTCCCGCATTCGAAGCGAGTCCATGGCGTGAAGGGTATCGCTAACGCCCACATTGAAGCGGCAAATCGCTCTCACACCAGGTTCTTCTACGTAGTTGACGGCGATGCCGAGATCGACGATTCGTTCGACTTCAGCTACAAACCACAGTCCTATGATGAGGAATACGTTCACATCTGGTATGCTGAAAACCCTGCCATCGGCGCGAGCTATGGTTATGGTGGTGTCAAACTGTTCAACAAGCGCTTCTTCAAGAACGTAACATCGCAGCTTGACTTCTCAACGACGCTGACAGCGAACGTCAAGATTCTACCTGAGCTATCATGCGTTACCCGTTTCAATTCAGACCCGTTCCGTTCGTACCGTGGTGCCTATCGTGAGGCCGTGAAGCTTTATACGACAGCCAACAGCGGCGAGGGCTTTATTCAGGCTGAAGCGCGTGAACGACTAGAGCGCTGGCTTAACCCAAATGACTGTGAGTTTAGAGAGTACATTGTTGCTGGTGCAACTGACGGTGTTGAAGAAGCCAAGCGCAAGAATGACCTGATGTTCATCAACGACCATGACCTTATGAACCACAGCTTCAAGGTTAGACACCCGCAGCTTGATGAAGACACATCACCACTTCCAAAAGAGAACCATCCGATGAGACATGAACTGTTCTTCACTACAAGAATTGCATCAGCGCTCTATGATCCGTATGTGGCGCAAAAGCTACCGCTGATGGAGCTGCGTGATGCGCTGTCTGATGGTCAGCTGCTCAGTAAGGTGTGGCTCATTGAGGAGCTTGACAAGCTTATGAAGCTTGGCTACATTCACGTTGAATCTAAAGAGCAGCCTCTTCGTGTGGCGATCCTTGGTGGCTGGATTGGAACCCTGGCCCTCATGATGAACACATGGGAACTTCCTCTACACGTTACAAGCGTCGACCTAGATGCCCGTTCAAACCGTATTGCTGAGAAGTTGAACTACGACTATGCCTTCACGACGATGACGATGGACATGTACGATGTAGACTACACGAAGTTTGACGTCATCATCAACACGTCATCAGAACATATCCCAGACATCGCTAGATGGAGAGAAGGAATTCCGGCTGGGAAGATCGTGATCGTGCAGAACAACAACTTTGCTGATGGTGAAGGTCACGTGTCATGTGTCACGTCGGTTCACCAGCTTAAGCACCTCCTGAAACTTTCCGAAAGTCTGTACGAGGGCACGCGCCAGTTCCCGCAGTACAACAGGTTCATGCTGATTGGAAGAACCTAGTGTACGTTAGATAACCTGCATTGTACAATAGACAGACAACTCTGCGAGAACCCGCATCATGACCGACCTGATGGAACTCCGCTTCTACTGCTTCGTCAACTTCTACCTGTCCTCGATCCAGCAGGGCATCCAGACAGGTCATTGCGCTGTTGATCTCGTCCGCAAGTATGCGTTCGACCAGGCCGACGAGGTCAGTGAAGATGACGAGAAGCGCGCCTATGTCGTGAACGAGTGGGCAGACAAGCACAAGACCTTCATTATCCTGAACGGTGGTGATGCTGACGGTGTCGCAAACGCCATGGGCGTCATCTCACGCACAGACCTGCCATGGGCATCTTTCTTCGAAAGCGATGGTGCGCTGCGTGGAATTCAGACGTGCGTTGGCGCCGTCATTCCCGACTTCATCTTCGGTGCGCAGTTCGATGCTGAGCTGACCAAGGAGCTCAGTGAAAAATTTGAGGGTCGCAAGATTTACACGTACCAGTACGACACTGGCACTGATGTTGGCTTCGAGCCGAAGATCGTGTTCTTCCCCGATGACAAGTACTACGGCCTGATTGAGCTGTTGAGGGGTAGCAGACTGGCGGGGTAAATGGAGCTCGACACATATAAAGAGCGTGGCACCAACCAAGGGTTGCTAGCCGAGCCGATCAATCTTCTGAGCAACATTGCGTTCTTTGCTGCAACGCTGCTCACCATGCCTTTTTGTCGATCATGGGTTGATGGCATTCTGTCTACTGGCATCTCGATAGTTGGTATTGCCTCATCGCTTTACCACGCTCGACCGTGTCGAATGACTCTGCTTGGAGATACGCTGTCGATTGTTGTGTGGACGATCTTCTACGTATTCGTGTGGGCACATTTTATGATGGGCTTCCAGCCACTTGTTACAGCTGGAGTCATGATAACATTTTTCACGCTGAACATCCTGTTTGATTGGAAGTTTGGCAAGGCGATGAACGGGTCTGCTGATTACATCCCCGTTATCATTCTTCTCTTGTTCTGCGGTTCTTGCGTGTGGTACAAAAGTGGACATCCACACCTCGTGATAGCAGGAATTTTGGCCGCAGGGGCCCTTGTATTTCGGGTTGTGGACAGGGACGTTCACCTTCCGACTGGAACTCATTTCATCTGGCACATCCTCAATGGATTCATGATGGCGCTTCTAACGCTCTTCGTGTCAATCTACGTGATGGTCGAAGGAGCAACATGAATCTTATCGTAGGTTTGACTGGAACCCATGGCACTGGAAAGAGCACCATTGCTAACGCAGCTGAAGTTGATGGGCATCCAGTCTGTCGTGTTCAGCTGTCTCGCACAGCGCAGAAGGCTCTTGGGTGGGATACGCTAGCACGTGCTCAGGAAAGTGCTGACAACATGTGGGCTCTTCAGGATGCTGTCCTCGCTGCAATGGATGCGCGTGATGCCGACATCAAGGTTCCGACTCTAGTTGAAAGAACTCCTGCTGATCTATGGGCCTACACCAAGATGTGGTGTGGTCGTCTCGGTATCGACTCAGAGAACGATCCACGTGCTGTCAAGTACAAGGCAGACCTTCTGCGCCTCAGCCAGCGCTACGCTGAATTCGTCTTCGTTCCGATGGTGGCGGAGATTCCGTTCGTTGAAGAACCGAACCGGGCGGACCTTGCGTCACGCGCACCAGTTGAAGAGTCAATCAAGACCTTCATCATCGAGAACAACCTTCCCTTCAAGCCGATGCGCTTCACTTCACCAAGGTGGAGAGCAACGGAGATCACCCTCATCATGGAATCGGTGGAACAAAGATGGCTCTAAGAACAACAAAACAGCCGCAGCAGAAATTCGGTCTTTGCCTTGACTGGGAAACCTCAGGCGCAGATTGGGGCCGGGTATCTGAAAGCATTCGCAAGTACCAAGGTTTAACGTTTGGCGCCATTGTGTTCGATGCTGTAACGTTCGAACCAGTCGAGGAGCTCTACGTTGAGATCAAGTTCAACGCTGAGAAATACCAGTGGGATGTTGGCGCCGAGAAGATTCACGGCAAGTCTCGTGAATACCTCGAGCAGCACGGTATCACGCAGGAAGAAGCAGCGATGAAGCTCGCTGAGCTGATCCTCAAGTATTGGGGCCCATCAACTCCACTTATGTTCCTCGGCCACAACGCCGAGTTCGACATCAACTTCACTGCTCAGCTTCTTGACACTATCGAGATTGAGTTCGGCAAGGAACGTGCCAACCCGCCGAAGCATGAGAGCTGGATTCAGCTGCACCACGTCATCCTTGACACCTCGCCGATGGGCTTCATTGCCTTCGGTCTCTACAAGTCGGACCTTCTCTTCAAGCGCTGTGGGTTTGAGGACCGTGGAGACCACAACGCCCTTCAGGACGCACGTCAGACCCTCGAAGCTGCTGCTGTGGTACGCCACATGGTACGCATCGCTGAAGCGGAGATGGCAACGCCATGAGCGGCATCACCAGCGCATGGTCTGAGAAGCTTGCCGAGTATGTGGCGGCTGTTGAGGCAGACTACCTTCACCGCACAGATGAACGGCGCTGGAAACTTATGGAGGAGTTCACACAGGAGTTCCTCATCAAGGATTATCCTGTCCTGCTTTCCAATGTGCGATGCGGCGTTTCAGTTCAGCCTGGCTGGGGGATGCTCGTTCATAACCTCTGTAGTGACATCACGATGGTGATGGCTGCAAACTCGAACTTGAAGGTCAAGGTTGAGCAGGTAAAGCAGAAGCTCGGTTCGCTGCGCTTCTATGCATCAGTCTATACGAACGCCACAATTATTGACGATCTCGTGACAAAGGTGGAGGTGGCGCCAGAACATATGGTCGCTAGAGAAAAGATCAGAGCGCTGATTCAAAAGGCCGAAGCTGATTCAACGTTCACTTGCGAGGTGTGTGGTGCACCGGGCAACATCGTCAATCTCAGCGGGTGGCTGCAGGCATCCTGCAAGAAGCATGGTAAGCCATGAGCACTTTCGTCTATGACAGCACAGAGGTGCGGCAGACTGGAAGAACAGCAAAGAGGGTGCTCAAGCTTGCCGGAAACCGTACCAAGGAAATGACCCTAGTTGAGATAACGCCAGTTGATCCATCTTTCGATTGGAAGAAGTGGGTTGATCCTGCGCAGCTCTACGTGGTGGAGTCGCAGGCCCCTTGAATTTCCACGCGAGCGCTGGCCATAAATACAGTAGCGCTTATCCCAGAAGAACAACATGACGACGTACATCACCTACCAGTGTTCAATCTGCCGCAGGACGAAGGACATCGCTCAAGACAATGTTCGTGTTCTGCCTAACCAGTGCACCATTACAAAGGGCTGCGCTGGTTCACTGTACAAGATTGGTGAGACACTTAGCGCTTCTACGGTCGATCCGGTTTCAGGGCTCACGGACTGGTATCCACGCGGCCAAACTCTTTCTCAGCAGCCAGCGCTGCCAGCACCGCAGACGCAGGCACTCACGTGCTCATCGAGTGGTGCGCTGACTCTCGCCCTTCTTCTTTCAGATGCTGATGCTGCAGCAAACTCCACGATCACGCTAGCTCTTCAGCAGCGCCTGTCGGCTGACGTACCATCAACAGAGTACGTCTACAATGTGACGACGACAACGTCGATCATCTCTGGTAAGGACTCTGCCGGAAAGAACCTTCGCTTCGATCAGAACTCCATTGACAACGATTTGATCCATGTGCTCGTGAACGGCGTTGCACGTCAGCAAGGTGTAGGCGCAAACGACTACACTGCTTCACCAAACGTCATCACGCTCAACACGCCGATTACATCAGGCATTGTCGTTGTGTCTGTCTTTGGTGTTGCACCAACCGTTCCACAGCAGCTTAGCTTCTCTGCCAACTACTCCTTCATCGCAACTGCAAATGCTGGTTCATGGGGTAACATCCGTTGGGTTGACGAGTATGATCCGGCCACAGGAAGCCTACGCTCTAACAGCGGCAAGAAGTGGTGGCTGTACACCTGCACGTCAGTTTCAAACCTAGCTACGGCTTCGATGCTCAAGATCACGAGCATCAAGAATGGTGCTGGTAACATCGATCTGATGCCTGGAACTCTTGGTGCTATTACGAACGCACGCTTCATGATTGCCGCACCACCATACGGCAACACCGACCGCTACTTGAACTTCAGCGTCGACGTTGAAGCTCTTTCAGACGATTACCTTTTGACCTCGGCAACTGGCGAGATCACTGAGCTGTTTGCCGCAGGCGCAACGATTGAACTCTATCCACCATACCAGCTTTTCAGCGCACCACTGCTGATCAGCTCGTCGTATGTTGTGGCTGATACGTTCCCAACAAATGATTCTGTTTCCGATGATACACCCGAATCAAGGCTTGTGAGCAGCAAGATTATAGGTCCTGTATGATCGCAGACAAGATGGTACCAAGTTTCTACATGATCGAGCTTAGAGGAACGGCGACTAAAGGTCTTGTTCCAGGAGATCATGGAATCGATTCGATTTCTATCAGCTCATCAGATTTCTCTAATGATATGATGGCAATGGCTGGTATGAATGATGCGATGGGAAGTCTTCTCAAGAACCTAAATCTTGAGGGAGCTCAACGCGAGATGAGCTACAACCCAGAGTTCTTCCCGACTCTCAAGCCCATCGAGCTCACTGAAGAGCAGAAGGCGGTAGAGGAAGAGACGATGGAAACCGTAGCAGCGCTACGCCATCAGATGCACGGTTCTGGAAAGGCATTTGTGCCAATCACGAATCTCTTTGACCCAATCGGCGACTTTGTTGAAGCTCGCTACACCGTTGAAAGTAACGAGATGCTTGTTGAGGGCAAAGTAGCCGTCAACCCTCAGTACTACATGCTTGAGAAACACAGGGAGCTGGAAAATACCATCGGTATGGATGCTCCAGTAAAAGCAGGAAAAACAGGAATTACGGTTCACTGATGTCACCACTGTTTTCGTACAACGTAAAGGTCGGCAAGGGAGCAAGCATGCTCCATGCCGGTGCCTTCAAAACGAAGATTCCAAACTGTGGTGAGATGATCATCACGTCAAAGTTCTTTGACACATACGAAGACTGCGAGAAGTCGCTTAGCGGCCTGATGACAACCCTCACTCGCATTGAGTGCAAAGCCGCTGATCAGAACATGGTCATAGTCAGCAAGATAAATCCGGTACTTGACACGTCCAACAAGCCGCACGCAGACGCTGGAACATGGGATGAGAACACTATCCTGCGCATATACGTCGCTGATTCAGAGGAGCTGAAGAAGGCAACCCTCAAGTACCACATTGTAGGTCAGATCAAAACGTCAGTCGACGTTTCATCGCTCAAGGTTGAACTCGTCAACGAGTGATTGCTGTTTACGCTAGCGCTACGCGTGGTATAATCTACCCACGCTCTATCACATAACAAATCTTAGGAGAGCTTCAAATGCCGAAGAACCCAGTGGCCGCCCCGGGCCGCAAGCAGTTCACTGATATCGCCGAAATCCTGAAGGTGCCTTCACAGCGTAACAAGCTGCAGAACTTCGTGGATGAGACCGTACGTTGCAAGACCAAGATTCTCGACGAGAACGAATCCATCAAGGGCATCCGTGATGCCGCCGTCGAAGAGCTAGGCATTCAGCCGAAGATCTTCAACTCAATCGTTTCACTGTTCTTCAACAACAACTTCGAACAGAAGCGTGAAGAGCTTGAGCAGATGGAGACGGTCATCGAGACGCTCATGCAGACCGACAACCAGCTTACTCACTCGAAGGACGACGAGTAAGATCACTCATCGATTCTGGGCGCAGTAAATACCGGCGTAAAGTCGCACTGCGCACCAGAGGAAAATCATGACCGACACGAAACGCAACTACGTTGCGGCGTGGGTCGATTGGAACGCCGACAAGATCATCGTTCTCGAACGTGATCAAGACGGAAGTCTTCATCGAGTCCGCTACAACCCACCGTACTACTTCTACGTCAAGGACGAGGAAGGCACGTACACATCCATTTTCGGCGACAAGCTGACCCGTGCTGAGTTTGACTCACGCGATCAGTTCGAGCAGGCTAAGCGGATGTTTCCTGAAGGTGAGCGCTTCGAGTCTGACTTCGCACCGCTAAAGCGAGTGCTGATGGACTACTACTACGATCGTCCATCTCCTCTGGTTCACTACGCGTTTATCGACATCGAGGTCGACTACTCGCAGAAGATCGGCTTCGCCGGTCCGATGAACCCCTACGCTCCAATCAATGCCGTCACGATCTATCAATCGTGGACAAAGCGGTACCTCACGTACGTGCTTGCACCGCCAGAGTTCAAGGGAAGTGTCAAGGACCTCGAGGCTAAGATCAACGACCTCATCAGCAAGAAGCTGCTGCGTGACGGCGCAATGCCGAAGATCGTCATCTGTGAAGATGAGATCGAGCTGCTCCACAAGTTTGTTGCTGCTGTTTCAGACGCCGACATCATCTCGGGCTGGAACTCAGAGTTCTACGACATGCCGTACATCTGCGAGCGCCTCATCATGGCTGGCGGTGATACGCTTCTCTCTAAGCTTGACCACATCGGTACCAAGCCACCCAAGAAGGAGATGGTCAACCGCTACGGCTCTGAAGAGCCAGTGTGGAAGTTCTCGGGGCGCAGCCACTTGGACTACATGCGCCTTTTCCAGAAATTCACCTTCGAAGGACGTGTCTCATACGCTCTTGGCAACATTCTCCAAGAAGAGGTCGGTGTTGGTAAACTTGAGTATGACGGCTCCCTCGAGCAGTTGTACCACAACGACTTCCCAACGTTTGTCGCATACAACTTCCGTGACGTCGATGGCATCGTGCAGCTTGACAGCAAGTTCAAGTTCATAGCCCTTGCCAACCAGATGGCGCACGAGAACACCGTACACTTCGATGCGGTGCTTGGAACGGTGGGCTACGTGGAGACTGGCATCGCCAACCACGCTCACTACAAGCTAAACAAGATCGTTCACGACAAGAAGATCAAGGACAACGATACGGTTGAGGGCGCCATCGTTCTCAACCCGAACATTGGTCTTCACATGTGGTTGGGTTCTGTCGACATCAAGTCGCTGTACCCAAACACCATCCGCTCCCTCAACATCTCACCTGAGATGATCGTCGGCCAGTTCGAAGCTGGTGAAGATGCGTGGCGTGCAATCAGAGACGGCGGAACTGGTCGCCTCTGCCTCACGCTTGAGAATGGTGAGCAGCACATGGCAACAGCTTCCGAATGGAAGGCTGTGCTGATCGAGCAGAAGTGGGCCATCTCGGCCTACGGAACAGTATTCGACCAGGGTAAGGGCAAAGGTGTCGTCGCCGACATCCTTGGCTACTGGTACTCTGAGCGTAAGCGCCTACAGGCTGAACAAAAGAAGTGGGCAAAGAAGGTTGAGCAGCTTCCCGACGGACCAGAAAAAGAGGAAGCAAAGCGCCAAGAAGAGCATTACGACCTTCTTCAGCTCACCAAGAAGATTTCCATGAACAGCCTGTACGGCGCTCTTTTGAACATTGCGTTCCGCTTTGGCGATGAACGCATGGGCGCCTCGGTCACGGCAACAGGCCGTGCCATCACGACCCACATGATTGAGACGATCGGTCAGTCTTTGACCGGTAAGAAGCACAAGCTTGACAAGCGCTTCAGCGTCGACACTGGAACTGCTGGTAACGGCAGAGGATACGTCAAGACCAACCACGACTTCGTTGACACGTGGCTTACACTTCCATCAACATCAGTGATTGACGGTGGCGCCATGTACAGACCGCTTCAAGACGAAGATGGACGGTGGCAGTTCTCAGACGCCATCATCTACGGCGACACCGACTCGTGCTACTACAAGTGCATCGGCGCAACTGACAAGGAGTCAGCCATCAAGATCGCCGATGCTGCCGCCGACGTGGCAAATGAAAGCTTCCCAGCTTTCATGCGTGAGGCCTTCAACTGTCAGCCTGAGTTTGACAACCTCATCTCGGCCGGTCGAGAGATCGTTGGTGTACGTGGTCTCTTCCAGGCCAAGAAGAAGTACATGGTGAAGATCGTCGACAAGGAAGGGTTCACGCCGAAACCTGGCAAAGACCTGAAGACGATGGGTTCTGAGATCAAGAAGGCCGACACGCCGAAGATCATTCAGACCTTCATCAAGACGACCGTCGACATGATCCTCGATGGTAAGTCGTATGACGAGATCGCAGCCTTCGTCAATTCACAGCGCAAGGACATTGTCAAGAAGAAGGACAACCTGTTCCTGCTAGGGGTTGCCAAGCAGGTAAATAACCTTGAGTCATTCCAGGCCGAGTACAACGTGCCTGGCACCATGCGTAGTTCTTCAGGTGGCAAGCTCGCCATCCCAGGACATGTCAGAGCAGCGTTGAACTACAACAACCTGATCAACGCTCTCGACAAGGGATCAAAGCCGATTCGTGCCGGTGACAAGGTGTTGGTGTTCTACATCAAGCCAAACCAGCACAACTTCGACGCAGTTGCAATCCCTGCAGAACTCACGCGCTTCCCAAAGTGGTTCACTGAAAACTTTGCGGTTGACATTAAGAAGACTGAGACGAGAATGTTCGACAACAAGCTTGAGGGTATCTTCAAGGCAATTGGTAAGGACGTTCCATCGCCGCAGTCAGTACTAACGAACAGCATTTTGGAGTTTTGATGAAGCTTTCAACACAGGACATCTCAAACATCTCGAACATCCTGGCAACTGCCAGCGTTGGTAACATCGAGTCGCTGGTCATCGAGGACGGCATCGTAAGAGGCGTGAACGCAGAGCGCACCTTCGTGATCATTTCTGACCAGAACGTTCCAAAGCTTCCTCAGAAGATGGGTCTCTCCCGCCTTGGTTCGCTGAAGCAGCGCCTCGATTTGTTCACAGACGGCGCCATCATCGATGCCAAGGAGACTGAACGTGGCGAGATCGGCTCGCTCGACATCTCAGCTGGCCGCAACAAGGTTCAGTTTCGCTGCACATCAACGGCCCTCATCAAGGCGCCGAAGAGCATCAACGATACTCCAGCCTACTCAATCTCCATCACGAGAGAAGAGCTCAAGCTGCTGCTCAATGCCATCAAGATCATGGGCGGAAAGACCCTTACGCTCGTCATCAAGAAGGATGGCACTGCACAGATCACCATGTCTGACGTCACGAACGATCGCTTCGATTCTGTTCTTGAGACGCCAGTAGAGGTACTTACCGAAGGTGGCGACACTGTCGTCCACTACTACCATGCCGAGGTGTTTCACTCGGTCACACGTACTATCAGCGATTCAGACGTCATCTCCCTCGTTGTTGGCGCCGCTGGAACCATCAGCGCTGAGGTGAATGGTCACCTCGTCGTTATGATGCCGAAGATCAACGAGGACTCAGAGGAGAACTAAGATGGAAAACATCATCCGCGCAAGCGACCTTACCTCCACAATGCAGAAGATGAAGACGCTAGATGCACGTCTCACTGAGCTCACGAGTGAGCTTGCAAAGTGGCGCATCTACGTGGCCGTATCCGTGAAGCCAATGCCTGGCGGAAATGGTCTGGCTATCAGCATCGCCAAGAACAACGGTCAGGGTTTCATCTACGATGTCAGCCCAGAGCTTGTCGTGAACTACTCCACCGATCCAGAGACTCTCGTCAGCATGGTCACTGACCTTGTGTTTGAGAAGCTCTACAAGGAGCAGGTGCGCAATGAGATCACCCCAGCAATCGCACGCGCCATCGAGAACGCCGTGAAGGTGAAGGTATGAAGCGCAGCTGGCTGATCGCTCTCAAGGAAGCGATGTCGTGGAACAGGAAGCAGCCATGGGCCTGCTTCGAGACCACCGGTCCGTCAAAGGATGGTCGTGTAGAGTTTTCAATCAGCGCAAACAAGGCGTTCATTGAGAACCTGAAGGCCCTCGGAATGGGTGGCACCACAGATGAGGAGACCGTGCAGATGTTCTTCGTCCAAACCCGCATGATCCCGGAAGACCTGATGGGCGATGACACTGTCAGCCCAGAGGCCACGCCAAACCTCACTCATGAGGCCAACAAGTTCGTAAGGGGCTAACATGTTCGATCAAACCCACTTCCACGACAAGCGCACACACATCACCAATCACTTCAAGATGCAGCCACATGACGCTGCTGATGCTGCCCGCCTGTATGGAGAAGTCGAGAAGAAGGCGCAGGAGAATATCTCTTCTGCTGCCGTGAAGAACTTCGGTGTGAACAACGAAGTGAAGGTCCTTGAGGTCGCCACGTATCGGGACCCCATTAACCAGAACACCAAGATGCGCCTCATCTTCGCCATCAATGGAACGAAGCATGACGTTATGCTTGACGCACAAGACGTGATGCACTTCACGTATGAGACGATTGCGCATGAGCTGTTCGCTCAGCTTGTCAAGAAGCTTTCACATTTTGAGACGCTGTCTCTGACGGATAGGGGTCACAAGTATGCGTAGGATGGTAGTCGATACCGCCAACCTTCTGTTCCGTGTGGCAGCTGCGCACGGAAAGTACAGCCCTGAGGGAACGGCGGAGCAGCGTGCTGGCCTTGCCATGCACATGTCGCTGAACTCCCTCAACAAGTACTTCAAACAGTACCGTCCAGACCAGGTGGCCCTCACCTTTGAAGGTGCAAAGAACTGGCGTAAGGACTACACGAAGTCGCCACAGTGCCTCTCGAAGAGGGGTTACAAGGCAAACCGAGTCAAGGACGACTCAATGATTCCGTTTTTCGAGCTGATCAAGTCGTTCGAAGACCTTGTACGTAACCACACCTCTCTCGTCTGCCTCTCGAACCCGGTTCTTGAGGGTGACGACGTGTTCGCTGGTTACGTGCAGCGCTTCAGCGAGGCAGGCGATGAGGTGATCGGCATCTCAGGTGACCGTGACTTCGTTCAGCTGCTCAAGTACGACAACTTCCAGCTGATCAACCCAGATACTGGCAAGCCACGCACGCTCGTCGACGTCTGCGGCGTTGATGATGCTCTCTTCTTCATGTTTGAGAAGGCCATGCGTGGCGACAAGGGAGACAACGTTTTCCCTGCCTACCCACGCGTTCTCAAGAAGCGCCTGCTGAAGTGCCTTGAGGATGATTACGAGCTGACGAAGATCATGAACGAAACGTGGAGCTTCAAGGACCCTGACACAGGCGCCGAGACAGAGTACCGTGTTGGTGATCTGTTCGAAGAGAACATGCTGCTCATGAGCCTCGAAAGCCAGCCTGACTACATCAAGAAGATCATCAACGACACGCTCGACCATGAGCTTGTCAACCACGGCAAGTACTCGCACTTCCACTTCACGAAGTTCTGCGGCAAGTACAACCTCGTGCAGATCGCTGAGAACGCACAGGCATACGCAAACCTGTTCAGTGTGACTGGACAGCGGTCGCCACTTAAGGAAGAGACGAAGGAAGCGCATAAGAAGGCAGCGCTGCTGTCATTCTGATGCGGTACTTCTTGGTACAACCACTTGCTGGCGTTGAGTCTGAACAGGGCGTGGGCACCATCAGACAGATTTTCGAGACAGAACCAGAAGCAAAGCTTTGGTTCGCAGAAAATGAAACCAATCCAAACTTCAGCGGATGGTACGTCGTACCTGAAAGTGAGATAGGAAAGCTAAACTGATGAGCAACGTCAAAGTCAACACTGCAATCTACCGCATTGAGAATGATCCAGATGGAACTGCTGTGTTCGTGCAGTTCCCAGTCGTCGACGGTGTTCTCGCGCAGTACGGACGAAAGTTCAAGGTACATGAGGGTGATTCATACCTCAGCATGAACGAGCGACAGGTTGTGCTAGCCTTCTTCGATCCAGAAAAGAAGTCGTCAGTCGACGTTCTTTGGTTCACGTGCCTCCAAGATGGTGAGGAGGTCGTTGCTCGCAGCGTACCATACGCAGACGTTTCAGAGATGGTCTTCAAGGCAGTCTCCAGCCTTACGCTCAACGGTTAACCTGACGTTTCATCCTGATAAATACCAGGTGCCAACCTGGCATGGGGTTTTCCAAAACGTGCGCACGTTATCCCCAAATATCAAAGGAGATTCTCATGACAGTTGCTAAGGACGAAATCGTTCTGACCCCGACCAGCCTGCCGCACGTTTTCCTGTGCGACATCGACGACTCTGGTCTTCTCAAGGAAATTCTCGTCGTCAAGAAGTTCAAGGATGGTTCGATCTACTACGTAGACATCGATCCACTCCACGCAATCGACAAGGGCCGCATCAAGAAGATCGTATCTTCACAGCACGCTGACAAGTACGAGTGCTGGGAGCTGCTCTCACAGTCGAAGCTGTCGAACGGCATGAACGCCCTCGACTTCTTCCACTCAAACAACGTGCGCGTCAAGCGTCCAAAGGGTGCTCGCGCATCTGCTGGTTCGCTCGAGAACGTGCAGGCTTACTCATCTGACAAGCAGATCGGTTCCGAGTTCGTGAACCCAGCCGAGGCTCAGCTCGACACTGCTTCCAAGGTGTTTGCTAAGTAAGCGATGGAAGCAGAGACGCAAAGAGAGCCGATTGAAATCGGCTCTGTTGCCAAGCTTGATCTTTGTCCAGGCGACCGTGTAGTGGTCAACGTTGAAGTTTCGATGATGCCACCAAGCAAGGTGCGTGACCACATCGATCGCCTGCACGATGATTTGAAGCGGTTCTTTCCAAAGGACGTGAAGGTCCTTGTGATCCCAATGCGGGATGGAAAGCCAACTGCCGAACTCACCGTCATCAAGGGTCATTTCTTCGGCGACAAATAAGCTGCCTGCCAATCCCAACGGGTCCCATTATGTAAAATGGGACCCGTTGTACTATCCGGGCCATTGTGATATAATGTCCCACGAGCTGAGAGCTCATCAGTAAGTTCAACCCTACCCACAAGGAAAGGAGAAAACCCAATGAAGCACAGTAACGTGGCCATAGCGTGTGCTGTTGTGATAGCATTTGCGGCTGGGTGCATGACGAACTACGTGCCCAACCACACCACGCTGGTGGTGAACATGCCGGCAAATAGTGAGATCACGGAGGCGCAGACCTTCGCCTTCGAATACCCGAAGGAACCCACCCACTCGCAGGCACAGCTGCTCGGTCTCGCGTACGACATCGCAAAGAAGGATGGTCACGAGTACCCGCAGATTCTGCAGGGCATCATCCTCCAGGAATCGCACGCTGGTACGCTCAAGCGCTACAACGTGGTCGGTCAGGAGTACGGCCTCACGCCGACGAAGCGCTACTACGGCGTGGCGCAGATCAAGTTGAGCGCTACCTGGGACGTGATGAAGAAATGGCCGGCGCTGTGGTCACAGTTCCACTTCCACACCCACACTGACGATGAGCTGATCGCCAAGCTGATCGAGAACGACGTCTTCAACATGACGGTCGCAAGCCGTTACCTCATGATCCTGCGTGATACGTATGGCTTCACCACGCCAGCGCAGCTCGCCACCGCCTACAACAAAGGACCAGGTGGAGCAAAGGATGTCGACGCTGACACCAATGAATACGCACTGGCCATGCAGGTGAAGCTCGCCGCCAGGTAGAGCGCTGAACCAAGTTTTTCGCTGACAGTCTCTGTTGTATGATAGGCCTGCTAGATGCAGGCCTTCTTTTTGCCTGACACAATAACAAGAACGTGTTCGAGAAAACCACCCTACAATCAGTGATCGAAGCGCGCGTGCCCTGGCAACAGAGCGGCACAGGCTGGCTCGTTGGCAAGTGCCCACTTTGCAATGACTACAAGGTGCGTGGTGGCTTCAAGTTCGAAGATGAACAGGTGATCTACAACTGCTGGAACTGCTCGACGGCCAGCCGCTACACTGAGTTCAGCGGCCAGATGTCGAAGAAGTTCAGGTCTGTTCTACACGCGTTCAACATTGATGATGACGAAATTCGGTCGGTCGTCAACACTGCCCTCTTCTTCAAGAAGGGAGAGTCTGACAAGATCACGCTGAGCAAGCTCACGAAGGTCAACACGACAACACCGCCAGTTAAGCTTCCAGCAAAGAGCTTCCCACTTGGCCATCCAGAGTTTGTTGACTACCAAGAAAAGCTCGTCGACTATCTCGTCGATCGTAAGGTCAACTTTGACAGGTACAATTTCTTCTTCTCGCTAGAGCCACGCTTCCTCAACCGCATCATCATTCCATACTACCGTTCTGGTCAGCTCATCTACTGGCAGGCTCGGCACATCGATAATGCGGAGAAGCTGCGCTACGACAATGCGCCAGTAAGTCGTGAAGCTGTCATGTTCAACATGGACGAGCTCAACTCATACTCGGACCTTCCACTGTTCGTGTGTGAGGGCATCTTCGATGCGATGATGGTGAACGGCGTTGCGCTACTTGGTAGTCGCTTGAACGAAGCAAAGGTCGACCTGATATCTAAGAGTAGCCGCAGGATTGTTTTCGTAATAGATAAAGACAAGAACGGAAGAACGCTGGCCAAAGAGGTTCTCGACCACGATTGGGAGATTGCCTTCGCTCCAAGCGGCACAGAAGACTTGAACGAAAGCGTACGACGCTTTGGCCTGTGCTACACAGCGCGTGAGCTCATCAAGTCAATTCCAGCAGACAAATCACGTGCCAACATGGCCATCAATCTCCACTGTGGAGTGAAGTAATGGAACTAGAAAAGCAGCGCCTCGTACTTAGCCTCATCGCAAGCAACCGTGATTTGATGGCGCTGTGCTCGGCTATCATGAAGCCGTCATACTTTGATCCGTCCCTCAAGAAGACGGTCAAGTTCATGGGCGAGTACTTCGCTCAGTACAAGGACGTGCCAAAAGTTCAGACAATTCGAGCAGAAACCGGATCGATCCTCGATGCCGCTGAGACCATCACGCGAGCCGACATAGAGTACGTCTCAAAGGAAGTCGAGTCATTCTGTCAGCAGCAGGCCGCAGTTGAGGCCCTCGTCAAAGGTTCTGAGCTCGTTCAGAAGGGCGAGTACGGCAAGATCATTGAGCTCTTCAAGGAAGCGGTGTCTGTCGGCCTCATCAAGGATTCCGGCATCGACTACTTCAAGGACCCGAAAGAGCGCATGGAAAAGACGCTCATCACCGATGCGCGCATTCCTACCGGCTGGCAGGAACTTGATGATGCTATTGGTGGTGGTCTCGGCCGTCAGGAGCTGATCCTCTTCGCCGCCAACTCAGGCGGTGGTAAGTCGATGACGATGCTGAACCTCGGGCGCAACCTCCTTGCGCGCGGTCTCAACGGAGTCTACGTCTCTCTAGAGATGGCAGAAGGCGTGGTGTCAAAGCGCCTCGACTCCATGATCACACACATCGCTCAGGAAAACCTGCTCAAGGAACTTGAGAAGGCCGCAGCAGCGGTCAGCGCTGCCTCAGAGAACATGGGTCGTCTGTTCATCAAGCGTATGCCTGAAAACCGCACGAACATCAACACGATTCGTGCGTACATCACTCAGCTCGAACAGCAGCACGGCTTCCGCCCGGACTTCATCATCGTCGACTACGTCGACATCATGGGTACGACACAGCAGATTTCGTCCGACAACCTGTTCGTCAAGGACAAGTACGTTACCGAGGAAATTCGCAGCCTTGGATTCGATTTCGACTGCATCATGATCTCGGCTTCTCAGCTCGGTCGCAGCGCCATCGAGGCGGAGAAGCTAAACCAAGGTCACATCCAGGGCGGTATCTCCAAGATAAATACATCCGACTACACGGTCGCCATCAAGCAAGACGACCTGATGCGGGCTTCTGGAGAGATCAACTTTGAGATTCTCAAGGCCAGAAACGGCACAGGTGTCGGCAAGCGTATCTTCTTGGGCTGGGACCCAATCTCGCTTCTCATCAAGTCTTTGAAGTCAAAGGCTGGTGGGTTGGCGCTCAAGAGGAAGGCAGCACCGACGCTTAGCACGACCGGCACAGTGTTTGAAAAACCGAAAGAGGGCGGTGGCGTCCTCGATCTGATGAATACGTAATTCCACAGGAGATCACAATGCAGAAGCAAGAAGCACCAAAGACCATCACGGTCGACGGTACCGAACATCCAGTCACCGGTTTCAGCGAGGTCGTACAGCGCCTCGTATCGATCCACACCGAGTGGCGCAATCAGCTTGGTGACGAGCGCCTCGCCGTCGCTAAGACGGAGGCCGCCCTGCGTGCACTTGACGCTGAACTGTCAGAGCGCGTGGGTAAGGAGCTCGCCGAGAAGGCAGCACCTGCCGCAGCCCCAAGCACTGTTGCTGACGCAGCAGGCTAATCGGCTGGCGCAAATGCGCATACGGAGGGGCCCACAGGGCCCCTCCCTCTATGTCCGTTGTCAGACCTGAGGCTATAAATACTCTGTTGAATCAGGCACCGGAAACATGACACAACTGCTACGCACAATCATCTTGGCCGAAGGCATCACGCACATTGAAGACCTGCCTGTCAGGGAGTTCATCCGTGCCGTAGAATCGCTTGGCGATAAGATTGTGACAGAGAAGCTCGACGGTTCGAACCTCTGGTTCGGCCTCGATGACAAGGGCCTCTACACATCTCGTGAGGGCAAGTCCTCAAAGACCGGACGCTTCTACGACGCAGAGGACTACAAGCTCCTCGGCGCATACAACGGGTTTCGTTCTGCCCACCAGGCTCTTAAAAAGGTAGAGCCTACAATCCGCAAGTACCTCAAGGAAGGCGATGTCGTAGAGATTGAAGTTCTCTTCGGCCGTCAGCCAAACACCGTTACGTATGGTGCAGAGGGAAAGAACTTCATCGTCATCCTTCGTGGCATTCATAACACCCCTGAAGAGCGCGTGCATAACCTAGCCAATGCGCTGAATGGCAAGGAAGTCACTGTTACCTCTCCAATCGTCTCATCGCAAGATGGTGAGAAGCTCGATCAGAAGGATGAGCAGCTCCTTTGGAAGTTCACGAAGGTCGACCCAATCTCCGCTGAACACATTGAAACAAAGGAAGCCATCAAGCTTCTCAAGCAGATGAAGTCGTTTGTCGAAGCATCGAATGACGCGTTCTCAGACAAGACGAACGGTGAAGTTGCAGAGATGAACTTGACTTCAGTTCCAAAGGGTGAGCGTGCAGAGGCTAAGGCCGAGCGTGACAGGATCAACGCAAAAATTCTCAACGACTATAAGCTGCCAATCAAGGAGCTGCTCCTTGACAAGTTCGTTCGCAAGATCAAGCCAATGCTGCAAGACCCACAGCTACACCCATCTGAAGATATTGGTGTTGAGGGCGTTGTCATCCGTGACCCAGTCACGGGCAACCAGTCTAAGATCGTTGATCGTGACGTCTTCACCGCAATCAACATGTTCAATGCCGGCGTGCGCAGCGGCATCTCAAGCCTAGTTCGCACATCAGATTCCACGGCCCCTCTTGAAGCTAGAGGCGGTGTCTTCGGCGATGCAAAGATTCGCATTGCTGATCTGCTAGGTGCTAAGGAACTTTCAGTGCCATCACAGGCAAAGCGCTACCTTACGCACTACAAGAAGTCCGATCCAGAATCCACGGCGCTGGCTCTTGCAAATCACCTTGATATCAAGAGCGTTCCAGCCGCAAGAACAAAGGTCTCTTCAATTCTCAAAGGCGCTCTCAACGAGATCGACGGTATCCTCAAGCAGTTCAAGCAGGAAGCTGGTGAATACAAGCTCAAGCTTAAGACTGGCAAGGAGATCGGCATCACGCCTGAGGTCATGGCGCGTACGCTCACGTCATTTGCTGAGACAAAGAAAGAGATCAACGAGATCATCTCAAAGGTACTATCGAGCCGAACCGCAGCGCAGCTGCTCATGGCACTCTATGGAAGAACGATTAGCTCGCTCTTCAACGAAGGAGATACGGAAGTGAAAGAATCATTCGACCTCATCAAGTCAATCAGCGAGGACGACGGTGCATCTGGTGCCGCAACAACCTCTGCTGGAGACGTGGCCGCACTGCCGAAGCGTGTCTTCCAGGGTGGTAAAGAGATCATCAAGCGTAAGCGCAACTTCGTTAAGCCAATGAAGTTCCCAGCACCAGGTGGTCCAATGCGTGAGTCACTGTCAAATGACGAGCTGAACAAGATCGTGAGCGTTCTCATGAAGGACGGCTCTTCAATTCGCAAGGACTATACGGACTCTGGTATCGCAAACGCCGTTGCACGTAAGCTAAAGGCTAACGGCTATGAGTACGCTACTGTCTATGCTGACGGTGACAAGTTCGTGATGCGCGCGTTGAAGAAGGCGCCAAAGGTTCCAGAGAGTTTCTCACTTATCAAGTCGATGAACGAAGACTGGGCACACGTCAATGACATGAAGTTTGCCACAGACGTTGATGACACCGCAAAGGCAAACACTGACGTAGAGTTCAACCAGCTTCGCAACAACGTGCAGATCGGTGACAAGGTTACCCAGCTTGACATCAGCCGCTACCTTGACAAGGCCCATGAGATCAATGACCAGGTAGATACCATCACGTACGGTCTCGAGACCGATGATGGCAGCGTTGTCAAGGTCTACGTGAACGCCACGCAGGCTCAGGACTTCGAAAATGCAATGAGCCAGCTGCTCGGTCAAGAAGACGACGTAGAGCAGGCAATCAACACGCTGGCTCAGAAGTTTGACATCGTTGATGTCGAATGGCCAGAAAGCATGAACGCTTCAGCTGAGGCGCCAGCAGACGGTGAGAGCCCATTCGGTGTTGACACCGGAACAACCTTCGCTTTCCATGACGCAGACCCAGACGCCGCAGCAGTCGACCTCACTGGTGAAGAGCCAATTGAGGGTGACGATACCGGTGATGAGGTTGAGGGTGGTGAAGAGAGCGACGTCGGTCTAGACTCAGAGGAATCCTCTGATGAGGAGAGCGATGAGTCATCAGAAGATGATGAGGACGATGGTCAAGAGCGTGATGAGTTTGGCCAGGTCATCGAGAAGAAGTCTAAGAAAAAGAAGTCAGATGACGAATCGTCTGACGAGGATGAAGACGCTGGTGAAGATGAGAACGAAGAGTCCTCTGACGAAGATGAGGATGAGGATGAGGATGAGGACGAAGAGAAGCCAAAGAAGACTGAAGAGTCTGTGACGCCGCACCAGCAGGTGCTTGCTGAAGATGGTGAGCTCTCGTTCCCAAACCCAACCCTTCAGGCAATCAGCGACATGTTGATCATGATGGGCTTTGACCTCATGGCAAACCGCTCGTTCGCATACCAGGCAAAGACCCTTCAGAGCCGCAACTCTCCAGGTCTTGTTGCCGCAAAGAACAGCTCAGTAGTTTCCAAGCAGAAGATGGCGCGTGATGCTCTCACGAACGCTGTCAAGCTTGCGCCAGGTGCTGTTACATCGGCCCCTAATGCACAGGCAGAATCATCAACATACGATCTAATCAGCAAGCTATAAGACACATGAAGTTTGACTATCCGCAGCTAGAGACCGTTCCATTCAATGGGATGCGGTTCTACGAAACGCCCGCTGGAAAATACTATCCATCGATCACGACGATCCTTGGTGGTACGATGCCAGAAGAAAAGGCCAAGGCTCTCAAGTCATGGCAGAATTCTCTTGGCGCTGTGAAGGCGGCCCAAGTTACAAAGGCCGCTGCAGACAACGGCACGAACGTCCACCTCCTTGCTGAGCGCTTCCTTAATGGACAGCCGCTTGATCAGCCAGGCGACAGCTTCACGCAGGCGGACAAGGCAGGCTTTGGCGCCCTCAAGCTCAAGCTGAAGAAGGTCAATGAGGTGTGGGGACAAGAGGTCTCCATGTATTCGGACCTCATCGAGGTAGCTGGTAGAATTGACTGCGTTGGTGTCTACGATGGAAAGCCAAGCATCATCGACTTCAAAACGTCAATGCGTCTCAAGTCGCAGAAGGATATCGAGGACTACAGGCTGCAAATCTGCGCCTACTCGATCATGCACAATGAACTTTTTGGCACCGAGATTGAAGACGGTGTTATCCTGATGACATCGGCGGGCGGATTCCCGCAGGAATTCCGTGTCGATCTCACTAAATACGTTACGCCGCTGTTGACTCGCGTTGACGAGTTTTATCAGAAGCTCTATAAGGACATCTGAAATGGGTATTGTAGTTAGCGTCAAACTCCCACCATCTGATGCCACCGCTTTTGAAGAAGCAGTGGAGTGTTTGCTGCGCTCGTATGGTGCGCAGATCAACAAGCTTACAGCTGCTGATGGCCACATCCTTCTACGTGCGTATAAGGACATGCCTTCTACCGTCGAGCCTGCTCCGGTAAAAGCCGAAGACCCACTTCCACCACCTCCGCCAGTTGAGACGCTTCCGTCTCCTGAGCTTCCACCAGCAGAAGCACCAACTGAGCTCACTGTTGCAATCCCTTCTTCAGACGCTGTTGCAGCGTCTCTCCCACCGCCAGTTAGCGGTGAGTTCTCAATCAAGGATTTCTCATCTGACATGGCAATTCCATTCAGCTATGACGCTGCAATGGAACACAGCTCTCTCGCCGTCAGTGAGCTCTCTATCGTCGCTGAGCATGCGCACTTCAAGTTTGGTGGCATGTCATTCAAGTTCCCAGTCATGGAAGGCAACCGCATCAGAGTGATGGCTGCGTTCGGCGACTCAGACCTTGTACCAGTATTTCTCAAACTCGAAGACGGCCAGGATTCTCCACGTGTGACCTTTGGCAATGATGTAGCAGAAATAGTCAACAAGCATTTCCCTACTACAATGCCTGCAGAGACAGCATAAAGGAACACGTAATCGTGGCATCGCATGAAGAATTGATCCTTGAGACCCTTATGGACCTCAAGGAATCGCAAGGTAAGATTCTCGAACAGGTGACCAAGACGAATGGTCGTGTCACGGTTCTTGAGGGTCGTGCAGACAACATCGATAAGATCAAGAACAGAACTATCGGTGCTGCAGTAGTCATCTCAGCAATCTTTGGAGCAATCTGGAAGTTTGTCGGACCAGGCAAGTAACTAGACCACTCATCATATCATAGAGGCACCATGAAAAGCCCGTTCATCGTCGTTCAAGACTTCCTATCACCACTCACGTGCGAGAGAATCGTAGAGAGCATCCACGTGGGGGCTCCTGACACGGACAAGGATGGCAACCCAAAGAAGATGGAGCGCCACAACCTGTCGTGGGACATCGAGATCGCCGAACGCTTTCGCGCGCTAGTTCCGCAGGTGGAAGATACGTACAACGCTGAGTACCGTGGATTGGAAAAGCCTGTCTTCCAAATCTACCCAGAGAATGCCAAGGTCCCAGCTGAGCAGCCAGGTTGCGAGAACGCAAAGTTCGTTCGCAAGAAGTGGGTACAGTACAAGGACGTCGACCTCGTAGGTTTCATCTGGCTGAAGGACTTCAATGAGAACGTGCCTATCGATCCTCGCTTCGAGGTCTTTGGCGGCAAGCTTGAATTCCCAGTCCACAACTTCAGCCTCGTACCACAACGTGGTACGCTTGTTCTCTTTCCAGCCGGCCCACACTTCATCACCGTCATCTCACCAGTTCTGGTGAGCGACCTGTATCAGATCAAGCTGAACGTCTGCATTCAACCTAAGGGTGGTGGACGTTGGTTCTACCAGCCATCGAACTTCCCAGGTTCATGGCAGCAGTGGTTCGAAGGTCACTTCTAAGTTTACTCTGTCGTAGCTGCTAGATATAATGGTGTTTGGTCACTAGGACAACTCCATGAACTACACTTACCTCGCAATTGCTGTTCTGTTTGCCGGCATTGGCTACCTCGCACTGCGCCTTCAGGAGATGAAGCGTCGCATCGAGATTCTCGAAAAGAAGACCAAGGACGTCGTTGTTGAATGAGCGTGTACGACGCTCTGCCCTCAGATACTAAGAGGGCAATTCTTCACCGGCTTAGGGTTCGTAAGGACACGTACCTCAAGCTTCTAGCTGGCAAGCGATTGAAAGCACCAAAGGTGCTTCTCATTGGCGATCGTCCCGGCCCTGGAGCGCCTACTCAGGCAAACTACCACCACACTCCGTTCTATTCCATTCTCAATTGTTCAGGCTGGTTGAACCTTCAGCTAGAGCAAGCCGGAATTGATGAGCATGATCTTGTGTGGATTAACGCATATGATCGGCACGGAGTGCCGATCTCGGCACAAGTTCTCGATCACCTGCCACCATCCATTGAAATGATTGCGCTAGGTGGAAATGCCATGAAATGGCTGTCGAAGACCGCCAACGTCGAGTTGTTCTGGCAGTATCACCATCCGCAATATTGGAAGCGCTTCAAACACGGACATCCGTATCCGCTCATCGCCGATCTGAAGTCGATTCTTACGTGACCTTCTTGCGCCAGTAGTCCACGCCGCCAAGGTCCTTTCCCTTCACCGCATTTCCTACACCGTCATGGTGCACTAGGCCGTACATGAAGTCGCCTGAACTTAGCTTTGCGTACTGAGCTGACCAATCCGTGTTTTTTGGTGTTTTACCGGCAATCTTACCTGTGTTTATAAATTCTTGGTAGTACGGCTTGATCTCTGCTTTGTAAAAGAGGATCATTGCACGCGTGGCGATGAGTGGGTCGCAGCGGTTAGCGCATGTTGGAGGAACACCAAGCTCACCGTAGTACTTCACGGCGAGGGCATCAAGGAACTGGTAGAGACCAGTTGCTGATGATGTTGGGTTTTTGGCATATGGATCAAGGTTGCTTTCGATCTGTGCCACAGTCTGAATGAACGTTCTGTCGTCATCAGTGATGTCAATATCCTCGTCACACGCCTGCCAAATTGCAGTAATCACATCCATAGATGATGGTGTTGTTGTCGGGGCGCAGGCGCTGCGGTTCTTTCCAACGTTGTTGACTGGCGGTGTTGGCGGGTTGTCGATGCCTTGGATTGCACGATCATCGATTGCAGTATCTTCTGGAAGAGCACCGCTATCTACACCAGGTGAAACCTCTGGAGTGTCAGCATCTCCTGGACATTTGTTCGTCGCATTGCCCTCATCAGTCGTCATACCTGAATCTGACGTGACAACGGTATCATACCCAGTTGGTTCTGGCGTTCCATCAGGACCCTCAACGTTTGGATCATTGTTGTTTGCAACGTCGATGGTGCCGTCGAGGTACGGTACTGGATCAGTTGGTGCTCTCCACTGACCCTTGTGAATTTCAAAGTGAAGATGCATGCCAGAGCCAATGCCTTCATTTCCCTCAAGCGCAATCTTCTGTCCTGCTGCAACCTTATCACCGACATTGACAAAAATGGTCTTCATGTGGCCATAGACGGTGGTGCAGACAAGGCGCCGTGAAGAGTCATAGTGTTCAATCACAACCCAATTACCAAATCCGGTTGCTGGTCCTGCCTTCACGACGACACCGTCGGCGGCTGCCACGATTGTTCCTTGAGAGTGATCTGTTAGCGCAAGGTCAATGCCATTATGCATTGAGCTGGCGCCAGGAGCTGGAGGTGTACGTGGTCCGTATGCACACGTTACCCTTGCAGTACCGCCGATAAGAGGCATGACAAACTTGATCGTCTCGCCCTTGCCAGCATTCTTCTTTGGGAAGAAGGTGAAGCCACGAGAGTCCAGACTTCCATTGTCATCCGATGCTGACGCAAGAACTTGATAGGCGACGTTAGCAGATGCATCATCCACCGTTCCGCTAATGACACCACTAGAATCCCAGTAGATGCCTAGGAACGTTGTGTTAGTGCGATTGATTCCGTCGATGACGAACTGCCATACAACAGTTCCAGTTGGCGTGGAGTTTGGCGTGAGCTCAAATGTCTGGCTCACTGTACCACTCAAGCTTGACGTGAATGAGGTGTTCTTGATCTTGTTGATCGGTTGAGAACCAATGTCGTTCTTCTGGCCAGAGGGGGACCCTGAGCGCTTTGCATAGCACTCAATGTTTTCACCCTTCTGGATTTCAGTCGGCTGCCGATACTCTGGAACTGCGCTCCAAAGTGGAGTGCGCTCGACCTTGGCGCAGTCACAACCCATCGTTACCTCGATGGCTGGGCGTTCAGCTCAACCTTCTTTTCTGAGGCACGCTTTGCAGCGTTAGCGTCATACTCATCTGCGGCCTTGATTGCAGCAGCGTTGTCGGCCTTGGCCTTCTCATCCAATTTTGCCTGAAGATCGACTAGGTACTGCGCCATCCCCGTCATGAGGTCCTCGACATCACGCGTGTACTTCTCTTTCTTTAAGAGCCAGTCGGCGGCGGTGGCTTGGTCAGCTACATCAACGTCAATGTTAGGAACCTTAGCTGGCAGCGTCGTTAGCTCCTTTGGAGGAACTGCAACGATGTACGAAACTTCCTTGACAGTCTGGCGCTCAGGCTTGACTGGGTTGATACCACAGGCGGTTAGCGAAGCAGCAAGTGCAATGATTAGGAGCTTCTTCATGGAGTCACCTCAGCGGTGTTTTGAATGCCACGGATGGTTTCACGAAGAACAGGAGCTAGCTCACCGTTGTTCGCTGCATCCTTGCGCATGTCAGATAGTTGTGTCTGGAGTTGACCGATAGTTGCAGCGTTTGACTTCTGCTTCTTGGCAAGGTCGGCAACAGAGTTGACGGCGGCCTGACGTTCCTTCTTCAGACCTTCAATGGTCTTAGTGTTGGTCTCGTTGGCCTCAGTGGCGGTCTTGAGGTTTCCCTTCAGAGTGTCGTTGTTGTCCTGAAGGACCTTGTTGTTCTGTGTAAGAACAGCATTGTCCTCACGAAGGCTTGACACCTGGTGGCGTAGCACGCCGATCCAAATGGCAACGGCAAGGACGCCAGCAGCGGCAATTCCGATTCCGATCAGCTTTGCTTGTCCGACGCCAGGGATAAAGTTTGCAAATCCTGACATGGTCATCTCCTATGATATGTGATGCTAACAGCGGGTGTTATGGGGCTACAGTAAACAGTGGAGTTGCTACGAAGATGGCGATACCCTTGCGTGGTGAAGACCACGTAATGGTCGTATTGTTCTCATCTACCTGCACGATAGAAAGTGGAAACGCCTTCTGAAGAACGTTGCTGTCATCGTAGGCATGAACCTCGACGAGTGGCTCAACGCTCATTCCATGTTCGATGTTCCACGTTGCAAGCGGTGAGTTCTGATAGTGTGTCCATACACGAACACCGCTTTCAAATGGTTGTGGTGACCAAGGCATTGCGTTCCCCTTAAACGACGATGATTGCGTAACCGCTACGCGCCGTTGTAAACGTGATGGTGACGTTGTTTGCGTCTACAATTTCAACCGAGCTCGGAATGATCTTCTGCACAGCGCTTTCATATTCGACAAACACATCTACGATTGGAATGCCGGTTGAACCGTTTCCACCGAGATTATGTGCGACATTCCACACCTGCAAAGCAGAGGCCTGCTCGTGGCGGTAAACTGCTGGATGATGAATTTTGCCAGGCATGTTAACTCCTTAGATCAGCTTCGCCTGACCAACTTGTGGCGTGGTAAAGGTCAGCGTCACAGTGTTGATGTTGGTGAAGACGACAGAAGCTGGCTGAACTTCCTGGTTGCCGACGAACACGCGAACGATTGGGTAGCGACCGAGACCGTGGTTGATGGTCCAAGTTGTTGATGGCGACGTCTGCATGAATTCGAATGCGTATGTCGGAGCAACTGCGCCGTCAGGGTTGCCGGTAAGAACGACGGCTGAACCCTGGAATGGGGCACCGAAATCTACCTGAACGTTAGATGCATTGAGGATCGTGACATCATTAGGGATCACAACACGGTTCATCGTGTCATACACGGTGACGCTAACAGCTGAGCTGTTGAGGTTGTGTTCAATTTCCCATGAAGCAGATGCTGAATCCTGATAGTGAACGAACGAGGTGATCACCTGCGTAAGTGGAACCCAGTATGGGAGATCATCGACGATCTGCACGCAGATGTAGAGAATGCCCTGCGTGAATACCAGCTGACCGACTACAGGAGTAGTAGGAAAGTCTTCATCCAAAGGGATGACCGCATTCCTAAGGAAGTTCTGCTGGAGGTTTGCTTCGCCGTGAAATTTCATTGAGTCGTCCCCTGAACGGTATGATCGAGATACTGTATTTATCGCCAAAAGAAAAAGGGACTCCGAAGAGTCCCTCTTTCATTCATTGCCCGTTAGCTATTAGGCTACTGGGACACCCATTACGACGACCTTACATGCGATTGCAGAGGTGAAGGTTACCTCGAGCTCGTTCTCATCCGTGAATGAGATTGACTCTGGGATGATCACTTCGTCGGTGGCATCTACAACCGTAACGTTGCAGTACTGCTGACCGATGTTGTGAGTTACCGTGTGGACGGTGCTTGAAGAGCCTGAGTAGAGGAAGTAGATCTTCTTGTTGACGAAGTCACCACCATCAACCGTTGAGTCGTACACGAGCGTCTGACCAGCGGCTGGCGTTGTGATCGTTACGTCTGTCAGGCTGTCGAGGTCCTTGTCTACGAGAGATACTGCACCAGCAGTTACGCTGAAGTCTGCAGCATCGAAGCTTGCAACACCCTTGAGTGATACCGTTGCGTCACGAACCGAGATTGCAATCTGGTTTGCGGTGACGGCAGTTGAGGTTTCACCACCTGCACCACCGACAACGGTGAGAGTCTCACCGAGAGCAACTGCATCGCTGCCTGAAGTACCAGCAACCGTGATGGTGCTGTTGGCAAGCTGTGCGTTGTCGATACCTGCTGTGGCGATAACGACGTTACCTGCGGTAACCGTGAAGTCACCAGAATCGAAGCTAGCAACACCCTTCTGCGAAGAAGATGCGTTGGCGGCTGTGATCGTTACAGTCTGACCAGATACTGAGGAGTTGATACCCTGTACCGAATCACCTGCGACGAGGAGCGTCTGACCGAGGGTGAGGGTGCTTGTACCAGAGTCAGCGTTGAGACCGACGTTGTCGTTCGCAAGCATTGCATTGGTGACACCATCAGCTGGGATGTAGAGACCAGTTGCGTCCTGCGTGATACCTGCACCTGCTGGGATCAGAAGGTGAAGCTTAGCACCCGTGACGGTGGTACGGTTGGTACCAGTCGTCGTGAGGATGATTGCGCCAGTTGCAGCGTCGTGGAGATCGATACCAACTTCGTCGGTTGGGAGTTCGACGATACCAGCACCGAGGTTGACGTTGAAGGTGTTGCCTGAGAGAGCAAGACCAGTACCTGCCATGTAGGTGCCAGAACCGGTGAACTGCACGAAGTTTACAGCGTCAGTGTCAACCGTGGTGATCTCAGCGGTCTGAGTCCAACCAGAGTCGGCGTTGACGGTACCTTCGGTGACGAACACGGTTGCAGCGGCAAAGTCGCTTGCATCGTCAAGGTCGACAGAGCGCACTGCTGCGCCAGAGGCCTGAACGATGTAGATACCGTTCTCTTCAGGTGCGGCCTGGTCCTTGACGAGAACACGATCGCCGGCGACGAGGGTAACACCGTCGATTACGTCGGTTGCCTCGAGGTCAGTCGAGAGATCAACGGTGGCGGTTGTTGCTGCACGTACTGCCTGCTTCCATGAAAGACCTGCGTAGAGAGCATCGAGCTGGTTCTTGTTGACTGCGTCAGTGCCAGCGGTACCAGGTGCGAGACCCGTTACCTTGTTGTTGCCCATGTTGAGGTTGCCGGTCATCGAATCGCCAGCTGCGTTGACGTATGTTGCGTCAACGAGAGCGGTGATGTCGCCTGCTACGACAGCCTGGGTACCAGTTACACGGCCGTAACCGTCAACTGAAACCTTGAGGAATGAACCTGAGCCTGAGTCAGCGACCGTCTCGAGATCGATGTTTGCGTCCGAAGCGATACCATCACCATCTGAAACAACGATGCGGCCGGCAGTACCAGTGATTTCACGGGTAGTTGCGGTGCCGTCACCAGTGCGGACGATGAAGCCGGATGTTGCGAGACCCTCAAGAGCGGCGAGGTCGTTTGCAAGTGCAAACGTTGGGTTGCCTGCGATACCAGCTGGGTTGGTGATCGTGATACCAGCGGCTGGCGCCGTGAGCGTGCGACCTGCAAACGTGTCGGCAGCGGTCTGAACCACAATGCCGTTGGTGTTGAAGGCAGCAAGAGCCGTCAGTGTGGCGTCAAGTGGCTGCTTGTTGTCAAGCTGCGTCTGAATTGGCGAGGTTACGCCATCGACGTAGTTGAGCTCAGTGGTTGATAGCGTTGCGCCATCGAGGATGTTGACTTCGGCGGCAGATGCGGTGACATCAGAAACGTCTGCGAGAACGAGAACATGCTCTTCCCACTTGCTCGTGCCGTTATTGTACTGGAGGAACTCGCCACCAGTGAGGGTGCCGAGGTCTACGTCCTCAAGCTCGCCGAGGGTGTCGTGACCTGCAGATGCTGCGTCAAGCTGGAGTAGAGCATCGGTGAAGCTTGTTGCATCATCGATGATCGAGCCAGTTGAGAATGCACCTGACTGGAACTGACCGTTGCTGTTGACACCGGCGCCGAGGGCGGCTTCGATGTTGTCAACTTCAGTCTGCAGCAGTGCAGCGTTACCACCAGTTGCGAATGGAACCCATGCAGAACCGTCGTTGTAGTAGTACAGCGACGTGGTGGTGTTGTAGATCAGACGACCTTCGTCTGAGGCGTTGAAGCTTGGTGTTGTGTCCAGGCGCTCCAAAAATGCGTTCTGGATTTCGCTCGTGCCGAGGGCATTGAGTACCAGATTACCATTGAGTTTCATTCGTCATTCTCCCTTGAGAGCCAATACGTTACAGAATACGACGGCTTGCCGTCGTAAGCGCCTTAATCGCTGAGTTGAACGCAACCGGCTCCACCTTCAGATTTCCAAGATCGTAATCATTGACAACCGCTTCGTCAACATCGTTGAAGAAGAAGATGCCCTTGTTTCCAACCTTCTGAATGGTGTCCAGGCGGTAACCCAAAACCTTTAGCGTAGCCGCAAGAACAATGTCCTGCGTCTCGATACTTTTCTTTGACATTCGAGTAGTCCTATGAAGCTGATGCTATGATAGACTTTCGAACACTATTTATGATTAGGCTAGGTTTAGAAGAGGAAAACCATCGCACTTCCAGCGATTGCGGCTGTGAATGTAACCACAATCGTGTTAGCGTCGATGATCTGTACCCGCTCTGGTATGATCTGCTCGTATAGAGTATCGTAGATGGTAACTGAAGTTCTCAGCGTATTGCCGTTGTGCATGATCGTCCACGTAGTGGAATCAACAGACTGAACGTGCTCATAGCCAAAAACTGTACTTGAGCTGGCGGAGGTTTGCCAGGTAGGAGGAGCCGTAGGACCATTTGACGTTAGAATCTGCCCGGCTGTACCGAAGTCTGATCCATCAAACGCCCATGCACCTGTCGTATTTACTCGAATGCTGCCGTCCGGGGCACCACCAGGGTTACCATAACCGAACTGTAGGGCGTTACCGGCACCATCATTTCCACCAAAGATGTAGACACTGCCAGGTGAACCGATAAAGTATGGGCGGCCTGTACCAGTGGTGTTGCCAAGCTGTAGGCTCTTGACGCCTGGGTTCCAGTAGAGGTCTCCACCATCCACTGAAAGTGCCTTGCCGATCGTCAGGTTCTCCGTAGAGATGACGTCCCCATCTTTCGTGATTCGAAATACCGGTGCTGTTACATACGTCTTGCGCACGGACACGAGGTCGACGAGAGGGGTAACACCGTTGTCTGGGCGGATGACGAGCGCTGATGTTGCACCGCTAGCAGGAGAGATGACCCAATGGTCGCTGTCTTGAATGACGGTGTCAATCGTTGTGGTGTCGCCAGTGACTTCAAGATCACCGTTGATGGTGACCTTCGCCTTCTGGCCAGGAGCCGATCCAGTCTTTCCTGAAATACGCACAAACGTGCCGTCATCTGGGTCCTTGATGACAAGGTCCTTGCCATCTTCAAGAACAAGAGATGCAGCACCACCAATGTTCGGCGTGTTGTCATACACCTTTTGCAGCGTGATACCTGGACCACCACTTGAGCTTGATCCATCATCAAGAATTACGCCCTGACCACCAACAGTCCAAGTATCTTGATCTGTTCCGCCAGCATTGATGATGCCGCCGTCTGGAAGCTGGCCAAAGACGCCATCATCTTCTAGAATTACTGGCTTGCTCATGAGATGCGCACCGGTGGAAAGATGTTTAGGTAGATAGCATCAGTGTCAAACACTGTGCCGATCTGCTGCACGAAGCCAGCAAGAGGCGGTGTAAGCTGCACCTCGCCAAGTGGCCCACAGAAAAGTGGGCGACCGATCTGTTCTGGTTCCCACATCCACTGGTCATTGCGGATTACGCCATTTGACACGATCTGACCAACTTCTTCTTGTGCAAGCGACTGCACGCTGATTCCATTTGCAAAGCGCTCAACGATGACTGAATTTTCTTCATAGACGCCAGCAAGATTGATCATCTTGTATGGGCGGAATGCAACACACGTGAAGGCTGGAATTTCTTCAGCGGCTTCAGCAAATACAAGAGCAGCATCAAACTGAACGTTCTGGCCTGTGGTCTGCTGAATGATGAGGTCTGTTGCGGTGGTGACGAACGTGCCGTTCTGCTGCTTTAGTGGAACGTTGTTGGCGCCTAGAATTAGGTTACCACCGTCAAACTTTCCAGTGATGCCCACCTGTGAGCCAAGAGGGTAAGTGTGTAGGGTTGAACCGTTCTGAATCCAACCAACAAACACGCGCACTTTGTCCTGCCAAACTCCAGTGGAGGCTGGCGTTGGTTTGCGATACACGCGCATGCGTGTGTTGGTGTTGTCCCACCAATGGAGGTTGTTGACTGGGTTGATTGGCTCAACTGAGTTCTGCACCCATGGAATGGTAGTCCATCCACGTGAGAGAGCGCCAGTCGCAAGGTCGATATCCCAATAGAGATAGACGTTGACACCGGTTGGGAAACCGATCCAGGCGTTATCCACGTCCTTAGTTTCATCGACGACGTAGTTAGAGCCATAGTGACCAAATGCCACAGAGATTGGGCTGAAGGTGTTGCCAAGACCAACGTTAAGGTCAACGCTATCATGCGCCATCGAGTGCCACGTGAGCAGCGCTGGCGATGCGTTCGTTTCCTTCCTAATGATGCCCTGGCGGAATGACAGCTTCACTTGGTACCTCTGTTAAGGTGGTGATACCACCGCAAGTGTGCTGTCTTAGCTTACGCTCACGGTGAGTGTGTAGGTGATTACGAGCTCACGGTTAGCGGTCTTGAGAATTGGCGAGAAGATGATGTGCGTCAGAAGTAGTGAGTCAACTGGAACACCACCATCGGTGAACGCACCGTTCGTGCCATAGGTGTAAAGACCGAGTTCGTCAAATGCAAACTCTGAGTTGAAGTTTGGGTCTGGTGGAGAATCAGAGATGTCCTGACCAGATGGCTGGCCAGCAGCAATCGTTGCGGTGATGATCACGATTGATGTCGTGTCGATACCGCTCTGCTGGTAGGTGACCGAGTTTTCAGATGGAGTTCCAGCCTGCTGTTCGTCAACCACCTCGTAGTACGTCTGGTTATACAGACGGTCAGCTGCGCCGCTGCTTACGTTTGGTGGAAGATACGTGATCTGGTTCATGTTGTTGACGTCAGAACCACCATTGCCAAGCGCGAGGGCGTAAATCTGGTGAGTACCGATGGCATCGAAGTCAGTGTTCGAAAGGCCGCGTGCAATCGCCACAGCCATGTTCTGGTTGTGGATTGCGTTGTCCTTGTCTAGAAGGACCTCGCCGGTCTTGGCGTCCTTAATGTGGACGTGACCCTTGACCTTGAAGTTGAGATTAACTGAGCTCATGATTTCTCCATTGGTGCGCTTCTCACCTGCGTGCTATATTTATGGGCTTTCAAGTTACACGATCCAGATGCGGAATGGACCGGTTAGGGTTGGGGCCTCGGTACCGAGGTTGATGTCGAACGAGTTCGGGTCGGTGATCACTGTTCCAGTGTCCAGCTCGAACCTCGTGAAGTTGATTGGACCTGAGCTGGTATCGAAAAGGTTGCTTTCTGGTGCCACGATCCAGTTGGATGGTGAACCAACGAAGTTCTGCAGCTTCACGGTCAGGACGTCGTTCACGGTGAACGAACCGGCTACCTCAACTGGGAGGCCGTGAGTACCGACTGGGTTGCCACCCTCGGCCACGTTTGCCTGATCGTAGTCGTAGATCGACGTGATGTAGCGTGAACCGACTGGGATGTTGCCGGAGCCAGTCTCGGTCATGAGGATCGAGAGCGCCTCAGCAAAGCTTGAGCCGACGGTTACATCACTGGTCGTCTCTGCGATGGACGTACCGAACGTTCCATCTGGTGTTCCATTCGGAATCAGCCAGTCGTTTGGATCACCAGTGTAATCGAAGACACCCGGTGACAGCTCAACCCAACCCTGCAGCATGGCAGGAATGTAGTGCTCTGAACCGCCAAAGCCGGTAACGACTGCCTGGTTGAAGTCGTATGGGAAGTCGTCGTAACCGCCGAAGTCGTAGCCGGCGATTGGCAATGCGCCACCCTCAATGAACTGAACGTTCATGAGGTCGATGAATTCAATCTCTGCGACCGTCTCGAATGCAACGATTGGATCATCTGTGATGATGACCGGCATGATGTCGCCGAGGATCAGCTCGATGCGGGCGTAGACCTTCAGCTGCTCAGTCACCTTCACGCGGATGGTCTGACCGTAGCTCTGGTCTGGCTCAACGAGGATCGAGTACTTCGTGTTGAACGGCATGTAGTCGGCAAAGAAGTCTTCGTCGAATACGAGCTGCGAAGCTGATGCACGGTTCGTCTTGTTGAAGCGTGGTGACAGAATGTAGAACACGCGCTGACCGCTGGCAGCAGAGAACGCCTCAACGAACATGCCTAGGTCTGAGAACTCGGCCGTTGAAGTTGAGTTGAGGTTGCTGTCGACATTGTCAGAGTACTTGAAGAATAGCGGAATCCAGTCGTCAACTGCCCCGAGCTCTGGGAAATTGGCCGTTGCACCAACAACCCTGAACTTCACACGATCAAGGAACGCCTTGTCGATGATGATGTCATCGTCAGTTGCCGCCGTTGGAACGATCACTGCGCCATGGGCGTGGTAGAGAGGGTACAGCTCGCTGTTGTACAGCCAAGGAACCTCAATGTTCACGTTGTTTGCGTCGTAGCCAGATGAGTCGTACGGGAACGTGTCGTAGCCGATGTCAGCAGTTACGATGAAGTCTGGTGCGATGTAGACATTGACGATGTCGCCAGGTCCGAACTCAAGCTCACCGAGGATAGTGTCGATCTGGAATGCCGAGTAACCATCGCTCCACACCTGGCCAGTCTTGAGGTTTGGGCCGTAGCCGTAGATGTTGTTGAACACCTTGGCCTCGCCAGGAATTGAGTTGGCCGTGTCAGACTGCTTCGTGAAGGTGATCGTGTAGACCGATGGTTCGATCATCACGCTTGGCTTTGCGTTCACGTTCGTGGTGAGCGTGTTGATGTTTGCTGGCGTGAATGGAACGGAAAGGTTCAACGTTCCACCAACAGCAACAAACGTACCATTACCATACGCAACGTCGTTGAATGGACGGCCTGAGTAGCGGGTCCATGCGATACCGTCTGGTGACTGTCCGATGTAGCCAGCCGGGCCGACGGCAATGAACTCACCGCCACCGAAGGCGATAGCGCTGAAGTCACCGTCGGTAAAGATGCCGAGGTTAGACCATGTTAGACCGCCGTCAATTGAACGGATGATGGTGCCATTGTCACCTACGGCGATGAACGCATTTGAACCAGCATCGTAGATGATGTCACGCAGCGTCTGCGCCGTGTTGCTTACGATCGGTGTCCATGTAATTCTGTCTAGCGAGCGAATCACCGTTCCACCCTCGCCAACGACGATGATGGCATCATTCGACCAGGTAATTGCATACAGGTTTGCGGATACACCGCTGTCCTGTGTTGCCCAACCCATTGGGTTAAGTAGGTTGACAACCGACGTAATGATGGTGCCGTTGTCACCAACGGCGATAGCGCAGTCGACCAAGTCAGGACCGACGGTGAGGAAGTCAGGGATGATGGTTGATGAGTGCAGATTATAGCTGACGCCAGTATCTTCCATAGTCCACGTGTCACCATCGCTTGTAACAGCGATAGAGCCACCCTCGCCAACGATCATAAGAAGTTCGTTAGGACCTGGTGTGAAGATAGACTGTACGTCTGATGTCCACGTGAGGGCATCGGCTGACGCTGCAACTACGGAGTTAGTGCCAGTGGTAAAGAACGCGTTGTTGCTGAAGATGATGCTCTTCAGCTCTTGAGGGTTGCTGACGATTGTTTCCCACGAATCACCATCTCCAGAAATGGCGATGGTTGATGTTGATGCGTCGGCGAAGTAGTCGAGGCGTGGAATCTTGAAGCCGATCTTACCGTTCCAGTACCACTCACCGACCGTTGCATCTGCCTGCCAGCCTGAAACGCTTCCGAACACCTTGTAGTGTGCCTCATCAGCGCCAATTTCCCACGCAAACTGGTCACCAACATTCCATCCAGTGGTTGTAGGAATGATGGTGAATGCAACGTTGCTGTCCTTGTACGAGCAGCCATCAACGAGGCTGATGACAAGCGGATATCCAGGAAGTGATGAGTTAAGCGTGTAATTACCGCCACCATTGAATGTGAGCGTCCAAGTAGATGCTGCAGTAAGCTCAATAGAGCGGGTGTGAATCTCGATTGCTGGAGAGTCAGTACGTGGTGCACCAGGCGTAAATGTTGGCGCACCAACAAGGCGGATAGGGTTGCTCTTAATGAGCGACCATGTTTCTTCTCCAGCTGCCGGGCCTGCGGTGATTCTATTGAATGGTGAGATGATCCATTCATCACCAAGCTCTGCCGTTTCTTCACCCTCGATTGGGGCAAAGGTGAACGTGAACTGAATACGAATGTCCGGGCCGCTCATCAGCGTGAATGTGTCACCAAAGTTGACAGTTCCAAGAGGAGTGGTGAAGTCATCGAGGTATGAATAGACAGTCAGAACGACAGGCGTAACGCCCTCGTTGTAACCAACGCTGTCGATACCGAAGGTACAGACTGCCTTGAACTCTTCAAAGGTTTCACCGCTTACGTCGATGAGGGTGCCAGCGTCGCTGATGACGTTGTTGTAGACGAGCGATGCATCGTTGCCGCCGAAGGCTGGGATGTTGACGAGGTCGTTTCTGATCCACTGCTTCGAGGAACCGGTGTCGATGATGTCGAACGTGAAGGCACCATGGCTGAGCGTGTAGTCAACCGTGTCCTGAAGGTGGGTGTCGTTGAGGCGAACGTCCGTAATGCCTGGACCGTCCCAACGCTTCTGGTTGAAGACGCCGGTTGTAAGGCCAGGAATTTCCTGAAGATCATCAACACCGCCAACAAACGTCTCAAGGCGTGCTTGTGATGCAAACTTTGGGTTCGAGAAGAGCGGCATAGGCCATGTGACACGAACACCGTCAGAGATGATCTCCTGCCACCAGCTGAAGGTCTCACGCTCACGAACACCAAGCAGCGTGAAGCTGTCTGGCAGAAGGTCGGCTCCCAAGTATGCGCGAGTTGAGTGCAGCTCTGTTACGTTGACGTTGATGGCGTCTGAGAAGATGTACGACTCAGACACAGCACCGCTGACGCTAACCTTGGTGTGATAAGGCTTTACGTCCAGGACGTAGTCAACCAGGCTCTGTAGGTGCCTGCTAGACTGGGCTGCGATGCTGTTAGATGTGGCCATTAGTAGAACTCGTCGGCCTGTTCAGCCGTCGTCTGAGCCTCAACGATAGTGGTTGAGTTGACGGTGATCAATGAGGTCTTGAAGAGATCGGTGAACTCGTAGTTGTTTGCAAGCGCATCATTGAGAACGCTGAAGAAGAGCTCGTTGATCTGTGAGGCACGTGCCGTTGAGTAGATCAGGTTCATCGTAGCGCGCGATTGAGCAGATGATGAGAACCACGAATCCTTCAGCTGATCCTCAGTTGTGCTTGAGGAGATGTTGAGGGCAGTGATGTAGTCAATGATGGTCACTGGGCCGATGTTGATGACGAGCGACGTGTTGAGGATCGTGTTGACGATCGAATCAAGCGCAAGCGCACTGTCAACGAAGATTTGGTCCGACTCGAAGCCGAAGCGAGTGTTCGTGCCGTACTTCTCATCGTAGTTGACACGGGTTTGTGAAGGCAGTGGGTTGCCTGCAACGTCCTCACCGCAGATGGCGTTGGTCAGCGATGCCCACAGCTGGGCAGGAATCTTGTCGGACATGTGCTGGCGAATCAGCTTCCACTCAGTGTGAACGTTCTTCAGCTTAAGCTCTTCAGGATCATCACGAAGAGTGAAGTCACGGAGGAAGCGCAGCTTAAGGGCGTCGGTCTTGGTGACCAGGCGGCTGAGGCCAGAGATTGCGCATGAGTCATACGCAGCACCACCTTCGGCTGCCGTGTCAGACACGAGCCTCGAGAAGATCATGTACGTTGAAGAGCCGTACCTTAGGAGGTTGGCTGCCTGCTCGAGCGACATTGACTTGCTTGTCTCCGGAACGGTCTTGTTCTTTACCCAGAAGTAGTACTTCTTGCCAGCGATGTTGCCGTTTGAGTTGCGGACCGTGCGCTCGGTGTACTGATAGTCCACCTTGTACCAGCTCTGCACCTGGAAATCATCTTCAACCGCTGGGTCAAAGGCGAGATCGGCCGCTGTCGGCTGGTATGGGCGATACAGCGCATAGATCAACGTTCCCTCTGGCTGGGTATTTACGACCTGAGCAACGTTCCCGGAGATCACTACCGTGGCTGGAGCCAGCTGGATGCCGTTAGCGTAGATTGACAGGCGGTTTGCATCGAGCTCATCCTCAGCGGTGAACGTGAACTGGGCGGCCGTGGTACCGTCTGAAACCTGCGTCTGCACGGTGTTGACGAGCTTGATCCACTCGCTCCACTCTGAAGTGTAGCGGGTGACTGAGATTCCGTTTGCAAGCGTCCACGTGTTGGTAGCCTTTGCCATCTCCTTAGCAACGTCGGTCGTGATCGAGATGACAGTAGGCTCGCCAATGTATGGCTGCCACTTGTTGTTTGGGAAGGCGAGGTCGGCGCTGAGGTCTGCCTGAGCAGGAACCTGCCACACCTTCCAACCGTAGTCGAGAAGATCGGCGGTGTCGTTGCTGAAGGCGACGTCTGGAAGGTCAACGATCTTAGTGTAGTTGACGGCTTCACGAACGAAGATGTCATTGTCAGAGTCGATCATGTCGGCGATGACAACGTTTGCGGTGATCAGACCACCAGCGTTGCGGGTGATTCTGACGTTGAGGCCGAACTTCTCAAACGAGAAGACGCGTTCAAGCGCTGGGCTTTCCCAGTCGCTAACTGGAACGTCCTCAAAGAAGCCGAGCTGATCGGACATTCTGAGGTATCCCTGTCCAGTCACGGTGTCAGATGCGTCGCTCAGCGTGATGGCGCCGATACGGTTGCCAAGGGCACCGTCAACTTCAATCGCCTCAACTGACATGGTTGTAAGGTTTGAACCTGGAACCAGTGAAGGAGCGCCTGGAGTTGTTGACGAACCGATGTCGTAGAACAGATCGCCACCGATGACGACCTCACCGACTGGCTTGCTGTTGATGATGTCCCAACCACCGAAGTTGTAGCCAGCGACGATGTTTATGTCGGCAAGGCGGCCAGTATCGACGATCAGGCGGTCGTTCGAGTTGAACACCTTGACAAACGTTGCTGGACCAAAGGCTGGATGTGCGAGACCGTTTGAGCTGCTCGTCTGCGACCAAGCGATTGGCTTGATGGTAACGCTGCGGTTTGCCTGGTAGTAGTTCGTGAAGCCAACCTCACCCGACAGGCGGATGGACTGGTCGATGCTTGAGTCGCCCTCTTGGGCGGCAGCCTGCTCGTTGTACTCTGATGGGTGGTAGTCAGACTCGGTCCACTGGTAGAGATCAACGCTAGCGTATTCTGTGAGTGAACCCCAACGTGACTGACGTGCTTCACGGTTTGTGAACATGAACGCATCGTGGTACGGGATGTAGGCGAGCGTGCTCGTGTCCCACCAGACACGCCCAACTTCCTGCTCATTCCATGGCTTGAGCGTCATGTAGTTAGGGTTGTCAGTTGTCAGCGTGGTGTAGCTGTAGTGGGCTGGATCAACAGGCGTCTGCATGTTGACGAGCTCAAGGGCGAGCGGTTCATGGATGCCGATGGCTGGGTGCCACAGGCTGATCTGCGTTACGAGGTTCTCAGTTGAATAGTCGAACAGCTTGATTGGCGACAGCTTGGTTGGGTTGATCCAAGTGTAGCCTGAAACCGTGTACGTACCAACGGCTGTGACCTTGAGGATATTTGCAGCAACAAGCGATGCACCACCTGGCGTTACACTTGGGTTGAACGCATCACCCGTGTGGTACGTGTTGGCAAGTGGGATGTACTGAGGGAATGGGCCTGTGGCAACCGTTACAAGCTCAGAGACTGGGCGTGCGTCGAAGCGCAGCACCGTACCGAGGTCGTCGATGGTAAACCAACGGGTATCGTCGTACGCCTCGACTTGAACGTAGAGCGGCAGTGCCGAGTATGACAGGTCGTTTGAGGAGTAGAACTGAATGCCAGTGAACTGACGTGTGCAGTCATTAGGAGCGATCTTCACCTCAGGGAAGGTGCGCTCACGTGCATCACCGTAAGTGGCAAGCTTGTACGCCCAGAACTCATCGACAGAAGAGTCGAGGAATGACTTGTAGTTGGTGAAGGCATCGACCGTAAGGTTCGTGCCCTTAGCACCAATCATACCACGCCAGAAGTCAAGCTGCGTCTGATCGCTGATGCCGATGCTGTCGAAGTATGCCTTGTTCTTGTAGCCAATGAGAGCCAGTGCGTGCTGAGCCATCTTCGGCTCATTGAAAGTCTGGCCTGCATCGTAGACCCTGGCGAGAGCGTCAACTGACGATGCTGGGTTTCTGATGATGTCGTTATCGTTCAGGAAGAAGCCGTCAAACGTTGGCTTGCCATCAACACGGTTCTGGCGGTTGAATGACAGATATGCGGTGTTGAGGTATGAACCAAGGAACTGATCGAAGATCGTTGATGACGTTGGATCGTTCGAGAAGTTGCTGTTGAAAAGAATTGCGTGCTCATACTCGTCGATGAAGACGTGAGCTGAGAAGATCGGCGTTGTTGAGTGCGTGATCGTGTTTGGATCGGTACGGATGACGCTGAGCTTGCTGACTGGGATCACGGCGCCGATGACGTCGTAGCATGCCTGCGTGGAAACTGGATCAAGGAACTTCGAGTCAGTGTAGCGGCTCATCAGACCATTTGGAGTGTCAAGGAACAGCTTGTCCATGAATGGGTTGAGGATGATGCCAGTACCAGCGTTCACACCCTGGTAGATGGTGTCGATGAACTTCTCAACCTCGAGCTGCCAGTCAATGTTGCGACCAGTGTCCTGATCGATGACCGCTGAACGTGCAGCGTTGATCTTGAAGCCCTGCTCTTCGAGCTGGTCCACATAGCCATAGATGATGTCAAGCGTGTTCTGCAGACCCGTCACCTGCATTGGCATCGTCGAGGTGGTCGTGCCTGTCGAAGTTGTGTAGCGCTTCCACACCCTTTCTGTGCTGTTCTTATTGAGCGCATAGAAGGTTGTGAATGGACCTGAGTTGTCGAGCACGTTATACTCGATCAGTGGGTGGTATGGGTTGTAGACCTCGATACGGAAAATCCAGTCTGCAGCATCCGTCTTTGGTACGTACAGGCCGGTTGGGTTGAGAACCTTCGTTCCCATCTGTACGAGCTGCACTCGCAGACCAGAAATCCACATGCTCTCAGTCTTCTCTGAGCGCTTGAGAAGCATCTCAAACCCAGTAGATGGAACCTCACCAGATGCCGTGTTGATGACCAGAGAGTCTGGACGAATTAGAGCACCGAGGCGGTGAACAAGGTTGATGTTCCAACCACGGTATGCAAGGGCTGCTGTTGAAACACCAGTGTCGATGTATGAGTAGCGTAGCAGGTTTGTGAACCACTGACCAACGCCCTTGAACACCTTCACCTGACCAGCGATGAACTCAAAGGTCGGCTGGTGCTGGATGTCCGTAACGATTGCAGTTGGGTCTGGGGTTGCGTCAGCAACGCAGCCCTCACAACCAAGGATGCCATACACGAAGTCAGTGCCAACATCTGGAATTTCAGTTGTGACCGTATCAGGTGTGAAGTCGATGTTGATGGTATCACCCATCTCAAATGGGATACCAAAGTCCTCAACGATGATGTTGGTGAAGGTGACTGTTTCATCACCACTGCCGTATGCGAAGGTGAATGGAACACCCTCAAATACGTAAGCGATGTGGTTGCCATCAACCGTGACATCAAACACGGTTGCTGATGGACCCATGGCACCGAGATCACCGACTTGGCCAGTGGATGCCGTGTGAGTTACCTTAAACGATACAACGCTACCAAAGTCTGGTCCCCAGACGATAGAGCCTGGCGCACCCTTGATGCGCTTCTTGGCCTCATCTGGAGTGTAGGTGTTGATGAGGTTGAGGCGCTCTCCATGCATCAGGAACTTCTGAGCAGGCAGCGACGTTACGAGGTTGCGCTCATTGCGGAGGTTCGTGCCAGTTGAAACGTACGTCTCACCCCAGCTTGAGTCAAGGAACTTCAGCGGGAAGAGCTTGAAGTACGTACGCGCGATGCCGTAGTAGTACTCGAGAGACTTCGACCACACGAGCTCAACTGGACCCAAGTCGCCAAACTGGTAGCCAAGATTTGCACCAGGTGGGATCGTGTTCGTCATCGCCTCAGCGGCGAAGAACGAAGATGGAGAAACATATGGTGGCAGCAGAACGTCGGTCGTGGTGTTGACGCTCATCTTCACGCCTGGATTGTAGGCCTTGATGTCAGTCCACATCTGGTCAGACCAGACGCGCGACTGCTCAAACGTAATTGGCGTTGTGTTGACGATGATGGCGCCAGCGGTCGTGATGACCCACGTAGTGCCAGCAAACTGATCGCCGCCAGATACGTTGACGGTCAAACCGGTGACAAGCGTGTCAGCAGTTCTTGACCAGCCACCAGCTGATGCGGTGTACAGGCCGTTGAACTGAGCCGCACCTTGTGCGATGAGAAGAACACGGTCACCGTTCTGAAGCGTGTAACCGTCGATAGTCTGCAGGCCCATGAGCAGGCCAACAGGAGTCGTAGCAACGACCACAGCGCCAGCAGTATTTGAGGTAGCGACAATGTTGTTCTTATAGAGCGAGTCCCAACCAACTGGCTTGTTGACTGATGCTGGGAACAACGTGGTGCCAAGCATCCATGGGTAGACGTCAGGGCGGTCGGTTGACAACGTGTTTGCCTGCGCGCCGAAGTACTCCTTTAGAATCTCAGACCAGCGGGCAGGAACGGTCACAAAGCCAGGGATGGTGGCCTGTGAATAGTTCCAGGTGAACGCGTTTGCGGCGTCATAGTCTGGACCGTAGATGTCGTAGCCGTACTTGGCAGCGAAGATTGCGAGCTCGATCTCAGTGTACGTGTCGGCCTGTGGTGAAGCTGAAACGTCGGCAAGCATGTCAAGGTTCTGCTGCTGGGCAGGGTGAACGCTGTCGTAGAGCTTCTTCTCAATGTTCAGCACGAGGCTGTTGCGAACGTTCTCTGGGCTGAAGGCAATCCAGCGTGAGGCTGGCGGGTCTACTGAGATCACCCAAACGTTGAGTGAATCGTCCCACTGGTAGAGAACGTTTGTTGAACGCTTGTACCAGTACTGACCATTGAGAGCACTAGTTGGTGTATCCTCAGTGTCGAAGGTGACGTCGAACACGGCAAGCGAACCATCAGTGGTCTTGAACCACAGCTGACGAGCATATGGCGTGTTCGTTGGGAATGATGGCGTGGTGGCCATGAAGAAGCCAGCCGTCGTTGAACCGTCTGAGCGCAGCACCGGCGTCTTCGTCAGCTTGGTGTTGAGCTGCTGATCGAAGGTGGCGAGCGTTGATACGTGGCCGTCATGGTGCACGATGACATAGACGTTCATCTCATCATCGAGCTGGATCGTTGGAAGAACTTTTGGCAGCAGACCGATCATAGGAAGGGTTGCTGGCCAGTTGCTTACGAGCGCCGTGGTATCGCTGAACACGGCAGATAGGTTTACATCGGCAGAACGAAGTTGCTCAAAGTATTCTTCAAGCGCAACGATGTCGGCAGCTGATGCGTCAATCGTTGACGTCTCGATCTGTCCAACAGATGCGAGGTAACCAGGAATCTCGTTGATGATGAACTGATCGATGCTCGAGAGAGCGACGTTGTACTGCTGCTCGGCGAACGTAAGGATCGTGAGAGGTGAGATGTCCTGCTCAATGAGCATAGAGGCAAGCAGCGGGAAGTTGCTGCCGAACTCGTGAATCTGACCGCCTAGGCCCTTGTTGAAGTCGAGCGTGCGAGAGTTGTTGTTGCCGAACGAAGAGCCAGTGAAACCATCCTGCCACTTAAGCACTGAACGGCCGTGAGTGATGAAGTCACCAAAGTTGATCTCTTCACGCGTCTGACGGTACATGTTCTGGAACATGCGGGCTGGCGTAAGCCATGCACCAACTGGCTCGACAAGAGCCTGGTCGGCGGCGTAGCCGCCTGGGTAGTTGACGATGCTGCCATCAGGATTTTCCTTGATGTAGCGTGGCGCCAGCTTGTTGTAGGTGTTGAACGTAAACCTATCACCTGCTGAGTATGGCGTGATGCCTGCAGCGATGGTGACGGTGAAGTCATCAACGACGAATGGGGTTCCAACGGTAAGCGTGCCAACATCGCCTGAGCGGGTACCATGAACATCAGCGGTTGTGGCGCTGGTGAAGATGATCGTCCACTGCTGGTTGTCGGTGGTCGTGCTGAGTGGGCCGAACGTAACAGCGCCTGCACTGTCGTCGCTTACGCCTGAGAACAGCGGTGTAGAGGTTGATGGGCCAGTTACGCCTGGTGCCCAGATGGACTGCAGAACTCCGTCAACCTTGTAGTAGTACAGGCGACCGAGATCGTCGGTTGCAGCGCAGCCAAACACGTAGTCGCTGTTGATAGTGGTTGCCACACGACGGCGGAGGACCGAGTCGGTCTCAAAGTTTGGATCTTCAACGTAGTACCAGATACCGCTGGTCGTGCCAGCGTGGGTACCATCGTAGCGATAGAGGTCGAACTGTGGAATCTGGTTGAAGCGCGTCTTTGGCTGGTTGCAGGCGATCGACGTTGTGACGTTCGTTGACACTGCATCAGTTGGGTTTCCTTCACCGTCGATGGCGAAGTTCATGTGCAGGCGGTTGTTGTACTCGATGATCGGGCGGTTTGCCTGCGAGACGTTGCTCAGCGTTACACCAAGGTCAGCGTACTGGTAGATGTCGTCCTTGTGGACCCAGTAGTTGTACAGCTGCCAGTCGTTGACTGGGCTTGGGAGCGTCGTTGAGAGCAGCGTGAATGAAAGGAAGCTTGACAGCGTTACGCCATCCTGAGGGCCGAATGGAACCTTGGTCGTGAGCTCATACGTGTAGCCAGCCTGTGTTCCATTGGTGACGTACACCTTGGTGCCGACGGCGAGGTTGGTGTCGTACATTGCGTCGAACGTGCGAATCCACTGGGTGCCACGAAGTACCGTGTAGATACCGTTTTCAACAGCATCTGCCTGGTTCTTTACTAGGATGCGATCTCCAATCTCCACCTGAACACCGTCGATGTACATGAACGGTGAAAGCGTTGCGACACCGTTTGCTGTGCCCTTGCCGATCAGGCTTGGTGAATCCACTGAGATGAAGATGTCGCTCGTGAAGTACGTGATCTGTACCGTGATAGTGTCACCAGCTGCGAACGGCGTTGTGCCGTTGACGATGTAGAGCTGGCAGAGATCGTAGTCTGGGTTACCCGGTGCGTCGAGTGATGGTGCAACGCCGGTATCCTGGGTCTTGACAACGACCAGCGTCTGCGCGCCTGGCGTGATTGGAATCGTGTTGACGCTCGTATAGACGTTAGCGTCGATATCGCTCGAGATCGTGAAGTTCGTCGTCGACGTGAAGGTGATCGTCAGCGTTTCAGTTGGACGATCGTTGATCTCGAGGTTGATGTTGCGCGTCGTTGCGAGGCGCACTGGCATCTTTTCAAGGTCATTTGGAAGTGGGCGCCCAATGACGTAGTACTCTGGAGAGTTGTCCTGGTTCCAGCTTGGTGGAACATCGTCGATCGCCTGCCCGGTCCAGTAGTAGTTGGCGTAGTTGATGAACTTGTCGTAGTTGATTGGCGGCGAGTAGTTGAATGTCTGCTCTGCCATCCACTCACGCAGGCTGGAGATGTCGACGTCAAGGACCTCCATCTTGTTGATGAAGTCTTCAAACGTGAACACGAACTTCTCTTTGCCGGCTGAGAACGTCAGGCCTGGGACAAGCTCATTTTCCTGGCGTTCAAGGTTTGGCTGCTGGATGTCGTTGTCACCAGCAACTGGCGTACCGATTCGTCCTGAGACGAGAACGCTGTCTTCCTGTGAAACGAAGCGATTGAACAGGTTCTTGACGAGACTGTCAAGCATCTCATTCTTGAGAGTACCTGGAATCAGCTTATTGAAGTCGATGTTTTGGGCCATGATCGCCGTGCACTAGATTGCTGTGGGGTATTTATCCCACAGCAGGTTCGTAGAAAATCACACTTTTAGACGTTCTGACGGAGGACTGTTGACGTCAGGGCTGCGACAATCTCGACATCGCTGATCGTGGCGGCCGACTGCAGGACCTCATCGAGACCTGAGTTGATCGTGAACAGCGAACCGAACGAGTTGACCGAGTATGTCGGAACGATAACTACCGAGGCGATCTGCGTTGGCAGGGCCTGGTGAATCAGGGCGATCAGCTCAGTTGCGTAGAAGGTATCGCCGAAATCCCAGTTCGAAATCTCAAAGTACTGGTTGATGACATTGATGACCTCCTGCTTAACACGCTCTGCTGAGAACGTTGCAGTTGGTGCAAGCACGACCCTGAACTTGGCGCGCAGCGTCTGATCGGCTAGCGAGCCGAAGAGCAGCTTGATCTTGCCTGGGTGCAGAACGACGGTGTCTGACAGCATCTTGTTCTCAAGCAGGTAGCCGTACGACGTGCGAAGGTCGAGAGGGGTTGGAGGCGTTGGTGAAACGCTTGTCAATCCCCTCACGTAGTCCATCACGCTGTTGTAGTAACCGCTAGTGAGGATGAACGTGTCATGGATGTTCGTCACTGATGGATCGATGAGGTTCGAGTCTGGCGTGTAGTGCTGCCACATGAAGTCAAGGCCTTCAGTGATGTTGCAGCCATAGTCACCATCTGGGAGTGTTGTTGATGGAGCTGGAACGTAGAGCTGGCGCACGAGCTGGCGGTTGTCAACAACGTTGCTCGAGACAAAGTTGCCTGCCTCGAAGTTGAATGCACCAGAGAAGCCAGTGATCTCAACTGCCGATGAGTCGTATGCCGACGTATCGTATGGGAAGAGGTCGTAGCCGTTGTCTGCCTGGATGTCGCCGCACTCAACCACGGTATCAACCGTAGGATTGTCAGGGTCGGTTACGTTGATGAGCGTGTACTGGAAGGCGTTGCGCGCAAATGACTCGAACTGAAGAATGTTGTCTGGAGTGCCATCACCGGCCTGCGTGAAGTTCACAGTGTCAGTCGGGATGATCTCAAGCTCGTTAGTGATGACCTCACCGTTCTCATCGTACACGAAGCCGACGCAGTCGTAGATGTCTGCCTTCTTGAGTGGCTGGCCATTCTCGTCGAGGTTCGAACGGAGGATGCGAATCTTGTCGTACAGCGGCTTCAGCGTTTCTGGATCGATAAGCTGCGCGTCGGTGTTGTACCAGAACTTTGTGGTAGGGCTGGATGCAATCACGCGCATATCACGGTTGTAGATATTCCAGCTTGCAACGTTTCCGAAACCGTCGTCAACGCGTGAGATGAGGAACACCCATGCTCCACCGTTGTCGGCTTGATCGAACTGTAGCTGTTGAACGGCGTTAGGACCATCGTTCACACCACCGTTGAAGATGCCATGCGCGTACACGACATCTGAAGGAATGATCTGCCACCAGCCCGTAAGGTTAACGCGTGGAACGTTACCTACACCAAACGTACGGGTAATTGCGTACCAGTCTGATGTTGGGATTGGTGGGTCGTTCAGCGGGAATGCATCATCAAAGAACTCAATGTCAACGACGAAGGCATCGCCGGCCTCAAATGGAGTCGAGCCAGTTGCGATGGCGAAGTCTGTTGGAAGCTCAACGTCGGTCTGCTCTGACCAACGGCCGTTAGCTGTGGTCACAGCGAGCGTGAGGCTGTAATCTGGTAGGCGACCACGAAGGTTGCTAGTGACGGTGAACGTGGTACCGTCTGACGTCATCTCAATAGTGAGCGTCTCAATCTTTGAGATCGTCTGGTTGCGCGCGAGAACGTCGTTGTAGATCACAAACTTGGTTGAGTCAAGACCATTGGCGACGGCTGGAGAACCAGTTGCTGGGCCTGAGATCGTTGGGTTTGCGAGCGTGATGGTGCCATTACCGAATGCCGAGAGGAAGCGGTTGAACTGCAGGCCAAAGTACGTCTGACGTGGGATTGGCTGAAGGCCAGAGCCGGTATCACCTGGTGGGTAGGTGTTGACACCGTCAATCGTGCGTGGAAGGTCTGCGATGTAGAGCTTGCTGTTGCTCTTTGGGTTCAGGATCGGGTCAGGGATCACACCGTGCAGCGTGCTGTTGATCGTGACAGTTGAGAGCGGCTCACCATACCAGTGAGAGTCGAGAGCACCCTGCATGGCGGTCTTCTCAAGGAGGCTACCGTCACCCACCTGCACTGGAGCTGGTGACGTGTCGATGCCGTATGGCGTGACGAAGTTGCCATCGACGTCGTAGTAAATCTTGCGGTTGTCCTCAATGAACTTGCGGCGTGGGTAGCTGATGATACCGGCCGAAGATTCAGACGTTGCCATGATGTGCGTGAGCACGTTGAGGATGGCGTTCGATGAGAGCACTGGCTCAATGAAGCTGTCGATGATGCCCTTGGAACCAGCAGTCGTCTGCACAAGGTTGACGGTGGTGACGAGCTTCATGTTGAGGTCGTCGCCGAAGAGCTTGATGTTCTGGTAGGCGCCTGATGCGTCGTTCCACTCGATGTACTTTGGCTGACCAGCGAACGTACGGTTGATCGTGTTCAGCTTGAGGATCGTTGAGTCCTTGAGCATGAACGTGTTGTAGTCCTGGCCGTTGACCATGCGGTTCTGCGCATAGTAGGTAGAAGGAGCGGACTGACGAACGTGCTCGATCGTCTCAGAGGCAGAGTTGTTCTGCAGGGCTGTCGTGAGCGAGAACGAAAGGTTGAAATTCTGCTGAACGTTCTGAGCGTTCTGGTAGCTGAACGACATTGCCTCGCCGGCGATGCGGTTCTTTGGGATCGTGATGTCCTGGTTCGTTGACGTACGCGTCCACAGCTGGAAGTTTCCAACTGGAACGTCGCTGAAGTTGCCGTCACCGAAGAGGAGCGCGATTTGGTCGTTCTCGAGGGTCTCGACCTCGTACTTCTTGCGACCCTGCTGGTTGTTGAACGCTAGCGTTTGATCGGCAATTGAGTCGACGGCAACCCACTTCTCAGTGATGGTGCCAAGGTCGTCAACGCCATAGACCCAAACGTCAGTGTCGTTGACGTTCGTCTGGTTCAGCACGAGGCGGCGATTTGCAGTTGGCTCAGTGATCGTGTAGTTCGTCAGAACGAGGTTGCCCTGCTTGATGAACATGAGGAAGCCGGTGTAGTCAGAACCATCGCCACGACCGTCAGAAGCATAGACGATGTTGAGCTGTGCGTTGATGTCTGGTGCACGTTCGAACGGACCGTTCGAATCGATGTCGATTGGAACGACCTCCATTGGGAGGGTGTCAGTTGTGCCAGTTGCGTTGAACGAGTACACGCCGTTGCGGAAGGCGTCCTGAGAGTTGTTGAACGTATAGAGCTGCATCAGCACGTCAGCAATCTGGAATGACTTCGATGGCTGACCAAAACGTGAGGTCAGCACGAGGTTCATAACTAGGAAGAACTGTTCTTTCCAGTTGGTGTTGTTCGGGTCGTTCCAGGTGATGGTGACGTTGGCAAGGTTGTTGCCGAGAGAGTCAAACACGGTCTCATTGGTACGAACTGTGTTGATCTTGACGAGGCCGCGTGCTGGAATGTTGCGTGAGGCGGAGTAAGAGATCAGCTTTGCGAGGCGGAGGACTGACTGCTTGCGCTGTGCTGTCGTGATGAAGTTTTCATGGGCCGCCATGTCGGTGCGGTAGGCCATGAGCTCAGCGGCGTAGGCGAACAACTCGAGCAGAGCAACGAGCTCTGACGACTCAATGAAGTCATTGAAGTCTTCAGGGTGGTAAATCTGAAGGTACTGAAGCAGGGATTCCTTGACGGTGTCGTAGTCATAGGAGGTGAAGTTGATCTGCTGGAAGGCAGAATACACCTTGTCCCATGATTCTGCGGCGTACGTGTTGATGATCGTCACTGCGATGTAACCTCTATTCTAAGAACGTCTGTTACGTTGAACTCAACGTACAGCAGATCGGCAAGCGCAAGAATGGCATTGTTGTCGGGAAGTGTCAGCACGCTAAGCGACAGAAGCCTTACTCGAGGGTCGTACTTGAACACCTCAGTTAGGTCATCCTCAATGATCTTCCTTGTCTTCTCGTCATTCGGTTCAAACGTGAGCACAGGGATTCTGGTGCCAAAGTTTGGCATCATAACACGCTCGCCCTTGATCGTATAGATGTGGGTCAGCAAATCCTGCTTCACCAGGTCTATATTGTTGAGGGCAAACGTCTTGTTCTTCAGCCAGTTGGCCGTTGAGAACCCCTTGTAGATGACCTTGCTCATGCCTTCACCACGCCGTTGATTCGATATTTATCGAACTGATAGGCCTTCCAGGTTAGGCTTTCCAGAACGGACCACGCTCTTCCTCAGACTCTGGACGAGTCCAAGGCTCATGACCAGGGACGATTGCTGGGCCTTCGGCCACCTCAGCGCACGATGCCTTAGCTGCAACCTGAGCATTACCAGCCGAACCGCTGTTGAGGTTGATCTTGCCAGCAGATGCAGTGAGAGCGCTACCGCCGTTCAAGTTCATCTTACCGCCCTGCGCATTGAGAGAATCGCCAGCCTTGAGGTTCATGCTGCTCGATGCCGTGGCGTTGAGGCCCTGTCCAGCATTGACATCAATTGACTGGGCAGCGGTGATCTTTAGCGCCTTCTCAGAGTCGATGTCAAAGATACCACACGCTGACATGACGATGCTGTCGTTGGCCTTCACTTGGAATTTAGTCTGTGTGGTCATGCGAATGTCGGCTGTGTCAGCCTTCATGTTGATGCCCTTACCAGCCTCAAGGTTGATGTTGCCGTCAGCGAAAAAGTTGATGTCCTTTCCAGCACGGACGCTGTACGACTGCGCTCCATAGATGTTGACGTGACCATCCTTGTCCATCTCAAACCAGGTGTTGCCAGCTGGGGTGGAGATGTAGATGCGCTCGTTGGCGTCGTCGAGAATGATCTGCGCACCCTCAGCAGTTTTAAGGCGGAGGCGGGCATGGTGTGGATCATCTTGAAGGATGAGCGCATGACGACCCGGTGTTACAAGGCAGTACGTCTGTGGATCAAGGTATGAAGGATCAGCAGGGTTTGCTGCGTATCCTTCGAGGCCATCCTTGTCATCCTTAGCCTGCGCCACCTGGCGTTCATAGGCGCCGCGAGTGATGGCCTCAGACTTTGTGAGCTGGTTTTGGAACTGCTGGCGTAGGTTGTCATACGCTGGCTGGATTGGGTTCAAGTTTCCCTTGCCATCGCCAGCATCGCCCCATGGACCAGCCTTGTTGCTACCGTCAGCGTTGCGGCCAGCGGGCAGTGAGCGGTTGCGGTGGAGGCGTACCGTGGAAGCGAAGTAGCAGCGAGATGCTGGGTTGCCGTTCATGCAGAACACGAGCACGGTTGCTCCAACCTTTGGGATTGCCCAGAAACCGTATGCAGCATGTGAGCTGTTCTTTACGGTTCCTGCGCCAGCGGGGTAGTCAACAGTGAAGCCCATGAATGGCGATGCGTAGTCAGCCCATGGAATCTGGTCGATGTCGAAGTTCTCACCGTCAAGGGCAGGAACCCATGCACGCACACGGCCCATCTGGTCAGGATCAGCAGTAGACACCACTGAACCTTCCATGATGAATGGAACGTTGTCAGGGAAGAAGTCGGCTGGAGTTTGATCCTTACGGTAGATGCGGCTCATTTTGTCTTCGTCGCTGTTGATTTGGTTGGCTCATCCTTCTTCGTCACCGTCTCTGAGGCGATGTATGGAATCATGGAGAGCGTGTGCTGAAAATCTCCATCCTCAAACGTGGTCTTGACGAACAGCACCATGTAAGGGCCATTGAAGAAGAACTCGTCGGTAAAGTACGGAGGCTTATCTGGGCGGTTTGGATCTGATAGATCACGCAGGTAGTCGCCCATGCTGTCGACGTTAGGAGCGAGGATGTTGATCTTGCAGAACACCGGCGAAACTGAAACGTCAGGGCCGGTCATGAACTGATCTGAACCAGGTGGCCCGGCCTTCGTGACGCCTGCAATACGAGGCTGCACGTATTCCGAGTAGTAGAGGCTCTTTGCTGTAGAAATCTTTTGAGCTAGAACGCTGTTGTAGATGTCATCTGGCTCGCCAGTTGCTGCGTTGATTCTGGAAATACCAGTTGCGTCAATGATCGAGCTATGCGGCCCCACACCACCACGCTCGTTGCGGTCGGCAAATTTCTTGATGATGTTCGGGTTGCCACGAATTGTCATGTCGAGCTCGATAGAGCTGATGAAGTGGACGTACGCCATCGTGTTAGTGTATTCCTGCTTCTTCTTGAACGCATCACGCGCTTCATCACTGGTCATGCGCTCGTTCTTCTGTGCTGCTACGTTGTTCTGCTGGTCTTGCGACTGGATAGCAAAGAAGATTGGATCGCTACCACGTAGGTCTGGAACGAAGCTTGTCGTCTTCTTCACTGCGCTCTCAGATGCCTTGTCAACGCTGACAGCCTTCTGCCCCTGCCCGCTTACCGTCTTGAAGCGTGACTGACCGAGGTCTAGGTTTGTGTCAAGGGCAACAGCGCTTTCTGGTAGGTACTCGATCGTCAAGTCCTTGATGTGGCTATTCTTGCCTGTGAAGATGTAGTTGTACGTCATCAGGTTTCTGATCTCGGTAGATGGACCAATGACGGTCTTACCACCAGCAGAAACCGCCGAGGTGTTTGCAGTTTCGTTTCCCTTATCGGTGTTGACCTTTGGTAGATAGTAAGGGAAGACGTCGAAGTGTACGACGTATGAGTTGTCATCGCACGTGACATTGACAGACGTCTTGAACGTTTGTGCCGTGCCAGCCTTTACCTTATCCTCGCTGGCAAGAGCGAGGAATTCTGTTGAGCTTTCAAGGATTGACTTGATCGCATCTGTGATGGTGACGGTCTGTGAGAACGACATCTGCGTGTACTCGCCTTCGTCCTTCAGCTTAACAGAATCGAAGGCGGCGGCTGCTGCATCCCTTGTGGCACCAGCCTGTTCAGCCGCAAGGAAAATCTGTTCCTTGTTCTTTGAACGGGCGGCCGTGGTAATTGGGAATTTTTCCCACGTGCTAGGCACTGTGATCATGTACTGCACCAGCTTTCCAGCCTTTGCGTTGGCGTTGGTCTGCAGCGCAGAGTTTGTGTACTTCTTGAAGAACGTCATCGACTGAACGTTGAGGCGCCTTTCAAGCGCCGACACCAATCCACCAACTGTCGATGAACTTCCCTTTGAAGAGATCGATGTCACCTTGCCCAGGCTGTTCATGATCTCCATTGCGCCACCACGCTGAGGAGCGCTCTCAGTTTCCATGAAGTCAATCTCAAACGTGGTACCACGATGGTCAAGCTTGAACCCCATGGTCAGCAGCATCATTGGAATGAAGCACGTAGAGATGGTCTCAGTTGTGCCATCGTCCTTGTGGCCAGTGAAGATGATGGTCAGAAGGAAGAACGCCGATGAGCGCGTGGTCTGCAGCTTGTTGCGGAACGTCTCCATCAACAGGTTGAAGAACGACATGCCAGTCGTGTCGATCAGCTGCATGTGAGTTGCGCTGACTGGAACCGTAGGGTTGTTCGAAGAGCCTGACCCATACACGTGCTCCATGTCCAGCTTCGTGATGGAGTACTGTGAGAAGCGGCGCGTGTCTACGAGAAGGTAGGCGGTCTGGCCATTGACGGTGAACGCATCGCCAGGACGCTTCACCGTCTTTGAGGCTGCCAGCAAGGGAGAGGCACTGGTAACCGGACCCCCACGCCCACCCTTGTAGTTGCCGATCATCTCTCTAAGCGACTGAGTTGTCGATGAGAGAGTAAGAAGGAACTGGTAAGAGTAGGAACGATATGCGTCTAGGGGGTTCTTGTATTCGTTTAGGAGTTGTGATTGGTTAATTGTCGTCATGTGATGATTGGAGCAATGACCGTCACTGCCTCGCGCGTTGAGTCCTCACCGCCCTTCTTCGTTCCAAGCAACAGCGTTAGGCGCTCCTGCGTTGGGATAAGAAGGAGGCGACCTGCCACGATCTCGGTGAATGGATCGAGGATGTTGTTGTACTGAGCGAGGAACCACCAGTAGCGTGGTTCCTGGTAAAACACTGAGGCAATGAGGTCGAGGCGCTGCTCATAGAAGTTCTCTACAGCGTAGACGATGTCAGAATCATCACGCGGAAAATTGCTGCGCTCCCACCACTCAAGCATGTCATTACCACGCTCAGTCACACCACCAGCCACATAGCGAGAGTAGCGGTTGTAGAGGCTGTTCGTGTTGTTGTTAGACGTCGGCGTCTTAGTTTTGACGGTGTTTGCCATATCAGCCTCCACCCAAGTTCTTTACGGTGTTGGAGATGGCAGCGCTGCCCTTCTGAACAACGCTCTTCTGAGCCGTTGAGATGTTGCCACTTGCCACCGTGTTTGCGGCATTGCTTGCTGCCACTCGCTGCTCTTGTGTTGTTGCTGCCACCTCTGATGGATCGATTGCCGAAGCGTTGCCTGACGTTGCGCTTGGTGCTGTCTTACTGTTCTGTGGGCTTGATGTGCTTGACTGGTATGCAGTTGGCAACTCACCACGACGGAAAGCCTTGAGGTCGAACGAGCTGAACTCGCGCGGCGACCAAGCTTCCTTTAGCGTGAGTGTCACGTTGACGAGCACTGGAAACGGAACTGGTGGTGAGTCGTTCGTTTGAATGTAGTCGATGTCGTTAGGCCAGTTCCACTGGTAGCTTGCAAGAACTACCTTCACTGGACCAATCACGTGAGGACCATATCCGCTGAGCGTCAGTACAGGTGGCGGAGCGCCGAGGTACTGAGACGTCTCTGGATCGTTTGCGGTTCCCTGACCGTAGTACGGCATCACCCATGAGCGAAGCAGGTTTACCTTGTCGAGGTTCTTCGTGGCCTCACTTGCAGTGCGGCTAACGAGCTTGACTGTTACCTGCCACTCACGGTTGCCAGTGCCACGGTACTTAAGGATTGAACCAGGGTGCTGGAGCGGGTTGAACTCATCGTACTGAGCTGACTGTGCTTCACCAATTTCTGGCATTGCCTCGAACGTGATCATCTCACCATCTACCTGAGAGATGAGCGTGACTTTGTAAATCTGCGTGTTGTCGTCATGTGGCTCAAAGCGTGTCGTCGACGCTGGCGTAGAGTTCGTTGGCGCTGCACCAATGTCTGCGACCTTTGCGGCTGCGGCGATGCCCTGCGGCGTGCTGCCAACAGCAGTTGCCACCATTCTTCCATTTACTTGGGTGACGTCTACCTTGTTGGTGAGCGCTTTGAGACCAGCCGCACTTCCTTGGGCGATCACCTTGTTGGCGAGCTCAACCGTCTGCTGACCCTGAGTTGGGATCGTGTAGTTCGTTGTGGCCTGCGAGTTCTGAACGTCAACTGTCGTTGCTGGTGATCCAGCTGGTGCGTTGCCTTTCTTAGGAACGTATGTTGATCCAGGGCCCACAGCTTACTCCTTGATGGCAGCTGCGATCTTGTCGAACAGCTTCTTTGCGAGGGCCGGCTTGTGCTCAAGCCCGACGATCTTCGTGAACTCAGGCAGATAGCCAAGCTCAACAGCACGGCGTGCAATTGATCCAGATACGGCGCTGACATCGACGTCACCGCTCTTCTTCATCTTCTTCAGCACGCCATCACCATCTTCACCTGTGCGGGCTAGCGTGATCTTGTAGTGCTTGATCGGCTTCTCGCCGTCCTTGAAGTAACCGTTGAGGATGCGAAGGTAGTCCTCAGCACGGTCCTCGCCGGCGGCGACTGCAATCGGCTCATAACCTGCCTCGCGCAGCTGCGCAAATGCAGCAAAGGCGTTAGGTGCGGTTGAAAAGTTAACCCCATTTGCCAGGCCGGAGGCCTTCATAAATATCTGACGATCATGGGCCGAAAGAGGATTACGCTGTTTGTCAGCGTCCGACTTGCTACCACCAATGATGACAACCGCAGGAGCAGCCTCCAGACCAAGCGCTGGATTCTTTCGAATGAACTTCTTGACCTGATCGACCACAGCATAGTGACCCTTCGTTGGAGGGTTGAAGCGTCCAATGACGACGGCAACCTTCTTTGAACCTACAGGAGGAAGTTCCTTTTTAGGTTCAGCTTTCGATTTTGGGGTTGAGCTCATTGAGAATCCTGACGTTGCGTTGTCGAGCAAGGTATTTATCAATCAGGGTAGCTTCACCGGACAGTAGTTTTCCAGCCAGCGGTATGGTGTATAATGCACTCTATCTCCTGGCGTCAACGTCCTGGAGACATAGTTTGAAAATCAAAAGAGCCAAAAGTACTTCTACTGAAGGCCACTACGTACGAAATGCTGATCTCCTACCTGCCGTAATTGAAGCTAAGAAGCTTGGCAAGGTAACCGAGAAGCTCATCAAGATGATCTGGATGATTGCTGAGCGGTACTCCCATAAGGGCAACTTTATCGGGTATTCGTACCGTGAGGATATGGTGGCGTCTGCTGTCACGAACCTCTGCAACAATGCGCTGAAGTTCGATCCAGAAAAGTCAAGCAATCCATTTGCTTACTATACGACGGGCATCTACCACTCATTCCTCCAGTACATGGCGGAAGAGAAGAACCATCGCAAAATCAGGGACACGCTCCTCGTAGAGTCGGGTTTCAACCCATCGTATGGCTTCGAGAATGCTGGAAAGCAGGCCGAAGATTCAACGATCAACATGTCAGACGATACGGTGATCAGCGGTGAAAACCACCTCGAGACTGAGGGTTCTGTTCTCACAATGCCAGAGACCCATGCTGGTGCGCCTGTTGCTCCAGTCCGCAACCCATCGTATGGTCAACAGCAGTTCTCCATGATGGATCCTGGCAAGCCAGGCGATAAGCGTCTGAGCCGCTTCAAGGACATGAACCCAGGTCCAGTGAAGGTCTACAAGCCGAGTGAGTACGAGTACGATCCGATCACTAAGCAGTTGACCATCAAACCAAAACCACCAGAAGAGCCGAAGGTGGAAGCGCCTCCTAAAAAGAAGGCGAAGAAGGTGGTCAAGAAGCCGCTCAAGAAGGTTGCCAAGAAAAAGGCAAAGAAGCAAGCCAAGAGGAAGTAGCCGTGTCGCTAAAGAAAGTAGCGATGTTCACGGATATTCACTTCGGCAAGAAGAACAATTCCGTGCAACACAACCAGGATTGCCTGGACTTTGTGCGTTGGTTCTGCGCAAACGTGCGCAAGGACCCAGAGATTTCACGCGTCGTCTTCATGGGCGACTGGTTTGAGAACCGCAACTCAGTCAACGTGATGACGCTCAACTGCGCCCATGAGGCGCTCATTGAGCTGAACTCGCTTGGCCTGCCCGTGTACATCATCATCGGCAACCACGACCTCTATCACCGTGAGAACCGCAGCGTCTACTCGACGAAGGTTTTCGGTGAGTTCAAGAACATCAACCTCGTGAACGATCCTATTGTCATTGAGGACAAGCTGCTGCTCGCACCGTTCATGTTCAAGGACGAGTACGCCGATCTCGTGAAGCACACGAACCTTCCATATTGGATGGGTCACTTCGAGTTCCGCAACTTCGTCGTCACGGGTTCAGACCGCCGTATGGAGCACGGCCCTGAGCACACGATGTTTGCAGGACCGACGTACATCTTCTCAGGCCACTTCCACAAGCGTCAGGCCTGCGACAACGTCGTGTACATCGGCAACTGCTTCCCAATGGACTACGGCGATGCATGGGACGACGAGCGTGGCATGTGCGTCCTCAACACAGAGACTGATGAGGTTGACTTCATCGACTGGGAAGACTGTCCGAAGTACCGCAAGGTGAAGCTGTCGGCCATCTTCGACGGTTCCATGCTTGAGTTCCCAGAGAAATGTCGAGTGCGCTGCATCATCGACGCTGAGATTGGTTACTCAGATGCGCAGGCGCTGCGTGATGAGATGACGAAGGAGTTAAACCTTCGTGAGTTCTCTCTTGAGGAGAACCTCTACGAGCGTCGTGATGCGCTGACTGAAGGTGAGAGCATTGAGGACTTCGACCTCACATCACTGAACGACGCCGTTGTTGGCATGCTGCAAGCTGGCGTGACCGGCACCAGCACCATCGACCCATCCCGTTTGATTGACATCTACCAGAGACTATGAGCACACCACTAACCTTCAAGTGGATGGAAATCCGCAACTTCCTTTCCTTCGGCAACATCCTCACGAGGATCGACCTAAGCGGCAAGGGATCAACGCTCATCATTGGTGAGAACCTCGACACTGGCTCCAACAACGGGGCTGGCAAGACGACGATCATCAATGCGATCTGCTACGCCATCTACAACAAGCCGTTCGACAACATTGGTCTGCAGAAGCTGATCAACTCTACCAACGCCACCAAGAACACAATGATGGAGGTGAAGCTCTGCTTCACGAAGGGTGATGACGAGTACATCGTTCACCGTAAGCGTGGTGAGGAGTACAACATCTACATCCAGATGAACAACGACTTCATCACGCTTGACTCGGTTGCCGAGAATGACAAGCTGATTGAGGAGATCGTTGGCATCTCGTACGAGCTCTTCACGAAGATCGTGGTGTTCTCGGGCAACTCGGTTCCATTCCTCATGATGCCTGTTTCTCAGCAGCGCAACCAGATCGAAGAGCTCTTCAACATCACGCTGCTATCTGAAAAGGCCGTGAAGCTGAAGGAGATGATCCGCAACACTGATGGCTCGATCGCCATCCAGGAAGCCGTCATCAAGGAACAGGAAGCACAAGCTCAGGTCTTCAATAAGCAGCTTGAGGCTGCCAAGGGCCGTGTTGAGAAGTGGGAACGTGACCGTGAAACACAGATTGTCAGCCTGAAGAGCTCGCTCGAGCTGTCTGAGACGGTAGACTTCGAGGTCGAGAAGGGCCTGCACACGTTCATCGTTGAGCAGATCAAGGAGATTGACAAGCTCGGTAGCAAGATCAGCGCCACTCGCAAGGACTGGGTTGCACAACAGACAGAGGTTAAGAAGCTCTCTGATGAGCTGACGCACCTCAAGGATGATCAGTGCCCATACTGCCTGCAGAAATACGCTGGCGCACAGGAAAAGCTGGCTGCCAAGGAGCAGCTGCTCGTCAACAAGTCTCTCAAGGTCGATGAGCTGAAGGCAGCGCTTGACGCTCTCGAGGATGAGAGGCGTGGCGCCGAGGCACAGCGTGATGAGGCCAAGGGCATCACCAAGTACAAGAACCTTGCTGAGGCCATGGCAGCTGAGACGTCTGCAACGACCGCACAGCAGCGCATCAATGAGCTGGCGGCGGCCGAGAATCCACATGAGGACGCCTACGAGGCGCTCAAGAACCAGGCCGTCAAGAAGATTTCGTATGAGGAGCTTGACCACCTGAAGAAGGAGGCCGACCATCAGCAGTTCCTGCTCAAGCTGCTCACCGACAAGAACTCCTTCATCCGCCGTAGGATCATCAACAGGACGATTCCATTCCTAAATAATCGGTTGATCCATTACACCAAGGAGCTTGGTCTGCCGCACATCGTCAAGTTCGACGATGATATGAGCTGCACCGTCGCTGAGATGGGACGTGAGCTTGACTTCGGCAACCTGTCCAGCGGTGAAAAGAAGCGCGTCAACCTCTCACTCTCGCTGGCGTTCCGTGACGTGCTGCACCACCTGCACTCTCGCGTCAACTGCCTGTTCATCGACGAGATCGATGCATCGCTTGATGCACCAGGTGTCGAGAGCGTCTTCAAGCTGTTGAAGACTAAGTCACGTGATGAGGACCTTGCGCTGTGGATCATCTCGCACCGCCCAGAGGCAGTCGGCCGCTTCGATCACTCATTGTTGATCCGCAAGCAGCACGGCTTCTCGAGGGTGGTTGGACAAGAAGAGCTAGAGGAAGCCGCATGACCAACAGAACCATCAAGCAGCGAGCAGATGATGCCAAGCGCATGATCGCAGATGCAACCGCTGCACTTGCTGCAGTTCAGGCCGAGTGCACCCACCCAAAGGAAGGGTTGAGCATCACACCACGCTCCAACACTGGCAACTACGACCCATCTGCCGACAGCTACTGGAAAGAGTTTGACTGCACGTTGTGCGGCAAGCGCTGGACGGAGGACCAATGAAGATTTTGATTCAAAAGCTCGACGAGAAAAACCGCAACGGCCGTGTCTACACGACCGCAGCAATGACTGAAGCCGTGTCACTCGTGAAGGGCGCAATACATGGAACGATCGGCGATCGTGATTTCAAGCAGCCGATCAACCTCCTTGAGGTTTCCCATGCTGTCAACAACCTTCGTGTTGAAGATGGATACCTCGTCGGTGACATGACGGTTCTCAAGACACCAGGTGGTGAGACGCTGAAGCAGCTCATGGACGCCGGTGAGATCGTCTTCCGTCCAATGGGAACTGGTAAGATTGACAAGGATGGCAATGTTTCCGAGTTTTCGTTCCTCGGTATCAGCGCTCTGTCCAAGGACATGGCTGCATGACAAATGAAAGGCTTAATGAGCTTTTGACTGAGGCTGCGAAAATAGTATTCGGCCCAGTCAAATCTCTCGATCATAATGGACTTACTACTGATGAGAATCGACTCATCAATGATGCGTGCATTGTGTTTGGTAAACACAAAAACGCCCTTCTAGATAAGGAGCCAAAATGAGACCGGGTGGCGGTAAAGCGAAAGGTAACGGCTTCGAATCGACTGTTGCTAAGATTCTAGGTGCTGCGCTACCACCGTTGAAGTTCATCAGAACGCAGGGTTCTGGTGCCAGGGTTGGTGGCAAGAACTTCGATACTATCGGGCAGATGTTCGGTGCAGATGCACTGAAGTTGTTCGTTGGCGACGTCGTTCCTGTGAACGAGCGTGAAGCGGGTGTGAAATTCAAGTGGGGCATCGAAACAAAGTTCTACAAAACCCCCGATCCATTTCCATCTCTTCTCAACGGTAAGGCCAACATCTATAAGTGGATGAGGGAAGCCGAAGAAGATTCTGCAAAGGTAGGTAAGCAGCCACTCCTGATCTTCAAGTGGAACAACACCCCGATTTACTGCGCAACATCAGCCTGGATCAACTTACCATACTCGAATGATGTGTGTCGCATGATGCATGTTTATGCAGATGATGCAACAAAACCAAATGGTGTTCGGATTGCGCTGCTTGAAGATATGCTCAAGTTCAAAGAATTTTGGTACGATGGTACCCCAATCGAAAATAAGGAAAATACAAATGAACCTCAAGAAAGCCAAAGCCCTCCGCATGTTGGTCCGTCAGATGGTGAAGAAGGACTTGATCAAGGAGCCTTGGACCCGCTACGGAACGGTCAAGCAGGGTGATCGTGAGATCAAGACCGGCAAGTTCGACGAAAGCGGCGTAGAGATCGTTCATCACGTTGCCCGCAATGCCCGTGTGATCGACCCGATGTCTCCACGTGGTGTCTACCTGCGCATGAAGAAGGCAGGTCCACAGGCAGTTCTCGCCGGCAAGGCCTGATGATAGAATAGCGGCATGATTGAAGTCCAACCCCCAAACCAGGTCGATGGCCACTACAACTCTTGGCCAAAGGTTTTTCTCGGCGGTTCCATTGAGATGGACACCGCCGAGCGTTGGCAAGATCGGGTAAAGGCCGCGTGTCTCAACGAGAGCGTGGTGTTCTTCAATCCCCGGCGTGATGACTGGGACAGCAGCATCAAGCAGTCCATGTCGGATCCTCGTTTCTCCGAGCAGGTGAACTGGGAACTGGACAATCTCATCTACACCTGTGACATCGCCGCATTCTACTTCGATCCCAACACCAAGTCTCCGATCACGTTGATGGAGCTTGGCTACATCGCTGGGATGGGAAACTCCAGGCCACTCACGATCGTGTGTTGCCCTCAGGGCTTCTGGCGCAGGGGCAATGTCGAGATCATCTGCGATCGTGCGACCATTGGGCTCGTTGACAACTTCGACGACTTCATTACCTACATTCGTGCATTGGCAAAACACCATGGGCTACCACCTAGCGCAGATTCCACGCGGTGAGTTCGGAAAACCATCGAAGATTCGTGAAGAGCTCGAAGAGCTAGAAGATGCCATAGCACAGGGCAACAGGATCATGGCAGCCTGTGAGCTCGCCGACATCATCGGCGCCGCAAAGGGTGTTGCAGAGACAATGGGATTCACGCTTGAAGACCTCTTGAAGATGCAAGAGGTAACTGAACGAGCCTTCAAAGACGGCACCCGCCAACCACGAACATGAATTATCAACGCATCGCCGACGCTATCAAGTTCTACGAGAAGCTCGGCTACAAATACGTGGACACCCCATGGGTAGTTCACCAGCACATAAAGGCCGTCACCTTTCCAGGCACGCTTGAGAAGTGCCACGGTGGGTATCTCGTTGGTTCGGCAGAGCAGGGCTTTATCGACCTCATGGTGAACCGAAAGATCAAGCCTGGAAAGTATGTCTCGGCCGGTCCGTGCTTTCGCTTCGACGATGTGGTGAAGTCAGTTCACCATCACCCATACTTTTTCAAGGTAGAGTTGTGTGAGTACGGCACCATCGACTTCTCTCACGTGCTGTATGATGCCCACGCGTTTCTCGGTGGTACTGAGGTGAACACCCTCGACGGCATTGACCTCGAGCTTGGTGGCCTTGAGATCGGCAGCTACGGCTACCGTGTCTACTCTGGCTTTGAGTGGGCATATGGGACTGGTCTCGCAGAACCTCGCTACTCTGAGGCTCTCGCTCGTTCATGCTGACGTTCTACCCTGTCAACATTGAAAAAGAGCTTGATCGTTCAAACCCATTGTACGTCGGCAACTTCTTCGCCCTCAAGGGAATGTGGTGGCGCAAGCGTAAGCAGCGCCAAGGCCTCATCATCTCTATCGCCCTTGCCTGGTACCGCATCGTCAAGAACCATCCTGGAGCTGAGGGCTTTGTCGAGCGTGAGACCTTCATCACGAACCTCACACGCCAGGTAAAGGACGCTAAGGTAATCCTTGAGCGCTTCTTTACTGTCAAGAGAGTCGGCTACTACTTCGACAGCAACAAGCGCTCTCCATCCATCATCACGCCACGCCGCCTCAACCGTAAGATGTGGCACGCCATCGCCGCCATCAGTGATGACGTGGTGTTTGAACCTGGGCTGGCGCCGACGTGCAAGAAGCTTACAATGAGCAGCGTTCACGTGCAGCCAGGAAAGGCTACATGGGTTGTTGCGGAGCTTAAGAGAACTGGTCGAGACGATCTCATCGCTCCAGTGGAGTGGCTCTGTAAGCAGCAGTCACCAATCACCTTTTACTTTGAGCCAGCTGGCACCCTCATGGCGAGGGACAAGTCCATCTGGCCCATTCGTTCCATCGAGATGTGGCCAAGCTGGCTGCGTCGTGAGATGTTTGGGGCGTCCGTCGACATTGACAACGCCTACCTTCAATTTGTCGTGCAGCGGCTCGAGAAGAAGTATGCGAGCAATCCTCGCCGCCTCGAGCTGAAATACCCCGAGCTGCTGCGCGCCAATAGAAACAAGACCGCCTTCCGCCTTGAGCTGTGCAGAACTCTCGGGCTTGAGCCGTCAGATGACAACATTGACAAGGTGAAGAAGATCATCATGGCCTTGGCCAATGGTTCAAACATCTCACCGACGATGATGACGAACGGCTCTGGTCGTTCGGAGGCAGTGCGCCTCGTTCATGAGGCCTGCCCTGACATGACGCCATCTGAACGGCTAGTTGTTGGTGGCCGGCTATCCGTAGTTGCCCGCCAATTCGCTGCAGCACGTCGAGACCTTTGTTTGTTTGCCGGCAAGAGGCCGACAAAGCAAAACCAGAAGGACATCTTCAGGCAGTACTTTTCGTGGGAGCGCGAGGCACGCTACAAGATTTGGGAAGCATCAGGCAAGACTGGACTGATGCTCCATGATGGAATTGACGGTGTGAAAACCGATCTGGCTCCAGAAGAATTGAGCCACCACATTACACGAGAGACATCTATTCGAGTCTCTGTTGACTAGGTGCCCTTGAAAGTGTTTGAATTCCGGGCTCGATCAGTAGACTGGGAACATTGACTTTGCGGCGATCTTGAGACGTTCGTTGATGAAGTCAACTGCCATCTCTCTCTCCGCCTGCGTCATCTGTAGCACCGTGTGGTATGGCCACGCGCCTCTTGAGAAGTAGGAAATATCCTGTGCTGACTTGATGATCGCTCTAACTTCTGAACCCATTCTGACGGTGAAGGCGCCGACCGCCTTCATGTCGCCAGCCATGATCATTCGGTGAAGAAAGACACCGGGTTGATTGGAATTTCTACGCTGAACTTTTCACCGCAGTCACGGCAGACCAGCGGCGCGAGTAGGTCTGAACCCCAGCTGTTCACGTTCTCAAGCTTTGCAGCGATCTTACCAACTGCGGTCGTTGGAATTGCGCTGATCCATTCCTTGATCATCTCACGGTCGTTCAGACCGTTGACCGACTCAATCACGCCTAGAAGAAGCATGACGAGGTTCTTCTGCTGATCCTCAACCGTCACTTCCTGCTTGTTCTCATTTTCCCTGATCAGGTCGATGACCTGCTGGTACTTGTTAGGGCGCAGTCTCACGTTGTAGGTTCGATCAGCCACCACCACATCTACTGAGTAGACGCTGTTGATCGTCGTTGGGTCAAGCAGCTTCATCGCATTGATCAGGTTGTCAATGTTCGATGTGTAGTTGTGGTCCTTGGCCTCAGCGCACGTGTGCTTTGCCACAAACTCGTACGAAGGTCCGTACGTGACCGTGCGCAGCATCATCATGATGGCGTCTACGTCCTTTGACAGAAGTTCGGATGGCTTAAGCACCCCGTCGACGCAGCGGCTGAAGACTGTGTTGATTGCAGCACCACTGAACAGCTGATCAGGGTTCTTCATGTTGATCTCATCGAGGGCTGACATCGGGCGGACGTGAATTTCGCCGTTAGAGATGTTGTCAGCCAGCTCTCCATTCCGGTAGAAAAGTCCCCTCGAAGGCAGCTGGAACACGCGTCCCGGTAGCTTTAGCCCTTCAAGGAGTGGGTTTGGTGTCTGGGACATCCGATTCTCCTGTATGTGTTCTGGGTATGTCGGCAGGTTGGATAAATATGCCTATCGCTTATTTAGCGATCGGAGATACCTTCCCGGGGACACATGGCCGAGCGTGATCAACAAATCCAAGAAGTTCTAGATGCTGTCAGGCGCCTTCTGACCGACTCATCTAAGAGCGCACCAAAGCCAAGAGGCGGTTACAAGGCAATCAGCGCCGCCGAGGCCAAGCTTGCCAAGGAAACTAAGCGCCTTGAAGAAGCCACTGGCGATCTGGCTGACATCTATGAGCAGGCTGCCAAAACTCAGAAGACGCAGCTTGTAAAGCAGGAAGACACCAACACCCTAGTTGAGACTGCAAATCAAGAATACGTTGACACCCTCTCGCGTGCCAAGAAAGCGCTGCGCAGTTCATCTGTCGCCTTCAGCGCTCTTGAGCGTGAGGTCGAAGAGATGTCGCACAAGTCGGTGCCAGATCAGATCGAGTACCTCAGAAACTACTCGTCATCGGTCAAGAGCCTCACTAATGATCTCAGCAAGCAGGCACGCAGCTCATCAATGCTGAGCGCTGCAATGATCGCTGGTAGCCAGGAGATCGAGAAGGGTTCCATCGAATACCAGGAAATGATCAACGACCTGCAGAAGGCAGCAGGCTCTCTCAACAAGGGGCTGCTTAAGTCGCTTGGTGCATGGGATGAAACCACAAACAGCGTGAAGGGCGGTCTCAACAAGAACACCTTCGCTGGTCTGCGTCTTGTTGCTGGTGAAACTGAGGTGGTGCTTAACGAGGCGCTCAAGGGCTTGAACGTTGGTTCGTTCGGCGATCTCGCATCACTGGAGAAAGAAGCCCTTGAGAAGATGCTGAGTGACAACACCGAGACCCAGCAGGCAGTCAAGAAAAAGACCATTGAGGCCATCGCCAAGATGGCAAACATGGGCTACGACGTAGGCGAGGGCATTATAAAGAATGGCAAGGTCGATCATTCCGAGATCGAAGCGCTTCATTCTAAAGACAATATGGCCAAGCTCGCTAAGGCCATTGAAAACCTTGCTGAGATTCAGAAGCAGAACAAAAAGTTCTCAGGCAGCGCAGACTCAACTGCCAATGCCGCTAACAGCCCATTTGCAAAGACCATCTACAGCATCAAGGGGCTTAACACCTCTCTTGATAACGCTAAGTCGCGTGGTGAGAAGATGGGTGTTCTGTTCCGCTATTTCGGTAAGAACCTCTTCGCAGCCGGCGCCGCAGCTGCCCACTTCGCCAAGTTCAAGGAGGCGATCAAGCAGGGCTGGCAGGAGATGGTGTCGTTCAACACTGAGGGTATTCCGGCGAGCTTTGCTGGTGTTCAGCTAGCAAGCATGCGCCTCGGCATGAGCTTTGAAGAAACTGTCAAGTTCATGCGTGAGAACAAGAACACGATGGCCATCTACGGTGATGGCTTTGGCAAGCTGTCATCACAGCTTGGTGGAACGTTCCGCACTTTCGGCTACAACATGAAGCAGGCCTCAGCGATCATTCCTGAGGCAGTTGATAGCGCAATCGGTGCAGGTGTCAACATCCGCAACGGCGATGCTCTCAATGCGTTCATTGATGATTCAATGAAGTCGTTCAGCAGAGTTCGTGGCGTTCTCGACGTTACTGCTGAGCAGTACATGCGCCTCAACGCACAGCTTCTCAGCTCGGCCGACATTCAGGGCTCTCTCGTTGGTCTTAGCCAGCAGCAGGCAGTTGCATACTCGAGAGACCTAGTTGCTGAGCGTGATCGCTATGCCGTAATGCTTGGTTCAACTGAGGCCGCAAACGATCTGTTGAAGGCGCAGCAGCGCGCCGCAAGAGCGGGCGTTGTACAGCGCATGCGTGAAGGCGCAATGACCATGGTTGCAGCAAAGCAGGCAGGCCTTAGCGATGAGCAGGCGATGGCCGCAATGCGTATCAGGGCCAAGGGCAGAACGGCAAGCGCCGCAGAGCAAACTCAGCTGCAGCAAATCTACGGTCAGATCGGTGTTGCTCGTGAACAGCAGATTCGCAACGCTCAAGAGACAGGTGGAACAGGCGCACAGCAGGGCGTTGAAGCCCTGTGGGAGCGCTTGACAACAGGCGCTGAAGATCAGATCGAAGCTGGCATGAAGATCTATGGTCGTGAGCGTTCTGGTGCCGTGGCAACAGACGCTGATCTCGCAAGGTCTGGAAAGGCCGCCGAGGGTTCAGCCTTCGTTGCAGGCTTGAGCCAAATCTTCAACCAAATTTCTTCGGTGCTTAACAACTCATTCGTTGCCGCCGTCACATCTGGCACGGCCGCACTTGCCGCCCTCACCATCAGCGCCTTCTCGGCATCACGTTCTCTTGGTCTAATGGGAGGCGGAAGCATCCTAGGTGGCGCCAAGAGGCTCGGCGGCAGAGTTCTAGGTGGTGCAGCAGGAACCCTTGCACGTGGTGGCAGGGCCGTTCTTAGCGGGGCCGGTTCTCTTTTGGGTCGTGGCGGTGGAATGTTGGCTCGTGGCGCTGGTGCGCTGACAACTGGTGCAGCTGGAACGGCAGCAGGTGTTCTTGGTGCTGGAGCTGCTGGATATGGTCTAGGAACCCTCATTGAGAAGAAGACTGGCATTGGCAGCAAGATAGGTCTCGGTCTCTATGATTGGCTGCATGGTGACGAAGAGAAGGCAAGACAGGTCGCCGAAGAAAAGGCGATGCAGGAAGCAGTGGCCAGAGGTAGAGCTGCTCGCGCCGCTCGTGAGGCGGCATCAGTTCAACCTGCCGCAATTCGTCCTCCTTCGGTCACTCAACCAGGCCAGTCAACCACCGAGGAAGCAGTAAATAACCTGTCTGGTACCACCAGTTCCGATGAATCAGGAAACAAGAGCATGACCGTTCAGGATATGACGGCTCATGACTACCTGTCCTCAATCGCCGACAACATGGTCCAGGCGGTGAAGCTGCTCCAAGCAATGGCCGCCGCAGGTAATGAAGCACCGCTGAATGAGGTCGCTTCACGCATGCGCTCTGAGCCATCGAGACAGGTTCCAACGGCTAACTCATTCATTACTGGTCGTCAGACGGCCAGCTAACATAGGATAATTCATGGCCACCTGGCAAAATTACTGGCGCATCATTACACCAGCATCTCGCAAGGAGATGTACAAGCGCCCATCCGTCAACCTCGACGACGGCATGGACCTCAACAGCGCTGGCTACGCCTCATTCTCTACTGTTGCCTGGTTCTCAAATTTGCTTAAGGGCTCAACCGCCCGCATGCAGCGCTACAAGCAGTACGACTCGATGGACCTTGGCGACGTCAACCGCGCCCTCGACATCATCGCTGAAGAGATGGCCGCTGCTGACAAGCGCAATGATCTTCCGTTCGTCATCAACTACCAGACTGAAGACAACCAAAGCATCCCTGACACAACGGTTACAACCGTGCGTGCTGCGCTGCGCCACTGGTCAAAGTTCCATACTCTCAACCGCCGCGTGTTCAACATCTGCCGCATGATGGTCAAGTACGGCGACTGCTTCTTCAGAAAGACTTCAGATACAAAGACTTGGGAATACATTGACCCAACTCGCGTCATCGGCATTGAGGTCGACGCTGAGGGCAACAAGGTTGCCTACCACATCCGCCCGTCAAGCTTCCAGAATTCAGTTAAGGGTGTTCGTTACCAGGGCGCAAATACAACTGCAGATGCGGTTGAAGTTACGCCGGCTGCGGCAATGATTCACTTTACGCTGTCTGACGATATGGGCTCTTCAGCACCATTCGGCATGTCAGTTCTTCAGGCCGCCTTCAAGGACTTCCAGAAGCTGTCAATGCTTGAAGATGCTGCCATCATCTATCGTATCGTGCGTGCTCCTGAGCGCCGCGTGTTCTACCTCGATGTCGGCAACATGCCACCAGTGCGTGTGAAGCAATACATTGAAGGTGTTCGCAACGACATCCGCCAGAAGCGCATGCCGAACACTGCAAACCATGAGACGACGGATTCGCAGTACAACCCAGAGTCGATTCAGGAAGACTACTTCTTTCCTGTCACCGGCTCAGGCCGTGGCTCACGCGTTGAGACGCTGCCGGCTGGTGCCAACTGGGAAATTCCAGAGCTCGACTACTTCCTTGACCGCGTGTTCCGTGCACTGCGCGTTCCATCCTCATACATGCGTGGTCAAGAGAAGACGCCACCAGGCGCAACTGACAACGATGGTAAGGGCGGCGTTGCATACATGGAAGAGCGCATCTTCTCCAACTTCGTTATTCGCCTGCAAGCAAGCGTTGACTCAGTGTTCGACGCGCAGTTCAAGGCATACCTTGCCGCCACTGGCGTCAACATCGACCCAGAGCTGTTCACACTCAAGCTCATTGAGCCGCAGAACTTTGACATCTACCGTCGTGCAGCAATCGATTCCGAGCTCGTAACTACCTTCAAGGCAATTGAAGAGACGAGCTACATGTCGAAGCGCTACATGCAGGAACGCTACCTTGGCATGACCAAGGATGACATCCAGATGAACGAGGCAATGCTCAAGCAGGAGCGCAACATCCAGGGCGTTGTGTCCGTTGATGAAATTCAGCAGATTTACGACCCAGTTGTCTACGAGAACCGTGACAAGATCAAGGTCGATGCTGAAGAGGAACCGCCACCAGACGGTGGAGAGGCTCCAGCCCCTGAGGCCGGTGCTGAAGAGCCAGCTGAAGAAACACCGCCAGCCGAAGAGCCAGAAGCATGAGAAAAGCGCCAGACACTAAGTTCTGGCGCTTTTTCACACTTCGTGGACAGTTCGGTATAAATACCGACGAATACTTTCAGGTTGACTCGCGATTCCCGAGTCCTTAAGGAGCCTCAATGAAACAGCAAATCCTCATCGAGCACTTCACTCCAAGTGAGGCACAGCTTACTGAGTCTCGTGACTCTCAGAGAAACCTCTACCTGGCCGGCCGCATGATGGCAGCCGAGCAGAAGAATTTGAACGGTCGTAACTACCCACGCTCTGAGATTGAGCGCGCGGTTGGCCTCATCAACGGTCGTATCAAGGAAGGTACGTCCATCATGGGTGAGCTCAACCACCCAGACAACCTCTCCATCGACCTCAAGAACGTTTCGCACGTCATCACTGAGGCATGGATGGACGGCAACAACGCCGTCGGCAAGTGCAAGATTCTCAACACCCCATCTGGACAGATCGTTCAGAACCTCATTGAGGGTGGTGTTCGTCTCGGCGTTTCCTCACGTGGTACCGGTAACGTGAACCATGAGGGCATCGTTGAGGACTTCTCGTTCGTCACGCTTGACATCGTAGCCCAGCCATCTGGCCCAGGCTGCTACCCAGACGTCGTTCGTGAAGCTCAGGAAGACAGAAAGATTCTGTCCCTCGCTGAGGCAGTCGTCGGCGATCCAAAGGCACAGAAGTACCTGAAGGAAGCAATTCTCAAGTTCGTTGATGGCCTTACCAAGAAGTAAGGAGCGTCATGGAACTTCTTCAAGAACTGCTCGTCATCAACGGCAACAATGATAAGCGCCTCATTATCGAGGCGATGACACTTGAGAAAGGTGCTGCCAAGGTTGGCCTCAGCCTTGCCGCTGCCAAAAAGTGGTCTGAGAAGTGGAAGGCATTTGCTCGCAAGAATGGCGGTGTCAACAGCGCTAAGGCGTTTCCTGATTTCAAGGAAGCCGAATCAACTGTCATCGTCAACAAAAGGAAGCAGTTCGTCTCTGACGAAAAGCGCGCTGAGCTTGCTAAGGTGTTCAAGCTGATTCAGCTCATCTACCTCGCATCGTACAAGGTGCAGGAAGGTGCGTTCGACACTCCTCCAATGCCACGCCGTGATGCCGGTAAGGCTGAGCACAAAGCTCGCCTTGACAAGCTCGCCCCAGCTGAGCTGCTTTCGAAGATCAAGAAGGACGCCGCTGAAGAGCGTGGTACATCTGATCTTTCTGCTGGCGACATTAAGGGCCACGCAGAGCGTACTGCCACCCGTCTAGGTCACAAGGACAAGGGTGCGTACTGGGAAAAGATCAAGCACCTCGTTGAACAGATCAACGAAGGCGCACCATCGAAGCTTACACAGGCGCTGTCTTCTGTTGGCTACCATGGTGAGGTAGGTGGAAGGGACAAGAATGGAAACTACGTTTTCCGTCGTGGCTATTTCTACCGCATGGGTAAAGATCATGAGGGCCACACGAAGAGCGTCATCAGCGCTCTTGACAAGCTTGGTCTAAAGCATACAGTCGTCGACCATGGCGACAAGTGGGCGCCGTTCAGGGGTTCAGCACCAACGTCTAAGAGCTCACATTTCTACACCGTCGTCAAGCTTGACCCTGAGCAGATCAAGGCCATCAAGATCGACAGCGACGGTAAAGTCGTCAAATAAGGAACACGAACATGGAAAACTCACGTCTCGGCCGCCTCGCTGGCATCGCCGATATTCTCACGGAGGCCAAAAAGAAGAAGGCCAAGAAGTGGGTTGCCAAGGTCGACACAAAGTGGACCCCACCAGAGGGCTTCTTCAGCAACAGCTCAACTGAGATTGTCAAGGGCCTGCTCGCCGCACCAGGTGGTCACGCTAAGGCAATGTCACGCTTGAACTTCTACATCAACCGTGCCGGTTCCAAGCTCAAGGGTGAGGATAAGGAGCGTCTCGAGAAGGCCAAGGATGCGCTCTCGAAGAAGATTGCAACCATGAAGGAAGAGGTTGAGCAGGCAGCACGTCGTGCCGGCGTCGTCATCGAGCGCAAAAAGGTAGATGACAACGAAGACCCAGATATGGAGCTTCCAGCCGACGACAGTGATGCTTCAGCTGAAGACCCAACGGATGAGGATGAAGAGAACTCACTTCCAAAGATCGTTCTGAAGATCGCCAAGAAGGCAGTCGGTAAGAGCGAGGAAGAGCTCGCCGATCTTCTCATGAAGGTCTATGACGCTGGCTTCAAGGACGGCGTAAAGTCGACTGAAGAGGAAGAGCCAAAGGACGACGAAGAGGGCGAGGGCAAAGACAAGAAGGATGACAAGGAAAAGGTTGATGAGGCTGCCAAGCCTAAGGAAACTGAGGTGAAGGTGGACGTTCCAATGACGTTCCACGTTCGTGCATTCTTCAACGAAGGCAAGCCTTCATCTGAAGAAAAGATCAAGAAGGTCGTAGCGGCAACCATCAGCGACATGCTCGATGATCAGGATCGCTTCCTTGACACGCTGTACGAGTTCAACGTGAAGCCATCTTCGGTATCGGTCACCGTTTCTAAGGGCAAGTAATGAAGCTAGAGCAACTTCGTAAGCTTTCAGGTTTGGCTGAAGCTGCTCTTCCTGTTGGACAGCACTTCACGCTCAGCGATGAAGGCAACATGAAGAAGGCGGTAGATGCGCTGCTCGAGGCGGGCCTCGCAGTTGATCTGGCGCTTTCAATGGGTACGTACTACTTCAACTTCAAGAACGAGGATTCGATCAACGAAGCTCGTAAGGTAGTGTCGAAGGTTATTGACAAGAAGAAAGAGTCTCAGTGGAGTGACAAATGAAAATCAAAGAGCTGGTTGAAAAGGTCGACACTGACACGTCTAAGGACGCTACCAAGAAGGACATGAAAGACGGTAAGTCATCCTTTGACAAGCTGAAGAAAGCTGCTAAGGACCTCGACGTCGCCAAGAAGGAGCTCAAGAAGAACCCATTTGAGGCGGTTGTTCTTGAAGGCAAGCTTGAAAAGCTCATCGACAAGTACCTTGACGCCAACAAGATGTACCACTTCGAGGGTGACACTGGTGTGAAGCACCTCGAGAAGCTCGTCAGCGACATCGGCTACAAGGGACATGGCTTCAAGTACGGTACTCCAGTCGAATCATTCCTCTCGGACAATCCTGGCGCAATGGACGCCATCGTCGAGTGGATCAAGGAACAGAACGTTCCTGAGTGGATCGAAGCCCTCTCTGAGGAAGACGCAGACGAGGACGAAGACGAGGACGAAGATGAGGATGATGAAGACCTCGATGAGTCGCTCACTGAAGGTCAAATGGATGGTGTAACTGTTGGCCACTCCGACGCCGCCTCAGACGCATGGTACAACATTCGCAGGAAGATGGTCAATCATGCCATCGAGCACCTTGAGAAGGCTCTCAAGGATCGTGGCAATGAGTTCAACACGCACGGCCCAATGAACGTGCTTATGATCCTCGGTGAGAAGTTCGACAGAGCTGACTACGCAAACTCGCCGAAGCTTCGCACGCTTGCAAAGCGCGTGCTTCGCACGCTCAACATGACGAAGCACGGCTGGGAAAAGCTGCGTGGCTACAAGAAGCTTGTCGACAAGGTAGAAGACCTTGCGCTCGGCTACGAAGGTAAGGGCAAGTAACATGCTGCTCAATGAGATCAAGAAGACCGTCAAGGTTGTTAAGGCGCCAAAAACCGGCGACACGATGATGGTCAAAGCATCTCGATACCTCGGCACGCCTGCTGAGAAGGTAAAGATTCTGGACTTCCACAAGATCAGCGACAATCACTACGAGATTGACGTCATCGCTGTTGGTAAGGACCCAGAGAAAGACAAGGAAGACATTTATCAGGTGAACCAAGACGGTATCGTTTTGATCGGTCCACCTGATACCCACGGCAACCTCGCACGCGCGCCGTAAGATTTCGTTGGGCAACCGCCTGACAAACCGTTGAGAAGCCGGTTACCGCTTCCCACCCAATGGCTCACAGCCACTAGGAGATATCAAATGGACAAGAGAGAAGCTCTTAAGAGCATGTTGAACAACCTGATCAACGACAAGCCTGAAGAGGCAACGCTTGACTTTCACAACTACGTGACTGCCAAGATGAAGGACGTTGCAGGCATCTCTGCAGGCGACGAAGAGGTACCGGCAGAAGTTGACGGTGCTGTAGAGGTTGCTACCGCAGATGCAGACGAGACTCCAGCAGGGGACACCCCTCCGGAATCAGCTGAAACTGCTGCAGAGTAATCATATCGGCATACGGGCAGTCGATAGCTGCCCAAATGTGATTGGTTTTTTGCGATTTTTTGTGTGATCTTGTAAATAGAATCGTACGTTCAACGCAGGTCTGAACTTGTTTCAGACACGATACGCGTAAGGTTCAAGCCCTTAGAGACGGCGACCAAGTCTCTAACCACCCCCATAAGAAGGAGAAACTGCATGGATGAAATCCTACAGAAATTGCTTAGCTCCGAGCTCCTCAGCGAGGAAGCTAAGACCGAAATCTCCACCAAGTGGGCTTCCGCCGTCGAAGAGTACAAGAAAACTGTTCGTGAGGAAGTTTCCATCGAAGTGAGACACGAGATTTCAGAGCAGTGGCAGACCGAACGCGACGCACTCGTTGAGAACGTCGAAGCATTCGTGGCCAAGAAGCTCGAAGAGGAAGTCGCAGAGCTGAAGGCCGACATTGAGCGCTTCCGTGATCTCGAGGCAGAGTATGCCGAGAAGATCGTCGAAGAGAAGCACGCAATGGCAGAGAAGCTCAGCGGTGAACTCGACCAGCTGATCGACAAGATGGACGCATTCTTCGAGCACCGTCTCGAGGAAGAGTTCAAGGAACTCAAGGAAGACCTGGAAGTGGTCAAGCAGAACGACTTCGGTCGTCGCATGTTTGAAGCCTTCGTTTCCGAGTTCAGCAAGAACTATGTCGATGAGGCATCGATTCAGACTCAGCTCACGGCAGCACTCGGCAAGGTCGAGGAAGCTGCAGCAACGATCAAGGCACTGGAAGCATCCAACGCCAAGATGGTTCGTGAAGCCAAGCTTGAGAAGATTCTCGCACCACTTCAGGGCAAGAAGCGTGAGCAGATGGCATTTGTGCTTGCAAATGTCGAGACTGCACGCCTCGAAGAAGCCTACAACCACTTCATCGGCCGCGTGTTGAAGGAAGAGGCTGCACCAGCAGCAGCTGCCCCAGCCGCCAAGTCGGAAGCTGACAAGCCAATCGTAACTGAGGCCGCTACGTCAGTCGTTACCGGTGACGAGTCTGTTGAGACTCCAGCCAAGCAAGCAGAACCAGCCAAGCAGGACAAGTATCTTCAGCTGAAGAAGCTTGCTGGCATCTAACCCCACAGTCCCTAAGGAGAAATCAATGGAACTTTTCGAAAATTGGGCAGAAACCAAAGAGACCCTTCTCGAGGGTCTGACCGACAGCAAGAAGCGCATTCTCGAGCCAGTGCTTGAGAACCAGCTGAAGCACCTGCAGGAAACTGCCGATGCGGGTAACACCACTGCCGGCGCAATTGGCAACTTCCAGAAGATCGTCATCCCGATGATCCGTCGTATCATCCCAGGCACCGTCGCAACCGAGCTCGTTGGTGTTCAGCCAATGTCCGGTCCAGTCGGCCTGGTCTACTCACTGCGCTTCCTCTTCTCTGAGGCCGTCGCTGGTCCAGTCAGCACCCCATCGGGTCTTGACAACAGCTTCGCAATCTCAGCAGGCGATGAAGTCTTCGCAAACAACAGCAAGACCAAGCGCTTCTACTCAACCTCAGATGCTCCAGTACCATCAGGTGGTCCAGCAACTTCGTCCTCAGCCGGCGTCGCTGCTTCAACCTCTGACTACGAAGCATTCGGTGGTCGTGCTCTGACCCTCGAAGTCCTCAAGCAGACGGTAACCGCTGGTTCCCGTAAGCTGCAGGCTCGCTGGACTCCAGAAGCAATGCAGGACATCAAGGCTTCACACGGTCTCGACCTCGAAGCTGAGATCACTGCATCTCTGTCCGCTGCCGTTGTGTCCGAAATCGACAACGAAATCATCAACGACCTCATCGCCCTCGCAGGCACCACTGAGTCGTTCGACATGGCCGGCACCTTCACGGGTGTTCCAAACTACGTTGGCGACCGCCACGCAGTTCTCGGTGTGTTGATCAACAAGGTTGCCAACGAGATCGCACGCAAGACCCGCATGGGTCCAGCCAACTGGATCGTTGTTTCGCCACTCGTGGTATCGGTTCTGCAGTCTGCTTCGAAGTCCGTCTTCGCACCAGCTGTCGCCGGTTCATTCGCTGGTCCAAACAACACCAAGCTCGTCGGCACGCTCAACGGTTCGATCAAGGTGTACTCGTACATCTACTTCGACCAGGGCACCGAGCCAGTCCTCCTTGGTTACAAGGGCGGTTCTGGTGAGATGGACTCCGGTTACTTCTACTGCCCATACATCCCACTGATGTCCTCGGGCGTGGTTGTGGATCCAAACACCTTCAACCCACACGTTTCGCTCATGACCCGTTACGGTAAGGCAACGTTCACCAGCACGGCAACGTCGCTCGGTAACTCAGCCGACTACTACGGTCGTATCAGCGTCGCCAACCTCTCGTTCGTCTAATCCACGAACGACGTTCGCAAACGTCAAGTTGATTGCATCGATGATAGAGAAGGGGAGCCGAAGCTCCCCTTCTTATTTTCCGGTGTAAATACGCGCATCTCATATAGAGCATACCTGTCTCTCACGCCATTCCAAGGAGAATTCTCATGGCCGTACTCAAGAAAGTTTCTGGCGCAGCAGCCGCCCTCGATGCCGCAGTTGCAGCTCTCAGCGCAGGCAACAACAAGGACACGATGACCAAGATCGCAACCTATCTGAAGAACCGCCGCGGTGTGCTCAGCGAGATCGTCAATAGCAAGGACGACCCAACTGACTACACGTTCGCAACCAACGACGGCACTGCCGGCGCAACTGGCCCATGGGGCTCAGCTGACGCATCGGGCAGCAAGCACGACGTTCAGGTGTTCGACCACCTCTAATCAACTCTAGAAGTTGATGTGCCAGAGAGGGGACTTCGGTCCCCTCTCTTTTGTCTCGAACTTGTTATGTAACATCAGGTTTACTTCAGATTGCTGCGTGATAGAATGACTTATCGACGAATGGCAATGACGTCGCAAAAGAAGCATGCTAGATGGAGGTTGCACTAGTGTAGGTGGGCTGCACACCCAGTTTTCTACTGGGAGGGCTTGGGTTCGATTCCCGAGGCACCACGTGGATACAGCTTAGGCTCCACGTAATGGACAGGATAACCATCTGAAAAACACCCGTCCCGCGTTTTCCTAGAAAGGACCTCTTGCAGGTCCTTTCTTTTGTCCGGAGGAAGGCTAAATACTTGGTCCCTCCACCACCCCACCACAATGAAAGACCTCTACAAATTTCTTGCTACCGTCATCGCTACGGCCCCTGTAGTTTCCTTCTCGCAAGTCGCAGTTCCACCGCTCACAGCTCAATACATGCCCGCCATTGAGAGCATTGAGGCGCGTGGTGCAAACATGGAATATGCGCGCAAGCGCCTCGCCTTCCTCGAGACGCGAGTTGCTGACCGCAACTATCCAATGCCGTTCAAGACAGCTCAGGAATCGGCAGAATGCGCCGTCCGCTACAGCTTTCGAAAGCAGGTGCAGGACGGGAACGTTGCGCAGGCTGTCTCAGAAGAGGTGGAGGAGACCATTCTAAAGGACTTCTGTAAGCTACCCACTAAATAGCTTATCGATTCTTACAGCCTGAGGCACGAAAAATGCAGCTGCTCCGTGAACTACATGCCATCAATGAAGCAAAGGTAGGAGCAGTCAAGGACCTGACACCAGCTCAGCAGGAAAAGCTTCTTAGAGACTTCAAGAAGTGGAGTGGTGGTGTCGACGTCATCGATTGCGCTTGGACCGGCGATGACAAGCGTGAGCCATCTGTAAGCTCATACATTGAGCACGATCTTCCATCAGGCATTCCTTATGAGGGCGCTGTCAAGTTTCTCAAGGGCCTCTGTGAATCGACTCTCGAAGAGAGCACCTTCAGCCAGGGCGACATCAACGACATGATCTATGAGCTGACGCTCAATGCCATCAGAAAGCAGAGCGGTAGCAAGATCGACCCTGCGATCATCAACAGCATTCAGCGCCTGATGTACCACACTGATGAGCTTTGGGGACATGAGCTCGATGAGGTCGCCCACGCCGTCAAGGATCACATCAAGAACCCAAAGAAGTGGAGCTACAGTGAAGTGTACAGCTCCATCGAAGATGCAGTCCTCGCAATGTCAGAGCGCATCAACAACTATTTCTCCAACTCGATGAACTTCGCACCAGGCTACGTGAAGCCAAAGACGAGCCTCATCGTTGCAAACAAGAACACGCCACACGATGGTGAGATTGGCGCTGCCGTCAAGAAGCACCTTAAGATGGACTTGACTGAGGCAGTGCAGTCGAAGGTCTCACCAGTTCAGACGAAAATCTACCATGCGATCGACAAGGTCATCACCAAGATCGCAAAGTGGGAACAGAAGCACCATGAACCGCTGACGCAAGACCACCTTGGATATGGCGTCATCTCAAAGCGTTTCGGTAACCTCTTGAAGGCGGCGGCGCTTGAGGGTAAGAGCGAGTTTGATAAGACGTGGTCAAAGTTCCACAGCTTTGACGTCGACATCTGGGCGCTGTTTGCCGATATGCTTTTCAACGAGCTTGGCGCAAAGCCACCAAAGCACGACTTCGACCCAGACATGGAAGACTATGACAAGCTGTTCAAGCGCCTCGGTTTCAATGAGAGCGTTGAGCTTGACGAGAAGTCGGTTGTGCCACACCAACTGTCAACTAAGGACTCATGGACCGACATCATCAAGGCGCTGAAGGCCGACTCAAAGGTCTCGGGTATTGATGTCAAGGACGATGAGATCAAGTTCAAGCGCCGTGACCATGACTTCCTGTTGAAGGGCAGTGATGGCAAGTTTGCACTGTACGTCATCGTTGATGGTGACAAGATCAAGTTGAGAAGCGCCGTAAGCAGCGCCGTCGATGTTCTTCGTGCAGCAATTTTTACGAATGAGACGGGCACGCACTACCCGCAGGCCAAGTGAGGAACGACATGCTCATCAAGGAACTTACCGCAATCATCGAAGAGACAGAGCGTCTCGATGAGAAGACCGTCGCCATCGACCCAACGTCCATGCCGCTTGAGGGCATCATTGAAACTCTTGAGAAGCGCCTTGCCGCTGCTCGTCAGGCGCTTAGCCTTGCACACAAGCTGAAAGACGCTGACTCCAAGAAGAGACACTTTTCAGCCATCATGACAAACATGAACATCGTTCGCAACCAGCTCAACAAGATCATTCGTGATCTTGAGGGCGCCGCATCAAGGCGTTGAGGTAAACATGGAACTTCTAAGAGAACTTCACAGCCTCATTGAGGGCAAGCTCAAATTTTCAGTGGACACCGTAGATCATGGTGGTCCTAAGGAAGGCGACATCATGGTGCTCGTCGTCTCAAACCCAACTGACGACAGCTACTACAAGGGCGTTGAGTACTACGGCGTTAACGTCGTGTTCAGCCCTGATGGAAAGGTAGAGCTGGTCACCGCCGACCCACTTTCAAAGAAGGAAGCTGGCGCATACCGTGAAGAGATCATCAAGGCCGCTCGCAAGGGCCTGCCAAAGAACTTTGGCAAGAAGGTGAAGGAAGACGTTGAGGCAGCTGCCGAAGTTTCAGCAGAAGGCGAGGACGTTCTAAAGGCGCTTTGCTCTCTGTACCTCAAGGACTTCTTGCACGACAGCAAGACCCACTCTGCAACCGCAGCGCTAAAGTACCTGATGTCCTACGCAACAGAGCGCCAGAAGAAGGTGCTGTCAAAGGAAGAGCGTGATCTCGTCCTTGATTGGGTTGAAAACGAGATCGACAATATAGGATAACGCATGTTCCGCAGACTTTTATCACTCATCAGAAAATCACATAAGGAATCTACGATGAAGCAGTTCTCAGAAGAATACAGAGACAAGTTGATCAACGAGCACAAGCTCGTATCAGCGTCCATCAACCGCCTCACGACCGAAGATTGGCCACGCCAGGCTCGCGCCCATGGTGCTGACGTCTGCGCTGCGGCAGTCTCAAACCTCAAGGCCAAGAAGGTCGAGCTCGAGGTTCAAATCGACGTTCTGAACGAATTCCTTACTGGCTGATCAGCCAAACACGGCTGCCTGGTGCCGCTCTAGGATTGGTACCAGCACCCTGTTTCCAGGACGGAAAATCTCAGCGGTGTTTGTGGCCGTAAAGGTCTTGAGAAGCTGCGCCATTTCCTGCTTGCTGACATCGTAGAGGTTGTGCTTCTTGATGGCGGCCGTGATGGTCTCGCCAGGCATGAGAAGGTGTGGGACTACCTTGGGACGTGTTTTGAGTGTCATGCTTTCTCCTCTCCCGGGTATTTAGGAACACCGCCCAATCAGCATAAATATCGGATGGGCTACACCTCAAGGTTTGCTAAATGACTCAGGTTACAACACACGACCTTTGGACTGATGGTCGAGCAATGACGCTGACGGCCGTCAAGCCAACGCCTACGACCCTTCAGCTTACTTGGACACTTCCAACTACACCTGTCGCCTATGACGGTGCGGTCGTTCTTGTCTCTGAGGAACCGCTGACCGCTCAGGACTTCCCAATCGACGGTACCCGCTACGCTGGTTCTACGGCGTTCGGCACTCCAGTCGACATGATCGGTAAGGCCCAGGTCGTCGCTGCCTTCTACGGCTTCTTTGGCGACAGCACGACGCAGACCACGGTCACCGTCAACTCGCTTGACCCAAACAAGCTCTACTACGCTTCGATCCACGCTGCGTCAAACGTTCTTCAGTACTACACGCTAGGCGTGCAGTCGTACCCACTTGAGGCCAATGATCCTCAGGTGCGCAAGAGCAGCCCATTTGCGGGCTCAATTCCTCAGGCAACGGTTCCACCACAGAATCCAACTGAGGGTCAGCTCTACTACGATCCAAGCACCAACACGGTGCTTGTATGGAACAACGCGCAGAGCGCTTGGCTCAAGGCCAACCAGCTTCCAGTTCCAACAGCTCCAGTTCCACCGATTGAAATAGGCCAGCTATTCTACGTCAACGGCACGAACCAGCTGAAGTACTTCAACGGCACCGCATGGGTGCTCTGCACCGGCGCCAACACTCGCGTCAAGATGGGTGGTACGTGGGCACCGTTCACGAGCATCACTGAGGCCGCAACGTACCCAGCAACTCCTGCAACTGGCGACTTCATCTTCATCACGTATCAGGCTGCCATCTCGGCGCCTAACACGTACTACCTCAAGTTTGCAAGCGTTCTCCAGTGGTACAACCCAACACCTGACATGGTCGAGGTGTTCATTGGCGCCGACTGGTTCCCAGTTGCTGCGTCATCGTATCACAGCAACTTCGGCCCATACCTTCCAACGATTCCAAACGTTGGCGACTTCTTCTATCAGACGTCGTCGCGCGAGCTTCTTGTCTGGACCGGTGATGAGGGCTGGAAGCGTGCAGATACCGCAGAGCAGGGCGTTCCACTTCAGCAGAAGGTCGGCGTTGGTACAGATGGTACAGCCGCAGCACGCCTGCAGCTCAAGCAGACCGTCAAGACGCAGATGGGCTTCCCAGCAATCTGCATCGAGCTGAAAGACGCAAACTTCGAGCTCGCAATCAACAACGCACTTGGCGAGGCACGTCGCCGCCTAGACAATGCCTATGAGCCACGCTTCATCTCATACACGCTCACGGGTGGTGCAGGTGGTGGGCAGCAGACCTACTACCTCAACGACCCACGTGACAAGACCGACAAGGTCGTCAACGTGATCAAGATTCACCGCATCAACCAGCTCGGCATCTCTTCGCTATCAGCAGAGACGGGCCTGTATGCTCAGGCGTTCTTCAACCAGCTCTACCAGGGTTCGAACGTTGACGTGCTCTCCATCCACCTCATGAACCAGCTCTCAGAGGTGTATGAGCGCATCTTCGCAGGCAGCATCGCCTTCACGTGGAATGAGGCACGCCGCGAGCTCACACTTCAGCGCCGCCTCCTTCAGCAGCAGGAACGCGTTGTGCTTGAGTGCACCATGGAGCGTGAGGAGCAGGAGCTCATCAACGATCGCTGGACAAAGATGTGGATTCAGGATTGGGCATATGCCGACGCCATGGAACAGCTTGGTCTGATTCGCAGCAAGTACGGCACCCTTCCTGGCGCTCAGGGTGGCCTCACCCTCAACGGTGACACGCTGCTCGCTCGTTCAACCGAGCTTAAGGCAGAGCTTCGCCGCCAGGTAAACGACTATGAGGTCGGTAACGGTGGCGTCAACTTTGGCAACACGTCGTTCTTCTTGGGATAATGAATGCCAACTCCTCCGCAGCCGCAGTTTCCGCCTGAGCTAGCATGCGCTGATCAGATCGGCAGCGTAAACATTACGCCTCCAAACCCGCCAATTGGCCCATATGTCCCACATGACATTCCAACTGGTGACTGGGAGATCAGCGATGTTACGCCTGACAACTGCGCTCAGAACGAGCAAGCAAACCAAGAGCAGTACATCGCCGAGACGCTCAACATCGCAGGCGTTCCGCTCAACATCTATCCTCTGCTCGGTGTCCACCAGCAGGGCGATGGCTCTGTGCTTAGTGCCGGTCGCCTCATCACGTCACAATCATTTCCAGGTTACCCACCAACTGGCATCAACGGCATCACACCTTGGCGCTCGTTTGTTTCAGGGTCATCTGTTCCAGGCAGCGCCTACGTTGGTGTTGACTTTGGCATTAAGCTGACGCAGAACAACGACAGCGAGTATGAACCACAGAAGCAGAAGTGGACGAACGTTGGCGCAATCTCCATCACACAGTCAAACACGCCTGGTTACTTCGCGCAGCAGGTGCGCGTTGAGGTAACAAATGGTGCTGTCACCGCTGGCGCACCAGCGTTTACTGGTGTTGGCGATGGGCTGATGACGATAAACAGCTCTGGATCAGATGTCACACAGGGCATTCTTACTGCCGTTGCAATTACTGCAACGACGTTCAACGTTTATGCAATGCTGCCAGACAGCACTGTCATCGGTCTCGGTACCGCCACGGTAGGCACGCCGTTCTACAGCACGTACATCAACTTTACGATCACCGCTGGCCCAACACCATTTGCTGGCGGCGACATGTTCTCGGTTGCGATCGACTATGTGTGGACACGCGTTGCGCTGTTCAATGTCATTCAGTCACCATCGCCGCAGATGCTCAACTTCCAGACAACGCTGAAGGTGAAGGCTGTACGCGTCACCCCATCACTGTTTACTGGCGCAAACAACTGGGAAGTTGCAGCGCTTGACGTGTTTGACGCTCCACAGACGAGCACAGACATCAACATCATCCAAGACCTATTCTTGAATGAGAACCGTGATCGTGACTACAGCCCAACGCCAGTATTCCTGAAAGCACAGTACTCTCCAACAGATTCTGTTACCGACCTCAGCAAGCTCGGCTTCAGCATCCTTGATCAGTACACCTTCATCTTCTCATTTGCGCAGATGGCCTATGCGCTTGGTCGCCCTATCGTTATTGGCGACATCATCGAGCTCATCCCTGAGATGCAGTACGACCAGAACCTGCTGCCTGTCCGCAAGTTCCTAGAAGTTACCGATGCCGGTTGGGCATCATCTGGTTTCAACCCAGCAAACAAGCCGCTGACGTACCGTGTCAACGCACAGATTGCTCTGCCATCACAGGAAACGCGCGACATCTTTGGTACGCTCGACACGCAGAAGTACCTCACACCAGATGCGATCCTCACTGATGGCATCGGCGAGCAGCTCAACGTTACACCTCTCACTGCCACAGAAGAGATCATCAAGAACGCTTCTGATGCGGTGCCAGAGATTGGGTCAGATGACATCCGCTCTGTTGCTGGAATTCCAGTTCGCCAGGCGCTTCCGCCTGCAAATGCAAAGGGACAGCCAACCGCTCTCTCAAATCCATCTCCATCGGCGCATCCAAACCTCTACATCGAGGCTGGCCTGCCACCAAATGGCGAGCCATATGGAGAGGGGTTCTCACTGCCAACGACGCCAGGACCAGCAGATGGAGACTACTTCCGTCTATGCTATGCGCCTGAGACACGCATTGCACCACGTCTCTATAGATACTCAGCGGCTAAAAACCGTTGGATCTTCCTTGAGCAGGATCGCCGTGGCGAGTACAGCTCTCACAAGCCATCCGTTCAGAAGATCTTGCAGTCTAACACGAACCAACCAATTGGGAAGAAGCTCACATGAGATTCAAAGAATTCATCACTGAGGGTAAGAACTACCCTGGCAAGGCCGCAAAGAAGGCAGAGCGTAAGGCTCGCCGAGCAGGTGAGCGCACGGCCGCAGCTGAGGCTGAAGCAAAGGCCAAGGCAGAAAAGAAGGCGGCACGCGATGCCCTGTTTGATGGTTCTCCAATCAGCAGAGAGCTTAAGGTTCGTGTTGTGAAACAGGGCGGCCACATCGTTACGAGAACGTTCACGTTCAGCAAGGAAGAAAGAGTTCTCAAGGCGCTCAACAAGGCTGAGCACCAGATGGTTGATCGCAACCACCAGAACTACCACCTAGGTGGTGACCCTGCCCATGGAGCATCGATCCCAGCTCAGCTGTACGGTCTTCCAGAGAGAACGCGTCGCAAACCTGGTTACGCACCAGAAGACATGCGCAGGGAAGTGTACGACGCATGAGGTTCAAAGATTTTCTAAGCGCTGGCCCGGCGACTGAGCTCAAGAGAAAGCACATCAAGGCTAAGCTAGAGCTGAAGCGCTATCGTGCAACGTCAGGTGAAGCGCAACCGCGCTCAAACAACAGCGGTCAACCGCCTGTTCATGGTGTTTCTAACGCAAGGTACTTTCAGTGAAGTTCAAAGAGTTCCTTACCGAAAAAGCTGGCGCCTCACCAAAGGTGGCGCTCACGTTCAGGCTTGATGTTCCATCAAGCTCAGCGCTTGCCGGTAACCCACTCACGGCCGATGAAAAGCTCGACACTCTCAAGAACGTTGCATCATCTCTGTCTGGTGAACTCGGTGAGATCGCTGATGCAAAGCAGCAGCGCACCCGTCGCTCGAACACTAAGTGGACTGTTCTTCCCGGCACGACTAGCGCCGTGGAGATCAGCTCTCCGCTCATCCCAGTTTCTAAAGTCCATGATTACGTTGGTAAGCTCTCCAGCTGGATGGAGCAGAATGGCCTTCGCACAAACGATGGTGACTACCTTACAGCTTCAGCACACGTTTCTGGCTTGAGCGACAAGCTCGACCCAGTCAAGCTTGTTCTTTTCATGGACGCACCTGGCGCATCGACGGCCTTCGCAAAGCAGAGCCGCTCATTCACCCCATCGCAGCTTGAGGTGATGATGCACAAGGTGAAGACCAATGGTCGCCTTCCACTCGGAGCTGAGGCCTTCAACAAGGCCGCCCTCAACTATCTCGGTAAGAGGTCAGATGGTCATGCAAACTTTGACCGCCTGGAAGACGGTCTCATCGAGCTGAAGATAACTGGTGGTTCTGGCTACGAGAAGGACGCTGAAGGCATTGCTAAGAAGGTCAACAAGATGGCAAACGCCGTTGAAACGGCAAGCAACCCAGCCATCCAGAAAGGTGAATACGTTCAGCGCCTCGCAACGCTGCTCAACCCATCAGGTGAGGCCAACTCATCTGTAACAACGAATGAGCCGTTGCCTGAAGAACTCATGCGCCTGTATCGCCATGAGCACGAGATCGCTCGTGCGTGGAAGAACTACGCAGACGCTTCAGAGCAAGGTAGCGGTCGTGATGAGCTGATGGTGCTTGTAAATACACTTGCAAGAACTGCTAAGAAGCTCAACTCATCGTTTGACCCAAGTGAGGAGCGCTTCATCAAGAAGCTTATCCGTACTGCATCACTTCAGGGCGCCGATGCCGACGCATATTTTGGCCACGACAAGGCCTCAAGGCTGAAGTTCAAGCGCGACTTCGGAGTGTAACGAATGATCAACCATTATTTCTACGACCAGCAGATCAGGAAGTACCTGCTTCAGTTCTGCTACATCTTTGCCGGCCTCAATGTGAGGACAGGCAAGGGTGAGTGCGCCGAGGAAGAATTCATCACCGTTCCAATTCGCATCGGCAGCAAGGACCGTGTTGTGGCAGCTATCGAGGCAGGCAACACGCAGAACAAGCCAATCTCGCTGCCAATGATGGCCGCCCAGATGACTGCCATCTCTATGGCCCCACAGCTTCGTAAGGGTGTTGGTGTCGTAGATCGTCGTGCCTTCCTACCAGAAGGTGGAGCTTGGCCTAACGACATCAAGACCGTGACCCGTGTCATGCCAATCCCGTACATGATGTCGCTTGAGCTGGCGTTGTACGCATCGAACACCGACCAGCTTCACCAGATTCTTGAGCAGCTGCTCGTGCTGTTTGACCCAACTCTCCAGCTCCAGAAGACCGACGCTGCCTTTGACTGGACTAAGATCACGTCCGTTGAGCTTACCGGCATCAACAATGAAGAGAACTACCCACCAGGTGGTGACCGCAGGGTCATCGTCTGGACCTTGAACTTTGACATGCCGATCTGGCTGTCCATGCCAGTTGATGTTCGTAGTGAGCTGGTCCGCAGCATCCTCATTAGGATCGGAGACATGAACGGCTTCAGGGTGGACGAGTACGATAGCGATGGTAACCTGTCACCATTTGCACCAGGGTCTGAATATGGCACCATTGAAATCAATGGTGATGCTCCATAAGCAGCCAGGGGTATGAAAGGCAGCCAAATTCTAGCACCGGACCCGGTCCTGGGATAAATACCGCCAGACAACAGCCACATGGCCTAGCCTGTCGCAAAAGAGATCACTAAGGAGAAACACAGATGGCATCCCTCGTAAGCCCAGGTGTGAGCGTAACCGTTATCAACGAGTCGTTCTACATCCCAGCCGCAGCTCCAACAGTTCCACTGTTGTTCGTAGCCACGCGCGCAAACAAGACTCAGCCAGACGGAATCACTCCTGCTGCAGGTACTGAGGAACACGACGTTGTTCGTACGGTCACCTCGATCGGCCAGTCAGTGCAGCTCTACGGCGTTCCATACTTCTGGACCGACAACTCTGGTAACGCCTTCCACGGCGATGCTCGTAACGAGTACGGCCTGTTTGCACTCAACCAGTTCCTCGGCGTTGGCAACGTTGCATACGTAGTGCGCGCCAACGTTGACCTCACTGACGCAGCTGAGACCTTCATCGGTATCGGTGTTCCAGTGGCAACCACCGCTGTGCGCGTCGGCGTGGGTAACGGCACGATCGGTTCGATCACCGCCACCTCAGCCTTCGTAAAGCCAGAATCAATCGACGTCATCATGACTTCTGCTACAGCCTTCACGGTTCAGGGTTCACTCTCTGGTATCATCGGCTTCGGCACGGTTGGCACACCATTCACCTCGAGCAAGGTCAACTTCACGGTCACCGCCGGTATGACGGCCTTCTCTGCAGGCGACTACTTCACCTTTGACCTCGTGTACGAAGCAACGACCTACGTTGGTGTCGGCAACGGCACCATGACCGAAATTTCTCCTCTCGTCGACGCAGTCGCTGAGGACATCACGGTCACGTTCACCTCGCCAACAGCATTCACTGTTGAAGGTTCTATCTCTGGTCCTCTTGGCACCGGCACCGTCGGTACCACGTTCACCGATGGTACGAGCCACATCACGTTCCTCATCACTGCGGGTCTGACTGCATTCGTCGCAACCGACGAGTTCACCCTCACCCTCTCTGAGATCAACGTGTTCAACCCACTTGGTGCCGACGATGCAGCAAAGCGCGTGTCCATCACGACCGCTCTCTCAGCTGCAATCAACAGCAACACCGAAGTTCGCTCGGAAATCTTCGAGTACAACCTCATCGTCGCTCCTGGTTATCCAGAAGTTGTCGACGAGCTGCTCGCTCTTTCGACAGACATCAATGATGAAGCCTTCGTCATCGCTGACACGCCAATGACCCTCACTGCTGAGCAGACTGCCGCTTGGGCTGTCACGACTGGCCGCAAGTCTGGCACCAACGTTGCGTACTACTACCCAGCAGGTCTCGCATCGAACCTCGATGGTGCAGAGGTTGCGATCGCCGCTTCAGGCATCGCTCTCCGCACGTACGCCTACAGCGACAACCTCTCATACGTCTGGTTTGCTCCAGCCGGTGTGTCACGTGGTTCAGTCACTGGCGTCGCAAAGGTCGGCTACGTATCTGGCGATCTCGGCGAGCCAACTACCTTCGTTGAGCTCAACCTCAACCAGGGTCAGCGTGACATCCTGTACGAAAACTACAAGAACATCAACCCAATCGTGTTCTTCCCTGGTCAGGGTCTCATCGTCTGGGGCCAGAAGACGTCGGCAGCTGCAGCCTCTGCGCTTGACCGTGTCAACGTTGTACGTGAAGTCATGTACATCAAGCGCGCTCTCCGCAAGGGTGCCTTCCCATTCGTCTTCGAGCCAAATGACAAGGTCACTCGTGACAACCTCAAGGCAGTTGCTGACAGCTTCCTGAACGACGTCATGGCAAAGCGCGGTCTCTACGACTTCGTAACGCTGTGCGACACGTCGAACAACACGCCAGCCGTCATCGACAACAACCAGCTGATCATGGACGTAGCTCTCAAGCCAGTCAAGGCCGCAGAGTTCATCTACATCCCAATCCGCGTCCTCTCAACCGGCGCAGCAATGCCTTAATTGAGATTTGTAGATGAAGCTCATACAGTTTGCTGCAAATAAGCTTCTGAAAGAGGCTCATGACTCTGACTTTGAACAAGTTAGAGATGATATCGAATCCACCGCTGAGGGTTTCCTCAGCGGTGTGAAGACTTTCTCAGGAAAGCAGATCGGCCTCGACCCGCGCGCCGGCACCGTCTACGTGACCGAGCATTGGGTCGCAACGAAGCACGCCAAGTCACTCGACTACTACGGCGGTTTTGAGTACGTCCACGATGGCGACACTATCCAGGTTGGCAACATTAAGTTCTACTCTGCGGAAGATTCACACGCAAAGCGCGTCATTGAACTGGCTCTCGACCATACTGACGAAGAAGATGAAGACGAAGACGAAGACGAAGACGAAGAGTAACTATGAACGAGATTATCGCTCAGCTTTTCAATGCTAGGGACATCGCACACACCCTGCACCTCCGCACCCGCTCGTTCGCCCAGCACATCGCTCTCGGCGACTTCTACACCAAGATCGTTGACCTTGCCGATGAACTGGCAGAGTCGTACGCTGGTCGCTACGCACCAGTTGATGTCAAGCTTGGTACACCGCCAGCGTTCGTTTCATCTGACGCCATCTCCTTTATCCGTGGTGTTGCTGCTTGGGCAGAGGGTGTTCGCACCCAGCTGAACCCAGCTGACACCTTCATCGTCAACCAGTGGGATGAGTTCATGTCCCTGGTCAACCGTACGAAATACAAGCTCGAGAACCTCACCTGACCTGGTGCCCGGGCGCCAAAATCTTACGACCCACATAAATAGAGAAGACGCACGAGCGGCAATACTCGCTCAAAAGATTCAATCAAGGAGACACAATGGCAACTCTTTCACAGATGGGTGTACCACAGGCTGGTTTTGGTATTCTGCAGCCAAAGCAGAAGTACCGCTGGCAGGTGACCTTCACCAACCTTGCACGCCTTGTGCCAGCCGCAACATCGCGTGACCTTACCCGTCAGGCAACTGTCATCGATCGTCCACAGCTTTCGTTCGAAGAAGTTCCAATTCACCGCTACAACAGCACTGCATACGTTGCAGGCAAGTACTCATGGGAACCACTCGCCCTCACGGTCGAGGACGATCTTACGGGTCTGGCTTCTGCCGCAATTCAGGGTCAGCTCGAGACGCAGCAGCGCCTCGTCGGTGGTGATCTCCCAGGTCAGTGGCTCAACAGCGCTGCAACTGGTTCCGACTACAAGTTCGGCATGACGCTCGAGCAGCTCGACGGTGATGAGGGTATTGTTGAGAAGTGGCTCGTTGAGGGTTGCTTCATCAAGTCCGTCAACTACGGTCAGCTCGACTCTTCAAGCTCGGACGCAGTCACGATCGAACTTTCGGTTCGCTTCGACCACGCCCGCCAGATTCTCACAGGCCAGGGTTACGGCACTGCCCTCGCTGGTCAGCTCTAACACTTAGGAGACACACATGCCAGCAGCAGGTAAAATCGCAGTTCTTCTCAACTCAGTCAAGGGTCTCAAGGCAGACTACAAGACGAACTTCAAGGAAGACGCAAAGCAGGATTGGAAGTTTGACTTCGACGCCCTTGCAGGTGCCGCAGCTCCAGTTCTTCCAGCCAACACTGTTCTTCCAGTCATCACTGGTTGGGTCGGTGCACCAGAAACTGGTGAGCTTCAGACTGTCGGCAACGGCACCTGGACCGGTAGCGCAACCATCACGTACACCTACGCATGGTATAACTCGAACAGCCCAACGACTGTTCTTGCTACTACTGCAACCTACACGCCAGTCCCTGGCGACGTTGGCTTCGGTCTGTACGCAAAGGTAACTGCAACGAACGCAGCCGGTTCTACAACGGTAACCACAGCTACTACCCCAGCTGTAGTACTGTAAGCGACTGCACTAAGACGTCAAGGGCCCAGCAATGGGCCCTTTGTCATTTCCGGCACGTATAAATACCTGAGCAGCGGAGGCCAGTTAAGCCATGCCAGATATCTCAGGACTACTTTCGTCAACCGGCGTGGCGCTGGAGGCCCAGGCGTTTCGCACGTTTGGTGCTGCAGTAACGAACCAAACCGGTAATGTTCTCGGTGGTATCTTCGGTACCAACAACGGAACGACGATCAACCAGAACGTCAACCCTATCCCGCGTGATCGCATTGCAACGCACGGTGATTGGAACACCACAAAGTATGCAGCTGTCATCGCATCTGGCGCTGGTGGCTACGACCCAAAGAACAAGTTCCTCTTCAAGGTACGCTTCGAATTTCATGAGGCCGCAAAGCGCATTGCTGCAACTCTTGGCCTGGACGTTGAGCACTCGCTCGACCGTGACATCACTTACATCGTCAAACAGATTGACATGCCTAAGTACACGCTCGAGTACGAAGAGGTCAACATGTACAACTTCAGAACGAAGGTTCTAAAGCGCATCAACCATGAAGAGCTCTCATTCTCGTTCTACGATGACGTGGCAAACAACGCCATCAAGTTCATGAACGTGTACCTGCAGATTCTGCAGCCACTCGCCCGCCGTAAGTGGTCGACTGACGCCCCACTTGAAGACTATGGCTTTGCATTCGCCGACACAATCGGTGGAAATGATTCATCGATGCGTGCTGCCATCAGGGCACTGAACGGCATGGAGTCTAAAGACATCCTCCGCTCACTGACGATTGAGCAGTACTATCTCAACCGCACGAACACGAACCTGCAAGGAACACAGATCAGGCAGGCCATCTACGCTAACGTGTTTACGTTCACGAACCCGCGCATCTCATCGTTTGATCTTGATGATCAAGATCATGAGAATGGAAATACACCGAACATGCTGAACTGCAAGTTCGACTTTGATGCGCTGAACATGCAGACTGGTGTTATCGCAGACACGATTGAGAGATCAGCGACGGGTCTCATGGCAATCAACGACATTCTCTCTGGCGAGGCTCCAGCGGGCGGCATCCGTCTCAATGGTCCAACGCAGCCTGGTGGTCTTGGTGGAACGATGGCATCACCGTTCATCAACATCATCGCCAACCAGGGCGGTCGCATGATCCAAACAACCATCTCAAACGAAATCCACAAGTCTGGTCTAGGACGTATTGCTGGTGGCGAGCTTGCAAATGCAACGTCGCTGCTTAGCGGTACGCTCGGCACCCAGGCCGCCAAGACGCTGCGCACTGCTGGCAACGGCATTGCTGATGGCATCGTGGCCCCAAAGCCACCTCCTGTCACCGACAACAGCGCGGGTGGTTCAACTAAGTCGCAGTCATAATGGCATACGGACGTTTCATACCTCGCTTTCCTGAGAAGTACGTAGGTGACGCTGAGAACATCATGTGGCGCTCCTCATGGGAGCACAGAGTGATGATCTGGTTAGACAGCAGATCAGCAGTTGAAAAATGGGGAAGTGAAGAGATCAAGATCGCATACATCAAGCCGACAGATGGTCAAGTGCATACGTACATCCCAGACTTCTTTGCAAAGATCAAAGACAAGGATGGCGTTGTAAAGCACTGGGTGATAGAGATCAAACCTCGCCATGAGGCTGAGGAAAAATACGCAAAGCATGAGCGTGCCAAAGAGGCCCTCATTGTGAACAATGCAAAATGGAAAGCTGCGCAGATTTTTTGTGAGCAGAATGGAATGGAATTTTTGGTGTTGACCGAGAAATCGATCTTCTTCCAGGGAGTAAAACGTGGCAAGCTACCGGTACACGTGCAGGAATCCTGACAAATACGCAGGCGATTCTCGACGCATCATGGCCCGCTCAAAGTGGGAACTTTTCTACATGCAGAAGCTGGACAATTCTCCGCTTGTTGTAAAGTGGATCAGTGAACCGAAGACGCTAAATATCAGCTATCTGAACCCTCTAGACAAGAAGATGCACAAGTACTGGCCAGATTTTCTGGTGCAGTATAGAGATGGAAGCGTTGATCTTATCGAGCTGAAACCAATCAAGGAGACAATCCTTGAAAAGGCAGGAGCAACGTATGACAAGCTTCAGCTCGTCAAGAACGCTGCCAAATGGGCCGTTGCCGATCGCTTTGCAAAATCGATCGGCGCGCGCTTCAGGGTAGTGACGGAAAGAGATTTGTTTAAGTCGAACTCCACGCGCCAGACAAAGAGAACGCGTGGTACTCGACCAACACGTAAGACAGGAGGAACAAGATGAGCCAGCAACACCCACTAGATCAGGTGTTCAACGTTGATGCGGACGACGTGATCGACATTGAAACACAGTACGCAGTTGCAGAGGTGCCAGCAGGCCAGCCTCAGCCAGGAACTGCGCTCACACCTGCTGCAGGCGACACTCCAGCCCCAGACCCAAAGGACGCTGACGACGTTCTTGTTGAGCAGCGCCTTGACTCTGTGTACGATGCAGCGATGGATGCGTACACGAACCAGACGGCCCACATCGAGATCATCGACCCACGCTATGCAGCTCGCAATGCTGAGGTGGCAGCAAACTTCTTGAACCTAGCTCTTCAGGCCGCAAACAGCCGAGCCCGTGTGAAGGTAGATCGCAAGCGTGCCAACCAGGTGTTCGTGCCTCATGGGTCAGGTGGCGGGCGCAGTACGACCAACGTGGTCATCGCCAGCCGTGAAGAAATCCTCAAGATGGTCACCGTGGACGGTGAAAAGAAGCAAGTTTGAGCTCCCGGGCTGCCGATAGCCTGCCGCTCAAATAAATACAGAACACTGATAGGAGCTTCTTTCACATGAACCTGTTAAAAGAACTTGTTGATCTCATCCAGGAAACTGGACACATTCCTGCTGAATTCACCAAGGACCTAGCACACTCGCGTTCATATGCCGCCGGCTTCAGGCACGGCGCAAGCGGTGGTAGCGCAATCGATACCACGAACATGGAGAAATCCATCGCTGCTGCCTACATGGCAGGCTATGATGCCGGAAAGAAGACAACAGAGCCAACTCAGGTGCGCACTGACGTTTCGTCAGTTGCTGGCCCTGCAACCGTTGGCGAGGCCAAACTTGTGAACCTTCACGTCAAGGTGACGAAGGACAACGCTGCCCAGGGTTTCAACGTCAGCTTCAAGGGTCGCCACATCGGTCACGTCTACCAGGACAAGGCTGGCTGGCACGCTATTGACGACGCGTCAAAGAAGAAGTGGGACCATCTCAAGTCAAAGAACGAAGCGATCGACAAGCTCCTCGATCACAACAACCTCGTTCACACTCACAACCTCGACCCAAAGAACATCGCTGAGGCCATTGGCGATCTCGATGATCCAAAGCCTGAGGTGAAGAAAGAGCCAGCAAAGCCAGCATCAACGTCCGCTCTTGCTGACGTTGCAAACGATAGCGACGATGTTGGCGTCGACAGCTCCGATTCGGATGATGACGATAGCTCAGACGATGATACGTCTGGCCGCCGCACCGCCGACCAGCTCGAGCTTGGTGATGAGGTCGTAATTTCTGGTGACGTCCAGTTCAAGGGCGAGCCAGGCAAGATCGTTAAGTTCAAGGACAACGGCAAGAAGCTCGTCGTCGTTAAGCTTGACGACGGTGGTGATCACCCATTCCATTCCAAGGACGTCACCGAGCGTGAGGCCAAGGAGAAGGAAGTTGTTGCCACGGGTGATGAGAACAAGTTCTACCTCGCGTTCTATGATCATGACGAAGAGCGTCCATGGATCGGCCTCGTCAGCAAGGAACACGGTGGCAAGTGGCACGAGAAGCCATATAAGGGCAAGCCTGAATACCGCTGGGGCCACTCATACGAGGCGTTCCTCACGCCTGACGACATTCGTGATACCATCGGTCGCAGCTACCCACGCAGCATCGAGATCGAGGGTCCATTCTTCGACGCATCTCAGGCCGAAGAGCATGTGTCCCACAACTGGGGCAAGCTTGCAGAATCCCTGAACGAGGCAAAGTTCTTCATCTTCCACAATAGTCGCACTGACGATGAAGCATACTTCGCAAATGACGCAGCTGCCATTCGCTACCTCCTGAACATCGCTAAGGCAGGCATCCGCCACCTTGACAAGAGCGAGCAGAAGGCAGCACGTGAACAGGTCGCAGCTCTCTCCAGTGAGAAGAGCGCCGCCAAGGTTTTCAACGCTCTCAAGAAGCTCACCGTGTTTGACGATGAGGCATCGCTGTATCGTGATACCCTCAATGAGGCTGCCAGCTCTGCTGAGATAAACCTTAAGAAGGCACTGAAGGCATTCTCTGCTATGGCCAGCGCATATGGAATGGAAGATGATGATGCGCTAAAGAAGGCCCGCGCTGAACTCAATGCTATTCGTCCAGGCCTTGCAACCCGCGCGCTCAACGTCATCAATGATGGTGGCGATGAGCAGGACTTCCTAAAGAAGCTACGTCCTATTCTTGAAGGTGTCAAGGACGTTTGGATTCTTGGTCTTCGCCAGGGTGGTAAGGTCAAGGGCTACTACGTCTCTGACGATCAGGAGCTGACGAAGAAGCCAGAAAAGGCTTGGCGCTACAAGTCAAAGAAGGAAGCCGAGGACGACGCTGCAATCAACAACAGGCAGTGGCTGCTCAAGCCAGGCCAGCGCTTTGTTCCAATCGACACCACCATTGTTGAGGCCAACTTCCAGAAGACCCATCGCCTTGTTGACAAGGACGGTAAGGTTCTCAAGGTTGGCGACAAGGTGAAGGACTTCCGTGGTGAAGAGCACACCATCAAGGACTGGGCACCAGGCCACCATGAAGGTAGCTCAGGCCGTGTCTACACTGATCGTGGTGCATATTACCCAAGCGTCGTTGATGCAAAGGTCGTTCCTGCTGAAGAGGTCTCTGAGGAGATCATTGACGAGGCACAGAAGCTCATCAAGACCATCCATAGCCCAGATGGAAAGCGCATGGCAAAGGTCTACAGAGATAGAGATTGGGACGAGTTCATCGTCAAGTTCTACGCCAATGGCGAGCATCAGGAAGAGGCTGATTACCACACTGACGATCGTACCGACGCTGAGGGAACAGCAGCTCACGAGATGGGTGTGAAGGACGCGGTTACTACCGAAGCGCTAAGAAGCGTTAAGGATATCGCAGACGACGAAGAATACGCCACAACAAAGTCCAATCGTAATGACACCGTGTTCATCCACGATCGTGTTAAGAGTGATGCTGACAAGGCCCGCGCAAAGAAGAACTATCCACACGACACTGTGATCTTCATGAAGGGCTCTCAGATCAAGAAGCTCAAGCGCATCATGCACACGACCAACGTGTTCGACGAGTCAGTCTACACCAACTATGCTGACTGGAAGCAGATCATCAAGCTGTCATTCCCAGCTCACGCAAAGGACATCAAGTTCCGTGCAAAGATGGAAGGTGAGAAGACCACCATCATCGCCAGCGCTGGTGATCGAGTGTTCGGTGAGTGGGACGAGAGCATTGAAGAAGGTAAGGTTCTTTCGGAGCGCAACAATGGCTAACACAACTTTCAAAGAGTTCCTCGAGATTGAAGGAACTCCTGATGAGCTTCTGAGCGAGGCAAAAAAGAAGAAGAAAAAGAAGAAAAAGAAGGCTGCTAAGAAGCCATCGCTCTTTCCTCCTTACTACCTCGGTTGGCTTGGTCCACGCTTCCGCCCTGGCATGCCATGGGCCGGCGGTCACGGCCACAACTGTCACAACCACGGTACACAGCCACAGCCACCAGGTCCTCCACCTCCTCCAGCCCCAGGCAGTTTCCCAACTCCACCTGCCGGTGACGGCGGTGCAGCAGCCCCAGCAGGTGGTGAATGAGCAAGAACTCATTTAAGACGTTCGTTGCTGAGGCGCTAATTGAGGACAAAATCCTCAAGATGGTTCGTGCTGCCCTTGGTACTGATGAGCTTGACACAACGTCAGAGGCAGATGCCGCTACGTTGATGAAGGCCAAGCGCGTGTCGCACAAGTTCGTTGACACCGCTGAAGGCCCATGGGTAGTTGAAGTGTTCACCTATCGTGGTGACAAGTACGCTCGCGTCTCTCCTCCTAAGGAACAGCAGAACAAAAAGTCAACCTACTTCTTTCCAAAGGAACATGAGAAGGTGACTGAAAGCGCTGACATGGACGGATGGAGTGTTTCAACGCACCATTACAACACGCGCGGTTCTGATCCAACTCGCATCGAGCGCTTCACTGTCAGCAAGGGCGGTGAGACGATCCACATCGAGCAGGCATTCGGCGACTTCTACATCTATCCAAAGGGATTTGGCAAGTCAGCTGAGAAGAAGGGACCACTTGGTGAGCATGAGGTTGACCACTTCTTGAAGGCGTACAATGCGCCATCAATGCGCCAGATTGAAGACCACCTCAACAGCGATGATCACTTTGAAGACCCAATGGGTCATCCAAGTCAGTATGAAAGTCTTGCTGAGGCTGGAATCCCAAAGCACCATGAGCCACATTTCATCGGCCCTGTCCACAGCTCAAGGCTGTTTCACTATGACAAGGGTGATAAGACGTTCAGCGCTGAAGCTTCATCGCTGGGCCGTAATTGGAAAGGTCGCATCTGGAACGATGCTGCTGATGAAGGTTTTGGTATCAGATCAATCCGCACTGATGATCTTGCCGCCTTCACGTCAATGCAGGAACACAAAGACGGTGAAGGTGATATCACTCACTGGACCTTCCATGTGTACAACTACAGCCGCGATCCAAAGCTAAATGGTGTCAAGGCAATTGTCTGGAACGATTAAGGAACTAGCATGTCACTTCTAAAAGAACTTCACAAGATGTCGTCAGAGACTTCTACCAAGAAGCGCATCAATGACCTCATCCACTTCAATGCCCGCATGCATAAGAAGGGCAAGTTCTCAAGCGACGATGTTGCCAAGATCATGCAGATGGTGCGTGATACAGACGACGATGGTATCACCAAGGGCCTCAGCGACGAGGCGCTCAAGAACCTGATCAAGCTCGCCCATGTTCCAACCCTTGAGAGCGTTGAAGATGACCAGGCTGATCTCGCTACAGACTTTGAGAAGCACTACAAGAAGGCCGCTAAGGAAGACAAGAAGAAGGCAGACGCAATCAAGAAGCAGTTTGATGCCGTCAACAAGGAATTCCAGAACGCCTATACCTCTGATGATGAAGATGATGAGGACTTTAAGGAGCGTGCTGATGGTTACTTCGAATCAATGCGTGAGCTCATTGCCGACCTCAAGGACGTTTACGGCTTTTACGATGAGGAGCGCGTGAATGAGGCAGATGAGAACACTGACGACGTCGAAGAGCCACGCATGATCGCCAAGGCCGGCGACTACCGTGTCATGCTTCTTCCAAATGAGCAAATCGTTCTTCGTCGTGGTGGTGACAAGATGTTCACGGACCTTGCACAGATGCCTCTCGTGATCTGGAAGCAGCTCGCTCGTCAGTAACATGAAGACCACGTTCAAGCAGTTCCTACTTGAATGCTCGGCAAAGAAGATCGAGCGCATGGTGTGGGACCTCGGTGAAAAGACACGCCGCTATCGTATGAAGAAGGACAAGCCTTCACTCAAGGCCCTTCAGGCTTCACAGCTCCGGATTCACTCTGCGCTATGAACCGTATTGATGGTATAGGAATCCATGACGATGAGGGCAAGCCGATTCGCATGCATGCGACCGTAGACCAGGCACGCGTCCAGCACTACGCTGACGTCATCGATCACATGGCAGATGCTGCAGTCAGAAAGTACGTTGCGCAGCATAAGAAGCAGCCACGCCCTAGTCAGATAGCGTTCCTCAAGAAGGAGCTCACTCGCTATGCTGTTATCCGCAAGGACCTCAAGACTGCTGGCGAGCTTAAGATCAGCGACAACGATATTCTCAACGAACAGGTTGAGCGCTGATTAAATACTAACCTGCGGGTTAGTTAAAACGTCAGACGTGTTCCCGCCATATAGGAGCGATAGTGGCCGGCAACAACCTCATCAAGCGCGCGTACGCCGAATCCGAGTACACGCCAGACAAGATTCAAGAGCTGATTCGCTGTCAGCGCGATCCCGTCTACTTCATTCGTAACTACGTCTGGCTGCAGCACCCAACGAAGGGCAAGATGCTCTTCAATCTTTACGACTACCAGGAAGAGCTCGTAAAGATGATCCATCAAGAAAAGCGAGTCATCGCTCTCATCTCGCGTCAGATGGGTAAGACTCAGACAATCTCCATGTTCCTCCTTTGGTACGCCATGTTCCACAAGGACAAGACGATAGTCATTGCGTCGAAGAACAACTCGCACGCTATGGAGATCATGGACCGTATCCGCTTTGCGTACGAGGAAGTGCCACACTGGCTCAAGGCTGGGTGCCGCTACTACAACAAGCACAACATTGAGTTCGACAACGGCTCACGCATCAAGTCAGAAGCTACGACTGAAAAGACGGGTCGTGGTCTCGCAATTTCCAAGCTGTACCTCGACGAGTTGGCGTTCATCAACCCACGCATTCAGACCGCCATGTGGCGCTCGCTTGCACCAACCCTGTCTACTGGTGGTGAGGCCATCATCTCCTCAACGCCGAACGGCGATACCGATCTATTCGCAACGCTGTGGCGCAACGCCAATGCTTCTGAGGTGGATGAGAACGGCCCAGATGCCATCACCGAAATTCCTGCCGAAGAGATGGCCAAGAAGCAGGATGACGGCACACCAGTCACTACCTTCAAGCCGGTGTTCTTCCCATGGAGCCGCCACCCAGACCGTGGACAGGCCTACCTGCGCCAGATGCAGGCAGAGCTTGGTCCAATCGGCTTCCGCCAGGAAGTTCTGTGCGAGTTCATCTCGTCAGACGCAATGCTCATCGACTCCTTCAAGCTGTCGTTCCTCAAGGCACGTCAGCCTGTTTCAAAGAACATGGGCTTCCGCTTCTGGAGAACCGACGAGGAGATCGGTGGCCGCAACAAGACGTACCTCATTGGCGTAGACCCTGGAACCGGCAACGGCCAGGACTTCACTGTCATTCAGGTCGTTGAGTTCCCGAAGATGGAGCAGATCGCCGAGCTACGCCTGAACTCCGTCAACATCCCGCTCATCTACGCAAAGCTCAAGTGGCTGTTCAAGTACCTGAGAAAGACTGGCGTGCAGGGTGGTAAGGCCGACATAGTGTGGTCGTTCGAGCGTAACGGCGTGGGTGAATCCCTTGTTGCCATGATTCAGAACGATGAGGCGCCAGACGGTGGTGTTTACCTTGACGGCGTTGATCTCTACAATGAGAACGACAAGCGCCTTGGCTGCTACACGACCGGCAAGACGAAGTTGCTCTCATGTATGCAGATGAAGAACCTCGTTGAGAAGGGACCAGACATCGGCCTTCGCATCAACTCAGACCTTCTGCTGTTTGAGCTGCAGAATTTCATCTCGAAGGGCGGCACATACGTTGCCAAGCAGGGTACCACCGACGACGCCATCATGGCCATGATCATCGTCATGAAGGTTCTCAACCGTGTTGCAGGTTACGATGAGCGCGCGCGCAAGATCGTCTACGAGTCTGTTGATCCTGATTCAGACGTGGTTGGTGAAAGTGACGACCAATTCGGCGATGAAGCGGTACCATTTGCGATTCTGTGAAGGTTGTAACGGCGGTTGCACTTAGGCTACAATTGAATCTCTCATTCTAAGAAGATTCAAATGGCAGCTCCTGATCTCGTGAACGGCGCCTTCGAGGCGCTTGGATCATTGTTCATCCTCAATCACTGTCGTGTGCTGTGGAAATCCAAGCAGGCACACGGCGTCTCCATCCTGTCGACAATCTTCTTTGCGGCCTGGGGCGTGTGGAACCTGTTCTTCTACCCTCACCTTGACCAATGGTTTTCTTTCATCGGTGGTCTTGCTATAATGGCAGCCAACATAGTGTGGATCAGTCTTCTGATCTACCTCCGTAGGTCTCAACGTGGAAAATCTTAGGCTCATCGCCGGAAAGGTTTATCCATCTAGCGACTTCACGTACGATGCCGCAGCTGGTACCTTCACATCAACGATCACAAAGGTGCCAGGCGTTTTGCGAACGCTGTGGGAAGATTCACTTGACATTGGGTTCGGTATCCGATCGGGTAAGACCGGTCGTGTTTTGTTTTTCGTTTTGAAAGAAGCCGAGAGGGCTGAAGATGACAGCTTCGTTAAGTGGGTGTTCCACGCCGAAGCACCAGATGGGCAGCTCAGCAAGCTCAAAGCCGTTGTTTTGAACGATTTGTAACTTTGTAAGGAGAAAAAGATGTTTGGTATTCCCGTTTGGATGCTTGGTGCTGGCGTCGCTGCCTTCATCATCATTGCGCTGATAGTCGCTATCAGCTTCCGTACCGTCGTTTCGACAAACGACGTGCACATCGTACAGTCGAAGAAGAAGTCTACCGTTTACGGTAAGGACCAGACTTCGGGCAACGTGTACTACTCATGGCCTTCATGGCTGCCGGTCCTCGGTATCACCGCCATCAAGCTGCCAGTGTCCAACTTTCAGGTGACCCTGAAGGACTATGAAGCGTACGACAAGGGTCGTCTGCCATTCGTTGTGGACGTTATGTCGTTCTTCCGCATCGAAGACGCCGTCCTCGCCGCCCAGCGCATCAGTGACTTCCAGCAGCTGAACGCTCAGCTCGTTGGTATTCTGCAGGGCGCCTGCCGTTCCATTCTCGCCAAGTCGGAGATCGAGCAGATTCTCGAAGGCCGCAGCGAGTTCGGTGAAGCGTTCACGCAGGAAGTGAACAACAACCTCAAGAACTGGGGTGTCACGACAGTCAAGAACATCGAGTTCATGAACATCAACGACAGCGGCAATTCTCAGGTGATCAAGCAGATCATGGAGAAGAAGAAGTCGGAAATCGAGATGCAGTCGCGCGTTCAGGTTGCGAACAACAAGCGTGAAGCTGAGCTGGCAGAAATTGCTGCGAAGCAGATCGTTCAGCTTCGTGATCAGGAAGCTCAGCAGCAGGTCGGTATCCGTACTGCCGAGAAGGAACAGCAGGTCGGTATCGCAGCGCAGAAGTCGCTTCAGCAGATCGCATCTGAAGCTGCAACGACCGCCGAGAAGGACATGGCCGTGAAGAAGGTGAACGAAGTTCGTCAGGCCGAAATCAACAAGGACGTGGCGGTGGTTATCGCCGAACAGGAAGCCAAGACGGCCGTCATCGAGGCCGAAGGTACCGCCAAGCAGACGGTTACGATCGCCACCGGTGCTCTTGAGGCCAAGCGCCTTGAAGCACAGGGTATCGAAGCTGAAGGTAAGGCAAAGGGTACTGCAGAGCAGGCCATCCTCATGGCTCCGATCACCACGCAGATCGAGCTCGCTCGCGAGATTGGTTCGAACCCTGGCTACCAGGACTACCTCGTCAAGATCGAAATGGTCAAGAAGGACCAGGTCGTTGGCGTGGCGCAGGCCGAAGCCCTTGCAAAGGGCGACCTCAAGGTCATCGCCAACTCTGGTGATGTCGGTGGCGGCGTGACCAAGCTGATGGACCTTTTCACGACGAAGGGTGGCACCAGCCTGGCAGGTATGGTCGAAGCGTTCAAGCAGACTCCTGCTGGCGCAGCGATCTTCGAAAAGCTCGTGACGGTCGGTAAGGCGACCGGCGGCAAGGAAGACAGCACGACCTCAGCCTAACGGCTGATTGAAACTGGAGGGGCTCGAAAGGGCCCCTCCTTTTGAGGGTAAAGACCATGAAAACAATCACGCTTCTCGAGATGGATTACTACGGTGAAGGCATCATCGATATGGAGCGAGACCTCAGTGAGGCACTCGACCCACATTTCAATGGTGCTGCCGAAGATGTTCCAGCGGATGAGCATGGAATTGCAAAGGGGAAGTTTCGCCTGACGCTTGTCTGGTCAGAAGAATGAAGCTCACCGTTTTCTGCGGTAAGGACTACCGCGCGAGGTACATCAAGTCTGTCAGCGAGTACTGCATTGAACAGCTCGGTCTGACCAACAGCCGCTACACAGTGATCGTGTCGGCCACGCAAAAGCGCTCAAAGGTTTTCGCCTGCACGGCGCACACCAAAAAGGACCACGTCTTCGTCCTTCTCAACCTCGACAAAATCCCACCATCAGAACTCGGCACCACGATCTGCCACGAGTTTGTGCATGTGAAGCAGATCGCTAGAGGTCTGCTCAGACATAGCCCACGTACGGCGCTGTGGCGAGGCAAGCGATACGAGTTCGACAAGGTTCCATTCAGCCAGCGGCCTTGGGAAATCCAGGCCTTGAGAGAGCAGGCCGTTTTGATCCGCAGGTATGACGACCAGTTAACATAATGTAGGGTTGTACTTTCCTCAGGTTGTAGGTTACAATGCCCTCATGAGTAAGCTGATTCGCAGCCAGACCAAGAAGCTTCGACGCCGGTACCGCAAGGACATCAAGCCTGGTGGTTGGCAGAAGTGGATCAACAGCAAGAGCAAGTGAGGTTCACATGCTGTACGTGAAATTCCATGGTGATATTCCGGTCGACACCTCGTACGATCCGCCGAAGGAAAAGCTCGTCACCTACAAGACGAACGACGGTGACCACAGCTACATGACCATCGATCACGAGGTGTGGAAGAACCGGGTCGACTGGAACTCCTTCGCACAGGTGACTCGCATCTGCCGCCTGCTCGAGGCGACGACCGGCAAGAAGTACCTGCCTGTCGATGAGGGCGACCACGTATCGCCACGCTACTCTATCATCGAGCCGTGGAAGGTCGGTGACAAGGTGTCGTACGCCTTCAATGGCGACTACTACCCCGACGGCGAGATCGTCAAGATTACGAAGACGTACCAGATCACCACGTCCACCGGCAAGAAGTACCTGCGCCGCAGGAACACCTCACGCTGGGCGATGGTCGGTGGTACCTGGTCCCTCGTTGAGGGTCACATCAGCAAGTGGAATCCAGAGTTCTAAGGAGGCACCATGGACTTTGAAGCGCTAGGATTCATCTTCCTGATCTGCGTGCTTGTCTTTGCCTTCGTCTACAGCGGCCTCAGGTACCTGAACGGTCGGGACGAGGCATCGAAGAGCCACCTCTGGGTCGTCGGTGTTTCGGCGGTTCTGCTGATGATGTTCGGGTTCATCTGCCCGTAGTTTTCCGGCCAGCTCAATCGTGATACAATCTCCTCCAGAACCGGAGGAGAGATGGCCGCCAAGAAGAGAAAGAAGTCCGCCCGTGAAGATGCTTTCAAGGTCTTGAAGGGCAAGAAGATCGTGTCGATCGACGCATCTGCCGTCAACCAGCTCGTGATTGAGGACGACGATGGAAACGTCTTCGAGATCGATGCCTACACCGACGGTCATGGAGTTCCGTACCTCACCATCTCAAAGTTCATCCCAGACTAACATGAGCGCATACGCACAATTCACTGCCCTGCACGCCGCATTCAAGCAGACGCCTGAGTGGGCGGCGATGGTGCGCACCGTCGAGAACTCGCCGTGGCACCGTGAGGCCAACGTGGCCGTTCACACGCAGATGCTGCTCGACTACTACATGGCCAACTTCTTCGATCACCGCAACGAGAAGCAGCGCATGCTGTCTCTCGTCGGCTGCCTGTTCCACGATGTCGGTAAGCCGCCGTCCGAAATCCTCAAGTTCTCTGAGGAGCGTGGCAACTATCGTGCCTACCACGGCCATGAGCAGGTCTCGGCCCGCATGTGGGTGGACTATGCGTTGTCGAACCGCGTGCTCGTCACTGAGCTGACCGGCTTTTCACTCGCCGACATCTCGGACGTGGCGCTGATGCTGGAGCATCATGTGCCGTTTGCGTTGAAGGACAAGCAGAAGCGTAAGGCGCTCAAGGACGCATTCCTGAACCGCATGGGTCCCTCCGGCCACCAGGCATGGTTGGACCTGCTCAACAGCGATCAGCATGGCCGCATCTCTGACGACCAGCCGAAGAAGCTGGCCGACGTTGCGGTGTGGATGGCCGAGTGGGAGAACGTATGAACTCCAAGCTGGTGCGTGCCATCGCAGTGATTTTGTTCTGCGCTCTCGCTGGCTGGGTCGGTGGTGAGATTGGCATGGCCAGAAAGTATGAGGCCGCGTGCGCTAAGCTTGGCGGAAAGGTCATGCTTTCAGCAGAAACACAGAAGCCGGTCTGCGTCGTTGGCGACAAGATCGTTGAGGTGACAAAGTGAAGAAGTGCTACCTGATGGTTGGTCCATCCGGCGCCGGAAAATCCACCGTGCGTCGTCGGCTCGTTGAGGTCTTTGGCTTCAAAGAGCACAGCGTCTTTTCGCTCGATGATTGCCGGCGCAAGTTCATGGATGCGAGCCATGCTGGACAGTGGTGGTCAGACAATGACACCGACGCCGACATGTACAACGCCACCTTCGAGTACGCAAAGAACAACGAGAAGGAGTTCAACCAGTTCATCGCCACGGCGTGGGCTGAGGCGCTGAAGTCTGACGTGCTGTTCATCGACAACACGAACTTCACGAAGAAGGGCCGTGCTCGTTGGGTACAGGAAGCCCGTCAGAAGGGCTTCTACGTCTTCGGTGTCGAGGTCATGACGCCGCTGCAGACTGTCGTTGATCGTCAGAAGACGCGCGGTGACAAGTGCGTGCCTGAGGCAGTCGTGCGCAACATGTACATGAGCCAGCAGGGCCTGCTCGTTGGGTCCGAGGTCGACGCCATCCTCTTCATCGACACCACAAACGAGAACTTCGTTCTCGAAGGACAGACAACGTGCTGAACGGGTTCACGGTCGTCATCAGCCTTGTGATCCTCATCGTCATCGTGAGGACGATCTATAAGGCGCTCGCCGATGAGTGCAAGCACGACTGGGTTTTTGGTCGTGGTTGGATCACCGTCGGTGAGGGAGTGCAGGTGCACTACGAAGGTGATCGCTGCACGAAGTGCCACAAGTGCAAGGACGCACCAGACATCGTGGAGTACCATGAGCACAGTGCCTGATACTGCTGAGCTTCTTGAGAACACCAAGCCGATCTGCGAGCTGTTGGCAAAGCTGAACGGCGGGTGTCGCTGCAACAAGAAAGAGTGCGAGAAGTGCCAGCTGTTCAAGGTTGGCAAGCACATCGCTGAGCTGCACTGGTGTCTCATCGGAGTGAACGGCCACCGCAACAACCTGCTGCGCAACATCTACGACAACTACTACTTCAAGAATGACAAGGGCGAGATGCAGAAGGTCATCGAGTTCGGTGTCGTTCTACCAGAGCTGCCGAATGAGCCGTGATGGAATGATCGTGTACTGGTGTGAGCTCGAAGGAGACGCACTGGTTCCATGCGTCCAGCATTTCCCCGAGGGTGAGGGGCAGCTGAGTAAGCTGCTCGCATTTTGCGCAAAGCTGCGTGATGAAGGCAAGATGTTCATCACGAGCACAAGTCACCACAACTCACCAGGTGACATCGTCAAAGACGGCAAGCTGCCGAACGGTCAACCGTACACATGGAAAAAGCGTCGGCCATAAAGAATGCGTCAGCCCAGCGGATGCTGGCAACGCTCTCTGAATCAACCCTCCTCCGTCAGCTCTTCGATGAGTACGAGCGCTCATGCGCCGAGCTTTCAGAGGTGAGTCCAACGCTGGCCGCAAACTACCGCAAGGAAGTTGCCGCTGATCTGTTTACCGTGTGGTCGGCGCTCTCACGCCTTGCCACCTACTCTGAGCGTTCCAAGGAGCTCTCACCCGAGCAGTGCGACAGGCTGTCATCGTACGTGGAGTTCATCAATGAACTCCTCATGAGCGACAACGTTCTCAGGCTTGACATGAGAGTGTCTATTGACCCGGTCAGCAGGCTGATGAGCACCGTTGAACCTATCGCACTCGAGCCGATGAGCATGCTCGACATCATGCAGGGCTACGGCTACGACTTCAACAACGAAGAAGGCGGTCCGCTGGCTCCATTTCTTTGGTTCGACAATGAGGTGCGTTCACCTGCTCATCCAGTCGTGAAGAAGATCATCAGCGATTGGCTGGACGTGAAGCGTCCACTTCGCGTGCTCGACATTGGAACTGGAACATGCACATCGCTGCTCAAGGTGGCACCACTACTTCCAGTTGGCACTCACTTTCACGGGTGTGACATCTCTGGCCCTATCCTCTCATGCGGTTTTCCTAGGCTGATGGAGCAGCACATTGTTCCACGGCTCATGGTCTGCGATGCACAGAACCTACCATACCGCAGTGAGGCCTTTGACCTCGTGATGAACTTTGGATCAATAGATCAGGTCGCCGATCCGAGGGCAGCTCTCTCAGAGATGCTCAGGGTCCTGAGACCTGGCGGCCTCGCGCTGTGCCGTGACGAGTACTACACCACGTCAGAGCTTCCGATTCACAAGCGGGCCTGGTTCAAGATGTTCGGTCCGTCATTTGCACGCATTTCGCCACCGATGCAGCACGTTCCAGCTGAGGCTAAAGACGTGGCAGTGCAGTCCATCAACGAGCTCAACTTCATCCTATCATTCAAGAAATGAACCTCGACATCCTCAAAGACCGTGTTGTCATCGTCACTGGCGCCAGCTCTGGCATTGGCCGTGCCTGCGTGCTTGGTTACGGGGCGGCTGGCTCAAAGGTCGTGGTTACCGGGCGGCGCATTGACCTGCTTGAAGGTGTCGCTGAAAAGATCAAGGCTAAAGGCGGAGATGCCGTCGCCATTGAGACAGACGTTACCAGTGAGGCTGAGGTCGCTGAGATGTTTGCCAAAACCGTTGAGCGCTATGGCACCGTTGACATCTTGGTGAACAACGCTGGTGTCGGTGGTGAGGCTGCAATTGAAGACTGCTCGCTCGAGATGTGGATGCACACGATCAACACGAACCTTACGTCAGCATTCATCTGCAGCCGTGAAGCGTTCCGCATCATGAAGCCAAAGGGTCGTGGCAGAATTCTGAACATTGGCTCTATCTCAGCGAGAGTGCCACGGGCAAATTCACCCGCTTACTCTGCGAGCAAATTTGGCCTTGAGGGTTTGACGCGCGCACTTGCTATTGACGGTAGAGAGTTCAACATCGCCGTCTCACTGCTCAACCCTGGAATGGTTGCGACTGAGCTCGTGCCACGAGAGGTGCGCCTTGCGCGCGGGTTCCGGGATATCGCCGCAACGCCAAAGCAGATCGCAGATGCGGTCCTGCACATGACCTCACTTCCTGATCACCTCAACTTCTACGAGGCGATGATCATCCAAAACGGTCTCCCATTTCTTGGAAGGGGCTGAATGCAGTTTACATATTTTGGCAGCTGAGATACGATTACCTTCCAATAAGAGAGCCGGCAGGCTCCTCATTCCAACCTCTCGTTGAACTTCCGTTGACCAGCGCACTTTTGGTTGCGCCTCGTATAAATACTGGTGCACGCCGTTTGGCGAGTACTTTGTGTTTGATTACTTTACTTTTGGAGAAAAACAAAAATGTCTACCGCAAAAAATCGTCTCGACGCTCTGAAGGCCAACTTTGCTAAGAAGGGTTCTTCGGGCGGAGACCAAAACTGGAAGCTCTTTTATCCATTCTGGAAAATGCCTGACGACTCAACCGCAGTCGTACGCTTCCTCCCTGACCTCGATGAAGAAAACAGCCTCGGCTTCCTGGTGGAAAACCTCCAGCACGAGCTCGTTGTCAACGGTCAGAAGAAAAAGGTTCCATGCCTCAAGATGCACGGCGAAGATTGCCCGATCTGCAACCTCTCACGTAAGTTCTACGATGAGAAGAACGAAGAGATGGGCAAGCGCTACTACCGCAAGAAGAGCTACATCGGTCAGGTGATCGTGGTTGAAAGCCCGATCGAGCACGACCAGGCAGCTCTCGTGAAGCTGATCGAATTCGGCCCTGCCGTGTTCAAGCAGATTCAGGCGGCGTTCCAGTCTGGCGATCTCGAGGAAGCCCCATACGAGTTCAAGGGTGGCTACAACTTCCGCATCAAGAAGACCAAGTCTGGTCAGTACGCCTCGTACAACACTTCGAGCTTTGCTCCGAAGCAGACCGACCTTGATGATGAAGTGATCGAGGCCATCACGCTCTACAACCTCAACGACTACCGCTCGAAGAAGACGGATGCCGCCACGGTTGAAGCCCTCCTCGTTGCTGACCAGACCGGTCAGTCATACGACGATGGTTCGGGCGACAGCGATGACGCTGCTGCAGCACCTGCTGCCGCTGCACCAGCCGCTGAGGCTCCTGCTGCAAAGCCAGCTGCCGTTAAGGCCGCTGCTACCACAGCAGAGACCACGACTGCAGCCGCACCTGCTGCAGCCTCCAAGACCAGCTCAGTGCTCGAGCAGCTGAAGGCCCGTTCGAAGGCCAAGGCAGCCGCAGCCGCAACGGCTGAGTAATCAACTGGCGGGGTCGCAAGGCCCCGCCTTCTTGATACCTTAGGAGGGCATCATGGCACTTGCATTTCTTGACAAGTTCAAGAAGGACCTGTCGAAGGTCCAGACCTTGAACATCGGCATCTCGCGTGCCGAAGAGTGGTTGTCGACCGGCAACTACGCACTCAACTACGCTCTCAGCGGTGACTTCACCAAGGGCGTTCCACTCAGCCGCATCAGCCTCTGGGCCGGACCTGCCGGTTCTGGTAAGTCATTCATCTCGGCAAACATCATGGCTCAGGCACAGAAGATGGGTTACCACATTCTGGCGCTTGACTCTGAGAACGCGCTTGACATCGACTACCTCGGCAAGATCGGCGTTGACACCAGCCCAGACAAGCTCACCTACATCCAGGTGGCGATGATCGAGGACGTCAACAAGGTGCTCTCAGAGTTCTTTGGTAACTATACGCAAGCGTATGGCAAGGACAACAAGGACGCACCGAAGACGCTCATCGTTCTGGACTCTCTCGCAATGCTCAGCTCGGCCACCGAGTTGGAGAACTACGAAGGGTCTGGCGTGATCAAGGGCGACCAGGGTCAGCTCGCAAAGCGCCGCAAGGCGATGCTGCGACTGATCGTCAACCAGATCAGCCGCCTGCCAATCGCATTCGTTGCGACTGACCACGTCTACCCACAGGACATCATGATGGGCGACGGTGCATGGGCAATCACCAACAGCACGAAGTTCTCCAGCTCAATCATCGGCATCATCACGAAGCTGAAGTTGAAGGAAGAGGGCGACATCGTCGGTGTCCGCATGCGCTTCGAGACCTACAAGTCACGCTTTGCGAAGCTTGGCACGAAGGTCGAACTTGCTATTCCGTACAACAGCGGCTTGAGCCCATTCTCGGGTCTCACTGAGCTGCTTGAAAACCTCGGCGTCATTGCCAAGGGTACGGCACCTGGTGAGAAGCAGAAGTGGGTCAGCGTCGTCAATGGTGAGAAGCTGGCATTCAAGGACAGCGAGATGAGCGAGGAACTTGCGCTCAAGCTGTTCAAACACCCAAAGGCAACACCGGTACGTGATCAGGGCGAGCCTGAAGCCGTTGAAGCCGAAGACGAGGAGTAAACGATGAAAACGTTCGACGCAACTGTTACGATCGAAGTCATCAAAGGTGGTTTCGTGCTTCACTATCCAGTAAAGGGCAATGACCCGAAGTTGGAAAAGTTCGGCCTCGAAGGCATTCAGGATGAGGACTACTGGTACAACGTCCGTGAGGTGTTCACCTCACCACGCAAGCTGCAGCACAAGATCCGTGAGGTTCTTGCGAACGTCAGCTTGGTGAAGGATGACGGTAAGGACGCAGCTGAGTAAGCAGGTCGCGTGAGCGAGTATCTTACCTTAGCAGCGAAAAACCGGCTGCGCCGTCTGATTAGGGACAGCGGCGCAGCCGGGGTTCTTTTACAGGAGCACCCGCGAGGGTTCGACGTGACGCTCACGTTTTCAAAGCTGCCTGTTGGGTGTATAATACTGGAAACAACACCAAGAATCTTCACTGATCTAAAAACCTTCCGCCTCCTCGAGCGCTCTCTCATTGACTATGATGCGCACACTCGAGAGCTCATCTTCACAACGTGGAACTATTCCAAGCATGTCGCTAACGCTACAGCTAGACGAAAGCAAGCTGCCCGAGATCATTCCGGTACTTGAAAAGTACCAGGCAAAGGTCGACGCAGCTGAGCCGATCTTCAAGATCGAGGGCCGCCGCCTCGAGGAAGTGGCTCGCACGCTCCCTCACTACCAGGCCTCCTATGACATGTACCTCCAAGACGTCAAGTCTGTTGAGGAGTGGCTCAATGTCATCAAGGAAAAGAAAGTCGGCAAGCTGTGGAAGAAGTACACAGAAGGCTACTCACGCCAGCTGACCGCCAAGGACATTCAGGCGTACATTGGCGCCGACCAAGAGATCGTCGAGATCAACCAGATTCAAATTGAGGTGGTGCGCCTGAAGAGCCACCTCGCCTCGATCGTCGAGGCCCTAAAGCAGATGGGCTGGATGGTCGGTCACATGACCAAACTACGTGTATCGGAGCTACAAGATGCAGTCCTCTAACATTTTCAGCGGCTCACCAGAAGAACTTCCAGTTGGTCATCAAGAGAGCGACAAGTTCACCGTCGAGAACCACGACTACATCATCGAGGTTCCTCAGCCAACAGAATCTTCAACGTCAGGTGCATTCGATGCGCTCAACTTTCTCGAAGGTGATCCAGCATACGCAACGCTAGTTGCCTACGGCAACGGCATATCGTTCTCACCACGTAAGGTGACCAAGGCTGTCTACCTTCTGGTGAAGAGTGACGGCACGACGTACAAGTTCTGTCCAGAGCTTGCACACCAGTCAGACGTCGTCGGTGTCTGCCAATTCATCGCCACCATTCAGATGTTTACCATCGGCGCAACAAGTTGGGCAGTTCCTTCAGTCACTCCAGTGTGGTCTGAAATTGCATCCAGCTTTGGCGTCCTCCACCTGTTCATCCAAGATTCTGGCAATCATGGTGATGATGCCTTCTGCATCTCGTTGTTCGACCCGAAAGAATGAAGTGTTACCTCTCCATCCGTGATGAGGTGTGGTGTCACTTTCAAGGTCTGACGCCAACCCATCTCGAAACCCTTTGGAAGACGTTTGCCCCACACGTTGAGGGTTACTTCTTCATGCCAGCCTACAAGCTCGGCAGGTGGGATGGACGTATTCGTTTCTTCGAGAAGACTGGCAAGTCGTACATGCGGCTGCTCGAGAAGATTCTTCCATACATCGAGAAATGGGGCTATGAGATCGAGCTCATGGACAACCGCAAGGTGTTCGAGCAGCCAGCATCTCCTGGAGAAATTCTCAAGGTAGACGAGAGCGGCATCGCCATCGAGGCCACGGGCACCGATATCTTCGGCGACGTCTACCTTCCAAATGGGCGCAAGGTCGAGCTCTACCCGTACCAGCTGCAGGTGGTAAAGCTTGCCGTCGAGGCAGGCTCCGGCTTTATCATCGCAGGTACCGGTGCTGGCAAGACGTTCATCACAGGCGCCATCTCGAAGCTCTACTCAGACCTTGGGCATCGCACCATTACCATCGTTCCTTCAGACGACCTCGTCAAGCAGACGGTGAAGTGGTACAGAATCTGCCAGATGGACGTAGGCACGTACTCGGGTTCTGAGAAGGACATCGAACACCCAAACGTCGTCGCAACTTGGCAGGCGCTACAGCACAACCCAGACGTCCTCAAGTCGTTTGACTGCTTGATCTGGGACGAGGCGCACGGCATCAAGGCGTCAGTTGCGCAGAAGCTGATCAATGAAAACGGCAAGCACATTCCATTCCGCTTTGGTGTGACGGGCACGTTCCCGAAACCAGAGTGCGATCAGATGTCGCTGAACTGCTCCATCGGCCAGATTCTCAAGGAGATTCCGGCAAAGTGGCTCATCGACAACGGCTACCTCGCCAAGGTTGAGATTCAGCCTGTCGAGATCAACGAGTCGTACATCGACGAAGAATTCACCGACTACGATGCAGAGCGCGCGTTCCTCAGCAAGTCAACGCACCGCATGGAGAAGATCGCCGACCTTATCATCTCCGAGTGTGCCACCCATGGCAACACCCTCGTGCTGGTGAACAGCATCGACTTTGGTAAGAAGCTCGCCTCGCTCATCAAGGGCGCTGTGTTCCTCTACGGTGAGTCTCCGTCAGACCTCCGCAAGGAGCACTACGACATGTTCGAAGAGCATGACGACCTCATCGTCATCGCCTCCTCAGGCATCGCCTCAACCGGCATCTCGATCGACCGTATCTTCTGCATGATGCTGATCGACCCAGGCAAGTCGTTCATCAAGACCATCCAGTCGATTGGTCGTGGCCTGCGCAAGGGCCGTGACAAGGATGCGGTTCACGTTGTGGACGTTCATTCGAAGCTCAAGTGGGCTCGCAAGCACGCGCGTGAGCGTGTCAAGCATTACACCGAGGCCGGCTATGCCGTTCTCAAGAAGCTAACCATCAAGGTGAAACAGCTATGAAGATCGTAGAAGACGTGAAGCTTGACTTTCAGGACGTTCTCCTGATGCCTAAGCGCTCGACTCTCGACAGCCGCTCAAAGGTAGACGTGCTGAGAACTTTCAAGTTCAAGCACTCGCAGGTGCCGTACACAGGCATGCCGATCATCGTTGCCAACATGGATCATCCTGGAACGTTCGAGATGGCCAAAGCTTTAGCTCCATACAACATGGCTGTGGCGCTGCACAAATTTTACTCGGTCGAGGAGCTGGTGAACTATTTTAGCTCGGCCGACAGAAATCCGCACACTTTCTATTCAATGGGGATAGCAGATGCGGACTACGAAAAGTTCATCGCCGTGAACCAGGGACTTCGTGAACGTAACTGCTTCATCGACTTCATCTGCATCGATGTGGCAAATGGCTACTCTCGTAAGTTTGTGAAGTTTGTAGAGGGCATGCGAGACACTACAAATGCGGTCATCATGGCCGGTAACGTGGTTACTCCAGACGCCGTGTACGATCTGATCGAGCGTGGCGTAGACATTGTCAAGGTTGGCATCGGTCCCGGTTCCGTGTGCACCACTCGCAAGCTGACTGGCGTCGGCTACCCACAGCTCAGTGCAATCATGGAATGCCAGGACGCTGCACACCAGGTGGATGGTCATATCTGCGGTGATGGTGGTCTTGTGAACGCAGGTGACTTTGCGAAAGGCTTTGCGGCCGGCTCAGACTTTCTCATGGCCGGTGGCATCTTCGCTGGCCACGATGAGTGTGCTGGTGAGCTGTTCACAAAGATGTCAGACGTAAAGGGTGTAGACACCCATCTTCTGCCGTTTGCCGCTGCACTAGGCAAGAAGTACATGCGCTTCTATGGAATGTCATCGAGCGCAGCAATGGACAAGCACTACGGTGGTAAGGCCAACTACCGTGCAAGTGAAGGTAAGGTTGTAGAGGTTCCGTACAAGGGAGCCGTGGCAGGAACCGCAGAGGAAATTCTCGGCGGAATCCGTAGTGCGTGCACCTACATCGGAGCTCGACGCCTCAAGGACATGGCCAAGTGCGGTACCTTTGTAAGGGTCAACCGTGTTCTCAACGATAGCCTCAGTCAATGGAACGTCTAACATGAGTTGGATTCTCGATCGTCTGGAAAAAGCGGGCCGCAAGTACGTCATCTATGACAAAGGCGAGCCATACCTCACGCGCTACTACCTTGCCTACAAGGACCAGGTAGATGGCGAACGCACTGACATCCCAGGAAATATCTTCCTGCACCACTTCCACAAGTCAGACTCTCCAGTCTTTCATGACCACCCATTCAGCTACCTCACGATCATCTTGAAGGGCGGCTACTGGGAGCATAAGCCAGATCATGAGGGTTTTGACCGTCGTGTGTGGCGTGGTCCTGGTTCCATCATCAGATCACCAAAAAGCAAGGTGAAGAACCTTCAGCTTACGACATCAAACAAACCTGATGGTGATGGGCCAACAACTCAAACCGCAGTCATCCCAACAAATGCGCACTGGATTGAACTACCAGAGGGCATTGAGACCTGGACTCTCTTCTTCAGAGGTCGCAAGGTGAATGACGAGCTTGGTCGAGATGATTGGGGCTTCTATCCTGACGTGTTTGGTCCTCGTGTATGGTGGAAGGACTGGTTGAAGATTGTGCGTGCCAAGGAGATGTGATACAATGGACATTACGGTACCAGAATTTCCGTCCATCCTGTCGATCCTTGCCGTCGTGGCGTGCATCCTGCTCAATGACGTATCTTGGGCGCTGTATGTGCGCCGTGTTGGTGAGGGTGCAGCCGTCAAGGCCGGCATGTGGGCAAGCGGCATCTACATGTCAGGAATCGTGGCCACCATCTCGGTGCTTCACAACTACTGGCTCATTGCAGTCGCCGTTCTGACGACGTTCTTTGGCACCACGGCAACGATCAAGCTCGACAAGTACTTGAAGGGTAGGAAGAAGCATGGCAAAGATGTCGGAACTGTGGACTCCTCGTCCAATGCAGACGGGCAACGACAGCCTTGATAGGCTTCGTAAGCTTGCCGGGATTCCTGTGTCTGATGGAAAATATCAGCAGTACTTCAAGAAGGTCGGGAACGATATCGACAAGCAGATGGAGCAGCTCGATCGTCAGATGGAGCAGCTGGACAAGCAGCTCGACGAGGACTATGACTCCATGATCATCGACACAAAGCGTCGGCGCTCCACCACTGTCAAGAAGAAGGCAGTAAGAAAGACCATCAAGGCCAAAGACGTCATGTCACCGTACGTGCCGTTGAAGAGTGAGACTCCAAAGAGGCCAACGCCACCACCACGTCCAGCTCCAAGGGTCATCAAGACCACGCTCGTGCCTGATATTTCCGGCGTTGGTGGCTTCTTCAAGAAGCTAGCGATGGACTTCTTTGAATCTGTTGGCAGGGCGACAACCAGGAAATCGAAGAGTGACTCGGGTAGTCCACAAGAGCCAACCGCATGATGTGTACATCGGCCGCCCTTCGAAGTGGGGAAATCCATTTCGATCGGGTGAAGATGGAACACGTGAGCAGGTAATCGCAAAATATGAAGAGTGGCTCAGGAACAACCCTGAGCTCCTCGCTCAGCTCGATGAGCTGAAGGGAAAAACTTTGGCGTGCTGGTGTAAGCCTAAGGCATGCCATGGTGATATAATCGTCAAGCTACTACAAGAAAAAGAGCAAGAGAAGCTCTTGAGGTTCTAATGCTAGTCCTACCAGAATACAACAAGCCATACCTGATCGAGTCGTTGCACTCGCCGCTCGTCATCAAGCGCAACTGGATTTTCCACGCAGGTATGCTTGACTTCCTGCTCAACCCTATCACCTACCTCGAAGAGACTACCGGCGAATCTGTCAAGATCCGCATCAACGGCACGGAGTTCTGGGTCCCGGCTGAATGGCACATCCTGACAGCCGACCTTGAAACACTTCAGGTTGACACCGTTGACTTTGAGAGCTGCGCTAAGAAGAAGCATGTGGCCTTTAGCTTCTCACCAGATGAGTCCAACTTGCGCACCCTCGACATCGAAATCATCGACTTCATTGGCAAAAATGACGAACCGATGTCTCTGGTGCACCCGATGATAGCGAAAGAAACAGCGTTGGTGCACCCTGTTGGTCCAGTGAAGCTGCGAACTGGCAAGGAAGTGCAGCTGTCTGTCATCATCGGTCCTCACGACCTCTATAAGTATCTCGGCAACAAGGTGGTTGGCGACATCCTTTCGTGGTGAACCTGTTTTCCATTTCTGATTTTTGCCGCAAGTAAATAGTCTCATCATAGATAAAAGATAGCACACAGCCGTTAGGGATTCTCTCTACGTGCGAAATTACATCGCACACTAGGGAGAGTTCACATGGCTTCAGATGCTTTCAAGGCGGCGTTTGCGCACGCAATGATCTATGAGATTGGCGCCTTTTTCAACGTCAACGATCCGGAAACCATCGCAGGTCTTTGCGAAACCGGAGCGCAGAAGAAGAAGGTCGGCTATGTGAACATCAAGGAAGACACTGGTGGTCTTACCAAGTATGGCGTTGCAAAGAACGCCAACCCAGAGGTAGACGTCCAGAACCTTGATCTTGCTGGAGCAATGGAAATTTACGAGCGCAAGTATTGGATCGCCGCCAAGTGCGATCAACTTCAGTCCCCAGTTTCTATCATGCACTTTGACTGTGCTGTGAACATGGGTGTCGGCCGTGCTGCAAAGTTTCTGCAGGCAGCCGCAGGTGTAACTGTTGACGGTGCGATCGGCGCAAAGACGATTGCAGCTGTTGACTGCACTGACCCGAAGGTCATCATTGAAAGGTATGCTGCTGCTCGTGAGGCACGCTACAATGCAATCGTTGCTGCGAACCCATCGCAGGCCAAGTTCATCAAGGGCTGGCTGCGTCGCAACGACGAGGTGAAGCAGTACTGCCTCGGCCTGATCGCCTAAGGTCGCCCCAAGTTTACGTAAACATTTCTGGTGTTGTACAATGGTATGACGCCGACGGATAGATTTTTCGGAGAATAAGAAGAACATGTCAGACGAGATTCACGTCATTAAGAGAAATGGCGCTCGTGTCCCCCTGCAGATTGAAAAGTGGCAAGCTCAGATTGCGAAAGTTTGTGAAGGCATCGATGGTGTTTCACCGTCGATGATCGAAATTTCGGCGCATGCACACCTCTACGATGGAATGACGACACGTGAGCTGGACCAGATGGCCCTCAGGGCCATGATCGACCTCATTGATGAGGAAGAGCATCCAGACGTGGGCAACGTCAACTATCAGTTTGCTGCTGGTAAGCAGCGCATCTCAATGCTGCGCAAGGACATCTACGGCCAGTATAAGCCGCCTCGCCTCTATGAGATCGTGAAGAAAAACGTCGAGAACAAATTCTACACCCCAGAGCTTCTTGAGTGGTACACTGAAGGAGAGTGGGATCAGATCGAAAAATTCATAGATCACGATAAAGATGAGGCACTTCCATATGCGGCCGTTGAACAGCTCATTGAGAAATATCTGGTCCAGAATCGCACGAAGCCTGGCTCAGTTGTTGAATCGCCACAAGTCAGATACGCCATCGCCGCAGCCACTGCCTTCCACGCAGAAACAAAAGACCGCCTCCGCTGGGTCAGAGACTTTTACAACGCAGCAAGCGATGGTCTATTCACGCTTGCAACGCCAGTTCTCGCGGGCCTTGGAACAAGAACTAAGCAATTCTCTTCTTGTGTCCTCATCAAGTCAGATGACAATCTCAAGTCTATCTTCGCTTCAGGACAAGTCATGGCTGATTATGCCGCTAAACGAGCCGGCATTGGGCTTGACGTCGGACGACTACGCCCGCTTGGAGCGGCAATTAGAGGTGGTGAAGTCAAGCACACGGGGTTCATACCATTTCTCAAGAAGTGGTTTGCCGACCTCCGCTCCTGTAGTCAGGGTGGAATTCGTAACGCATCAGCCACTGTCAACTTTCCGATCTGGCATTACCAGTTTGACGACCTGATCGTTCTCAAGAACAACCAGGGTACTGAGGAGACGCGCGTGCGCCACCTCGACTACTGCGTCGTGATGAGCAAGCTGTTCTGGAAGCGCTTCCGCGAGCAGGGCAAGATCACGTTCTTCGACCCGAACCAGGTGCCAGACCTCTATGAGGCCTTCTACACCGACTCGGAGAAGTTTGAAGAGCTGTACGTGATGTACGAGGCCCGCACTGACCTTCGCACGAAGGTGGAGCTCGCTGAGACCGTCATCAAAGACTGGCTGCTGAAGGAGCGTGGTGACACGGGACGCTACTACATCCTCAACATCGACAACGTCGCCAACCAGGGACCGTTCGATGTCAAGCAGACGCCTATCTACCAGACGAACCTCTGCACTGAGATCATGCTGCCTACGAAGGGCTTCAAGACGGTTGATGATCCTTCTGGACGTATTGCTCTCTGCACGCTTGGCTCTCTCAACTGGGGTTCGTTCCGCAATCCAGAGGACATGAAGCGCCCAGCCACCGTGCTGCACCGTGCTCTTCACAACCTTCTGCAGTACCAGGACTTTCTCACGGTTCAGTCTGAGCTGCACAACAAGGAGTTCGAGCCGCTCGGAATCGGCGTGACGAACCTTGCATACTGGCACGCCAAGCGCCGCCTCAAGTACGGTGAGTCCGACTCGCTGGCAGAAGTGAAGCGCTGGATGGAACACCAGGCCTTCTATCTCACAGAGGCCTCAGTGAACCTTGCCAAGGAGAAGGGTCCTTGCACGCTCGCATCTGCAACACACTACGGGCAGGGCGTGTTTCCATGGGAACGCCGTGCTAAGGGCGTCAACGACCTTGTTGACTTTACCCCAGATGATGAGCTTGACTGGGAGCTTCTGCGCGAGAAGATGCTGAAGTACGGCGTTCGCAACTCAACGCTGATGGCCATCGCACCAGTTGAATCGTCTTCGGTCGTTATCAACTCAACGAATGGCATCAACCTTGCCAAGCAGCTGATCACTATCAAGTCATCAAAGGCAGGCGAGTTCGCACAGGTGGTGCCTGAGTACCGCCGTCTCAAGAAGCACTATCAGCTTCTGTGGGACCAGCCAGACTGCGTCAACTACCTGAAGACGGTTGCCGTTCTCCAGGCGTACGTTGACCAGGGCATCTCGTCCGACACGTTCTACTCGCCGAAGTTCTTCCCGGAGGGAAAGATTCCGGCAACCCTCATCGCCAAGAACCTCATGCTCTCGGCTAAGTGGGGAATCAAATCACACTACTACGACCTCCGTGACAAGCAGGCCTCTAAGGACCTACTGTTGCAGGAAGATAAACCAATCACACCAGAAATCCAGACCGTTCCAGAGAGCGGCGATGAGGAGCACTGCGAGTCATGCGTACTGTAACGAAGCGCGACTATAGCAAGACACCGGACTACACGAAGCGCAACATGTTTCTTGACAAGGCTGGGCCGGTAACGACCCAGCGCTTTGACGAATACGCGTATCCAAAGATCGCAAAGTTCGATGAGACGCAGCGAGCAGCATTCTGGATTCCGGAAGAGATCACGCTGATCAAGGACAAGAACGACTTCAAGGAAGCTTCGAAGGCCGTTCGCCACATCTTCACATCCAACCTTCTGCGCCAGACTACTCTCGACTCCATTCAGGGTCGTGCACCAGCACAGATTTTCACGCCTGTCATCTCAATTCCAGAGCTTGAGGCGCTGATGCTTACTTGGACGTGGTTCGAATCGCTTCACTCTCGCGCCTACTCGCACATCATCCGCAACGTGTACAACGTTCCAAAGGATGAGTTCAACAAGATTCATGACAATGACGAGATCATTGCCATGACGTCCAGCATCGGCAAGTACTACGATGATCTTCATCGCGTGAACTGCACGCTGGAATACCTTGCTCATGAGAAGGTTGAGCGAAAGGTTATCACTGAACAGGAGCACATCAAGGCCATCTACCTTGCGCTCATCGCCTCCTACGGCCTCGAGGCTATTCGTTTCACCGTGTCGTTTGCGACCAGCCTTGGCATGGTCGAGAACAAAATCTTCATCGGTAATGGCAACGAGATCGCACTCATTCTCTCGGATGAGATGCTGCACGTTGACTGGACCGCCTACCTCATCAACACTGTCATCAAGGACGATCCTCGCTTTGCGCGCGCCGCAAAGGAGTGCCATGACGAGGCAATGAAGATGCTTGAATCGGTCATTGCAGAAGAGAAGGCATGGGCGAAGTACCTCTTCAAGGAAGGCACGGTCATCGGCCTCAACGAGAAGACAATGGTCGACTTCGTTGACTGGACAGCGCAGCACCGCCTGAAGGACATTGGATTCAAGTACGATGCAGGCATCCGCTCAACCCCGGTTCCGTGGTTCAACAAGCACCTAAATACCAACAAGAAGCAGACAGCGCTCCAAGAAAATGAGAGCGTCTCCTACATCATTGGAAGTATGACAAACGAAGTGCAGTTTGAGGAACTACCAGAGCTATGAGTGAACCACGCAAAGTTTTCTACATTGACGTTGGCGATATGCCACGCGCAAAGGTCGTCGAGCTGATGGAGCAAGTACGAGCTGATATTCGTGGTTCGACACTGCCCCCGTCAAACAGACCAGGGCTGACGAACGACATCGTCGAAACGCTTGCCATTGCAGGTTCTTTTGGAGTTCCAGGTGTTTGAGATTTACTCGAAACCAGGTTGCTCCTACTGCGACAAGGCAAAGGCTCTTCTTTCTTCACTCAACATTCCATACACCGAGAAGGTGCTTGATACCGGGCAGGTGAAGGAATCTGCAACCAACTATTACACGGTTGCACAGCTTCAGGCTCTCGTTCCGAACGTACGCACCGTGCCTCAGATTTTCAAGGACGGTCAGCTGATCGGTGGCTTTGACGCCCTAAAGCTGCACCTCGGCAAGTAAAACCTAGAAGTTCTCATAAATACGCCTGTCCACTACTGTGGATGGGCTAGGTTTGTTTACACGATACCCAGCTCCATAGCAAAGCAAATATGGAGATAGGAGACAACTAACATGGGTATTCAAGTGGAACAAGCAAAAGAAATGCTAGAGAACTCGATGCTGACGATGGGTCAGTTTCAGATCAATGCGTACGGCGTTGCCGTTACCGTGATCTTCCTGATCATCGCTCTCATCGTATGGGGTCTTCACCGTAATCAGGACAGCGATCTTGACCTAACGGACATGATCACTACCTACGACCCGTACACAAAGCGCAACCGTGCTTCTACTACGAAGACGCTGCAGCTGGTCGGTGGTATCGTTGCTTCGTTCGCAATCGTCAAGCTCACTCTTCAGGCTGCACTTACGTGGGACCTGTTTGCCATCTACCTTGCGTATGTAGCATCGGTTGAAGGCTTCTCGCGCTTCCTCCGTGCAAAGTACGGGGTGAATGATACGCCATCAGCTAAGAAGAGCGATGACGAGGACCTGCCAAAGCCGCCTAAGAAATAAGGCGGCTTGAGTTTATCCCATCAACATCATAGAGTATAATGTGAGCGTATGCACGACCATGGAACGTATGTTGGTCTAAGAGTCCTCCCTCCATCTGGCCCAAAGCTCTACGAATTCGCAAAGGCAAATGGGCTGGTTCTTAGCAAGTCGTCATTCGAGCGACGTCTTCACACCACAGTACTCTACAGCCGAAAGCCATGCCCAGCGATCATTGCTGATCCTGAGGTGCACATCGCTCAGTTCGAGGACTATGCGCTCTTCACGAACACTGACGATGGCAAGAACACCGTTCTCGTCGTCAAGCTAAACGCACCATCTGTCGTGGCTCGCCACATCAAGCTGATGGCAGAACATGGCGCATCACACGACTTCCCGACCTTCCAGCCCCACATCACCCTGACGATGGCGTTCTACGGTGACGTACACAAGCTCAAGCCGATAGACTTCCCAATCTACCTCGGCCAAGAGTACGTAGAAGAGCTGAAAGACTAGTTTACATCCACGGTTATCCTTGATAGAATCATCGTTGGATAACCATCCGACGCAGATAGCTATGAGCAACGAAACCGTACAGACATCGAAGGACTCCCTCGGCGATCGCCTGAAGCAGCAAGAACAGGTGGAGGCTGGGCGGCGAGCCAACCATGGAATTCCGCTCATGGCCCGTCTCGATGGCCGTGCGTTCCACACCTTCACACGCGGGCTCCCACGCCCATACGACGTGCGCCTCAGCACGCTCATGATCGACACTGCTCGTTTCCTCGTAGAGGAAACTCATGCCCGTCTTGGCTACACGCAGTCCGATGAGATCAGCCTCGTATGGTGGAACGACGACCCTGAGGCCGAGAGCTCATACCTCTTCGATGGCAAGATTCAGAAGATGACGTCAGTCCTCGCTGGTATGGCGAGCGCCTACTTCACTCGCTGCCTGCCTGAGCGCATTCCTGAAAAGGCAAACATGTTGGCGACGTTTGACTGCCGTGTATGGAACGTGCCAAGCAAGCATGAGGCCTTCCTCAACTTTCTCTGGCGCCAGGACGATGCCATCAAGAACAGCATCAGCATGGCCGCCCAGGCCCACTTCTCACACAAGCGCCTTCACGCCGTCGACAGCGAGGCAAAGAAGCAGCTGCTGCGTGAGCTTGGAAAGCCGTGGGAAAACGAACCGACGTTCTTCAAGAGCGGCACGTTCGTGCGCCGTGAGCTGCAGCTCAAGCCGATGACCGCTGAGCAGCTCGAGAAAATCCCAGAGAAGTACCGCCCAACCGGCCCGATCATGCGCTCCAGTGTGGTCAACATGGACCTCGGGTACATCAAGAACGACGCAAGGGCGCGTTCACTCTTCGAATGATGCTCCTGCCATACAAGCAGATCGACGATTTCTACAGGCGCCCACTCGCGGGCTCTCATCATCCCCAGTTTGCCGCCATCGGGCGCGCTTTCGACGCTCTCTACCCAAAATGGTACGAGAACAAGTACGAGTGGAAGTGGATGCAGGTGCCCGAGCGCGCGGAGTTCGGCACGCTCTGCCACCACGAGCTCCTTGGCCCAGTTGGCAGTCCATGGAGTCGCCGTGCTCGCGAGCACCTCTACAACAGCCAGAAAATCGATGGAAGAAATGGAAAGCAGTACAACACTGCCTGCGACGGCGGTCCACTAGAACTTGGTGTATGGATGGTCGGTGAGGTGAAGCTCTTCGTTGAGGGGCTTGCATCGTTCAACAGTGCGCAGATGCGGTTGATCGACCTCCTCCGTGAAGATGGCAGGCCGTACATGCTGTACGCTGGAAACCTGGTGAAAACTGGGTACAACGACGTGCACGACCAGTTTGAGGAGGATGCCGAGGTAGAGGTCCTGCCGTTCGTAGACCTCACCGACGTAGAGCTTGAGCAGTACACCCTCAACGGGCAGACCCGCTACAAGATGCGGCTAGACCAGGTCTGCTGACAACCTGCCATTGCTCGATAAATAGAGCATGGCCGCCACATATCTACGAGACGCCGACGGAAAGCTGATTGGTACCCTGCGTGAGCAGGGCGGTTCCACACGCCTCTTCAATAAGTCAGGCAAGCTGATGGGCATGTACAACCCTAAGACCAACATCACGACAGATGCTTCCGGTTCCGTGGTTGCTCGCTGCAACATCTTGGTGTCGCTACTGAAGAACTAGGAGACACGGCATGTACGTTTCTAAGAAGGCCCTCTCCCGCCGTACAGTCTTGAAAGGTGCTGGTGCAGCCATCGCCCTTCCGCTTCTTGATGCCATGGTACCTGCCTTTGGCGCCAGCGTTGATTCTCCGTCACGCCTGGCCTTCGTCTACTTTCCACACGGTGCCGTCCAGAAGTTCTGGACTCCGCCAACCGTTGGAACAAACTTCGAGTTCTCTCCAATCATCAAGCCGCTTGAGAGCATGCGTGACTACATCACGGTGATCAGCGGCCTGCGCAACAAGCCAGGTGAGAGCTCCAACCCGCACGGCATCATCGAGCAGACATGGTTGTCATGCAAGAACCCAGATGACCGCACGAGCGATGGTACAACAATCGACCAACTTGCCGCAAAGCAGATCGGTCAGTCAACACCGCTCTCATCGATCGAACTGTGCGGTGAGCCAGGCGGATCGATCAGCTATCGTGGAGCCGGTGGTCTTCCGCTAGAAGGCAACCCACGCAAGATTTTCTACACGATGTTCGGCGCTGGTGACTCAAATGCCGACCGTATCGCCCGCCTGCAGGCAACTGGAAGCCTGCTTGACTATGTGCTGGAATCCAGCAAGAGCATGAACGCAAAGCTTGGTGCGTCTGACCGTGCCATCGTTGATGACTACCTCAGCTCAGTGCGTGAAGTAGAACAGCGCATGCAGAAGCTCATCGCAAAGGCTGACTCGCTTGGTGACCTGCCTGACGCCCCAGCTGGGACTCCAGATGACTTCACTGAGCTGCTTGACGTTCAGTTCGCCATGATAGCACTAGCGTTCCAAACGAACCAGACCCGCATTGCCTCTATGCGCATGATCAAGGAAGCTTCAATGCGCACCTTCCCAACCGTTGGTGTAGACGAGGCATTCCACCCGCTGTCTCACCACGGTGAGGACCCTTCAAAGCATGAGAAGCTCGTGCGCGTACAGTCATACCAGACGGAGCGCTTTGCAAAGTTCATCAAGCGCCTGTCTGAAATCAAGGAAGGCAGCGGCAACATCCTCGATCATTCAATTATTCTGTTCGGCTCAAACATGGCCAACAGTGATCTTCACAACAATAACCCGCTGCCTCAGCTCATCGCTGGTCGTGGCGGTAACATCAAAGGCAATCAGCATATCGCCGCTCCGAAGGACACTCCGCATGCCAACATTCTGCTCACAATAGCGCAGAAGGGTGGTGTGCAGCTTGAGAAGTTCGGAGATTCTACTGGAGTGTTTGCAATATAGAGGACGTGAAGTGTCAGAGGTCATTGACTTTTTCGCACGGATTCCAAAAGACCGAGTGCAGATGAAGTGCGTGTTCTGTTACACAGAACGCGTTGATGATGTTCCGAAAAATCTTCTTGAGTCGTATCATTGGTGCACTGGCTGCGATGAGCAGGCCTCGGTAACCGTTGCACGCCAGAACAAAAGCAACCAGTGGTCCCTTCTATATCATCGCCTGAACGGGTGCTGCTACGTCCGGTCTCTAGCCCACCTCTACTGACCATTTTACATAACTGGCCTCATTTAACATAACGGGACCAGTGTACTTTTTGTGAGGTTCATGATAGGATGACTCCAGTCTTGGAGGACATGCTGATGAACACGTTGCAGAAAGTTTTGGGACACTTCCTCAAGAAGGACAAGATCGTTCCTTCTGACCAGCAGACAGACGTACTGCGCTGGGTGCTGGAGGGCAATGGCAGCCTCGAGCTACTGGCTCGGGCTGGTTGCGGCAAAACGTTCACCCTCATGTTGGTCGTACGAGCCATCGTGGCAGCCCGCATGGGTGATGTCGCTCTGATGGCCTACAACAAGAAGATCGCCGACGAGCTCAAGCTCAAGCTTGAAGAACTCGGCTTCGACTGGAAGGTCGCACAGGCCGGCACGGTCCACTCCTTCGGCTTCAGCGCATGGCGCAAGGTCGCTCCTTCTGTACGGGTCGACCAGAACGACGACAAGGTCTACGACATCATCGCCGACTGTGCGCTCAGCCAGAACGGCGCAATCTTCACTGAAAACGCAGGCGTCATCCGCAAGCTCGTCGGCCTCGGCAAGCAGAAGGCCATCGGCGTCACATGCTCGATCGAAGACGACTCGGTCTGGATGCAGCTGTTCGACCACCACAACCTCGAAGACGACATCACTGAGATGGTGTCGGCTGACGAGATCATCCGCTGCGCCAAGCGGGTCTACAGCATCTCGCTCAAGATGTGCTACGATCTGATCGACTTCGACGACATGATCCTCGCCCCGCTCTACTACAAGGCCCGGTTCTGGAAGAAGAAGTGGGTGCTGGTCGACGAGTCGCAGGACACGAACGACGCGCGCCGAGCCCTCGCACTGGCCATCCTCGACCCGAACGGTGGACGCATGATCTTCGTCGGCGACGACCGGCAGGCGATCTACGGCTTCACCGGTGCCGACAGCGACTCGATGAACCAGCTCAAGCAGGCCACCAAGGCAGTCACGCTCCCGCTGAACGTCACGCGCCGCTGCCCCAAGCTGGTCGTAGAGATGGCCAAGCGGTTGGTTCCTGACTTCACGGCCCACCACGAGGCGCCTGAGGGAACGGTCCGCTCGATCAACTACGACGGGCTGGAGGTCGAAGGTCTCAACCGTGACGATGCAATCCTCTGCCGCAACACGGCACCGCTCATCACGACTGCCTACTCGCTCATCTCGAAGGGCATCGCCTGTCATGTTGAAGGTCGTGAGATCGGAACTGGTCTCATCAAGCTGGCACGGCGCTGGAAGATCAAGACCCTCGACTCGCTGCTCAACAAGCTGGACGAGTTCCAGACACGCGAGACCGCCAAGTTCCTCGCCAAGGGGCAGGAAGAGAAGATCGAACGCCTCGTCGACCAGCTCGGCTGCCTGAGGGTGGTGATCGACCGCTGCCTCAAGCAGAAGAAGAACATGATCGACGACCTGGTGCATGACATCGAGTCGATGTTCGGTGACACCAAGCCAGGTGAACGTCCGAAGGTGCTGACGCTCTCCACAATCCACAAGTCAAAGGGTCGTGAGTGGAAGCGTGTCTACATCCTCGGCCGCTCGAAGTACATGCCGTCACCGTATGCCAAGAAGGACTGGCAGATGGTGCAGGAATCCAACCTCGAATATGTCGCCATCACGCGCGCCATGTCGGAACTGATCGATGTCTCCGCTCCCGCCGGCCAGCCGGCGCCGCAGGAAACGACTTCGATCGGAATGATCAGCTCACGAAACAAAGGGTAAGGAGAGACCATGAAGACTCGCCGTGAAAAGTTGCTTGAGCTCAAGGGTCTGCTGTCCTCATTCAAGGACCTCACACCAGATGCGAGCGAGGACTACCTGAAGCGCCAGATTCTGGCCGCCAGGCTCACTGCCCAGATGGCCGAAAACACCGTCGACGGTTTGATCGAGGAGGAACAGAAATGAGACACCGCAGTGCAGAAGGAATCGAAGTGCAGGAGATCGCCATGGATGATCTTTCCGCCGAGGACCGTGAGCTGATCGACAAGCTCGCCGCCCAGTACGAGCGGACGAAGGACCTGCAGACGAGGTATGCGGCCAGCCGCAACGACGCCACGCAGCTCGACACGGTGATTTTGCCGTCATGATCATCACCGTCTGGGAAACGTGGCACAAGGGCGAGTGGTTGCACAACCACATCGAGGATGGCTATGACCCAGGCGTGGTGGTTCCAAAGGTCACTTCACCGGCTCAGCGTGGCTGGGTCGATCAAACGTGGAAGGCAACGAAAGCACAGCTCATCAACGGAAAGGTGGTCATATGAACGCTGAAGTCAAACGCGTCTACTTCAAGATCGACGGCGAGTTCCTCTCCAACTTCGCCAGAACGAGGGTGATCGAGGGAGCCTGGGAGCAGGCGCTCAAGATGCTCGTCAATGACTGCGGCACTACTCACGACCAGGCGATCGAGATCATGAGGGGACATGCCACCTTCACTGGAGTCGCCGAGATCGGAAATCCCGACAGCCACCTCGGCTGGAAGAAGCTGTCGAAGACCGGCAAGATCGCCAAGGATGTTGCCAAGCAGCTCGACTACATGTACGGCCACGTGTTCAAGTACAAGGACAAGTACTGGAAGCCGTACGCGTGCGTTCATGGCTGGCAGGAAGAGGACATGATGTTCGCTCGCTCCTACACTGGCCAGCGCAACATCGTCAACGGCGACATGCGGGCCAGCAACCGCTTCCCGAACGGCGCCCTTCGCAGCCTCTTCTACGCCAACAGCCACGAGAAGGACCTGCTCGTTATCCTCAGCAACAAGAGCGACGAGATGACCGACGTGCTGTGTGAGCAGGTGAACACCCCTCCGTTCTGGCTTGACATCCCATTGAACGACCCTGCCGCCCACATCAGGTCCTTCAAGGGGCTCTCGCTGCCGCTCCGTGGTGCCGTGAATGGTAGGATTGAGAACGATCCCGAAAACGTGATCGCCTCCGCACCGGCACCGATCGAAGAGCAGGATGATTCACCCGATGGGCAGGCTGCGCTTGCGCGTGAGCTTACGCAGCAGCTCATAAAGGACCTGGACGCTGCAACTACAACGCTGCAGATTCGCCAGATTGAAAACGAGTACGAGGAGAAGTTCAAGAAGCTGCGCACGAGAAACATCCCCAGTGAGGTGTGGGACTGGCGTGAGGAAGCGCACCACAAGGCGCGCGCCAATATCGAGGAGATGTACGCCGTTCGGGTACGCAAGCAGGCCGATGAGCTGGGTGGCTGGTACGATCTCAACCTTCGAGATGAGCGTCACCCGAACTACGAGCCTGCATCGATCAAGGTGCCACGCAATGCCTTCCTGCACTGGGCGCTTCGTGGATTCCGCTTCGAAGACTTCGGCAGGAAAAATCCTGAGTGGCCTTGCATCGCTGGTTCTGGGTGGAAGCTGCCGATGGACGATCCCTACCACACTGACTGGATGCTGGGTGCGGGAATCCCGCTCAGCGAGACATACGATCGGAGCACGACGCTGTTCGATGATGACGGCGACAACAAGACGGAGTCGCTCGCCGAGCGTGTGCGCAGCGCCTCCTTCGAGGCGAGGTCTCAGCTGGTCGAGGAGTGGACTGGAGTCGAGTTCTCAATCCTCTCCAAGGGCAAGGACGAATGGTTCAGCGGCGAGGTAGTCTTCGCCAAGCCCGATGAGGATGTCCCGCCTGGCAGCATCGCCATCGCACCAAACGCCGGTCCGAAGTACTACATGGCCATGATCAGTGCCAACAAGAAGAACAAGGACGGGGACCGTGGTCTCCTGATCTGCCAGACCGGCGGCACGCTCGCCCACCTCGCAGTGGTCGGTCGAGAAGAGAAGTGCACCGTGCTGATGATCCCGAAGGCCAACGCCAAGTTCCAACCTGGCGATCGGTTGTGGATCAACTTGAAGTCGAACAAGATCACGGTCAGGGTCTAGTTTATGATCACCCTCACAGCGTGATACAATGCCAGTATGAGTGAACCTGAAAAACCACCGGTTGATCCTGCGCTTACGGCGTTGGTTGAAGAGATTCAACCGAAGCTCGCTGAGCTGACCAAGAATCCTGACTACGCCGTCATGCTCGTTCTCGCAAAGCGGAACGATGCCGGAGTGCAGACCTTCACGAACATCTCTGGTCTGAACGGTGTTCTCATGGATGCGCTCTTCAGTGAGCTCTCATCTCAGGTGGAGGCTGGCAACTTCGGGTTCTTTGCACTTCTCATGGAGACGTTGCTTGACGTCGAAGAGGAGTTCGCTCTCAACATGATCCCTGACGACGGAACCGACGATGACTCAACTCTCCATTAACCCAAACCGTCTTTCACTTGACGAGGCCTACATCAACATGGCCTACGTTTGGGCTCGCCGATCGAAGGCCGTGCGCAAGCAGGTCGGTGCCCTCATCGTTCTTGGAGACCAGATCATCTCTGACGGCTACAACGGCCTGCCAGCGGGCGAGATTGATGACGTGTGCGAGTTCATCGATGAAAATGGTGAGCTGCGCACAAAGCCGGAAGTTCTTCACGCTGAATCCAATGCCCTCGCCAAGCTCGCAAAAAACGGCGGCAAGGGCTGCTATGGCGCCACCGTCTACATCACCATGTCACCATGCATCGAGTGCGCCAAGCTCATGTGGCAGAGCGGCATCAAGCGGGTGGTGTACGATGAAATCTACCGAAACACTGATGGGATCGAGTTTCTTCGGTCACGCAGGGTCCCAGTTCAGCACTTTGCCTGTGAAACACTTCAAGAGTCCAACCTAAAGGAGATGAAGCTATGAAGAAGACGATGATCGCATTTGCAGCGGCGTGTGCGCTGCTGTTCTCCGCCGGCGCCATGGCCCAGACGGCCGATACCCGTGGGCTGACGGAAGCCCAGAAGGCCGACATCGACCTGCAGATCGCCAAGATGAAGGCCGACACCGTGAAGGGTGTGGTCAACCCCGACGTGAACCTCTCGGCCACGGTCCGCAAGGAAGCCGAGGCATGGGGTGAAATGGGCGCCAACATGGGTCGTGCAGTCGTCGGTGCCGCCAAGGAAGTCGGCGTCGCCGCCAACGAGTTCGCCGCAACGCCGTTGGGCAAGGTGACCGTCGGCGTGGTCGTCTACAAGGTGATCGGCAAGGACGTTCTCGGTGTCGTCATCGGCTCGCTGCTCGTGCTCTTCGGCTCCATCCTCGGCGCCTACGTGCTGATCAAGTACCGCTGGGGTTCGAGCTACAAGTACGACTACAAGCCCTTCCTGTGGGGAATGTGGCAGCGCAAGGTCGTCATCGAAACGAGCGAGAACGATGAAGGCGCCATTGCCCGCATCGTGGTCGGCGTCATCATCATTGGACTGTCGCTGGTCATCGGCTTGAACTGCATCTTCTAATGAAGGTCGAGCTGAACAACAGAACGCTGTGGTTCGATGGGACCAGTCAGGTAGACCCTGCGCTGGTCCCAGAGCTCTTTCTAGGTGGCGTTCCGCCAGAGCTCATTGCTCTCACTGAAGAGAACGATGACACCAGACAGTTCAATCAGTTCTCAGAGGAACATCTTGCAGTTGGCAAGGACAAGAACCGCCCGCTCAACATGAGCTGGAAGGTTCCGCAAGAGTACATGAAGATGGACCTCGATCGTGAGGTACAGGAACGACTGATTGATTTTCTCACCATCAACAACCGCATTGCTGCAGCTCCATACCAGGAGCGCATCAAGGCCGAGATGATGGAGATCAAAACTCGCGGGATGGAGCAGCTTGTTAAGGCGCTCATGTACGTCATTGATGAGCTCGTGAAGACGAAGACTGTGTGGGGAGTTGGCCGTGGTTCTTCGTGCGCTTCGCTCGTGTTGTTCATCATTGGGCTGCACAAGGTAGACCCTATCAAGTATGGCATTGCAATGGAGGAGTTCTTCCATGACTAAGCTCGCAGCAGGAACCATCAAGCGCCTTCACGTTGACAAGCACGTGATTGCCTCAAACCTCAAGCATGGAACCGACCTTCCTCCGCTCACTGTGCAGACGAGCAAGGGCCCACACAAGGCACGCACGGTGAAGATCAACGGCCCGTCAGAATTCTTTTACCGCCCAGAGAAGCCGCTTTCATGCGGCGCTCGGGCATGGATCGAAACACACGCTGAGGTGGAGTTCTCATGATCCGCTGTCGCTTCTTTACGCACGAACCTGACTATCGTCCAGTTGTATGGCCGCTCAAGCACCCCTACTGGTGCACTGGCAGCGGTGAAAATAGCAAGGGCGACTACTGGGTGATCGTCGCCTACGCTGATGACGAGGCAGAGATCATGAAGAACTGGCCAGAGGCCTTCGCTCTGGACTCAGAGAAGCGTGATAGTTACCTTTTCACGAGCAGGTTTGCTCGACCTGATTGGTTCACGGACACTAATGGGGTGCCGGTTGAGGTCAAGGCGTGAACCTGTTTTTGGGCGGGGCAAGATAAATACTACTCACAGAGCTATCACATCCGATACCCTCTTTTGGAGTTTCCCTAATGACTAGAAAAGCCCGTTCTGCCCGTGGTGAAGCCGTAGATTTTGATCTGCTCGCCATCAAGGAGCAGCTTGCCACAACGCCTGTGCCTGTGAGCGTCAACCAGCGCCGCAAGTTCATCGACGAAAAGGATGGCATCAAGACGAAGGAGAACTTCATCGTACCTCCAGCAAAGAAGGTCGATGCAGATTCCCCATTGGCAGTAGCTGCCGAGGCCGCTGAGGCGTCAGTAGCCGCTTCCAAGTAAGCGACAGTCGAAAATTAGGAGACTTCTGTATGGCGATTAGACCGCTTGGTAGGAACTTTTTGTTCGCATTCTTGAACGACACCGTTGAGGGTCAGTTCCTCCAGAAAAACAAGGGCCGCATCCTCCTCACCCGTCCAGAGACCGACAAGCAGGGCACATACGCCCGCTGGGCAAAGGTCTTGGCCGTTGGCCCAGACGTTGAGGACTTCAAGAACGGCGACATCGTTCTCATTCAGCCTGGCAAGTGGACCATCGGCTTCGATCACGAAGGCGTCAAGGTCTGGAAGTCAGATGATGAGTGGGTGCTTGCAACAGCCGATGATGAGTCAGTCGCCATAGACTACGCATACTGATGGAAACCATCGTTGTCACCGCTGGAGGTTCTATGAACTATCTCAACGCGTTTTTGTTGATCATCTGGATGCACCTGTTCGCTGACTTTTTCCTGCAAACTGACAAGATGGCAACGAGCAAGAGCGGCTCTGCAAAGTGGCTGACAATTCACGTCAGCGTTTACACGCTCCCATTCCTTATCCTCCTCGGCTGGCAGTACGCGTTGGTTAACGGCGTGCTGCACTGGGCAACTGACTTCTTTTCATCGAAGGCCACATCGTGGCTGTGGAAGAAGAACGAGCGTCATTGGTTCTTTGCAGTTATCGGAATTGACCAGGCCGTTCACATGACGTGTATGGTCGCAACGCTGCACCTTATCAACTCGCCGTTCCCGTTCATCAACAGCTGGTTGGGCGTATGATCCAGGCCAAGTTCTTCATCTTCGATCCGAAATCGGTTGAGAAGTGGCGCATTGCCAAGAAGACGAAGGGCCTGCGAGCTAAGGCGATGGTCAACCTCCTCGTAGACCGTTCCGTGATGTCAAAGTTTCTCATCGACACCCTCGAGGCCAAAGAGCCGATCCACGAGAACACGATGTTCTGTATCGGTGAAGGCAATGACGCGTGGCAGCAGGCGCCAAAGACGCTACTAAAGAAGTATGACGTCACTGACATCGACGCCGACGGCTGGATGATCTGCCAGCCAAAGGCTGAGAACAGCGTTGACTTCTATGAGGTTCCACTCAGCGCCTCGATGCTGCCGTCGTACATCGTCGGTCTTTGGGGTGAGACCGTTGACGGTATCCAGAACCTACAAGCCTATGAGCCAGGTGACTTTATCGCCCGCAGCCGTGAGAACCCAGTTGACGTGTGGGTCGTGCGCCGCAAGATTTGGCTCAACTCGTACACGGAGCTTTCAACGTAATGTTCTTCATCGCCCTGATCCTCTTCGCTGCCCTCTTCATCGAAAGCATTGGTACGTACATCAGCGTTGCCGGTCTGGGTCATCTTTTCAACATGAACCCGGTCATCATCTTGATGGCCATCGCTCTCGACATCGGTAAAGTTGTCGGCGTCTCGTTCGTCTACAAGTACTGGAAAGAGACACGCCTTCTGATGAAGGCGTTCATGATACCGGCAACTGCCGTGCTCATGCTCATCACGTCGACTGGTGTGTTCGGTTACCTGTCACAGCAGTTCCAGCACGCCATCGTTACGAACAACCAGGACACGATCATCATCACCTCGCTTGAGGATGAGAAGGCCCGCCTGCAGACGCGCAAGCAGGAAATCGACAAGCAGATCGCAAACCTCCCAGCTGACTACGCACGCGCCCGCCGCCAGCTCATGCAGGAGTTTGCTCCCGAGTCTGACAAGATCAACAAGCGCCTCACCGAGATTGACACGGAGTTGCCACAGCTGAAGGCAGCTAACGTGAAGAAGAGCGCTGACCTCGGCCCAATTCTCTACGTCGCTGAGGCGTTCAATACGACCCCTGAAAAGGCCGTGAAGTACGTCATCATGACGATCATCTTCGTCTTCGACCCTCTTGCTATCGTACTGCTCATCGCCGCCAACTTCCTAATCGAACGCAGGAAGCCAAAGGTGGTTCCTATCACTGAGCCTGACCCAGACTTCAAGATGCCAACGCTGGCACCGCCAGCTCCAGCCGAAGACGCTGTTACCAATGAGCAGGTGGACTCGTACTACAAGGAACAGGTAGAAAAGGCCGGTGATCCAGACGCAGTCCTGAATTCCAGCTTCAGCGCTGAGGACCTTCAAAAGGGTATGGACGAACTCGTTGAACGTGGAGAGATGACGTCCGTTGACCTCAACCAGGAATCCCCTCCTGGATGGGCCGATAGGATGGCCGAAGAAGCTCAAGCAGGAATCAATCGTGAGGCTCTTCCTGAAGAGCTAGGTCGAGAGGTGATCACCCTTCCGCAGCTTGTGCAGCCACGCTCATCGCTTGAAAGCGTTGATGGTCGCAGGGCCGACGTGATCATGTCGCTCGATTCAGACGAGACTCGCCCAACCGTGGCGAGCAAATACAACGACGCCTGATCGTTGTTTACGCCACGATATGGCGTGTTAGAATAGGCTATCCCGTTTAGGAAGCACCATGAAACCATCGATTTGGGTTGAACGCTATCGTCCGAAGTCAATCAAGGACGTCATCTTTCAGGATGAGCGCCAGCAGAAGCAGTTCGAAAAGTTCGTTACTGATGGTGACATTCCTCACCTGCTGCTTTCGGGTATTCAGGGCACTGGCAAGACCTCAGTGTCAAAAGCACTTCTCAATGACCTCGGCGTCGATCGATCCGACGTTCTACGTATCAACTGCTCTGACGAGAAGATTGATGCGCTGCGCAACAAGGTGACCGCCTTTGCGATGACCATGCCGCTTGGCAAGTTCAAGGTCGTTCAGCTTGAAGAGTTCGACTATCTCTCGCTTGATGGTCAAGCCCTACTGCGCAGCCTTATCGAGCAGACGTCTGCCACCTGCCGCTACATCGCTACATGCAACTACGAGAACAAGGTCATTCCTCCGCTGAAGGACCGCTTTCAGCGCTTCTCGTTCAAGGCACCAAACCGGGACAAGATCATCTCGCTCATGGTGGACATCCTTGAGGCAGAGAAGATTGAGGTGGATGATGTCGTTATCGACTTCATAGACGACTATGTTACTGTTGGATATCCTTCTATCCGTGCCATCACACAGTTGATACAGCAGAACATTGTCGATGGCACGCTCCAGCGGCCACGAGGCGCAACATCAGCGTCTGATTGGAAGTTCGGTCTTCTTGATGCTATCACGGCCGGCGACTTCAAGGCTGCACGCAAGCTCGTGTGCGAGTCAGCTACTCGTGAAGAGCATGAAGACATCTACACGTTCCTCTACCAGAACATCGAGAAGTTGAAGGTGAAGGACAAGGAGGCTGCAATCGTCACGATCGCCGAGTACCTCCGCTCGCATGCACTGGTTGCCGATACTGAGATCAACCTCGCTGCCTGCTTCATCTCACTCTCACGGTGTTAGAATGACTCTTGAAGAATACTTCCGCAAAGGCTGGAACCATGGCGATTCTGGTGAATGGCAGAAGGACGTCAACTACATTGACAGCTCCATCCGCCACGAGGTTCGTGATGGCAAGGTGCGCTTCTACATCCACCCAACGAACGTGAGTGGTCCAACTCTTGACTTCGAGGTAGAGGGAAACACCCTCAAGCCGTTGTATGTCACAGGTTAAGCGCTACGATCCAAGCATTCCTCTGACACCTGAGCAGCAGGAAGCCATCGCTGCGCGTGAGGCCGCTCGTCGTAAGACAATGGCAGACAACCCGCCAACGGTTCATGGCTTTACGAGCTTCCACATCTATGCGCAGTGGGGCTGGAAGGGTTGTGGCTTCGGTGAAATCTATGCAAAGATGGACCCAGACACCGGTGAATGGACTATCGACACCGAGAGCATGAGCCCGGAAAGTGTGCGCAAGATTCTCTATGCGGCAGTTGACCGCTTCGTAGACGTGGAGCTACCAAAGCATGGCTCACTCACTTGAAGAGCTTAAGCCAAATTTTGCCTTTCTCGACAAGGAATACCCTGGAGAGAACGAGCTGGTATGGTGTAAACGCTGCCAGAAGGAGCACAAGCGTGGTGCCCCGCCAGAAATTCAATACGCGCGATTCATCACCGCAAACGCAGGGATTATCGCTCAAGAGATCGACAATGCAGTCATCTCAGAGCTGCTGAAGCATGAGTTTTAAGCTTGACATCTTCGACCTGCTTGGGCGTCTCAATGACCCTAAAGCAGGTGACATCTATTCAAAGCTTTCTGATGAAGAGCGAAAGGGATTTGCTCCACTCGTTGTGATGCGCTGGGCGTCTGGGACTTCAGATGCTCGTCAGATAATGATGCTGAATGAATTCGTGAACTTGAACGTGTTCACACTTGGAAAACACCCGCATCTCCTGATGATGCTACTCCAGGCCGCAAATTCTAAAACCAATAAGCGCTACAACTGGTTGGGTATCAAGAGCAAGAAGAAAAATTCGGGAGCTCTGCGGGTTATCCAAGAGTACTTTGAGATGTCTGAGCGTGAAGCGAAGCTGTTGAACCCACTTCCTTCAGACGCTGAGATCATGAAAATGGCAGAAGAGCTTGGCTGGGACAAAGATGAAATCTCCAAGCTGAAGAAGGAGGCCGCATGAGCACATACCGCCCCGACACATGGGCCATCATTTCAATCAAGACACCAGATGGCGAGATGCTGTACAAGGTCGCTGCTGGCTGGGCTGGAAGCTACCTTGAAGGCGCTTCATGGAAGATCAGCTCTGGCATAGTCTCAGTAGAAGATGCTGAGCGCACGTTCAACATTACCAACCACAGCGGCAGCGTCTACTCCTGTTTCAAGGGCCGATATGGCCTGCACTGGTATGCCGCAAGCGTTGTTGACGGCTACATCGCTGAAAATTCCAGCAAGTATGAGATGAAGCTGCTCTCTGAAGAAGAGGCGATAGCTCTCATCAAGGGCTGGAAGTAATGGGCATGCCGCTTTTCGGTGGCGGTCGCTGCAGGACAAACCCCTGCGAGCCTGCTGCGGTGGCGCCAAACCCGAACCCAGGCAACTTCAAGATTTTGAAGGAGCAGGTGATCGGCAAATACCTTGTTCTGCTCGTTGAGTATCCAGGCTGCACGAACTACGAGGGCAAGAAGCTGCTCGTGTATGAGGGCTGGAAGGGAAGCCCATTTCTGCTGTTCCACAACCTCAACCGGCTGGACCCACATTTTGCTGACAACATTGGCGCACCGATCGCTCGCTTTCGTCCAACAGAGGAATCACTCGTTCTCATCGAGAAGATGTGTCGAGAGTAGTTTTCAATTCAACCTGGCAGTGATACAATCAGGTGATGAAAACTCGCCGTCCAGAACGTAATCGCAAAGAGCGCAAGGCTGCCTACATCAGGATCAAAAACCTGATGCGCCGCTACCCTAACTGCGCCTACAATGGTGACTTCTACTGCGATCACATCTACGATCCTGCCTATCCTTGGCAGTGGATCGATTTTCGTTTCTTCCACTCCCGCCTCAAGCGCTACTATGCCGTGGCCATGGTGACGGCATACTTCGAAGCCTACAACGCTCTTGAAGATGCCGTTCTTGACGATGCGTACGCTAAGTTTCCAACTGAGGGACGGTGGCCCGATGGATCGTTTCACACTGTGAACGCGCGTTATCAGATTCGTAGCGACTACGTCAAGGACGAGCTCGTCATACGGGCTGGCATTGTGAAGGTCGCCCCAAGCATCGAGCTTGAGGACTACGGGCGAGTGGCGATTGGTCTCTACGCAACGGTAAATACCCCATACATTGATGAGCACTACATTCGAAAGTTCATTGCAGACTTCAGGGAACGTGGTGAACCTACGCAGCCAGGCTGGAGTTGGCATGGTGAAGAGATCGAAGTCGACCTCCGACAAACCCCTTGAGATAAAGCTTCTCAACCAAGAGGAGATCGCAAAGCGACGCGTCCCAGTTGACGATGCTGAGGTGCACGCTTCGAACGTGCGTGGAAATTGGTTGTGCACTTACTGCAGCAACCGCTTCCATAGTGAAGCTCGCTACATGAAGCACACGTGCGAAGAAAAGCGCAGACATTTCGAGTTCAAGAGCACGCTTGGTCAGGCAGCCTACGGCTACTACCGTGATTGGATGCAGCTGAAGCGCTACAGCGCACCAGGCGCTGCGGCCTTCATGGAGTCAAAGTTCTACCGCTCGTTCATCAACTTTGCACAGCTTGTCATGGATGCGAACATCTCACGCCCTGACAAGTACATGGAGCTGATGGTCGAGGCCGATATTTCTCCAGTGTTGTGGTGCCGTGAACAGTGCTACTCAGTCTACCTTGGCTGGATGGACAAGCTTTCTGACCCGCTCGACCAGGTGCAGGAATCAATCAACTACCTGATGGACATCTGCGACAAGGACGGTGTTGACATCGCTGGCGTGTTCAAGCACCTTGGTGAGCAGCAGGTAATCCAGCTGGTACGTCAGCGCCGGCTTTCACCGTGGTTGTTGTTCTGTGCACCGTCGTTCGGCAAGTTCCTGAAGGAGATGGACAGAGGACACCTGAAGGCCTTCAACACGGTCGTCAACTCATCGTACTGGGGCCAGCGCTTCCAGCAAGAGCGCTCAACAATCGACAACATCAAGACGATCGTGAAGGCGGTACGGCTTTGATCATCTGCGTATGCAATGACATTCCTGAGAACGTCATTGTCAACATTTTGAAGAGGACGAAAGCAAAGTCCATAGCTGAGCTTCAGCAGCACATTGGAATTTGCGATGCTTGCACTGGCTGTACGTACATGCTTGAGAGCATGATAGAGAGGAACAATGCGAATCTACTCACCGACTCATGGCTATCTGACAATCCCGACGGAGACGCCTGACCCGAGTCACCGTGGTCCGTACTACACAAGTGATCCAGTGAAGGCATACGCTTGGCCTGGCCCTGAGTCAGCATCATCATGGCTCAGAATTTTCACTGAGCTGAATGGACCGAACGATCTCGAGGTGGTTGATTGAGCTTCTCCGCTGACGTCGACATTGACCTACGCACGGACTTCGATCCTTCGAAGCTGTTCCCGTGGGTGCGGGCGTCACTTGTGAAAGATGGCGAGCTGCGAGCTCACCCGTGTGGAGTCCACCCGCAAGAGATGCCGGTTGACCCAATTACCCAGCTTGCAGCAATTCCATACGATCTAGCTGAGGACGTTGGCTACGCCAAGATTGACTTCCTCCACCTTCACGTGTACGACAACTTCGAGACGCGCGAAGAGATCGAGCAGCTCCTGCAGAAGGAGCCTGACTGGGGGCTGCTCACGGTTCCAGACGAGCAGAAGAAGCTCTTTCAGCTTTCCAAGCACGGTGACATCCTCAACACCGTCAAGCCGAAAAGCATTGAGGAGCTCGCTGACGTTCTCGCCATCATCCGCCCAGGTAAGAAGCAGTACGCAAAGCTTTACTCTGCGCAGCGTGAATCGGTACGAAAGATTCTCTACGCTAAGGACGAGAACGGTTACTCATTCAAGAAATCTCACGCCATCGCATATGCGATGGTCATCGTGCTGCAGCTGCACCTCATTGAACTCAAGCTGATTTGATTGGAGAAAACATGATACGTGGAATCACATTTGGCGCCTTCGACCTTCTGCATGCTGGTCATTGCCTCATGCTGCAGGAAGCAAAGACGCAGTGCGATTACTTGATCGTTGGGTTGCAGACGGACCCGACCATCGATCGCCCAACGAAGAACAAGCCGGTTCAGAGCCTCGTCGAGCGCTACGTCCAGCTCAAGGCGCAGAAAGTTGTCGACGAGATCGTTCCATATCAGACAGAGGCTGAACTTCTCGAGATCATCCGATCGTTGCCGATTGATGTGCGCATCATCGGCGCCGACTACATCGACAAGGACTTCACTGGAAAGGCTGAGATGGACAACCTCGGGATCAAGACGTACTACAACCGTCGAGATCATGCCTTCAGCACGACAAACCTTCGAAATCGAGTTGTCGCCGCAAAAACACAGGTTGCTATCTAAGTGTACTGATGGTTAGCGGCTGGTTATAATCTTCCAACAATCAATCGTTGGAGAACCGAGATGTTGATCGACGGTCAGTACCTTTTCCCGCTGCGCCTCTTGCGCCTTCACTTCGATGGCTACTACTTCGACAGAAATGGTGGTCTGTTCTCCACTCGCGGTTCAGCTGGCAGGCTGAAGCAGCTCAACGGCTCACGCACGCCGAGCGGCCACTACTACACTCTCTCCGGCACCACGTACCGCCATGACGTCCTCTTCAATGAGGCGAAGGCGCATCAGCAGTTCCGTGCCAACACGACCGGCATGACCGAGGCTGACCTTGCCATGCAGAAGGCCGTGGTGCAGACCGTCGGCGCCATCAAGGACATGCGCTTGGGCGACATTCCCGAGGGTGTTCGTTCGTATGCACGCAATGTCGAAGATGGCGTTGCCCGCAAGGGAGTGATCCTGGCCACCGTCGTTGGCGACAAGCTCGTGTTCGGAACCAACCCGAAGGTACACACGACCGACAATTCATGGAGAGACGAAGCAGAGCGCATCGCAAAGCTTCGTCCTGGTCTGAAGGTGGTTGCGCTCAAGATCGTCGGCTCGGTGGTCTCCAAGGGCGTTCACTGGGAATAATCGTGGAACGCATGTACGAATGCTGGTACGGCGATGAGAAGATCGGCTATGTCGATCAGCATCGCAAGGACTGCATGCAGGAAGCCGGGACTGGCCACCGCTTCCTGGAAGTACGTGGGTTCTGGCAGTTTGTGGCAACTGAGTACGTCTGCGAATGACCGTCTACGTCGACGCCCCAACGTGGACCAAAGCTGGAAGCAAGAAACCACGCAAGACTTACTCGCACATGGTGGCAGACACCCTCAAGGAGCTGCATGAATTTGCAGCGCTAATTGGCATCAAGCCGCATTTCTTCCACAAACACCGGGTGGCGTCACACTACGACATCACCTCTGACCAGCAGATGGTTGCGCTGGGAGCAGGTGCAAAGCTCGTTTCATCTTCGGAAATCGTTCGAATCGGAAAGAACCAACGCTAGGAGAACTCAGATGACAGTGCTAATTTTGGTCGTAATCGCAATTCTGTTCCTCATCGACGTGATCGTCTTCTCATACGACCGCTACGACTGGTCGATCGGCATCATGGTCGCAACTATCGTCGGTGCGTACTTCTTCACGCCGTACATCAAGGACTTCATCACCAGTGAGGGCTGGGTCGCCATCACGACCAAGTACATTCCTGGTTACATCGCCGCCGGCCTCGTGACAGCTCTGCTCAAGTGGCTTGCCTTCAGCATGCGCCACATCCGCACCATCAAGGAAGCCAAGAAGCGCTTTGACATCCTGCTCGGCAAGGACGTACAGCCGCTCTTCAAGTACCTCGACCGTCGCACGATCAAGCGTCGTGGTGATGAGCCAGAAGTTGACGCCAGCCAGCCGCTGTCAGATACCGAGAAGCGCATTGCCTTCGTTGGCTACTTCAAGGAGCACCTCGAATACGGTTCAGCTTCACGCAAGCACATCTACACTGAAGACGTGGACTTCGAGAAGCCATCCGCCATCGTCGATGCCCTGACCCCACGTGCCAAGGAAAACGTCGGCATCATCTCAATCTGGGTGTTCCAGTGGCCGATCGTGATCGTGTCGCTGCTCCTGTCTGACCTGCTGTTGAAGATCACCCGCGTTGCCGCCACCGTGCTTGACACGGCATTCTCGGCCGTCAACCGCAAGCTGGTTGCAGGCGCCACGAAGGGGCTGTAACTGTGAAAGACGTCTTTGGGCAGGAGCTGGAAATCGGTGATACGGTGGCGTTCAACCCACCGTATTACAAGGGAATGACCACTGGTACGATCAAGTCGTTCACCCCGAAGGGGGTTCAGGTGGAATACGTGTGGCCCAACTATCCAGGTTTTACTGGAAAGCGTGACACGAAGGTGGTTCCTCAGCTTGCCCAAAACGTCGTGAAGCAGAACGCCTTTGCGAAGCCTGGTCCGCTGCCCTTGATCCTCCACATCAACAACGAGCTCACGTATTGTACATGCCAGGCATGTATCGATTGGCGGCAAGAGCTGGGTAAAGATGTAGCACGACATATGGTTAAAGACCGTATGTAACCTGGTTGATGTTTAGGTTAGAATGGGCTACAAGACCCACCTAGGGATTATGTAAAATGAAGACTTATCTGGTTGGAGGCGCAGTTCGAGACGAGCTGATGGGCATGCCCAGCTCTGACCACGATTACGTCGTTGTTGGTGCTAGCGAGGCAGACATGCTGGCTCGTGGCTTCAAGAAGGTGGGTGCCGACTTCCCAGTGTTCATGGATGAGAACGGCGACCAGTACGCTCTGGCCCGCAAGGAGCGCAAGACTGGTGCCGGTTACCTGGGCTTCGAGACGACGTTCGACCCGAGCGTCACGCTGGAGGACGATCTGCGTCGCCGTGATCTGACGATCAACGCCATCGCAAAGGACGTTGATACTGGCGAGATCGTTGACCCGTTCAATGGTCGTCAGGACCTGGAACTGGGTCTGCTGCGCCACGTCTCAGAGGCGTTTGCGGAGGACCCACTGCGCGTGATCCGCCTGGCCCGCTTCTATGCCCGCTGGCCGAAGTTTGATGTCGCTCAGGACACCATCGAGCTGGCACGTTCAATCGTCAAGTCTGGCGAGATGGACGCTCTGTCAGATGAGCGCTACTACGCTGAGATCGAGAAGATGTTCTCGCAGTCGGATCAGCCATCCCGCTTCTTCAGCGCCCTGATGGCGCTGGGCGTTTGGCGCTGGCAGGGTTTCATGCACGATGATCGTGCTGGCATCCGATCAACCGTGAAGTTCATGGATGACCTGTTTGGCACGATCCTGTACGACATGCATGATGTGCTACGCTTTGCTGACGCTGTGAAGCGGGCCGAGCCTGGCACGCAGACGTCCTTCTTCGTGGCTGTCGTTGCTGGAAATGCGCGTCAAGCATCTCCTGCGATCCCAGCGTACACGAAGAAGCTGACGCAGGCCATGCGCAAGCTGAACGACTGTCGCCAGACGGCCGAGCACCTGCATGCGCTGCTGCACTCAGTGCGTGGCTTTGATGCTGATTCTCCAGCTGCCAACGATCTGACCAAGATCATGGCGCTGGGTGAGTCGATCGGGCTGGAGTGGCCATTCGAGGCGCAGCAGTACTCGACCGCAAAGAGCTTTGCTCAGAGCGTGAAGGCAGACAAGTTCATGCACCTGGCCGGCCCAGAGATCGGCAAGGCAATGACGGCGGCGAGAATCGCCACCATGAGAAATGTTATCGGAGCTTGAAGTGAAGGCCAAGAAAGAAACGACCCTGTTCACGATCCTTACTGGATCGCACCTGTACGGCAACGCAACTGCAACATCGGACTTCGACTACAAGGCCGTGTGTCTGCCGTCGCTTGACGATCTACTACTCAACGTGAAGGTGACGAACCGTAAGGAGAAGCCAGAAGGTGTTGGGCAAGGTGAGCGCATGGCCGCCGGCGAGACCGAGACCGAGTACCTGCCACTGCAGGTGTTCTTCAATGACTTCTTCGACGGTCAGACCTACGCCCTTGAGGTGGCCTTTGCTGCAAAGCAGAACCTCATCAAGTTCAATGATGAGCTGCCAAAGGGACGCGTGATCCAGGTGAAGCTGATCATGAACGATCTCGTTGACGGCTTTCTCACGAGCAACGTGAAGAAGATGGTTGGCTACGCCGTCTCGCAGTCGAAGCTGTACGGCCTGAAGACACAGCGCTACACATCACTCGGTGAGGCCCTCCGCACGATGAACTTGTGGGGTCGTGAGCACGTGTTCACGAACGAGGAGCGTGCCACGCTTGCCCTCGTCGACACCCCGTCGCTCGTTGACCAGCTGCTGAAGCTTGAGCACGTGAAGCGCATCGAGATCATGAATGCGGCTGGTGGAACTGAGGCTGCGCCAGGCATCGAAATCTGCGGCAAGCAGTACTCGCTGACGAACAGGATCGTCACCATCGTCAAGTCGATTGAGAAGTCGCTTGGCAACTACGGCGAGCGCGTGAAGGAGTTTGATGGTGAAGGTGTTGATTGGAAAGCACTTTCCCACGCCATCCGCATCACTGAGCAGGTGATCGAGCTGTCGAACACCGGCACCATCGTGTTCCCTCGCCCGAATGCAGAGTTCCTGCGTAAGGTGAAGGCTGGCGAGGTGTCGCTCGAAGAAGCCACCAACTATCTCAACTCAGAGTTTGCCAAGGTCGATGCGGCTGTGGAACGGTCTGTGCTGCAGACCCGTACACCTGAGCTTGAGCTGAAGTTCCGTGAATGGAAGATCAACTCACTGAGGCTGCTCTATGAAGTTTGATGCGGTAACGATCGATCGGCGCGTGAGGCTGTGGAAGTTCTTTCTTGTTCTTGCTCTATTGTCGATCGTTGACTATGAGCTCACACGCCGGTGGATTTACATCGCTGGGATTGATGGTGAGTTCAACCCGCTTCTGCGCAGAATCATCAGTGAATACGGAATCCACGCTATTCTCTTCATGAAGGCTGGATTCCTGACGCTGCTTGGCCTTGGAATTGCGTTCATGCGTGCCAAGTACATGTCGCATCTGCAGTTCGTAATGTGGGCGCTCATTGCATTCCAAGCGTTCGCTGTCGCCGTTGGCATCTACTGCCACACGCTTACGTAACTACCCTGGACGCTTAAGCCTGATCTCGATCCCTTCTTGAATAGGGATCACGCGTCTCCTGCGTACCTTTGTCTTCTGTCCGCCTTCATATGAGAAGGCCTGCCCGATTATGCGTGACACATAGGCCGTGTCAAACGAGCGGTAGATCGGTGCCATCCTTTCTGTAAGTCCCTGTCTCGCTAGCTCAATGCTAAGCGGGTGCGACTCTGACTTTGAGTAGAACCAACGCGTGACAACGCTGAGGAACTGGGCCACAGGAACTCTCTCCTGCTCTGCATAGTCGAGGACGTACGCACCAATCTCTGACTGGGTGACGTTGTCGATGACGCAGATGTACGTCTCCCGCTTGTACTCTAAGAGAGACAAAAACAGGTGGTTTGCGCGTGCGTTTACCTGTTCCACTTTCAAATCTGGAATCTTCTTCTTTGGCAAGATCAATCTCCGTTGACTCAGGTATTTACCTGCACCGAATCCGTAAGTTTACACCTGACGTGAATCTGTGTATAATGACCTGAATTGAAACAGGAGACGACCATGCAACGAGCTGGTGTTGTCAAAGACTCGCCTGAACGGCAGGCCCTTCTTGCGGAGCGTGAGGAGCTGGTGAAGAAGATCACCGAGTTGAACTTGAAGCCGCTGCCGGCCAAGGACCGTGCGCTGCATGCCAAGTTCAAGCAGAAGGACCTGATGGAGATGGCGGCCAAGGTCGTCAACATCGACAAGAAGCTGGGGCGCAAGTAAGCTCCAGTTAACATAATATCGGACATTGTACAACCTGTCCGGACCAGTGTAAGATTGCCCTACGTTGAACCACTGGAGACTACGATGACGACTCTCGCCAACATCCTCAAGCTGCTGCCGGCCCTGAACGAACAGGAGCTGCGTCAGCTCAACTCGGCAGCCTGCGAGATGCTCCGCAGCGCCAACCACATCAAGCAGATTCGTGCCGGTTCGCAGTTCCACATCGGCCAGAACGTCAAGTTCACGAGCAAGCACGGTCGTGAGATCGTCATCTCGATCGACAAGATCAACGCCAAGACCATCCACGGCACCGAGCTCGCCGCCGACGGTTCGATCGGCCGCTTCGCTCCTCGCTGGAAGGTCAGCCCCTCCATGTGCAAGGCCATCTAATGGCCTCACGAGCTCCCTACCACATCCTCGGCGTCAGTGACGACGTCATCCTGATCCAAGACCAGGATGGCGGTGTCACGGTCACGAACGACGCCAAGGCCGTGGTTGAGGAGCTCATCCAGTGGAAGGGCGGCTTTCTCGAAGACGGCCGCCCTTACCGCATCCACTACATCGACACGATGGGCAACCGAGACGAGCTCATCCACGACAACGGCAAATTCATCGGCTTCAGGGCCGTTCAAATCACCGGCCGAAACCTGTAAGGAGCCTCACATGGACTACCACGCACGCCTTCTCCTCGAGATGTTCGAGAACATGGAACAGCTCGACTTCTCAAAGACCCCAGCGATGCAGCTGATGGTTCAGCTTCGCAACAAGCTGAACGCTCCAAGCATCCTCTTCACCGTGGATGAGGTCGAGGAAATCCTCGCCAACATGGTGATCGAGGTCAAGGCCGAGTACGTTGACGACGAGTTCATCGATCGTGCGTCGACGAGCTTCGCAAACATCATCACGAAGCTGGCCGAGACGTTCAAGGCGCAGGGTTTCAAGAACCCTGCCCGAATGGTCGTCTCGCTGGCAAGCCAGTTCTCCGTCAAGGTCGGGTAAGGAGCAGCCATGGGATTCCGCACAGTCGTCGTTCTGAACAATGACGTCGCTGACGTCTGGTCGAAGGACCCCCTCCTAGGTTCGAAGATCGCCCATGGCATGAACTTCGCACACCTTCCGCCTGGTGACAAGAACGCCAGGCTGGCGGACCTCCACTACGGCCGGGTCGTCGAGTGCCAGCACGCGGACGTGCAGACCCTCGCGATCATCGACAACATCGGCTTCGAGGCACTGTCACATGGCAGCTGGAGCTCGAGGCAGACGGACAACGACAAAAAGCTTGCGCTGCTGAAGCGCGCGGCTGAGGAGCTCGGCCTCAACCTCGTGAAGAAGCGCAGCAAGACGAAGCGCAAGAAGATCGACGAACGAGCAAAGTTCGAGCAGTACATCCTGACCGAACGTGGTCCGGCGTACCTCAAGCGCAACGATCCGAAGGAAGATGCTGAGCACGACTACGAAGATCACTTCGTGCAGGAAGCATGGGAAGCCTGGCAAGCTCGCTCGTCACGTACCAAGAGGAGCACAACCAATGCGTAAGCTGTTCACCCTCACAGTCGTCATGCTGCTCTCAACGGGCTGCTCGACGCTCCAGCTGATCCTGCCTGTTGAAGGACAGGCCCAGCGCCGCCCAGATGAAAAGGTCTTCTATGCAATGGAGGCCGTCTGGCATGCAGAGAACATCGTCGACATGGGTCAAACGATGCACATCGCCGACTCACGCCGCACCGATGCGCAGATGCAGGCATGGACCGACGCTGGCTTCACCGCCGATCGTTACTGCTTCCAAGAAGTCAACTTCATGACGAAGGCGCTGATCGGCTCTCACCCTTCGAAATCTGAAGTTGCCCTCTCCTCTGTGGCATGGTCGCTGCTCTACCGTGGAGTCAGCGAATTCCTGGCCCGCAAGGACACTGTCAATGAGTACGGTGAGCGCAACTCTCCGTGGTACATCGCTCGCTGGTCATGGCATGTCGGTATGCTCGGTGCCAAGACGTGGCAGATCGGACACAATGCTGATCTCGGGCTCAAGCCATTCGGCAGTGGTTGTAAGAAATGAGCAACGAATATGAAAAGCTGTTCGGCCTGACAAAGCCTGAACGCACCACCCAAGTTTCGGCGCAGAACGCCGCCATCGAAGCCGCACGACCAAAGAACGCGCCAATGCGCTTTGCGGCCAAAGTCCGTGGCTATGTAATGCCTGACGGCGGTGTCCTGTTTAGGAAAGGTAGAATCGGTCGTGCTGAACTCCACGACATCAGGCTTACCGAGCAGGAGCGCAACCGGCTAGCCAAGGCCATTTAACAATAATCTGCCGGTGTACAGTCTCGTTCCGACAGGTTATAATGGCCCTACGTTGAACAGCTGAGGAGCTACGATGAAAAAGCGGCAGAGTGCCACCGTTCCTACCCTTCTCCTTCTGACTCCCGCTCTGCGGAAGAAGGTCGAGGCCCGCATCGAAGAGTGCTACGTCATCGCTGAGAAGCACTACAAGCGGAAGTTCGAGCGCCCTGAAGTCCGCTATGACATCAAGAACCGTTTCGGCGGCACCGCCACCTACGGCACCAACCTCATCCGCCTGAACCTCATCCTCCTCGTCGAGAACGAGGCGCACTTCCTCAAGCAGACAGTGGCCCACGAGGTCGCCCACCTCATCAACTACCACACCGCTGATCGCAAGTCTGGCAAGCGGCTCATGCCGCACGGCAAGGAGTGGAAGAAGGTGATGACGGACGTCTACAAGATTCCAGCTCACACGAAGCACACCTACGACTGCACATCCATCCAGATGGGCAAGAAGCGCAAGCGTCGCACCTCGGCCGAACGGGTCGACCAGGCGCTCAAGACCATCGGCGACGTTCTGCGCCGTGTTGAAAAGCGGTTCAGCACCGTCGAACGCGCCAAGTTCTACCAACGTCTCAACATCAACAGCCTTGTGGAGGCCGCATAATGTCCAACTTCGTCGAAATCATCAAGGCGTGCGAGGGCGCCGGTGGCGCTGGTAAGAAAGCCACCATCAAGACCGCCCTCGGCAAGGCCGACAAGATCGCTCTCCGCCTGATGGCAGAAGCGCTCAACCCATACCGAGTGTTCGGCGTCAAGAAGTTCAAGCAGCCAGCTGCCTTCGACGGTGACGACTCGAAGGCCAGCTTTGACAAGTTCTTCGTGCTGCTTGACGCCCTGCACAACCGTGACATCACCGGCACGGAGGCGCAGCTCGCCATCACGAACGTGCTGAGCAACTTCTCGAAGGCTACTGCTGGCTACGTCGAGCGAGTCATCGACAAGGACCTCAAGGCCGGCTTCTCCGACGAGACGTTCGACAAGATTCACCCGGGCCTGGTGCCGATCTTCAACGTGATGCTCGCTGACAAGTGCGAGGACACGGACGACTTCGAGAAGTACGTCACCTTCCCCTGCCAGGCCGACTTCAAGTACGACGGCGAGCGCACGATCGCAATCGTCAAGAAGAACGAGGTCGTCTACTACTCGCGCAGCGGCAAGATCGCCGAACACGTCAATGGTCTCTTCGACGCCGAGCTGCAGCGGCTGCATGCGGTCCTCGAGTACGACTTCGTTCTCGACGGCGAGCGCTATGCCAGCAACTTCACCGAGACGGTGAACGCCAAGAAGTCCGGCAACGACGAGGCCAAGAGCAACCTCCGCTACCGTGCCTTCTTCCTCATGCCGCTGAAGGACTGGGAAGCGCAGAGCACCAAGATCACCATGCGGGAAGCCCGCAAGATGCTCGAGAAGCTGCTTCCGAAGTACTGCACCAAGATCGTCCTCTCCGAGGGACGCGAGGTGGCAGACTACCACGACATGATGGCCTACTGCAACGAGGTGATCGACACCCACGGCCAGGAAGGTCTGATCCTGAAGAACTGGGATTCCACATACAACTGGGACCGCACCTTCGTGTGGACGAAGGTCAAGCGCTTCTACGACGTGGACGCCCGCATCGTCGGCTTCTACCCTGGCCGGCCGAAGAGCCGGTTGGAGAAAGCCGGCCTGATCGGCGGCGTCAACTGCATCGCCTACCTGGAAAGCGGTGAACGCGTCGAGTTCAACGTCGGCAGCGGCTTCTCGGACGAGCAGCGCAAGGACATGGCGGCCAACCCGAAGAAGTGGCTGGCCAAGACGCACGTCATCAAGTACCAGGAGGTCACGTCCTCCAAGTCCAAGAAGTACCGCTCGCTGCGGTTCTGCACGTACGAACATGACCGTGACGACAAGAACGTCGAAATCCGGGACGACGAGTAATGGGTACCTTCGTCACAGCGCTGATTCTGTTTGTTCCGCCGATCGTGCTGATCATTGCGATCATCGCCTTCGTCCGGAACCGGCTGAACTGGCGCTATGACGATCGCAACCCAGCCCGCCGCTGGTGCCGCCACTGCGGCCAACAGCAGAACTTCTTCGTCATGGCCTACGCTGAAGGCGACGTGCCGGTAGGCTGGGAGAACGTCTACCCAATCTCGAAACTGCCGTGCTCGATGAAGCACGAATGAGGAGAATGATGATGGCAACCAACCTCTTCCATGAAATCGAGCAGGCGATCTGCGAGCTCGATTGGTACGCCAAGCGGCGGCAGAACCTTGCAAGCCAAGTCGATCGTGGGCCTGAGCGTGAGACGTACAAGGTCTGGGCCGAGTCGATGGAAGAAGACATCGCCACCCTTCGCAAGCTCATCGCCGAACTGAAGGCACAGCCTGGGCAGGCGCTCGAAGCACTGAAAGCAGCCCAACGGCTCCACAAGGAAGCTCTTCCGAAGTTCAACTGGGGTGCCAGCGCCCTTGACGGCAATGCCATCACGCTGCTGAACGAGGTTCCTGGCCAAGTATCAGCGGCGATCAAAGTGCTGGAGGCCAAATGAGCGGCGTCGCCTACATCGAAACCTTCGTGATCCTCGGCTCCGAGTTCGGAATCGAGGACTACAAGGATGGTCGCCCGGACGAAGATCATTTCTTCCCTGAGAACTTCAGGGCCAGAAAGCGGAAGCGCTTCATGCTGTGGAGGAATGGCGGCGGTTTTGGCCAGGCCTCCACCCTGAAACAGGCACGCCAGATGGTCTATGATTACGCAGCAGAGATTGCGCACCAACGCCGCAGAGATGCGTTGGCAATGCTCGAAGCTGCCGATCAAACGATCGCCAAGCTTGGCACCGACCCGTCATATCTCTTCCGCTTCGAGCACAAAGAGGTGGCAGCATGAAGGTCATCTTCGACGATGGAAAGCACCGTGATGAGTCGCCAGAATTTCCGGCGCCCGAAAGGCCGCTGATGCCTGGCGATGTCGTCGTCTTTAAGGCGTGCATGAACACGCTGGGTGGCGAGGTCTACGATGTTGGTGATGAGCTCCTGATCCTCGAGCGCACCGACGATCGGCCGCACAATCGCTGGAACACCGAAGGAAATCTTCGTTGTCGTGGCAAGAATGGAAAGGCCACGGTGTGGACGAACATCGAGTGGGTGATGCACCTCGGCTACATGGAAAGGAAAGCAGCATGAGTAATGAAATCAGGCCGCTCTCGCCGTCAGACATCGGCGCAGCAAAGCTCGCCAACTTCCCGCCTGTCGTGATCAAGATCATCAATGATCTTCTCGCTGCCGAAACTTCTGGCAGAAATGGCAACTACTCGGCGACGATAAAGCAGAAGGACATCGTCGATGCGATCAAGAAGGAGTTCGGCGACACCTATATGGGAACGCCGATCAACAAGGCAATCGACAAGGGCGGTTGGTTGAACTTCGAGCCAATCTTCGAAGCCGCTGGCTGGAAGGTCTCGTACGATCGACCTGGTTACAATGAGTCATACGAAGCGTCCTTCGAGTTCACCACGAAGCGTATCATTCGGGACTAACTGACGCTATATACGAGAAGAAGCCGATCTGCGAAATTTTTCTTCGCACGTCGGCATTCTCGCGTTCGCGTCCCGTAAATACCATCGTCTGCTAATGGACGACGCGAATGAAAGTTATTGACCTCACATTGTACCGCTCTCGCAAGCTGATTGAGACCCTCGAAAAACGAGTTGGTCAGCTGGCACTTTCTCCGAAAGTTGGTTCAATCAGTGAGATGAAAACATGCTTCAGAGAGTGGCTCAAGATGACTGGCCGCTGATTGTTTTCAGTTAGCTCTCTTTGTTAGAATAAGTCATCAACGTTGGATGAGATCATATGCTGAAAATCAGAACCTGCAGCGACCTACACCTCGAACACTTCTATGATACGTTCGACACGCCAAGTTCAGCTGCCTCACGCAAGCTCGAAGAAATTCTTCCTCCACTGCCAGCCGACGCTGAGACCGTTCTCGTTGCGGCTGGCGACATCGCAACCGCAAAGCGCTCACAGCGCTTCGACAGCTTTTTCCAGCTCGCCGGTCCTCGCTTCCGCCACATCATCTTGGTGCTTGGCAACCATGAGCACTATGGCAGCCGTATGGAAGACACCCAGTTCACCATCGAGGCAGCTGCAGAGCGCGCCTTCGGTGACAACTGCGAGGACAAGGTCACCATCGCCGGCAACGAACCAGTCAAGGTCGAAATTGATGGAGTCACGTTCGTCTGTGGAACGCTGTGGACTGATTACGGTCGCAAGGCTGCAGGTGGCGTCCATGAACGCCTGTCACGCATCCACCTCGACGTGGCAAAGTGCATCACAGATCACCGTGTCATCATCGCTGAGGATGGCAAGGGCGTTACGCCAACGCAGCTTACCCAGATACATGATGCCACCTTGAAGCAGTTTGGCCAGTGGATGGCAAATGCTGACAACAGCCGCACGGTCGTGGTAACTCACCACATGCCATCGTTCCAGGCTGTTCACCCAATGTATCGGTCAGACCCGCTCACGTCGGTCCTGAACCACGCTTTCACGTCTGACCTCGATGACTTCATACTCGAGTACCAGCCGGTGCTATGGATTTTCGGCCATACGCACACCGATTACAATGGAAAGATCGGTGAGACTGAGCTGTGGTGCAACCCGCTCGGCTACCCGCACGAGCGCAAGAGCAACCGGCCATACGACACGACGAGAGTTTTTGAGGTATGACCGCCAAGGTTTACCAATTCAAGCGCCCAGTAAGGTCTGCACGCCGGCCACCACCTGACGTGGAGGTGAAGACCAACATGGACATCTTCCGTGATGTCCTAGAGGACGTGCTTGGCGAGTGGCAGTCGGCAGCGGTTCGTGACCAGCTCGACTCTTATATCATTGGTAAGCTGCCGTCAAAGGTCAAGGTTACGAAGGGCAAGTTCCTCGACGACCTCAACCTTCTGTCACGAGTTGAAAAGAAGCTTGACATGCGAGTTGCTTCTTTCTGCCCAGGCGCCTCACCAGCAAATCCGCTTGGTTGGCTAGCGGCATTCCATCGTGGCACTGAAATTTTCGCCACACCGCCTGACATGGCGAGTGAGGCGGCTGCAAGAGCATTGAACATCGTCCTCTTCGTCTCATTTGAGAGAACGCTGAAGACGCTGGACAGAGCATAACGTGAAAAGCACTTAGGAGAAGCTTTGATGAGCACTGAAAATTCCGCAATCGTTTCCCTGTATGTCGTCAAGAACGCAAACGGCTCCTACTTTGCCGGCTTTGACTCATCGCAAAACAAGGCCAACTTCGTTGAGGACGCCATCCTCGCCAAGAAGTTCACCAACAAGTACGACATCAAGCTCCGTCCAGAAGAGACCCTGGTCGAGCTCACCGTTGACCTCGCCCAGTCGAAGGTCGGCGTTTCTGAACCATTCCGCCCGCACCGCCGGCTGAAGGCACGCTAGTTTACAACCTGGCAAAACCTTGATAGAATTAACCTGCGCGGGTCAGTGCCCTTGGCTGATCTTGAGGAAGAGCTGCGCTCAAGCTCTCTCCTGACGTGATTGTAGAGGAGCGCCTCACGTGACCCCTACGTAGTGGACGGGACTGGGCTGCAGTTGGGTATAATTGTGTTCGGGATGGTGCACACGCCGGCACCATTCCACACCCCCTCAAGGAGGGAAGTGCGATGCCGATGACCGTACGAGAGCTGATAGAACACCTCGCAATGCACGATCAAAATATGGTCGTGAAGCTGCGTGATCCCCTCTACCCGACGGTGTTGATCGACATCGCACCACACGCCGTCGTTGAAGACGAATTCTGCAAGCGTGACCCTGCCGACTCTGCCGCAGTCCTGCGCCAGAAGATTCTGAGCGGTGAAGTCACGATCGAAACTGTCGTGGTGATCGGCTAATGGTCAACATCGCACTCCTCTGGTATTTCCTCATCCCGCTGGCGCTCTCGATCGCCACGATCTTCATCGTTCGCAAGCTGATGATCAAGCAGCTCGAGCTGGCGCAGATCGTTGGCTTTACTGCAGGCGGTCTCATCATCAGCATGGTCATCATGGCGAGCGCTTTCTATGCTGGCAAGGGATCGAAGACGGGCGACGTCGAAATCCTAAACGGTGAGGTACTCCGCAAGGACCGCATCCACGATTCGTACGTGCGCTCATACCAGTGCAACTGCTACACGACTACCGATTCTGATGGTCACACTACAGAGCACTGCTCAACGTGTTACGAAGACCATTACACGGTTGACTGGACGTGCAGCACCAACATCGGTAACTACACGATCAAGTCGCTCGATGAAACGTCAAAGCGCGTGTACAAGTCACCCGACCCACAGCGCTGGCTGATCATCAAGCCTGGCGACCCTGTCTCAGGCTCACACGGCTACACGAACTACATCAAGGCAGTTCCTTCTTCGCTGTTCCGACCGGCCAGTGCCACGCTGAAGGAGCGCTATGCTGGTCAGATTCCTGCCTATCCCGGCAATGTCTACGACTTCTACCACGTCGACCGTGTTCTGCCGGTTGGTGTGTCAGTTCCAAACCTGCGTGAATGGAACACCAAGCTGTCTGAAGCGCTGAAGAAGCTCGGTCCACAGAAGCAAGCAAATGCCGTCATCGTTCTGACGAAGTATCCGAGCGACGATTACTTCTTTGCCCTGCAGGATGCTTGGAACAATGGCAAGAAGAATGACATCGTCGTCGTGATCGGTGCGCCCGACTTCCCCGCAAAGGCAGCATGGGTGCGCATCATGGCGCTGACCAAGGACGAGATGTTCCAGGTCAAGCTGCGTGACAGCATTTTAGCTCTCGATGCCCTCACTGCAGATGCTGTTATCGGTGCCATCAACGCTGAAGGCTTCGCTACTTTCAAGCGCAAGCCAATGAGTGACTTCAAGTACCTTGAAGCTGAGATCGATCCGCCAAGCTGGGTGATGACGACTGCGTCTATCCTTATCACCTTGGCGTACCTTGGGTTCTGGATATTCGCTTTCGTGAATCGGGACGCTCGCAGCTTCAACAGCTACGGTATCCCACGTTTTCGTCGCTACTAACTGAGGAGAAACTTTGATGAAGAAGCAAAATGGTGGTGCGCTGATCTGGATTCTGTCGGTGGTAGGTGTGCTCGGCCTGATCGCATGGATCATCGCTGGCTCCTACATCGGCGCCTACAACTACGGCAACAAGTCCGAGAATAATCTCGTGGCCGTGCAGACCGACAACAAGAACATCTACGCACAAGGCACGCAGAAGATTCTCGAGATCGTGCAGGTGAACGAGATGTACCGTGATGACCTTACCAAGGTCGTGACGGCGGCGATCCAGGGTCGCTACGGCGCCGACGGCTCGAAGGCCACGTTCCAGTGGCTGCAGGAACACAACCCGACGCTGGACTCCAGCCTGTACGTGAAGGTGCAGCAGGTGATCGAGGCCTTCCGCAGCAACTTCGAGAATGGTCAGCGCAAGCAGATCGATCTTCTCCGTCAGTACAACACTGAGCTCGGCTCCTTCTGGGGCGGCATGTGGCTGAAGATCGCCGGCTACCCGAAGGTCGACCTCAAGGACTTCGCCATCGTTACGACGGACAAGACCGAGAAGGTGTTCGAGGCCAAGAAGGAAGACGGTCCCCTGCAGCTGCGGAGCCCGCAGTAATGTGGGCCCTCATCATAGTCGTGTCGCTCAGCGGTTCGGCCGTCACGACGGTGACCAACATCCAGACGCCGCAGATGTGTGAAGACGCGCGCAGCAGGTTCCTGGCCAACCAGGACCAGGACTACGTTCGTGCTCGTCGCATCACGGCCACCTGCGTGAAGACGTCGAACTGATCATGGGCTACTACATCGACCCACCATCGATGTCCAAGGAGGAGTGGCTGCGCAAGCATGCCACTCCTACCATGGGCCCATCAGCCATCACGCGCACTCACGTGCCGCTGTGCCATGTCGACAATGGTGGTTTCACTGCCTGCGCCATCGCCTTCGAGCCCTACGAGATCGAGCGCTTCACTCGCCCAGGCGATCTTCGGTCGATGCAGTGGTACACAGCACCCCGTGAAGCGGTTCGAGAAGTCTCCGATCTCGCCCGCATCGAACGTCACTACAAGCCCGAGCTGTTTCCAGAAGCCTAACCTGCAGTTTACTTTAGCGCAGGTTCAGCATACAATAGGCACATGATCAAAACCATCGCCAATGACCGTGAAGTTCTCTTTCGATTTGGCGAGGTGGTTTGCCTGAAGTCCGGCGAGTTTGGTATCGCCCTCGGCAATCTCTTTGAAGATGATGTCTACGCTGATCACAGCGAGTGCGTCGTTCTTCTCTTCACCCAGTTTCGCAAGAACATTCACGACAACGGTCTGCGTGATCTTGCGCCGTCAGAATTGAGCAAGCAGTACGCCAACATCTAGGAGACACCCATGACCGACGCAGAGCTGAAAGCACTGATCGCTACCCCTGAAGAATTCTTCAATGCATTCCGCAAGGGTACGATCGCCGAAGCGCTGAACGGCAAGTTCTCCACCCCGCGCATTCCACGTCGCCATGAGGTGACGATCGATGGCTCACTCATCGTGGTAAAGTTCATCGACACCGTGAAGTACCTGCTCGATGCCAAGATGCGTCGCATCCACGGGCGTGACTCGCTGCTCTCGTACATCGAGGTGGTCGTGGTACCGGAAGGTGCCAAGCCGACCGTCAAGCTCTTCGATGTGAAGCAGATCGTCATCGGCGTACCTCGTGAAACGTTCGAGGCCAAGCACACCGCCAACCTCGTCAAGTTGGTGGAGTTTGCCAAGCTGTACGGCATCAACCTGACGGATGCCGCCGCCTGGGTGCGCGTGTACGACGAGAACTACAAGAAGAACAAAGTCGCAGGTTGATCGCTAGTTTACCACAGATTAGGCGTGTGATAGAATCGAATCATGCCTGGTTTAAAGTTTTCTGTTTGACCCTTTGGAGATAGGAGAAGATCACATGTCGAAGACACTCACAGTCGCAACGGAAGTGCAGAAGCAGCTGTTTCTGCAGGTGTTGCTCCCCGAAATTCAGGGAGGTTTCTGGAAGAACGTACGCCCCGCTGACCACGCTGATTCGTGGATTGGCGTGTCGCTGGTCGTTTCCGACAAGAACCTCGGCGCCGACGGTTTCACCGTCCCACGCAACTACAACTTCGTGAACCCGGAGTTCCTCAAGAAGAACCTCCCACGCCTCATCAAGGTGGCGCAGTCGGTCAACGAAAACGAGACCGAGAAGAAGGTCAAGAAGCAGCTCATCTCGCTCAGCCGCATCGTCGGTGATCGCCTCAAGGAGCAGGGCGGCCCAGTCCGCAAGCTCAATCGTGGCACCAATAAGCGTGCTGCATCGACGACCACGAGCAAGGGCACCTCCAAGGTCACCCGCGTTCCGGCCAACATCGTTGATGACGCTGCTGACAAGCGCCCGACCGCTGGCGGCACGGGCCTCGGCCAGAAAGCGGCCTAACGGCCTGTTCTCCAAAGGGAAAAGGAAAGGGGACCGTAAGGTCCCCTTTCTGCTGTCTCGAAACTGGAAACTTGGTGATCAGGACTTAGCTAGGCTACGTACCCAATCGTCTTCACGTGCCTTGGCGCCGGCCTGCGAGGCATCTGACTTCTTTACTTTGTCTGGGATAGGCTGACGTTCGGCCTGTGCCTTGGCCTTCGCCCACTGTAGATTTTTCTGCTTTTGACGGAGGGCATATTCCTGAGAACCTGCCTTTGCCCCGTACTTCTTCATTATTGCCTCGCGCTCGGCCTTAGCCTTTGCGAGCTTTCCTTCATCTCTTCCGAAACCAAAAATTTCAGTTAGCTGCTCGTCCGTGACCTCGTCACCGAGGTTGATGAGTTTGTAGCTCTGCTTGAAAGTGGCCTTCATTGAAACTTCTCCACGGACCGAAATGATCCCGGCACGCAGGTATTTATCAGGAGAGCACATAAATAGGTCTACAAACAGCCTTTCGGAACCCGTTCATGCACAAGCGTAAGTCAATTTGGGCCACCCAGGAGTACGCTCTAGCCTCACCTGAAAAGCAGGGCTGGGCCTTTACGCACAATGGCCACTATGCCAACGCAATCGAGGCAGCAGAAAAGGCTGGTGTGAAGGTCAAAGGCAGGACGGTGAAGGTCAAGGCCAACGATGGCCAGGAGCACGACGTTGAAGTTGATGCCGACCTGTACGACATCAAGCCAGCCCGCAAGTACCCAACGGTCCTATCTCGTCGTGACGGTGAAAAGCCTGTCAAGTACTGGATGCTGCAGGGCACGTCACCTCGTGGAAAGAAATCTGTCTACATCACGCTCTCAGACTTCCGCTCAAGTGATGACCTCAAGAAGTTCAAGGAAGAAATCGAGACTGGTGTCGAAAGATACTTCAACACGCACCACGAGATGCTCAAGAAGGAGCTTGCTAAGACACACGCACCGCTAGCAAAGAAGGCCGCAGAGGAGCTAAAGACCGCTGCCGATGACGGCGTTGAAGGCATTGCTAAGTGGTTCAAGGTGCACGGCTTCAACCTTTCAAACTTCAAGACAGAGTGGTTCAAGCCACTTCTCAAGCGCATCAAGGATGGCCACGGCATCACGACGCAGTGGGAGGTCAATTCACGCCCTGACGGTCATGGACACCAGGCTGGTGCAAATGCCGTAGTGGATTGGAACGACAAGAAAATTTCGACCTACGGTTGGTCATCGGACGATTGATATGAAAGTAGCAGAGCTTCTCGAAAACGCGTTCAAGCAGTGGGCGCAGGAAAACAAAGATCGCAAGCAGAAAGAGCGTGCTGCTGGCAAGGAGCACGAGAAGAACTTTCGTGTGAAGCAGCGTCAGCAGAACGCTGAAGCTAAGCTCGCTGCCGATCGCAAGCTACTACAGAAGATTGAAGACGCCATCAGCAACTCATTTCCTGACGGCGACCCATTTGACCACTTCAGCAGCTATCTTCGTCACAACGATCTAGACATGAGCGACGTCAACCGCGTTGTACGTAAGGCGCACGGCGTTGACTATCACCGTCATCTTGCAAGAATGTGGGATGAGGTCGCATCACAGGCAATTCACGACGCTAAGAATGGTCATGTTGAAACGCACTCAGCGTTCTACGACGTTGATAAGGACGGCAAGATCACGAGAGCGCCAAATCCATGGAAATGACATTGATGGAAAAGCAGGCGCTCCAGGCCATCTGTGAAAGTGGAGGCCAGGTAGCGACAGTTGCATATGATCCAATGAACGTCGTTGGAACGCCAGAGGCTGACGCAATTGCTGATGGTTGGGTAGAATACAAGCGTGAAGATAGCGCAAATCTAGTCGAGGTCGTGTACACCAAATGACAACACTACTACAAGAGCTTCTGCTCCTCGCTGAGGAGAAGATGGAAGACCACGCCGACCTCAAGAAGATGATTGACGACCTCAAGAAGGCCGGCTTCAAGGATGTCGAGCAGGAAGGCAACAAGGTTCACTTCACTCGTGAAACTCCAAAGTCATCTGACACCTTCACGCTGTGGCACAGCATGGAAGGCAAGAAGTGTGTATGGGCCCTTGGTGTCCAGGGCAATTCGCAGGACCTGGAGGTCACCACTGACCTCGAGAACCTCGCTGATGTCAAGGCTGCCGTGAAGAGCGTGAACAAGTCATGGTTCAAGGAAAACGATCCTGATTGGGACGGCTAAGATTTAGCGCTAAATAGCGCAGCGGCCAGTCCGCAACATCAACATAGGTATCACATATGAAGACCTCTTACAAGGCATACGTCATCTCAGTGCTGTGGCTCGTCTTGGTCCTGCGCTTCATCGACCTACAGATCGTCTCGATGTTCCTTGAGCCGATCAAGAAAGAATTCACCCTCTCGGACACTCAGCTTGGTCTTTTGACTGGCTTTGCGTTCGCTATGTTCTACGGAACGCTGAGCATCCCGGTCGCATGGATGGCCGATCGCTTCAATAGAAGCACGATCACAGCAGCCGCAGTCGGTATTTGGTCAGCAGCCACCGCCATGTGCGGCATGGCAACAAGCTTTGGCACCTTGCTTCTTGCACGTCTCGGCGTCGGAGCAGGTGAGGCTGGTGGTCAGGCGCCGACCTACTCGCTCGTCAGCGAGATCGTACCTCAGAAAGTTCGTGTAACCGTCTTCGCTCTCCTTGCCGCCGCTGTTCCATTTGGTCTCTTCTGTGGTCTCTTCATCGGTGCATGGGGTGCTGGCGCTGGTTGGCGCACCGTGTTCCTATGGCTTGGTGCCGCGGGTCTAGCGCTTGCCGCTCTTGTCAAGTTCACCGTGAAAGACAACAACCGTGTTGTGAAGGTGTCGGATCAGCAACCGTACATGCAGTCGCTCAAGGAGCTCTTTGCGATGAAGTCGTACCGCCACCTCGTGCTTGCAAGCACGGCGTTCACGACTGGTGCAACCGCAATGGGCATGTGGATGATCTCGTTCTTCGTCAGAACGTTTGAACTTCCTGTGACCGCCATCGCACCAAAGGTCGCAATCATCTACGGTCTAGGTGGTGTGTTCAGCTCAATCTTCGGTGGTTGGGTCTGTGACAAGGTCGTAGCCCGCACCGGCGACCCATCGTGGTATGCCAAGATTTCGGCTGGCGCAACCATCATGCTGCCATTCTTCGCAGCTGGTGTGTTCCTCGCCCCTGCGTTCTCAACTGCTCTCGTGTTCCTCTGCGGCATTACGCTGTGCACCTATGCTTGGATGGGTCCAACCTATGGCACCATTCAGAGCCTCGCAAAGTCTAACCAGCGGGCAACGGCCGCTGCTGTGAACTACCTCATCATCTCGCTTGTTGCCTACAGCATGGGCCCACTGGCCGTTGGTATGATCAGTGACGCCATCAGCTCAGCAACTGGCACCCAGTCACTCAGGTACTCGCTCCTGACGGTTGCAACGTTGACCTACACGTGGGCAACCTTCCACTTCTGGAAGGCCAGAAAATACCTGAAGGGCGACCTGGCCATAAATAATCCAGCAGTATGATGTTCTCAGATTTGAGAGCATGATACGATTCAGACATTGTCGTAATACGGGCTAATTTGAAGGGCTTTGGACGGGGTTTCGATACCCCCACCTCCACCAAATTCAAAGTGGTGCGCTAGCACCACTTCTACGGGGGTGACAGGTTTCGACAGGGCTGCGGAGATGCGGAACGCGACACGCCAGGCGATCGGCGTAAATGAAGCAATAGCATAACTGCTAACGACGACACTTTTGAGGAAGTCTACGGCCTAGCGGCCTGACCCTCACGGGGTTTAAGCCACCCTGATACCTAACGGTTAGGGGAAGCCGACCGAAGCCGGCTTCCCCGATTCTTGGAGAATCATGTCAGAAGAGCTCAACGACCAGAATCCTTCTGAAGAGTCTAGACTTCCGACTCAGCTTGAGCTTGACCTCCTTTTCCTGTACTACAACTTCGCCGACCAGAATGGCGTAGTTGACATCAAGCGAGCCCAGCTCTGGGCATTCAACAAGCTTGGTGTCCTCATCGACGACACACCGCTCACGCTCCAACAACAGCACATCGATCTTCTGATGGACGCTGGCATGGTACCTGATCTTAGGGAAGTGCTCGCGAGGGTAGCACTACCCCGTAGTACCGAGTAAATACTCTAGAGCAACCTGAGGAACGACAATGCTTGAATCGCGCCCACGCCTGAAGAAATTTCTAGGAGCGGTGCTGCGATACGTCGCTGGTATTGCCGTAGGTCTGCTCCTCGCCACCTACATGGTTGGCTCATCTGGTGTACCATACGGCACCTACGCTCCTCTCTATTCCGGTCAGGGAGCGTCGTATCAAGTCAACACCACCAACGGTTCTCAAGAAGATGGAGCAATGTCTCTTTGGATCCGTGAAGATCGTAATGCCACGTTCGTTGCCGAATCTGGAATCAATGGCCGAACCATCTACTCTCGCGTTCTTCTTCGCTGCTCTCCAAATGCAGCAATTCAAATCGTCGAGCAGCGCTCGTTTGACGCACTTGGTCGCATGACGAACCGCGCCACAGGTCACGGCCCAGTCAATGATCCAAATTCTCTGATGTCGCTAGTCGTCCTCGTCAAGATGTGCGGCATCGTTCATCCTGATATGATGCCGAACCAAGGTTCGCCTCCGGCACGTCAAACGCAACCTTCACTTATCGCCTGAGAGCGATTGTAAATACATGCAGCACATCAGGAGCTGCATATGTCATCAAAGATTTTGGCGTTCAAGCTTGTCAGCGGTGAGGAGATTGTCGCTGAAGTACTAGACATCAAGACCGATACCGCACTGTTTGAGTCGGTAACCGGCAAGGTCATCGAATACGTCGTTCGCCGCCCTCACATCTTGAGGATGATGCCAACGTCGCACAACAACGTCAGCCTCGCCTTCATTCCTTGGACTCTCTCGAACCCAGAGATCGAGAGCATGCCAATTCCAGCGAGCGCAATCCTCCTCTCATTCCCACCAGCAGCTCATGTTGAGACGCAGTACATCTCTCAGACAACTGGTCTCGAGCTTGCCAAGACTACACCAAAGGGTCGCATCTCAGTATGATCAAGCTCCTAGACAACCGTGTTCTCATCCGCCCAATTGAGCAAGAAGCTCAGTCAGCTGGCGGCATCTTTCTTCCATCAGCAGAGCTGCTGCCGTACCGCAAGGGCACGGTGGTTGGCGTTGGTCCAGGTTGGCACACCGAAGAAGGCAAGCTGATCAAGCTTGAGGTCAAGGTTGGTGACACTGTACTTCTAGGCTCTGACGTGGGTCACGAGGTCAAGGTCTCTGGAGAACTTCTGGTCATCGTTGGAGAAGACGACATCATGGCAGTTCTCGAATAACTGCAGTTTACTTACCAACCTACCGTTGGTAGAATATAAATACGGTAGAGCAAGGAAACGATCCTTGCTACAACATTTACCAGTCGAGGAGCTCGAATGGCTACGAAATCAAAAGACCTTACGGTCTTCATCGGTCGATTCTCACCGTTTCACAATGGTCACGCCGCAGTTCTTGCGCGCGCACTCAAATCTTCCAAGGCAGTTCTTGTTCTCATAGGTAGTTCGGGCCAGGCTCGCAACACCAAGAACCCTTTCACGTTCGAAGAGCGCGAGACGATGATCCGCTGCTTCTACGAACAGTCAAAGCCGGGTCGAGGACTTGACTACAACCCCTACATCGAGGAAGGCAACTACGGCCTCCTCTTCGTCAAGCCGCTCTACGACCACCCGTACAACGACAACGCGTGGATTCGTGGCGTGCAGGACGCCGTCGATGAGACGAAGCGTGACATCGCTGACACGATCATCGGCATGAACCCGAAGGTGTACCTCACCGGCTCCGACAAGGACAAGTCGTCATGGTACCTCCACACCTTCGGCGACCTCTTCACTCCAGACCTCGTGGAAAAGACGGCGATCGACTTCGAGCTGAGCGCCACCAAGGTGCGTGAGCTGCTGTTCAACCACCAGTCAAATGAGACCGAGCTCTTCAAGATGGTTCCCACATCAACGTGGGATTGCATCAACGACTTTGCCGCCTCGGAGTCGTTCAAGACGCTCGTCGACGAGTACGAGTACATCGAGAAGTACAAGACGGCCTGGAAGAAGGCGCCGTACGCACCAACGTTCGTCACTACTGACGCATGCGTCATCCAATCCGGCCACGTCCTCCTCAACGTCCGTGACAACTTTCCTGGCAAGGGGCTATGGGCCCTTCCTGGTGGCTTCCTCGAACAGAACGAGAAGCTCATCGACGGCTGCGTACGTGAGCTGATCGAGGAGACCAAGATCGAGCTGTCGAAGGCGCAGCTGTACGGTTCCATCCGCAGCAAGGAAACCTTCGATCACCCTGACCGCTCACTGCGTGGTCGCACCATCACCACCTGCTTCCTCTTCAAGCTCGACGACACCAAGGCGCTGCCGAAGGTGAAGCCGCAGAAGGGAGAGGTCTCGAAGGTCGAGTGGGTGCCCATCAACGAGGCCCTCAAGCAGCCAAGTCGCTTCTTCGAGGATCACTACCACATGCTTTTGACCATGATTGGTCGAATTCCCGGTTGAGAACGACTCAACCAATTTCACGATAAGGAGCTTATCATGTCCAATCCAGTTCTCGAAGCCATCCAGGCAATCCTCGGACCGAAAGAGTCCGACATCTCATACATCGCAAAGCTGCCGCTGCGCATCGCAATCCTGCTGCGCCTCGACAGCTACAAGTTCTCCCACCCGTATGCGTACCCTGAGCGCATCATCGGCATGTCCTCGTACGGCGAGGCCCGCGTCGAGCGTGGCACCAAGATCGTGCCGTTCAACATGCAGTACCTGATGAGCCGGTACTTCCAGGACCCGATCACGATGGAAGACATCGACTTTGCCGAGGCCTTTGCGCTGAAGCACTTCGGCCGCAAGCTGTTCAAGCGTGCCACCTGGGAGCGCATCGTCAACGAGTTCAACGGTCTCCTGCCGATCACCATCCGTGCCGTGCCTGAAGGCACCGTCATCGGCGGCGGGCTGCCGATCTACTCGGTCACCGCCTTCGGCCCTGACTTCTTCTGGCTCTCCAGCGGCGTGGAGACGATCCTCCAGCGTGGCGTATGGTACGGCTCGACGGTCGCATCGATGGACTACGCCATCAAGAAGGACATCAAGCAGCGCTACGAGCAGGCTGGCGCCGAGAGCCCTGTCGAGTTCTCACTGCACGACTTCGGCGGCCGTGGCGTTACCTGCGCCGAGCAGGCCGAGATCGGCGGTGCTGCCCACCTCGTCAACTTCATGGGTTCGGACACCGTCGAGGGCATCCTCACGGCGAACTACTACTACGACTGCGACATGTCGGCCTTCTCGGTCTATGCGACCGAGCACAGCGTCGAGTGCTCCTTCGGCCTGAACCCTGAGCAGGAGCTCGCCTACCTGCGTCACCAGCTGAAGCAGGCCTCGGCCGGCCAGATCATCTCGATCGTCATCGACGGCAAGAACACCTACCGCTGCGCCGAGCAGCTGTGCACCTCGCCGCTCAAGGAGGAGATCATCGCCAGCGGTGTGAAGGTCGTCTTCCGCCCTGACAGCGGCGACATGATGGAGACGGTGCCTCGCATCCTCAAGCTGCAGGAAGCGGCATACGGCCACACGATCACCAAGAACGGCTACAAGAAGATCAACACCGTCGGCATCATCCAGGGCGACGGCGTGGATCACCTCGCAATCCGCTCGCTGCTCGGCAAGCTGATGGCCAACGGCTACTCGCCTGACAACGTTATCTTCGGCAGCGGCGGTGCCCTCCTGCAGAAGGTCAACCGTGACACCTTCAAGTTTGCGCAGAAGGCCAGCGCCGTCCTGTACGATGGCGACGAGAAGTGGACTGGCATCGCCAAGGACCCGATCACCGACCCGGGCAAGAAGTCGAAGGAAGGAGTGCTGACGCTGGTGAAGAGCCGCATGACTGGCGAGCTGATGGCTGCTCGCCTCGACAATGGCCCGCTCGACAGTGAGTGGGAAGACCTGCACAAGCTGGTCTACCACAACGGTGTGCTGTACAACGAGACGAACCTCGCCGATATCCGTGCAAGGGCGGCGGTGTAACATGAAGGCCAAGACCACAATCGAGCTGTCTGAACAGCAGATCACCGACATCATCAAGACGGCGCTGAAGAAGCCCGATGCGAAGGTGTCATTCAACGTCGGAATGGGCACGTACGACGCCTTCGACCGTGGGCCAAGCTACCCACTGTTCAAGGGCGTTTCGGTGTCATTCGACTCAACGGTGGAGGTGTAAGATGCCGTGCACTGATGGTGGAGTTCCGTACCCAGAAGATATCCGCGAGCAGCGCGAGCAGCGCATGGTCAAGGCAGCTCTCTGCGCTGTGCTCACACAGCTCGAGACACAGCACGCGACCAACGACCAGAACGGATGCGAGTTCGTTCTGGCCAACATCAACTACCGTGAAGCCGGCTTCAAGCGAAAGGAGCTTGAAACGTGGTGGAACAAACACAAGGCCGAAGATGTGGCACGCCGAGTGCGTGAGGCGACTGAGGCCGAACAGCTGAACCTCCGCCGCCAGGGGCTTTCGAAGCTTTCCCAGGCAGAGCGTGAGGCTCTTGGCCTTACAAAGAAGTGGAGTTGACATCATGATGAACGTCAGACGAGTTGATAGCAGCGACGCCAACGTCAGCAAGTACGTGTACGACTTCGGTTCGGCCGTCGCCGAGTCGGTGCTCTACAAGTACCCCACCTACGAAGAGCGCACAGTGGTCTGCTGCTCATCGCAGTCCGGCTGCCCGATCGGCTGCCGCTTCTGCGGCGCCGGCGACAACTTCGTGCGCAGCCTCAGCGGTGACGAGATCGTCGGCCAGGTGGATCACCTGTTCCTCGATCGCAACATCGACGCCACGCAGGTGAAGCGCATGCAGATCATGTTCATGTCGATGGGTGAGCCGCTGCTCAACCCGCGTGGCATGAAGGATGCCCTGCGCCGCCTGCACGTCAAGTACCCGAACGCAGCGCTGCTCATCAGCACGTCGGCGCCAGACGTCGATTACCAGTGGGTGCGTGACATCTCGGTGGAGATTCCGAAGATCGGCCTGCAGTTCTCGGTGCATGAGTCCACCGACGAAGCCCGCAGCAAGCTGATCCCGTTCAAGGCCAAGCTGACGCTTGCGCAGATCGCCGAAGAAGGCGAAAAGTGGTACGCCGCAACGGGCCGCACCCCGTTCTTCAACTACTGCGCCCACGACAAGAACACTGCGCAGGAAGATGCTGATCGCATCTATGCGCTGTTCAACCCGAACATCTGGCAGGCCACGATCTCTGTGATCTGCGAGCGAGACGAAAGCATCGCCGCAGCCAATCGTCGGCAACGTGAGCTTGCCGTAAACTTCATGGAGAAGCTGAACACGTACGGCTACTCCACCCGCTGCTTCGACCCTGCTGGACAGGACGACATCGGCGGTGGCTGCGGCCAGCTTTGGTTCGTGCAGGACTGGATGAAGCAGCATCCGAACCTCGCGCGCCCATCGGTTGGAAGGGGTCTTGAGGTGGTCCACACACCACGCGAGGTCGCCACCGCATAAACAGGCAGGTTAGATTCTGCCCTCGTAAATACGCTCGTGACAACTTCACGAGCGTATCATGAAAAGATCGATTGCGGTCATCGGCCAAGGATTTGTCGGCGGCACCCTAACAACGGTGTTCACTGAACGAGGCGCAACAGTCTACGCTTGCGACAAAGCTGGTAAGTACGTTCCAGCTGCCTTCCCGGTCTCATCGCTCATCAAGGACCTAGTTCTCAAGTGCGAGTCAATGCCGGATTTTTCTGGCGTCTACTTCGTCTGCGTCCCAACCCCAATGAGCGAGCAAGGTGCAGCTGACACTAGCACAGTAGAAGATGTGCTCAAGGAAATCGCCTCAGCTCCAGGCGACGCAACTCGCATCGCTGTCATCAAGAGCACTGTTCCTCCAGGTTCCACTGTAGAGTGGAGCAGCCTGTACGACAATCTCACCGTCGTGTTCAACCCAGAATTTCTGACCGAGGCCAACGCCCTCAACGACATGCGCAACCAAACGCGCATCATCATTGGTGGTGAGAAGACAGCCATCAATGTTGTACGTGACCTTTACTACACGTACTTCCCAGACGTTCCAATCCTTAAGACCACGAAGGCAACGACCGCCGAGATGGTCAAGTACTTCATCAACCTCCAGCTTGCAGTTCGCGTCATTCTCAGCTGTGAGATGGCAGAAATCTGCGAGGCACTCACCGAGGCCGGCTACGAGACTGACTATGAGCGCGTCGTAGAGTTCGCAAAATACGACAAGCGTCTCGGCAACACGCACATGAATGTGCCTGGTGCAGGTGGTGTTGCTGGTGCCCGCGGCCACTGCTTCCCAAAGGACATGAACGCCCTCATCGCCGTAGCAAAGCTGTTGAATGTCAAGCCTACCGTTCTCGCTGCCGCATGGGAGAAGAACCTAGAGGTCGTCAAGCCAGAAGACCGTGACTGGGAAAAGATGCCTGGCCGAGCAGTCACCAGCCGTTCCTAGAACATTATGTAAAATGTACCTCAGATTAGGAACAGGTTATAATGTTCCTACTGAAAGAGGGTACGCCACATGGACTACTTCGAACACACGGTCAGATACACGTCGGGTCGCACCAGCGATCCACGCAACCATGCCGATTCGACGTGCGTGACCGGCGCCTTCCACCCAAAGACTGAAGGGCAGCAGGCCATCCGCCTCATCCGCAAGACCTTCCCGCGCATCCATGACACGATCACCTCGTGCTGGGGTACGGAAGACCTGAGCGATCGCCTGCAGTTCATGCTGAACTACGACACGGTCAACCGTCAAGGTTTTCCGTTCGAGGTAGCCAACGCTCTCATGATCGTGGCCCTGCAGCACTCGATGGAGTTCAATCATCCGTCGAAGTCGGAAGCTGAGCTTCGTTCGAAGTACAAGCCCGCCCGCTGGTAAGCGGGCGTGAGGCCGAAATCACCCATCGATATCTCTCTTGGCCAGGCCCGAGAACGGCTGCTCTTTGCGGCCGTTGAGCTTGGTCTTGCCGATGCCTTGTCGAACGTCCCTCAGTCCGTTGAGCAGCTCGCCGCCAAGGTCGACGCCATACCATTCCACCTCCGCCGCCTGCTTCGAGCGCTCACCACTATTGGCATAGTCGAAGAGGTCTCTGGCGGCTTCACAATCAGCTCGAAGGCGGCAATCCTCAAGAGCGACCACCCACAGTCCATTCGAAACATCGTTCTGTACTTTGGTGCGGAGTGGACGGTGAACGCCTGGTCGAGCCTGTCATGGGCAGTCAGGACCGGCAAGAGCGGCTTCGAGTTCTACTACGGCAAACCGTTCTTCGAGTACCTTAGCGAGAACCCTGCGGCGCAGGAGCTGTTCAACATGGCGCTCACCGGAACTGGAGAGATGATTGACCGGGCCGTGCTGATGTCGTACGACTTCTCATGGGCCAAGGTGGTCACCGATCTCGGCGGTGGAACCAACAAGTTCACGCAGCTTCTACTTGAGCGCTACATTGACATGGAAGGCGTCGTGTTCGACACTGCCACAAAGCCGCTGCCGCACCATGAGCGACAGACGCAGACCATTGGCAGCTTCTTCGGTCCTCTGCCCCCATCAGACATCTACATACTCAAGAACGTCCTACATGACTGGGACGATGTCGATGCAACGCGCATCCTTACGAACTGCGCCGCCGCAATGCGTGGCAGAAGCAGGCTGCTGATCATCGAGTCCCTGCTTGGAACCGATGACTACTCACGGTTGATGGACATTGGAATGCTGGCCGTGACGGGCGGCATGGAAAGAACGCTGGATGAGTACGTTCGGCTCATCAAGCCCGTAGGTCTCGACCTCTTCCGGGTCATCCCGACAGGATCAACGCACACCATTCTAGAGGTTGGATTGGGAGCCAGTGCATAAATAACCCTGTGTGGCAAGCTGCTACCAGGAGAGACCGTAATGACGAACGAAGAAGCACTGAGCATTCTGCAGGACTGGAGAGTCGCATTCTATACCTGGCGTGCCGGTACCGGTGCAGCCGACGAGAATGAGAATGACGTTCGTCTAGCAAACGTGTTCCGTGACCCACAGCTGCTCACGATCCGTGTCGCTTCTCTCCTCGCTCAGGACAGCCTCGAGATCACAAACCCAACCGAAACCACAATGGACGTTGCCGCTATCCAGGCAATTTTCGATACGCTCGGTGAGTATGATGACGTAGTTGCAGTTCAGAACTATCGTGAGGCTTACGACACGTTCGCTGATGGTATCAACCAGTCTTCGAACTCTGAAGAGGCATGGCGCCGTTGGCACATCGCCATTAAGGATTCCGTGTTCTCACCAATCAAGCAGCAGCTTGTGCAGGGCATGATTGGTCTCCCAGCAGGAAGTCAGCCTCAGATCGATTCTGATGTTACTGCCATGCTGGCAATCTACGACACGCTGTAAGCTGTAAGTAGAGCTTCAAACCTTGAGATGAATTCCGGCATCTGTCGCTCTGACAGAATGACGTACGCAGTGTAGCCGCCCTTTACCTTGTAGAGGAAGATGGTGTTCACAGCCGGAATGTCCTTCATGTACTCAACCCACTCTACCTCACGAATGCGGCTACCAATGCTGCTGTTCAGCGTAAGTGTCGTCTCATTCGTTGGTGGATTGCAGCCAGGAACGAAGCAGCCAAACGCAAGCTCAGTTGATCTGTACTGGTTCTGAACCCACCCAATATCACGTTCAACGTCTGCTGCATCGGGCTGTCTATCATTGTCGAGCTGCAGCATGATACCATCGACAGTAAGTTCTGGTTTGATGACGTAGTGCAGCACAGCATTGCCGCTATAGTTTTCGGCGACTATGGATCCAGCTACTCCTCTCGCGTCGTATGACACAAACACGGTAGATGGATCAAGCGCCTTGATCAGCAGGCTTCTGATAAGCGTGTGCGCTCCAACTGAAAGTCTTGCGGCGCCAGCCTTTAGCTCGATGAAGCGATCGTCAGTTATCATCAGCTTACGGGCTGTTGGTTTTTCAAGCCACCTAACTTCATCCTTGACTGCGAGAGCTGAGATGTCAGATGGAGATTCTGCGCGCAGGTGCGCAAAATACCGATCATGCTGAGGTGTCCACAGCGGCTCACCACCACTGTATACCCGGTGAAGGTCTGACCACCACATGCCAAATCCCGTTCTATCTCCCATTAGGTGTGACGTCATCGTACCAATCACTGTTCTATCGGTGAACTGAGTCAGCCGTAGCGCAACAAGTGGTGCACCAAATGGTGATGGTATCTGCTGAGGGATGAGCCCGTCCGGAACGTCGATGCCGTCGCCGAATGGCGGGCATTCGTGATCAACGTTGACGATCTCAATAGAAAACCCCGTGTCAGGGCTTGGTGCAAGAGCATGTCCAGCCTCTGTCTTGACAAGCGTGCAACCGATGCATGGGTGCAGCTCAATGATCTTCTTCACGGCAGTTATGAACCTGTCGGTATCATAGCGCTGGTTTATGAACGCTGCAGCTCCAACATAGTACTGCCCAGCCACAAAATCCATTCCACAAAGATCATAGCTGACGTTCTTTTCTGGCCTTAGAAAGATTCTCACGGGTAGAGTTCCTGCAGCCTGCGCTTGCTCAGCTTGCCATTGACGTATGGAAGCTCATCAGCAAATTCAAGCTTAGGCACTGCATACCTTGCCACCGTGTCTCTGACGAGAAGCTTTAGTTCATGCTTGAGAGCTAGCGTTGGCTTGACCCTGGACACAACAACGGCCTTTACGATCTCGCCAAGAGACTCATGCGGGCTACCAAAGACTGCAACGTCGATGACTGCCGGGTGGGTTCTGATTGCGTCTTCTACTGCGCTTGGGAAGATGTTGACTCCGCCAGAGATGATCATGAAATCACGGCGACCTACGAGGTACAGGAACCCGTCGGTGTCGAGCCTGCCCATGTCACCAATCGTAGACCATTCCTTGTGAACTGGGTGTCTTGCTGCAGCTGTCTTCTCTGAGTTCTTCGTGTACTCGAATGGCTCTCTGGTTCCACCTTCAAAGTAGATCAGGCCGTTGGTTCCTGGTGGCAGCTCATTGCCGCCCTCATCGCAGATGTGGATTGTTCCAACTACTGCCTTGCCAACTGAACCTGGCTTCGTGAGCCACGTCTCACTGCTGATGACACACAGCCCATAGAGCTCAGTGCACGCATAAATCTCGGTGACGATTGGACCAAACCAATCGATCATCTTACGCTTTACGTCTATTGGACATGCCGCACCACCGTGGATGGCAAGCTTTAGGCTAGATACGTCGCACTTTCTAAGCTCAGGCGCAAGGTTGAGCATGCGCACGAACATCGTCGGCACCCACTGTGAGTGTGTGACACGGTACTTTTCAATGTACTGTAGCGCCCTAACTGGGCTGAAGCGATCGGTCATCACTACACACCCGCCTGTCTCGTGCACTGCCACTGAGAAGTAGCTTGCAGCTGAATAGAACAGCGGGGCCGGTGTCATGTACACCGTCTCAGAGTTGAGGCCATACGCCCTTGCGTACGCTGCATTCTGCGAGACACCATTCTCCACGATGTCCCAAGTTGGGCGGGAAATCTTTACACCCTTTGGTTTGCCAGTTGTTCCTGAGCTGTAGCAGTGAAGCGCACCCGGAGCCTCATCTGCAATTGGCGTTGTGGGAAATCCTAGCGATGCGCTTGGCGTCTCAATGTTCACGCCAGCCGGAACGTTTGCGGCAAACCTGTCGCTCACGAACAACAGCTTTGTCTCGCTGTGCTCAAGCACGTGCTTGATCTCAGGTGGCGAGAGGTGTCCGTTTATCGGAGTGACGAGAGCACCCGCGCGCAGCGCACCCCATATCAAGATCATGTACTCAGCATTGTTCTCGGCTAGAATCGAGACTTGGTCTCCTATTTCTACGCCCTTCGCCCGAAGAAGGTGGGCGACTTGATTGGACTTCTGATCCAGCTGTGCGTAGGTCAAGACCTCACCGGTCTTTGCCGTGATGATTGCTGGGTGATCAGGCTGAGATTTGGCTAGATGTCCGATGTACATGCGATATTTACGTTGCAGTTTACACCTAAGATTTGTCGTGATATGATGGCATCCTACGGTGGAGATTGAGCCACCCGTATAAATAGAGTTGATCGTCTTACGAGGATACCATGCTTTCCCTATCCACATTGTCAAGCCTTAGCTATTCCCCTGCAGTCACACTGCCAGGCGGTATTGCGTCGGCCGTAGGAAGCACAACCCGAGTTTAAGCCCAGATCACAAATCAAGGTTTTAACTCGGGAGACTCAGAAGGTCTCCCGAGTTCGTTTAGAGAAGCGGTTACGAATTCCGCTTGGAATGAGGCAGATGAGCCCGTCCTAACAAAAATTGGACCGCTAAGAGACCATCCGGTGGACCAGCCCGAGGATGGAGGAGTGCGAGACTGGTACGATTTTTCGAGGCTCGCCTTCGTGGCTTGAGCCTCACAATGCGTCCTTAGCTCAGCGGTAGAGCGCCCTCCTTACAAGTGGGATGTCGGGGGTTCGATCCCCTCAGGACGCACCAATTTAGAACTCGCCGCTTTGCTGCGAGTCTATCGAGGTTCATGTCGAACCAGCATAGCAAATCGACATCTTTTTGGAGCTTTGGGTGAGCGGTTGAAACCAGCAGACTGTAAATCTGCCTCCCTCGGGAATCCTTGGTTCGAATCCAAGAGGCTCCACCAGTTTTGGGTATGCGGTGAAGTTGGAGTGTCACATCTGCCTGTAAAGCAGACGGCCTTGCGCCTTAGTAGGTTCGAATCCTACCATGCCCACCAGTTTACGTGGCTAAATATCAGATGAGAACACCAAAACGGATCTTTGCTTTCGGTTGTAGCTTCACCAACTACCTTTGGGCCGGTTGGTCTGAGGTGCTAGCGTACGAGCTCAACGCTCCGCTGTACAACTTCGGCGTAGGTGGTGCTTGCAACCAGTTCATCTTCAACTCTCTGATACAGGCGCACGCTCACTACAAGTTCAACGCTGATGATCTAGTCATCGTTGAATGGACGAGCATGGCTCGCCGCACCGTCTTCGAAGATGGAGAGTGGCACCTCACGAGCCCTAAGAGCGAGAAGCTCGCCGCCGATTACGACAGCCTAGGCTTCTTCTTGAGGGACATCGCCTGCATCGCCGCAGCTCAAAGCCTGCTCAATGAAGCTGGTTGTGAGTGGTACAACTTCAAGATGACTGACTTCTTCTTGCCAAGCCTCGCTGGCCCTGCTGCTAAGCTTGAGGCAAATCAAGAGAAGGTTGAGGTGCTCTTCGGAGATACGCTCAACGCCATCAAGCCGTCGTTCTTCGATGTTCTTTACGGTGGTAAGGTTGGAATGCTGGTGAAGAGGAACGCTGATGAATTTCAGCAGCCGCACTACGCAGAGGCCCACCCATTTACGACAGAGCACCTCAAGTACCTTGAGGCAGTTCTGCCGATTAAGTTCTCACCACAGACCGTTGACGCAGTGAACGCGTACACAGACATGGTGAAGCAGAAGATTCATGAATACATGCGCCTCGTCGCTAAAGACCCTGCGCTCAAGACTGGTTTTTCGTCGCTCTTGTTTTGCAAGTACGGGTTGTTTCGACCATTCACCTCGGCAGATTTTCCGAAGAATGTACAGAAGCTTCCACACGACAAACTTTTCGTAACGACTACAGTTGCCACCTTCTATCGAAGGTAGTGACGAACAGAATTGACAACCGATCGCTGATGGTTATCTTTTGGTTAGAAACATCCGTCGGCACCTTCTTTGTTGTCATGATTTTGCGGGATTGGTATATAGGTTGTGCTTCGGTCTTCCAAACCGACAAAGCGAGTTCGAGTCTCGCATCCCGCTCCAATTTGGTCTAGGGCTGAAATATGCCCGTTTGTCTTCTAAGGAGAATGTCATGGCCCTCTCAAATGAAGAGCGCATCGCCCTCATCAATGAGGCGCACGCTTTGCTTGACAGAATCAACCTCCTCTTGAATGAGGCGTTCGAGCGTTGCTCCGCCCGTGTCAAGTGGTTGAAGGCAAATGCTGGAAACCTTTCGCCTGAGGATCAGGCGCTTCTCGACGCCCAGCTTGCCCATGAGGCAAAGATGGCCGGTGAGATAGTTACGTGATAAAATGACCTTGAGAACCGTTGATGTGATGGTTATCCAAAGCAGCTTAACAAGCCGTTCAAAACACCGTCCTTCGCTTTTGTTCTCATCATGCCCTCGTGGCGAAATTGGTAGACGCGCTAGCTTGAGGTGCTAGAGTCGCAAGGCGTGGAGGTTCGAGTCCTCTCGAGGGCACCAATTTCAAGAGTTCGACAACCGAATGGTGACGGTTATCATCTATGCGATCAACCCCGTCATCAGCCTTTTTGTTGTCGGTCAAGTTTATAGCGGGCGAGTGAAACGGATGGACTTCCGGTAAAACGGGTCCGGATCATTCCAGGCTCATAACCTGGCGATAGTAGGTTCGACTCCTACATCCGCTACCAGACGAAGTGCTTTCAGCTCAAACGTTAGGGGCTGGCAGACTGCTCGTGACAACCCGGGCGGGAGGATGGTTCGAATCCACCCTGAAAGCACCCGACTTTGCCTTCGTGGTGAAATGTAGACACACCTCCCTTAAAGCGAGGCGCTGAAAAGCGTGTAGGTCCGAGTCCTACCGAAGGCACCAAATTTTCGATGCCCCTGTGGCGAAGCTGGTAGACGCGCGAGATTTAGGTTCTCGTACCGTGAGGTGTGCAGGTTCGACTCCTGTCAGGGGTACCAAGTTCAATGGGCCAGGTGGTATGTTAGGAAACCGCCCTCCCCAGAAATGGAGGAGTATCGCCGGTTCGAGTCCGGTTTGGTCCACCATAAATACCATCTCATGTAGAGGGTGGTCAAATGAAGCTCAACGAAATCAAAGAACCTCGCACTATCGCAGTGCATGACTTCAGCAAGGAAAACGCAGAAGGCGGTTCAGCGGCTTATGACCGCACTCAGACTGATGACGCCATCAAGGATGGCGACGTGCTTCATCTAGGCGGTGACAAGACGGCAATCATGGTGCAAGCCTGGCCGGTTGAAGTTACTGGCAAGCATCCAGAAAGCAATGGCTTTCACAAGAAGCAGAACCATGTTTCATGGGATGACTTCTCTGGCGGCAAATACAAAGACTCGATCGCTAAGGCGCGAGCAGTAGCCGCTAAGCACTCTTAACAGAACGCAGCGCGCAAAGTACACGCGCAACGCTAGATGGCTGTAGTATGACTACGTGAAGGCCATCGGACGCAGGTAAGGAAAGCTAAACGGAGAATGGGAAGCGATAGCGGATACCTCACCGGCCTGCAACTATTCAAACTGGAGGATGCTATGACACAGCTAAACGCGTCCCAGCGAGAACTCTCGGTGGGCTAAGTTCAAAGTACCGGAGAATGTGCGAGCTCTATCGCATCTTCTCAAAGGACTGGGAACATCTCATTGACCTCAGCGATGAGGCTCAGATCGAGTTCTTCAATCACGAGTCTCTTGGATTGCCATGTCGGCCAAACAACGGCTACGCTCTCGGCAAGAAGTGGCTCAACGTGCAAGTCACGATGTGGAAAGAGGACATGAAGCTGGGGCTCTTCTTCAAGAGCGAGCTCTACGAAGATCCGAAATATCCGCACTGGTGGCTCGACAGCATCTTCAAGACATGACGCAATAGCCAGTTAAGCAGCGTCAACCCCGCCCTCCGTAATAGAGGGTTCCTACGATACGTGGTATACAAGAGGGAACTGGCCTACGAGCGT